>Ga0209542_10002148_pt1 | contig 44811 bp, 41 predicted proteins | sample RifCSPhighO2_01_FD_184028 | JGI IMG/M metagenome (GOLD analysis project Ga0209542, IMG submission 184028) | Soil microbial communities from Rifle, Colorado - Rifle CSP2_plank highO2_0.1 (SPAdes) (version 2) | ecosystem: Environmental > Terrestrial > Deep subsurface > Rock core/Sediment ...
TTCTGGCCATCCGCGTACCGCAAAAGCCGACCCTCCATTTTTTTGGCGGTAAGAAGAACGAGCCGAACACCCGGGCTATTTTCCTTGATCAGTCGTTCTATGACTCCGTCCGGCAGAGTGAAGTTGTCCAAAGCCAGAATCGAAAAGAGGTTTATTATGATGGTTTTTTTCTTCTGCATCAGTTTCTTGAAAGACAGACACCAAGATACCACACGCGCCGATATTAGAAGGGATGTGAAAAAAGCGAGTTGAAAATCAAAGGAAGTGCCATTACAATGTCAGGCATGAAAATAGGAGTGATATTTCGCAAACTGAACGTCAAGGGCGGCACCCAGAGACAAGGGTTATCGCTCGCCAACGAACTCCGTCGACGCGGCCACGAGATTGTGATTTACACGTTCAACTATTCTCCGGAAAGTTGCTACCCCAATCTCTTAAAAAATTTTCAAGTCCATGTCCTGCCAAAGGAAGAAACTGCCGGGACTCCGAAATTTGCGCCAACTTCCCTGCTCGCCAAATCCGGCATTTTGGATATTCTGAACGAGAACCGCCAAGCCAAAAAACTGGCGGCTGTTATGGATCTTGATTTTGATGTCTTGAATCCTCACGACCAAGTCGCTTACAAAGTCGCTCGATACTATAAAAGGCGCAGAAAAAATATTCCCTCGGTGTGGAACATGAACGATCTGCCTCTGAAAAGATGGGGCTTTGATCGCGCCCGCGGTTGCGATGATACTTTCCGCCAACCGTGGTACAAACATCTCGCTTACCGGATATTCGATTTTTACGATAAACACGCGTTTATAAAACATCAGAATGCCATAGTTGTTGTTGATGATTTCAACCGAAAACTGGTCGGCAAATATCTTGGTCTTCGCGCCCTTACCGTGCGTAGCGGGCCGGATTTTGAATATTTCAAATTCAATGAAAAGATCCCGCCGAAAAATTCGATCAAGATTCTGACGAGCGGGATTCTTATGCCGCACAGACGCTACGAGGACGCCATTCGCGCCTTGCCGATTATTAAGAGCCAAGGCGTGGCGCCGACGCTCGAAATTATCGGCGACACTGGCAACGATAAAAAATATTATTCCCGACTCCAGCAGTTAATAAAGGAACTCAAGCTCGAAAGAGAAGTGACTTTTCGAGGCAAGGTTACGGACGAGGAACTTATCGCCGCTTACCGCGACAATCACGTCTACACTTTCCAGCATCATTTGCAGAGCGATGGTCTGTCCCCTTTCGAGGCGGCCGCCTGCGGTTGTCCTTTGATCATCTCAAAAACAGCCGGCTGTCATGAGGTTTTGACACATGAAGAAAACGCCCTGCTTATAGAGCCGAAAAATCCGGAAGATTACGCCGAAAAAATTTTGATGTTACTGCGAGATGAACAACTTTACCGAAAAATTGCGAAAAATAGCAACGCTTTCGTACGCGGTAATTTTTCTTGGCCGAAATACGCCGACGGCATCGAGAGAATCATGAATAATGTCATATCAAGTCTGACTTGATATACGAAATTAAGACAAAAAGACATGGACACCGCTTACTCCGCCGAGGGAGACAAAACATTGGAGAATCTGCATAATGCCAGTCGCTTTACGGATTGGATGTACGCGCAAGTAAAGCCACACTTAAAGGGAGACATTCTGGAAATCGGAAGCGGCATTGGCACATATTCGGAAAAAATAATCCGGAACTTCCCCGAAGGCAGAATTACCTTAAGCGAAATAGACCCGTCGTATCGCAGAATCCTCGCCTCAAAATTCGAAGGCGGTGATAAAAGAATAAGAGTAACCGCGCTGGATCTCCAATCCGCGGCTCATTTTCAAGACGACAATATTGCCGGCAAATTCGACAGTTGCTTTGCCTTAAATGTCTTGGAGCATGTTAAGGACGACACCATGGCTCTCAAAAATATTTGCAATGTTTTGGTTCCGGGAGGGGTGTTTGTGGTTCTGGTCCCAGCCCACCCGCTTCTATTTAATAATCTTGATGTGGCTTTCGGCCATTACCGCCGATACACAAAAAAATATTTTAGAAATATAGTCGCAAACACCGACTTTAAACTTGAAAAGATGTTTATGTTCAACGCACTCGCCATACCGGGATGGTTTGTGAACGGAACGATCTTGCGAAAGAAGACCCTCGATGAAGGCAGTCTAAAAATTTTCAACTATCTTGTACCTCTTCTAAATTTCACCGAAAAAATCATCCTTCGCCAAAAAATCGGTATATCCTTGATCGCAGTCCTTAAAAAAATTTAGGTTTCGGCAAGATACTCATGGAACATATCCCGCCAATATGGTAGCTTCGGAAGTTTTGTGTTCAGGATTACGTTTGACGGCGCCCGCGGTATCTTGAAAAAATCATCTCGTTTAATGAGTTTCGTGGTGGCTCGAACTTTTTCGGGGCCCAAAAATTTAGCAATTTCTTCGATAACTTGCGGGGTTGTCGCTTCGCCCCGACCCACTTCCGCCGCGCCATGATAAATACCATTAGGATATTTCCCCGTGAGCAACTCAAATAATGAATCCGTAAAATACTTTGTCCATGTCGGCGAGCGCCACTGATCTCCGATGACCGAAAATTCTTTCGACTCCCGCAAATCTTTCAGGAATCCCTCGACAAAAGTTCCCCTTGCTTTTCCATACAACCACGCCGCGCGCAAGATAAACCAATTCGGCAACACATCCGGATTTCGTCCGCCAAACTCCACCACAATACTTTCCGCCTCGGCTTTTGACTTCTGATAATTGGTTACGGGCATCGGTTTATCGTCCTCTTTATAACCCTCTATCTTGTACTCCCCCTCTTTAACACGACCGAAAACTTCCGAGGAGCTGACCTGAACGAAGGTTGTCGGCCTGCCAATTTTTTTTATTGCCGTGAGAACATTCGCGACACCGTCGCGATTGACAGCAAAACACAGACCGCCGTCCTTTTCGCACACATCAATATTTACCACAACCGCGCAATTCACGATCGCGTCTGGCTTGTGCCAAAGTAGCGCGGATTCAATACTTTTCGGGTTCGTAACATCTAACTCGCCGTGAGAAAGACCGATAATCTCAAAACCACTTTGCTTTCTAGCCGTGATTTCTCTCCCCAAAAGCCCGCCCGCTCCCGTAACCAAAATTCTCATTCATCAAATATACATACATTTATACCAGATGTGAAGCAACAGCCGCACTCTCACCCTCAATAATAACTTGGGAGGATGCCTTCACCTTTTTTGTCTCCCCCGCATCCCTTATCAAATTTCAGACCCATTTCCCGCATACATATATTGCATACGATCGTATACAATATATGTATAAGGTGTTTTGGGTTATTTATAGAGGTGAACTGTCTTTTTAAGATTGATTATGATAGGGAACTCATAGTGGGTTTTGATCGCCAAGCGAGCCGCACAAAATTCGTAGCGGAGGTGGAAAGACAAGCCCCCACACCAACTTTCGCGTCGTCTGCTTGTTGTATGGACGGCGAATGAATCACTTGATACATACGTGGTATTCGGTCTGTTCCCATAAAATGAAAAAGTGGTTCTTGCGATGGCGACTCGCTACGCGGATCCGATAAATACAGCGCGTTTCAATCTGGCTTGCGGAGCGATACGTCGTGCCGTTTCAGAAAAACATTTGGTTGTTTGCGCCGATTATTCACAATCGGGGCCTTCAAAGGATCTCCAATCTTCTGGAGCGATCTTAATAAGGCAGCTCGATCCTGGCCTCGGCTTCGCTAAACGCCAAGCGGCCTTTCACGCTCTGGAAATCGCGAAGGCGAAAGGGTCGGAAATTATCATCTTGACCAAATATGCCCTCGGTAGGAATCGAACCTGCATCTAGACGTTAGGAGTGTCTTGTTCTATCCATTGAACTACGAGGGCTTATTGTTTCGTCTGAACAACCAAAATATAACACATGATTAAAGCGGCGCATACGCGCCGCTTTGTAAGTCTCCACACCCGCCAAGAAATGCCTCTGTCAAGCCGTATTACAAGATGTCATTTTCGATGATTTTCCAGAAATACGGCTCGAAATTAAAGGTTTTTTTGTTTTTAGGTGTGGACACTTACGCCGCTTTAATCTAAATATAGTAAGTTTAGGTCGTTTGAATATTCTACGCCGCGATACCGAGTTCCTGATCTATTCTTTCCTGATCAAAGCCGACAATCACCTGCCCGCCGATATCAATCACAGGCACGCCCATCTGGCCGCTTTTCTCGAGCATCTCTTCCCTCCTTTCCATATCCGCCGCCACATCAAAATCCTCATACTTGACACCGTTTTCGTCAAAATGCTCCTTTGCCAGGTTGCAGTAAATACACGTCGGGGTCGAATAAATTGTGACTTTTTTATTTTTGTCGGCCATACGAGATATTTTCTAATAAGCAAAGACTGACATTATACCGAGCGGCGCGCATTGAAAACAATACAAACATCTGGTGTAACAAATCCGTTGCAACAAACCAAACCGCGGCATGAAAGCTTGCTCAACGCTCGGCAAAGGAACACCGGCAACTACTGCGAGCCCTCTTCTTTTACGGTCGAACCGGATCTGACGGTCAAGATCAAAAGCGCGATCAAAACGATGCCGGCGAAACCTATTCCCAACCACGGAATCCATCCGTATCTTTCTGTAAGTCGGTTTTCTTGAACGTCGCAGACATTTCCCACGCCATCGCCGTCATCATCAAGCTGATTGCCGTTGGGATTGTCCTGACAATTGTCTCGAGAGTTTATTATTCCGTCCCTGTCATAATCATCGCAAACATCCCCTCTGCCATTTAGGTTCACGTCGGCTTGATCAGTGTTCTGAACAGCTACGCAATTATCCGCCAGATCCGGTACGCCATCGGCGTCAACGTCGGACACAATATAGGCCGGATTCTGGATGGCAGGCAACTGTGAAAATTTCAGGACATCCCTATCGTCGGCTAGATTTCCCGCTTCGCTATTAGGAAGTGGGACCAGTCTATCCGAGTCAAAATAGATTTTGTAAGAATGATTCGGTTGGGCTAAAAATCTTAATGCCCGACTCTTGTAAACCGTATCGTCAGACACCAATTTCAACTCGCTCACGCGAAGCGGCTGAGAATATCGCAAGGTAACCTGCCACCGCGAAGAGACTGTTTTTGGAAAACGCACGGTGTACCCGTCCATCTTTTTGTTTGCCAACACGATTTTATCTACCCCGCCAACCAACGCCCGAATCTCGATCGAGATCGGCAAAGCGACGTTCCGATCAAGCAACACGGACAGCGCTGAGGATGTGATCGGCCGTTGCGATGAAATAGTTAAAGTTTCCACCCCGTCGGCCGTTTCGGGTAAAAGAAATTCCGAGTAGGTTGCCAGATTGCCATCAGCCATTAAACGACCGTCCGCGCCACTCACGCCTGCCGACACTGTGTAAGGAGTGTCATCGCTGGAGGTAAACTTCAGATAGTGAGGCTCGAAACGATTATCGGTAATATCCACAACCCCAAACTCCAAACGCTCTAAAAATTCATCGGAAAAAGACACTTCCGCCACTGTCGGAACTTTGATGGTTAAATCTTTGACGTCTTTATAATATCGAAAGGCCTGAATAATCTCGGACCGATAAACCGGCAGGGACATCGTCTCCGCCTGGACACTGGCAAAAAAACCAAAAGTGAAGACGGTAACACCAAGCAGACATGGTAAAATATACTCGATTTTCATTGATTTTGACTAACTCTGTTAATGAGTTCCGGATTTGAATTTTTTTTCTTCCGACCGAAGAAAGCCGTACCCAAAAGCAATGCGCCGACCGCGAAGAAAGTAACGATACGACCGGAAAGCTCCATACGCCACACATCCACCAAAAGAAGTCGTCCGACGACGAAACCTAAAAGCAAGCCGCCGTAAACTCTCAAGCCGCCGCTTTCATACTTCAGACCGAAGAAGTAAACGGCGAGACCCGTGATGGTGTAGATTAGAAGGGAAATCATAACAGCCGTATCGTCGTTTTGAAAAGCCGCTTTCAAAGAAAGCCAGAGAAGCGCGTAGGCGTAGATTGACCCGATGACAGTAAACGCGGCCGCGTGATTGCCCGAAGAGGTATCTCTGTCCGGCTCCGCCTTGAGACGGCTTCCCAAAAACAATCCGAGAAACATTAAGATAGCCGCCATTACAAAAAGAACAAAGAAATCTTTGTGAAATACGCTTGTAGACCATGAAGACGCGGCGATGCTTCCCAACGACAACAGCGCCGGCCCCAACAGAATGAAGCTCGCCCCAAGCGCGGCCTTGGCCTTTCTCACGACTCCGTAAAGAACCATCATTACAGCCGCGCTCTCGACGGCGTAAGCGATCGTAAGCTCCGCTCCGTGAAGCTCTGCCGCCGTAGCCGCGGCAAGCAAAGCCACCGCCACGGCCGCGTTGATATAAAAAGGTTCCTTCCTTCGCGAAATACGGTAAACAATAAAAGCCCCCAAAGCAAACACGATCATCCACGCCGATATTATCAAGCTCTTCCACTCCGGTCTTACAGCCACCCATATCCAGAGAAGTAAAAATAAACCGTTTCCACCAGCTACAACAAGATCTTTTCTAAGATCGCGACCGTCGGCAGATCTCAAGAAGGTCATGACACTGGCCACAAACAAAATCGCCGAATACGCGTACGCAAAAAGCAAAACGATTTCGCGCATGGTCTGATAAGAATATTCGTTAGTCAAATACGGCAAACTGTAAAGCGTAATGGCGATGAGGGCGGCGATATTAAGTCCCCTTTTCCCAGTCATGACTGAAGCCCAAACAACACCCAACAGTACCGCCAACAGGTACGCAAAAATATAAACTTGACGCAAATCAACCGAGCCGGTAAGCAGAGGAGCGACGAAGGCAAGAACCAAGCCCATCATCGAGAGGGTCCCGCTTCTATATTTGACGCTGGCCACTCCGACGAAGACGGTGCTCAAAAACATTATCAGCAAAGCGGATATTGGTGTGAAAAAATCATAGACAACCCGACCAGCAAAAACCGTAAGAAGAATTATCGTCGAACCTATAACCAAAAACACACCTCCTTGACTGACGTATTTCTTAATTCGCCAGAATCCCAAGATCAACAACACGGCGCCCGCGCAAATACCTAAAGTGATTCGTCCGACTGGCCCAATCCAATTGTGCAGAAAAGCATAAGTAGTCAGCCAACCGAAACCGATGAGAAGAAGCAGACCGCCCATCTTCATCAGCCAATCCTCTTTGAGCCACGCTACGAATCGTTCGGAAGCGTCCGATCTGGCGGGAGCAGGTGGCGGAACCCAAGCCCCCGCACGAACTTGATCTTGGTTTGCGCCGAGGTTGCCGGGCGACCCGTTGATAGCGCTGGGTGGCGCCACCCTTACGATCTGATCGAGACCCCTGACACTCTTTCCTCTGGCAAGAGTCTCAAGTTTCTTAAGTCTTGAATTTCCTCTTAAAGACAAAAATAGTGCGACCACAGCGACAATAAAAGTTAGAAATTCCATATATTGATTATTGGTTTATACAGGAGTAATTATAACACTTGGAATGCTATTGATACGTCCGGTAATCCACAGTGAATACTTATGCGGAATGCGAGAATCTCCCTCGACTCAAACTGTCTTCCGACAACTTGGTCTGGGCGCCAGCTCGCCCATACACCAACATTGGCATTGAGTATCGTTTCTCTCTCAAATGAACCCCATCACAGAGATTCTCTGCCAATGTTAAACGATTGGCTGTGGTAAATACTCAAACGATGATGCCAATGTCGGTGTCAGGGCTCGCCTGTTTTGTTCGCCCGATTGCTCACAAAACATGGCTCCGCCGTTCGATTCCCGACGCAAGACAAGCGGTTGCCTTGCTCATTCCTCCACTTCGTTGCGGAATGCGAGAATCGAACTCGCGCCTAATGCTTGGGAAGCACTCGTTCTGCCACTGAACTAATTCCGCGTTGCGCTTAATATGTGGGCTCGTTTTTTAATCTTCCCTTATACTTATCCGTGCGTCGTCCCTGTATATCCCGATAAATATTTATATTTATCGAGGATCCTCGATAATTGTTAACAATTATCGGGACTTATACTTTCCCCATATACTATTCAATCCAACCCTATCCATTCCAAAATCCTCCGAATAAACCCGGATTCTTTTTCATCGCCCGTATCGCCACTTTCCTGCTCATCCTCGACAATGACAATGATCTGCTCCCCGGGTCTGACGAACTGAAACCTATCCCTGACCGCATCTTCTCTGCCACGCTCCGTCTCAAAAGCCGACAAACTAGCGGTCAGAAAATCGTACTTATTTTCCGAACTTTGGAGTTCTTCTTTTTCCAAAAACAAAACCGCCTGCGCTTGCCTGTATTTTCCGTAAGCGAAATACGCGGCTCGCGAGACAAAAAACACCGCCAAAAGCAATAACCCGAGAGTGATATATGATCTCTTCCAATCAAAAACGGTTCTCTTTTTAATTCTAAAGTCGTCCACCGTCCTTATACTTATACTAATCCCCTATACTCGACGTCTAAATGCTGTATACTGATACCATATTATCACAACGAACATGCTTTTTCATAAGAGAACTAAAAAAATAGTCAACACAATCTGGATGATCGTCGGTATCTTGGTGATTTTGGGAATGGTCTTGTTGTACTCGCCTTTTCTATTGAACTGAACGCGCTAAAAATCTATCTCTTCACCATCTCCAGAAAGACATGGTGCGGGATGTTCAGCTTCGCGCTCTCTTGCAGGCGTTTTTTGCCTTTCTTCTGTTTCTCCCAAAGTTTTCGCTTGCGAGTGATGTCGCCGCCGTAAAGATACCCCGTAACATCTTTCTTTAAGGCCGAAATCGTTCGGGACGACAAAATCCTGCCTAAAGCCCTGGCCTGAATCTTGACCGTAAACAACTGTCTCGGCAAAACTTTAAAAAGTTTCTCGACAAGAGCCTCCGCTTCTTCCTGCATACGCTTCCGAGACACAACCCTGGCGAATGCCGGCATCACCTCCCCCACCAACACAGCGTCAAGCCGGATAATGTCGCTGTCCCGCATATCGTCTATCACATACGAAAAAGACGCGTAACCGGAAGTGGCGCTTTTTATTTCGTCAAAAAAATTTCTCATGAGTTCGCGTAGAGGCAACTTGGCTTTCACCAATGCGTGCGTTTCGCTCAAGGTCTGCGAGTCGCCGACTTCCGCCTCGTGTTCAAATAAAAGATTCATAACAACACCCAGATAATCCGGCGGCGAAATAATCTCCAAGGATGCCCACGGCTCTCTCACGGTATATTCCGCTCCATATTCAGGAAATTTCGCCGGTGAATAGATAACGCTCATCTTCCCGTTTCTGTCCGTAACTTCAAAATTCACGCTCGGCATTGTAACGATCGGCTCCAAATTGTGTTCCCGACGGAGCCGTTCTATCACAATCTCCATGTGCAACATTCCCAAAAAACCGCACCGAAACCCGCGGCCTAAAGTTCCGGACGATTCCTCTTCAAAACTTAGAGACGAATCGGAAAGACGCAACTTCGATAAAGCATGGCGCATAGCTTCAAAATCCCTTTCTTCCCCCGGAAATACGGACGCCCAAACCACCGGCCTCGGAATTAAATACCCGGAGAGCCCATCCGACGGAGATTTGACCGTCGTAACGGTATCGCCGACCTTGGCGACACCCGGCTCTTTTATTCCCGTAACGATATATCCAATCTCTCCCGGCAGAATATTTTCGCAGGCGACTTCATCCGGATGAAAATACCCAACCTCAATCGCGCTGAAATCTTTTTTCCCGGCAATCAATCTGAAATTCCCTCCCCGCGCCGCCGTTCCGCCGAATACTCTGACGAACAAAATTACGCCGGTGTGATTTGAGTATTGAAAATCAAAAATCAGGGCTTGCAAACTTTCCTCCTTGCCGTCGCGTAAAACTGCACTCTCGAGAGAGTCGGATCCAACCTTTTTATCGAACCTGTGGAGTTGCGGCGGCGGCACTTTTTCGATAACCGCCTTCAAGAGTTCCGGCACTCCCTGTCCCGTTTTTCCCGACACTTCCAAAATATCTCCGAGGTCGCATTTGAGGACTCGGCTGATTTCCTCTTTGACCTCATTCGCCCTCGCGAGCGGGGAATCTATTTTGGAAACAGCGGGAATAATGACGACTCCTTCTTCTCTGGCCATTCCAAGAGTCGAAAGGGTCTGCGCCTGAACACCTTGAGTCGCGTCTATCAAAAGTATCACCCCTTCTATCGCCTTCAGGGAACGCGACACCTCGTACGCGAAATCTATGTGCCCTGGCGTGTCTATCAAATTGAGCACGTAGAAATCGGGCTCAATTTGATCAGACACGCCCGCAGAAAATCGCGGACTTAACGCTGAAGACGCGGGACCGTTCGCGCGCGCTATGTCATACACAATGCGCCTAATTTCTAGATCATTTGATCCAAAATTTATAAGTAAAGCCAACTTATATTCACACCCTTTCAAGTATCCCCAAACCTGCTCTATTTGCGGCCGCCCGATTTCCGGCAACGCCTTCAGCTCAATTATGATCTTATTCTCGACGACAAAATCCGGTTGGTACATTCCAATTTTCGAACCCTCATACATAATCGAAATATTCTTCTTACTCTCGAAATAAATCCCGGATTTTTTGAACTCCAGTTCAATTGCATTCTGATATATCTGCTCTTTGTGCCCGAGGCCGAGATTTTTCCTGACATTAAACATAATGCCTCGAATTTTGCACGTTAGATCTTTGTACAACAAATCTTCGGGGCGGTTCTGCGAATTCCGCGTCGCTTCCGCGCTAAGTCCGCGGTCCGTATGGTTTGGGCTCCAAACCATACGGACAGGTTTCATCTTGATCGTAATGCCGCGCTCCTTCTCCAACTCCATGGAATCCAAAAACTGCTCGGACATCTTGCGAGATTCAACGGTCTTGGTTATCTCCAAAAAGCGATCGGCCAGTGTTGACTTGCCGTGGTCTATATGCGCGATAATAGCGAAATTTCGTATGTTTTCCAACGCCATGCATGAAAATATAGCAGATTTGGACGACAGATAACAGAGCGAGAATAACTGATGATTTTCACAATCACAAGCGAGCAAAAAGCGAAAAATCATTTTCATTTTTTGCGAGTGCCGTGATTATATACCCAAAAGTTTTCGCCTTCTCGCTGTTTAGATGCACTTGTTTCTCCATTACGAATTTTTGATAAAGTAGGTTCGAGCGGTATCATAAAAACACTCCAGTTTTGTAGAAAAAGATACAGAAGCACCTAGAGCGTGGGACGCGCGAAGCGCGTCCCACTGATTTCCCCCGCTAATTCAGACGAATTTTGATATTACCAAAAAAGTTGCCATCAATGTGGTTTGACTTGGTTCTATCGAGTTGTGTACCAAAATTCATTTGGGAGGAGAACGATTTTGTGGTAGAATTTTTTCATGAACAACAATAAAAGTTTTGTACCAATTGTGATAGTTATCCTCGCGGTGTCGGTTCTTATAGTTGGCGGAGGTATTACGTATTACATGACAACGCAGAATACGCCTGTTCAAAGACAACCGGTTAATACGCCGGTCGCAAAAATTTCATCCGTTGATATATCTAGGGAAATTTCTGATAAAGAAAACTGGTTCGTCTACAGATTTACCGCGACTTGTAATGGCTCAAGTTTTGATGATCCGGCATGCAAAAACCTTCCAAGTTTCGAAATGAAATATCCAAAACATTTTGACGAGGCGTTAAATCAAATTTCCGGAATGCCTGTTCAAACTAAACACAACCTTACACTTGGGGAAGGCGAGTCATACAAAACACAGTTCGAGGCATGTAATAACGATTGGGAGATATTTGACAAAGAAGCAGTACGGAAAGTTATCGCTGGAGAACCTTATTGCTTTGTAAAGAATGTATACCCGGACGGCAATATTTCTTATAGGTATATTAAGAAAGTAGGAAATAATTATATTCTGTTTAAGGTGGGTGCACTTATTTATGCGGGCGGATCTGATTATGAGCCCAAGGTGAGAACTTTTTTAGATGAGATTGTTTCTACAATAAAAATCTCTAGTTAATTCCACAAACATTTATACTTCAAGCACCCCGCGCGAAGCGCACGGAAGCCGAGCAGAAAATTTCCTTCCCACATTCGGAAAAAGACAGACGCGCGCAAAATCAGAAATGCAAGAGAAATTTTCTGCGAGGTGAGGAAGCCGAACACGTGGAGTTTCTGCAAGACTCATTTTCAAAAAGTTTCTTTGCCACAAGATTGGGCGGACTATTTGAATGTCCGACTTGAAAAAGACAAGGTGGAATCCGCCCAATCTGTTTCTGCTTTTGTTGAGAAAAATCAAAAAATGATTACAGATATCACAGTGAAGCTCCAGCGACTTTTAGACGGCTATTTAGACCAAGACATGGACAAAGAAGTATATCGTGCTGAAAAGTCTAAATTGCTGTCCGAGAAAAAGTCTCTGGAGGAGGAAATATCTCGTAATCAACAAAAGCAGAAACATTGGCTCGAACCGATGGAAAAGTGGATAAAGGACGCGGGAAATATGGAAAAAATTGCATTGGATAACAACCTTTTTGCTAAAAAGGTTGCTGCCAAAGAAATCTTTGGCTCGAACCTTCTCCTCCAAAATAAACTAGTGCGCGCAAGCGCGCCAAAAATTCTGAATTCTGCGGGGGAAAACCAGTGGGCGTGCCTTCGGCACGCCCACGATTCGGGGTCTTCTATCCCTCTTTCTCTAAAACTGGAGCCGATGGTCGGGATTGAACCGACAACCTACCGCTTACAAAGCGGTTGCTCTACCATTGAGCTACATCGGCATCATGCAAACATCTTTCTATGCGCCGGTATTTTCCCCTTCGTCGTCATTCCGCAATCCGTTCTTGAAATCAACAACGTCTTTGAGAAATGCCGATACCCGCTCCTTACCCTTCAAAAAACGCTTGCCACTTACGATATTGCTCCACTTTCTATATATTTTCCCGGAATGACGCTCCGCGAAAACATAGGTCTTGACTAACGCGGCCCCCGCCATTTGCGCTAAAAACATCGCATTTTTTCTATTCAGAATTTTTGAGCGGGTGTGAATAAAGAAACTCAAAAAAGAAATGAGGCCGCGTCTAAAATTCTTATCGGCGGTGTCGTTCAGACGATCAAGAAATATCTCCTTCTCCCTGCGTCTGCGGTTGATTTTGTAAACAAAAAGAGCGGCAAGCCCCAAGACCGAGGCCCCGAAAACCGACAAAGCGAATATCATCGCAGAGTCCATTTGGTAAATATTACTTGGAAAGCGAAAAAACCGCAAATCTGCCGATCTCGGATTTCTCGCCGAATTTCTGGACCGCCCCTTCAACTAATTGGGTGATGGTCATTTCGGGATCTTTTATAAATGACTGCTCCATAAATACTTTCTCCCGAAAATATGACGCGATCTTGCCCTCCAAAATCTTTTCTTTCAGATTGGCGGGCTTACCTTCGACATCCTTCTGAAACATCATGACGGCCTGCTCCTTTGTCTCGGCCGGTATATCATCGGAAGTCCTGTATTCCGGCTTAGCCGCGGCCGCGTGCATGGCGAGGTCATAGGCAAGTTTTTTGAAGTCTTGACTGCCCGCGACGAAATCGGTCTCGCAAAGAAACTCAACCATTGCCCCGATTTTACTGTTTGAATGAATGTAAGAAGCCACAACTCCGGAACCCAAAGTTCTGCCCTGTTTTTTAGCAGCTATTTCCGCTCCTTTTTTGCGAAGCAAAAGCCGCGCCTTTTCCATATCGCCCTTGGCTTCCTCTAAAGCCTTCTTGCATTGCATTACCGAGATGTCAGTTTCGTCTCTTAATGCTTTTATTTGTTCCTTGGTTATGGCCATTATTTCAAGAACGATAAATAATAAACGATAGGTGCGACATTTTCCCGCGAAAATAATTTCGGCGGAACGGTATTACTCCGCTTTCTTGTCAGGAACGGAAACCACCGGCTCCGACTTTGCAAGACCCTTCTTTTTCCCCGAATTGTAGGCCTCCGCGATCCTTGAGACAAAATACTCAATACTGTTGCGCGACGCATCGTTCCCGACAATGGGATAGTCCAGCGACTTGATATCGCAATCAGAATTCGCTAGAGCGACAATCGGTATTTTTTTTCTTTTTGCCTCATTAACAGCGGTGCTTTCTTCTTTCGGATCAACTATAAAAATGACGTCTGGAATTTTGGTCAGACGCACTAATCCGGAAAAAAGATCGTCCAACCTTACTATTTCTTCATCAATTTTTAGACGCTCTCTCTTCGTGTATTTCTCCAATTCCCCTTTTACCTTGGATTCCTTTAACTGCAACACACGGTCAACGCGCGATCTTATAATCGAGAAATTCGTAATCGTCCCGCCAAGCCATCGCCCCGAAACAAATGGCATCCCTGTCGCTTCCGCGGCCTGCTTGATGCTGTTTGAAACCTCCTGTTTCCCGCCAACTAACAGAACCACCGATCCTTTCGCGCCCAACTCCTCCATGTATTTCTTTGCCCTCTCAAAAAGCGGGATCGTCTTCTCCAAATCAAAAATATCAACCTTGTTTTTATGCCCAAAAATGTACTCCTCCGCCGACGGATGACGCTTGGTGCGGGAGTATCCATAATGTGCTCCGACGCCAAACATCTCCGCCATTTCCGGCGTAATCGTCGCTTTCTCTCTTGTTTCTTGACCAATCATGCTATTTTTTTGTGTTACTGCTTGCGCATCCATAGTTCATCGAGTCTAACAAATATTCCGCCGGTAGGCAATATCCACAACAATATTATGGAACAAACATGGAATATTCATTTACAGACGCGTTACATGGCGACAGTCGCTTCTTTTTCCGCGTTTTTCAACTCACTCAAAATACCTTCAATGCCGCCGTCAAAAATAACCGGCAGATTATGCCAAGATTGCTTAACACGATGATCGGTTACCCGATCCTGCAAAATATTATAAGTGCGAATTTTCTCGGAACGATCCCCCGTGCCGATCTGGCTTTTCCTTTCGCTTGAAAATTTTGCGCTCTCCTCTTCGTTCTTAAGCTGTTGAAGTTTGGCGGTAAGAATTGACAAGGCTTTTTCTCTATTCCGCGCCTGGCTTCTTTCCGATGTTGAACGAACCGCGAGTCCTGTCGGTTTGTGAATCAGACGCACCGCCGTTTCCACTTTATTGACATTCTGGCCACCCTTCCCGCCCGCCCTCGAAAATTCCATATCCAAATCGGCGGGATTAATTTCCAGTTTGAACTGTTGGCGCATGGGCAATACGGCAACTGAAGCCGTTGAAGTATGCACTCGACCCGATTTCTCAGTCGCCGGCACTCTCTGGATGCGATGGACACCCGTTTCAAATCTCAAATCTTCATAAACTCCCTTCCCATTGATTTCATACGAGGCTTCTTTGATGCCACCGATATCATTTTTTGAAATATCCAAATTGTCGAAACGCCAGCCCTTTTTTAAAGCATATTTCGCATACATATCCGCAAGCTCTCTGGCAAACAGCGCGGCTTCATCGCCACCCGCGCCCGCTCGTATTTCCAAAACCACCTGATTGGGGTACAACTCCTCCTCTTTTTCCGAGGAAGCAATATCCAACATTTGGCGTAAAAGTTCTTCTTTTCGGCTTTTCAAAACCAAAATTTCTTCCTTTGCTATCTCTTGGAGTTCAAGATCCGCGGCCATAATTTTTTCCGTCTGCCGTTCCTCAAAATCCAAACGCTCGTACTCCTGCGCCAAAAAAACAGTTTCCGGATTGTTTTTGAATTGAGATATGTTATCCATGACAAAATGGCCCCGCCACGCCTATACGTACCACGACATGGCGTGGATAAAAACGTAAATTTTTAAGACTTCTTTATTACGGCTCCACTCCTATCCTTTCCGCTCTTGGCAGAGTCCGACTTAGCTCTTCTCTGTTTAAATTTCTCCACTCGGCCAGCGGTATCCATGAGTTTATCCGCTCCGGTGTAAAAAGGGTGGCAACTGCTACAAATTTCCACGCCTATCTTTTCCATCGTCGAACCAACCACGTGTTTGGCCCCACAGGCGCAAGTCGCGTGACTGTTCGGGAAATATTTTGGGTGAATTTCTTTTTTCATATTTTTCCGATTTACGGGCAAACTATAGCAAACGCAACCTAAAAAAGCAACATGTGTTTCGTTGAGTGACCGCCGTACCAGTGTGGGTAAAATCAACCCAATGTGTTATACTTTGAATAACGAAATGCGCAAATTTAATACAATACAGAAGCGGCCTTATGGCCGCTTCTGTATTGTATTAACATTTGTGAGATGGCGCATTTCGTTATTCAAGGTGTATAACTTTTGCTCTTTTGCCTTCCCCGACGCTTCGGGTGGGATCCCGACCGCCCTTGGCGCGTCGGGATTGAATTTTGACTTCAATATTCCCTTATGCATATATCCCGATTTTTGTTCACAAAAATCGAGGACTCTCGATTTTGATAAATCAAAATCGGAGCTAACCCCCTATACTCGTCATCGTCTTCTTTGTCTCGTACCGCGCAAGTATTTCCCTCTCCACCTCCTCCCTATCGCGCCCGAATTTAAGATACGATAATTGTTTCAAGCGTTCCAAAATTTCATCGTTCCGCTTCTCTGGCGCTATCGTGCTCAAACTAAACGGCAAGACCGGCTTGCCCTGCGCAAGCATTCTCATATAGGCCGCACGATTTTCGAGATTGATCAAATCCTCCTTCTTGATATTAGGCACAAATTGTTTTTCCAAAACTTCGGCATCTTCCGCACCCACGCGGAACGCCGCCATGGAACCAACATTCCCGAACACCGCATCTTTAATTTTTTCCTCAAGTTGTTTGATATATTGATGAGCCATGATCAATGCCAGCTTATATTTCCTGGCTTCGGACAAAATAACCGCGATTGAATCGGTTGTTACATTTTGAAACTCATCAATATATAAATAGAACGGCGGCGCGTTCTGGCCTTCGCCCGCGCGGGATAAAGCGGCCATCAGGAACTTACCGACAATAATAAGTCCGAGAAGGTTGGAGTTAATATCGCCCAATCTGCCCTTGGACAAATTAACAAGCAATATCTTGCGATTGTCCATAATCCCTCTGAAATCGAAAACCGATTTCTCCTGCGCCACAATCGGACGCATAATATCGTTGGAAAGAAAACCGTCGAATTTTGACGTGATATACGGCACGACGTTTTGCAAAGCGGCCTCCCCTCCGGCTTTCTCCGCCACCTCGCGCCAAAATTGGAGGACTATAGGATTGCGGCAGGCCGCCAATTTTGCCGCCCGAAATTGTTTATCAGAAAGGATTCTGGACAGATCAACGAGTGTGCAACCAGTCGTCGGATCATCAAGCAAAAGCATCGCGGCATTTCGGAAATACTGCTCGAACATCGGACCTCCGACAGTTTTCATATCGAAAAGCTTGTTGAAAATAGAGAGCATCTCATTAACCACGAATGTTTTTTGTTCGGGAAATCTAGGATCGTATTCGAGCATGTTCAACCCCATCGGACGGGCGACATTTCCGGGATCAAAGTAAATCAAATCATCATACCGCGAGGGAGGAATGCTTCCGATGATATCTTCGATGTCATTGCCATGAGGATCAATGAAACACACACCCTCGCCGTTTTTTATATCCTGGACAATGAGATTTTTTAGAAATGTGGTTTTGCCGGTACCGGTCTGTCCGATCACGTAAAGATGGCGCAAACGATCTTCCTTGTTCATATAAACTTCCACACGGCTACTGCGCCCTATTCCCATCCCGAGCAAAATGCCATCGGTTGGCATTCCGAGAGGCACGGGCGCCTCGCCGGCTTTGGCCACTTTCAATTCCGGTGTCTGGGAAATGGTCGAGCCGGGAAAATGAAAGATAGAGGTAAGCTCTCTCAAGTTGAGCGCGACGGTGTCGCCGCCGCAAAGCCGATAGGAAAAATTGTGTAAAATCTTTTTCAATCCGGAACCGCTTTTTCTGATGAACCTAAAACTGTTTCCCTTTGGCTGGTTCTCAAATTGGTTAAAAGCGGACTCCATATCCGAAAGAATATCTTCCGCCTCCGGACGCGTCCGAGAGGAAACAACGAGACGCAACTCGACGAAAATGGAAGGGCTCGCGAGTTTTTTCTCGATTGATTTTACCGCTTCTTCATCCACAGTTTTAGACTCCTGTTTTTCTTCTTCTTTCTTTTTGGAATCTCCCCGGAACCAGTCTTGAAAAACGTCGCGCGCGAATTTTACAACCTCCCCGCTCTCTTCGCGATCCACGGCATCCTTTGCCGTCTTGCCTTCCCGAAGAAGTTTCAAGCTGTGTTCGTATTTTGATTTGTACGACGTACCTTCCTCCGGACGAAACACTATCTGAACGGCCGCGCCCTCGCCCTCGCGATCAATTTTGGCGAAACTGTTCAAAATAACATTTAGAGGGTCGTAATCGAATTCATCATAAGTCTTCAAAGGATAGGCGGATGGAAAACGCTGTGCCGCGACGGAGCAAACATGCTCTCCCGTTTCATTAAAAATGTTGTAGTCGTCCTTGCGCTCGACGAAAATGGCTTTGGGAAAAATCGAGGCAATTTGTTTCTCGAACAATTCCCGCTTGCCGTCCGGCACGGCGCAATAAAAAACGAATTCTTCGCTGTGGTTGGCGACGGCGATCTCGAGCGTCATGTGTTTGGGACCCTTTTCCTTCTCGTTCTTGATCGAGGTCATACCGGCGTAAAATTGTTCCATCGAGGACAAAAGCTCCTTCAGAGTTTTGTCCTTGGTTTCCTGCGTCGTCGGCAAAGTGATTTCGTACAAGGTCATGCGGAGAGACTTCGCCAAAGACTTGCGCAAACCGGTCTCCGTCGAGGCCTTGATAAAAGCCACCAAAAAACGCTCGAAGTCGTCGTCCAGATGAGGATTATTCATGGCCGCTAAAACCGAAAGGGCGTTCTTGATCCCCTTTTCCCTAAATATACCGATGAGCTCGGCCATTTGCTTGTCGTGCGGCTCCGGCCGCAAACCGATCGCGGCAAAACGCACCTCGTCGTCTTCAAGACGATAACCCTCTTTCAAAACAGTCGGGGGAGTCTCCTTGTATTCTTTGATTTTCTGTTCGTAGCTTTCATTGCGGTCTGCCTCGCGTCCGGCAACGCTCTCCTTTTCATTCTTGAGCCGCTCAACTTCGGAACGCAAATACTGAAGCTCACTCGCCGGCGAACCGAATGGCCCAACCTCTTTTCCGCCGAATCCTTTGTCCATTAGCAAAAACAACTACTAAAAATCACGCGTTTTCATTCAACCTCGAATCAATCAGAGATTCTTTTTCTTTAATTGTTTTTTCCGCGTCGTCGAGATCCCTCTCCCTCTCTGTTCGCGTTCGATCGTCTCGGACATTCTTAAGAGACTCCCGAGCTCTTGCCAAAGCCTCGTAAGCCGCTTTTATGTCTTCCGCCGATACCTCCCTATCCGAGGATTCATCCAGATGCAGGGACCCGATAATAGCGTTGATTGATTCTTCCACCTCGGCCACCGCCATCGCGTCCCGCATTGTTTCCCCAAACTCCTGTTCGATAGACTGACCTGCGTTTTCAGGTCCTGGAAGCGTTTCTCCGTGTGCCATAAAAATTATTTACTACTTTTAACATAGAACTCACAGTTATTATACCACTCATAACTCAAAAAAACTCCGAGAAATTCACAGGGTGCGGACATCGAAGATACAAAGGATACTCTACCGCGTCAGAATTTCTGCCTCCCCTGAAGTAATAAGAATCGTGTGTTCAAAATGAGCGCTCAAGGAGTTATCGGCGGTGCAATAAGTATACCCGTCTTTCTTGAGACGAATTTCCGGAGAACCCATTGAAGCCATCGGCTCGATTGCCAGCACCATCCCCTTGCGCAAAACCTCACCCTTGCCCGCAACACCGGAGTTGGGGACAAAGGGTTCCTCGTGCACTTTATACCCCACCCCGTGTCCGGCCAGACCCGACACCACTTCAAATCCAGCCTTCTTGATTGTTCTCTCAATAGCCGCTCCGATATCCCCGATCCTGTTGCCGCATTTGGCCGCCTTTATTCCAGCCGCAAGCGCCTTTCTTGTGGCGTCCACAAGAGTCAAAGATTTTTCATCTACCTTGCCGACGTCCACCGTAACAGCCATATCGGTTATCATTCCTCTGTAACAAAAACCCAAGTCCAGAGTTACCAGATCGCCTTCCTTTATGATTTTGTCCTCCTCATTGGGAATGCCGTGCACGATTTCTTCATTTATCGAAACACAAAGCGCCGCCGGGAACGGCCTTTGCGCGCCGCGCGGCTGGTAGTTTAGAAAGGCCGGCGTGCCGCCGCGTTTGACTACCAGCTCCCGCGCCAAATCCTCAAGCTCCCGCGCCGACATACTCGACCGAAGCGCCGCCAGTAGTTCTTTCATTACAGCCGCATGCCTTTTCCCTCCTTCCCGCAACAATTTTAGATCTCCCGCCTTTTTGACACTGATCATAGAACTTATCTAGCGATCGTTAAAACCCAGCTTCTTTAGAATTTCACTGTGAACTTCGACAATACTCTGTTCGCCATTTATAGCTAGAAAATTGTAATCTGGATTATTCTCGAAATATTTGATAGTCGGCGCAACGTTTTCATCGAACCACTGCAGGCGATTGCTGATATCGTCTTCATTGTCGTCGTTGCGTCCGCGAGACAAAAGTTTTTCTTTAGCCCAATAGTTGGAAACATCCAGATTTATTACCACGGGATGATCTATTTTGATGAATTTTAGCGCGGAGTCCAAGATAGGCGCCTCTAGCAAACGGCGGCAAACTCCGTCAAAAACCAAATGCTCTTCTCCGGTAAAACGTTCGAAAATGAAAGTTGCCCAGACCCAGATAGGAATGAACTCCGGAAGCAAACCGCCATTTTCCAGCACGTCCCGAACCAGAAGGTTCGAGTAACCATCCCCCGCGACAGCAAACGCTCGTAACATTTTGCCGGTTTCGAGATAATGCACCTTGCCGGCATCTCCTATTTCTTTCTTCAAAAACTCGACTAGTAACTTGGCCTGCGTCCCCTTGCCGGAGCCCGAACGCCCGTATAAAACATATGCTTTAGGTTTTATCATGTGGACAGAATACCATAATTCATTTACCATTTCTACAATTTCCACGTACCTCTATATTATCCGACCGTACAATATAGAGGACATCGGGAGATGGCCATTACTTATCACGCGCTTGTGCCAACTTGAATTTGGTTTTAATGTGAGGTCGGATGCCCGCCCATGAAAGCGGGTGAAAGTTCTGTAACAACTGAATATCCTGAATACTTTATGAAGACGAAACTGAATACGAGAGCGGTACCGGTGTTTGCGATGATAATACTTGGCGGTTTACTGTTTGATCCAACGCGCGTCCAGTGCGCCCCGATCCCCGACACGATAGTTCGCATTCTCTCTATTTCTATCCCCCCAAACCCAGTATGAGAGAATCTACTGGGATTGGGGGGAATTTTCCATTTGCTCCGCTGTTTTCTTTTGGCGAAATTCGGGCGGGCAGGATTATTTTAAATCTAACTTATCCCAATCGCTCCAATCTTTTTTCTCACACTTACTCCAATCGTACTTTACTTTTTGGTTTATTTTCCAGCCATCGCTTTTTTCAACTGCGATACCGCCAAAAAGATTTTTACCCTTTTGCTCTTTGATATATTCCTGCAATTTTTCTGCTTTCGCTTTTGTTCTGCTTCCTCCCTCTTGATCGCCCATATCTTTCACTTCGAAAATACCAAGCCGTCTGTCAGTTAATTTCACTAAATAATCAGGATAGAAAGTATGGACAAATCCTGCGGGATATTCGTATTTTATACCAAAATAATCCTGCTTATTCTCGCCGTTTTTCCACCACCAGACTATTTTGTCGCTGTTTTCGGATAAAAACTTTTCAAAATTCTTTTCGGGGTTGAGGCGCACCACACTCAAATAGCATGGCTCATAAACATATTTTTCATGTTCCACTTTTTCGTCCGTGTGTTGGTTGAAAAAACTCTCTTTGGTGATTTCAAATTCATACCATTGCTCGCTTTCCTGAATCCTTTTTTGGATTTCTTTTTCTCTAACCGCTTTGTATTTTTCAACAGCTTGCGCCAAAATTTCCTCAAACTTTATTCTATTGCCGTTATGAACAAACACCATTTGTACGAGAATTGCTTCTTCTGGCCATGCTTTTGAACCAAGATATTTTCTAAAATACGAATAGATTGCGGTTTTTACGGCTGGCACTGACCTTTTGATATTTTTGAACGAACCTAGATGAGCTTTGATAATCTGCTCAAACAATGCCTGTAAATCGTTACCGGCGATTGTAAGGCGAGCGCGCGCCTCGGAATCAATTTTGCCCTCAATCTCGTCAAATGTTGTGCCTTCAATTTTGGCGTTGGCGATGATTTTCTGTTGATATTTTGTAACATCAATAACCACACCTTGATCTTCTAGTTTCTGCACATTTTGCGCAAAAAAAGTATGATCGCCTTTCAAGCCAAAATATTCGCAAGCAGTTTCTTCAAACACAGACGAAAAGCTCGAAGTAATATCGCCATAATCGGCGTGCGATTTGTAGTAGGAAATAATCGCAATATTTTTGTAAGTATCTTTTCGCGTTACTTTCAGGTGTTTGATGATGTTCGGATTGTATTCTTCTTTTTTGACGATAATGCTTTGAACATTCGTATAGATATAGCCACGATTCAAGTCTTCGCTGGCGTAATGCTTTTGTTCAGGCATACGCAAAATGCGCCCGACTGTTTGGATTTCAAAAGTTTCACTGCGTGATTCCCTAAACTTCACTAAAATATGAGCACGCGGACAATCCCAACCAGTATCAATTGCTTGTTTGAAAATTAAAAATTCAATTTCATTGTCCGGCTCTGACACCCAGTCCAATGTTTCAGATTTTTGCTCCGCAAGCCAAATGGCCAGTTTGCCATTGCCATGCCCGTCTTTTCTTTCGGTTATGCCTTTATCTGCCAAAAACTTTTTAACTGCTTTTATTTTATCTTCGCCCGCTTCGGCTGTTGGTATCTGTACCAAAACAAGCGGGTTTATGTTTGATTTTTCAAGTGCAAAAAGTTTTTTCAATTCCAGCCGTTTTTTATACGCAATTTTCAAAACTACTTCTTGGGAGTCAGCTTCATTATCCATTATCTCATCGATTTTTTCATTGATAATCAGTTCTTTCTTAATCATGCCCTCGTCAATCACATCTTTCGGCTCAACAAAAACATATCCCGCCATTCCGCGTGCTATATCGCGCGGATCGGGCTTTATTTTTGGTGTTGCGCTCATTTCCAAAATTACATCAGCGTTTATTTCGTCCCGCAATTCGTTTGTCCGCTCGGCAGTCGCTCCAATATGGCTTTCGTCAATAATCAAGATAACTCTTCGCTGTTCGCGCGTCTTTGCTAATACATCGCGAAAATTCAGCTTCTCGCCATCTTTCATCAAGATATTTTTCCAGTCGCCTGTTGCTCGGTCCTTGCTTCGCAATTTTTCCCAGTTCACCACAACAACCTCGTTACGCACAATCCGCTCGCGCCCGCCGGTAAATTCTTCCTCAACCAGCGACACTCTCGGCGCACCACCAAAAACTTTTTCTAAACTGCGCTTGCTTTGCAAATGCAGTTCGCCTTTGCCGATACTTACCCACGCAAAACATAAATCCGTTTCCGGCAGTTCTCTGATGATTTCTTCAATAAACTTGGCAGTCATCAAAGTTTTTCCGCTTCCTGTCGGAGCTTGAAAAACACACACTTTCTTTTCTCCCTCTTTTGTGAGAAGTGTTTTGATGGTGGCGATAAGTTCACCAACCGCTGTTTCTTGATATTGTTTTAAGTTAATATTCATAAATTTGCTCGTAAATATCTAATATTTTTTGTGGTATCGGCTCCAAACTTACGCCTTGCCAATCAACAAAATCATTTTTATTTAATCCCAACGGATCAAGCGTGAAGCAATACAAAATCTTTTCGCCTTTCATTTTGTCCAGTTCTTTTTTTAATTGCTCCAAGCCGTTCCGCTCTAGCGCATAATACACTCCCATTACTCGGTCATTTTGTTCAAAAATATGATAGTCAGGTTTTGCTTTTACTTCGTCAAAAATTCCTTCTCGCAAACAAAGCATTTCTGTGCATTCGCGAGTAATGCGAATTTTCAAGTCATCTCGGCTGATAGAATTTTTGACGAAAGAGGTTTTGTAGTATTTAAGGTTTCCGCCAAATCCCTCGATTGATTGGTAACCCTTTACCACATTTTTTACTCGCGGATAACAAACATCTGTACAAATATTTTCTTCATTATTTGTACAAAGTAAAAACTTACGATCTCCGTCGTCGTCTTCATTTAATGAAAGCACTGCGTGTCCAGTCGAGCCAGACCCAGCGAAAAAATCCAAAACACTAACATCTTTATTTTTATGTAAGTTGATAAGCATTTTTAATAAGCGTGTTGGCTTTTTCCCACTTCTAAAATCCATTCCGCCCTCATGCCGAATATTCCCAAAATCACCACTAAAATCATAAAAGTTTATGATTGGGTTTTCTTTTTGTGATCCATTACCACTTTCAATTTCTGCCCTTCTTGTCAGAGGAATACCCGAATAAAACAATCCTTTTGTCGTAGTTTCCTTTTTTGGTCCAGTAAAATATCTATATCCCAAGCCATCTTCACCAATACCAGATACTTTATAAAGAACATTAAGCCCGTCCACACTTTTTCTGTTTTCAATATAGTCATGAAAAAACTTTCCAGACGTATTGCCTTTCAAAACACTTCCGCTCGCCCATGTTCTTTTTAACAAATTTATATTGGGCGATTCTTCTTTTATTTCGTATTGACCGGGTTTGAAAATAATCACTTTTTTCTTTCCCAAAGTTATTTCTTCACCGTGACCTTTTTCTATAATTTTGAATTTGAATACATCAGTATTATATTCTGTAGATGGTTTATTCGGAGAAAAAAGGTATTTATTTTTTGCGTATATAAAAACCTGTTCAATTAGTTTTTGGAAATTATCTTTTTCATTTAGTGATTTGCCAGCGTATCTTACTTGAACATAAAAAACATCAAGCAAATTATCTTCACCAAAAAGTTCATTACATAATAATTTAAGTTGCGATGCTTCATTATCATCAATAGATATAAAAACTACACCTGTATCATTCAATAAATTTTTAGCCAATTTCAATCGCTTACTCATAAATGAAAGCCATTTGCTATGCCTGTAGCCGTCATCTTTTTCTACGAAATTGTCGTTATATTTAAAATCTTTATTTCCTGTATTATACGGCGGGTCAATATAAATAACATCAATTTTGCCTTGGTGGGTATAATTCAAAACAGATAGGGCGTGATAATTGTCGCCCTCAATCAAAATGTTAGTCGGCTTTGCCGGATCAGTTTTGATTTCTTTGCCTTTGACTTCTTTCAAAACTGGCAAGGCGTTTTCCGATTCCTTTTCAAATTGCTCTTTGGTTTTTTCCTCGTCCCAAACCAGCCCGTATTTTTTACGGGATTCTAGCTTCGTAATGACTTTGAGCAAGTCGTCCTTTTCAAGTTTTGAATAATCTTTTGCCATAATTAAAACCTTATATTGAAAGTAAAATAAGAATTGATGAAATGAGTATCAATGCAATCATAAGCGTTGGTAAAAGTTTGAATAATTTTGTTACATTTCGCTCTTGTTGAGCAAATGCTTCCAATTTCGCAATGCCTGACTTGGCTTTCTCTTCATCTTTCTTTTCCAGCCCATCTTTTAATATATCGGCGATATTATGCATTTCTTTTATGTCGGCTTTAAATATTTCAAAATCCTCATACCAAAATTTCTTTATAAAATATAAGCCGAGGCAAATATTTAGAAATAAAAATAGTTCCCCAAGTATAAAGAAATCTTTACCTTCAATATCCTTAATGGCCGTAAAACCAAAGCCAGCTATTATGCCAGAAACAGTAACAATCTGTCCTACAAAAGAAAGTCCATTGTCGGCGGATTTTCTGGCTTGAATTATAAAATCGCGCCTCATGTTTATTGTAACTCCTAAATATTTATGTGCTTTTTCTAATATTTCCATAGCATTTATTTAATCAAATCATCAACACCAACTTCCAATGCTTTGGCGATCTTGGTCAGAGTCTCGATTGTCGGGTTTTGATTAACGCCATTCTCTATTTTAACAATGGTATTAAGCGATAAATCAGCAAGCCGAGCTATCTTTTCGAGAGAGTAGCTCTTTTTTCCTCGTAGTTTCCTTAAATTGTCCGAAATGTTATTTGACATTGCTTTCGTTATTGTTTAATATTATAGTATATAGAATATAATATATAGCATAATCTCTTGATACTACAATGATACATAATTTAAACAATTTTGTAAACGAATCTTTAGGAAGTTTGTATTGCCCGCCAGAATTTCGCCAAAAGAAATCAGCGGAGCAAATGGAAAATTCCTCCCCAACCTTTCCTGCCGAGCCGTCCACACGAGCGCGCTTGTCGCGCTAAATTTTTGTAAAAAACTGACACGGGCACAATTCCGTATTCTCAAAAAAACGAGGGGGGTAATTCTAATACTCGATTAACCTAATTTTCTGCCTTTCCGCGTTTTTCTGCGCGTGCCCCGTAGTGAGCTTTGCTCTACTACTGGGGTAAAGTCCGCGAGTGTCTGCGAGCGCCATTTTAACCTCCTCGTTTTAGATCACAGCGCTATTGTCTGTACAGAATGGTTGCGCGAATACGGGTTGAAAGAACTCATAGTGGGTTTTGATCGCCCAGCGAGCCGCGCAAAATTCGTAGCGAGGTTCGAAGACAAGCCCGAAGGCGTGCCATAGGCACGACGAGGGCGCAGTCAAAGAGCCGCAGCAGAATTTTGCGTGGCGTAGCGGCGAAACGAGTTGTTACTCTGCGGTTTAACATAGACGAGTGGTCAAAACCCACTATGAGTTCTAAGTTAAAACGGCGCTAGTACTCCCGCATGGAAATCTGGGCATCCACTTTTTTCATAAGATCCAAAACCACTGATACCACTATAAGCAAAGCGGTGCCACCAATGGCCAAGGACGGGGTATTTGTTAATGCTCTCATCGCTAGGGGAAGAACCGCGATGATGCCCAGGAACAAAGCGCCTACTAAAGTAATCCTGGTTAGAACTTTAGCGATATATTCGGATGTCGGCTGACCCGGGCGGACTCCGGGAATGAATGCGCCATTTTTTTGCAGGTTGCTGGAGATGGTGTTGGGATCAAAAGTTACCGCGGTATAAAAGTATGTAAACAAGAAAACCAAAATAAAATACAGTCCGGCATAAACCCAGCCGTTGGACAGCAGAGCCAGCAAAGCGGACGAGATTTTTTGAAACACCTCATTTCCCACTCCGGACAAAAAGCTCAAGGCCATCTGGGGCAAAAGTAATATGGACAAAGCGAAGATGATCGGGATAACGCCCGCTTGATTTATGCGGAGTGGCAGATACGTCGAGACGCCTCCGTAGACCTTCATTCCCCGCACGCGCCGCGCATAAGTGATCGGGATAGGCCTTTCAGCTTCGGTAATAATGACCACGCCGACGACGATAAGCATAGCCACCACCAAAAAACCAAAGTATAAAGGAATCTTCGCGGCCGAGAATACGAAAGCCTCCCGCCCGATAATTTGCGGCAAACCGGCAACGATACCGCTGAAGATGAGGAGAGACACTCCATTGCCGATTCCGAATTCCGTTACCAACTCGCCAAGCCACATGAGCAGTAATGAACCGCCCGTGATGACAATCAGATTGGAAACAAGATCAAAACCCACAAGCGGCGAAATAACTCCCTGCCTCTGCAAAATGGCCAAAAAGCTAAAGGCCTGCACGAGTGCCAACGGCACGGTCAAAATTCTCGAGATTTGGGTGAACTTAAGCCGCCCGGCCTGTCCTTCTTCCTGGTACATGGCCTTCAGCTTGGGCGACATCATGGTCAAAAGCTGCATAATGATTGAAGCGGTTATGTAAGGGCCGACTCCCAACATCACCACGGACAAATTGGAAAGACCTCCGCCGGAAAATATATTCAGAAGACCGATAAACTGATTGGACAAGAAATTCTGAAGCTCCGACACATCAATCCCAGGAATAGGTATCGAGGCCAAAAGTCTCGAAAGCGCCAGAATTCCGAGTGTCAGAAAAATCCTGGTCCGCAAAGACTTATCCGTGAATACAATCCTCAATTTTTCCATAAAAGTTTTCATGAGAATATGATGCCTTTGTTACTCTAACTCCGCTTCTTTCAAACCAAGACCGATCTTCCCCGCAAATTCTTGAGACGGTTCTACTCGGCTTTCGATTCGCTCATACCTAACGCCTTGCGGGCGGATTCTGAAAACTCGCAACCGGAGAAAGTGAGTTTTTTGGAAATCTTAATTCCACCCAAAATTTTAACCCTAGGCAAACGGCCGGAATGACTTCTCACCAAGCCCTTAACGCGCAGACTTTCAGGCGAAACGACTTCGCCGTTTTCAAAGACAGCCGCGATATCGGCCAAATTTACCGCCTTGGCCCTCTCTTGAAAAGACTTGTTTGAATTTTTGCCGCGGCCGCGCAACTTCGGCAAGGATTTGATAAAGTCGCGAACTTCCGGACGCACCTTGTGTCCCGCGCGCGCAGTCTGCCCCTTGCCCCCTCTTCCGGAGGTTTTTCCCCTCTTTCCTCCGCGTCCCACCTGACTGGACTTGACTGAAGGGTTTCTTCTTTTTAGTTGGCTTAACGAAATCATTTTAGTGAGTTTAAAAAATTATACGGCGAACTTCGACAGAGCTTTAACGGCTCCTCGCGCGAGATTCAACTTGTTTTTGGAAGGCGAGACGATCTTCGCCGTAACGTCTTTAATACCGGCCAATTCAATCACGAAACGCAAGGCGCTACCGGCGACTACACCTCTGCCCGGCGACGGTTGAATAAACAAACGCGCGCTGGAATATTTTTCGTAGACCTGGTGCGGGATTGATTGAGTTTTTGTAAGCTTCAAATTAACCATATTTTTCTTGGCATTCCTGACGGCCTTGTCTATCGCCAGAGCGGTATCCGCGCCCTTGCCCAATCCGACGCCGACACTCCCTTTGCGGTTGCCTATCACAATGGCCACGCTGAAATTAAATCTCTTGCCTCCGGCTGAAACTCTGGTAACTCTCCTGATATTTAAAATGCGCTGATCAAACTCCGGCTTGACCCTGGGATCTTTCCCCCCCTTTCCGCCATACTTGAAACGCTCTCTGCCACCAGCCCCGCCGCCGTGGGCTTGCCCGCCAAAATGTCTGCCGCCCGCGCCTCCGCCGGAAACAGATTTGGCTTTTACGGCCACTGCGACTTGCTTTGGCGTTTCTTTTTTGTTTTCTTCTGAATTCATTCGAATTTAAAACTTTAACCCTCCCTCGCGCGCGCCTTCGGCTATCGCCCTTATCTTGCCGGTATAAGCGAAACCCGCTCTGTCAAAAACAACGCTCGTGATTTTCTTTGCCCTGGCGGCTTTCGCGACTTCCAAGCCGACCGTCTTGGCGGCCTCCATTGTCTTCTTGCTCTTGAACGGAAGCTTGAGGGAAGTGAAACTCACGATCGTCTTGCCGATGGTATCATCAATAACCTGCGCGTAAAGCCCGCGATTTGATCGGAAAACACAAAGGCGCGGACGCAAAGGGGTGCCGGAAATTTTTGCCCTGATCCTTCCACGCCGTCTGGCCTTGTTGTCAATTTTAATAAATGATCCTCTCATGGCGACTTTTGTAAACCTTATACGGTCTTCTTGCCTTGTTTCCTTCTGATAACTTCTCCGTCGTATCTGATTCCCTTGCCCTTGTACGGCTCCGGTTTCTTCAAAGCCCGAACTTTGGCCGCGAACTGGCCGACAAGCTCCTTATCGAAACCCGAGATCGTTATCGAGCCTTTTTCGGACAAGACCTTCAAACCTTTTGGGATCTTGATACTGACCGGATGGGAAAAACCTAAATTCAAGGTCATGCCTTCGCCTTTGACTTCCGCTTTGTACCCGATGCCCTCAATTATAAGCTTCTTCACAAAGGCTTGGTTTACTCCCGTAACCATATTTTTTATGTGGGAGGCATACGTCCCCCACAATGCTGAAACCTCGGAAGAGTTCCCGTGCGGAGTCAACTCGACTTTCCCGGCATCTATTTTGACTCGAATCTCCGGCCTGATTTTGCGGGCAAGCTCGCCGAGAGGCCCCTTCACGCTTAAAACACCGGCCGCGAACTTCACTTCGGTCTTTTCAGGAATCATTATCGGTTTTTTACCTAGGCGTGACATAGTGTAAATTTAAGTCAAAACTCAAAATGCAAAAATTAAAAGTTAAAATTGATGATTACCAAATCTTAAACAACGCCTCACCGCCGACCTTGTTTTTTATCGCCTCCTTGTCGCTCATTATTCCGCGGCTAGTGGACAAAACGGTTATACCAAAACCATTCTTGACCGGCCTCAAATCCTTGTAGGAATAATAAACTCTTCTGGAAAATTTGGAGACACGCTGCGCCTGGCTGACTCTCGGCCTGCCGCCTTCGTATTTCAATGATATTTCTATGAGCTTACTGCTGGTTTTGCGTCCTCTCTTCGCGACGGCTTCGACAAAACCCTCCTTTAGAAGAAGCTCCGCGACGGACAAATGAAACTTCGAGTATGGAAAGACGATAAGCGTCTTGCCAGTCGCTCCGGCGTTTGTGATCTGCGTTATTAAATCCGCGATTCTGTCTTTTACCATGATGATTTCTTAATTCCCGGAATCATTCCCTCGTTGGCGAATTCTCGGAAACAAATTCTGCACATCCCGAAATCTCTCATAAATCCGTTTTTCCGGCCACAGCGAAAACAACGCCTGACCACGCGGCTTTTGAACTTCGGCGTCTTTTTTGCCCTGGCTATAACTGATTTTTTTGCCATCTGCTTTACTTTTCTTTAACAACATATACGACTGGTTCGCTGGTTATCACCCATTTGGTCGGGGGCTTGCCCCGAACCCGTCGAGGGGAATCCAGCAGTGCCAATCGCCTACATCAGAAAAACTCTGATTACCGTCCAATCTAGCAAATACCCCAGAACAAGTCAACCTTAAAAAAACGCCTATATTATCCCGAAAAACGCCAACGCATTAGTTGCCAAGGATTTTTCTACGTCTCGCGGATTACCGCCACGAATTTCGGCGATTGATCTAACCACTTCCCTGACATAAGCCGGCTCATTTCTTTTACCACGGTGCGGAACAGGGGCGATGTATGGACAATCCGTCTCGGACATAATCCGATCCAAAGGTAGATATTTTATGACTTCATCATAGGAGCGGGCGAAAGTTACGACGCCGGTAAATGAGAAATGCGCTCCCAAATCGAGAAGTAGTTTTGTTTCTTCTAAACTTCCGGCAAAGAAATGAAAATCGAACGGAACCCTGGCGTATTCTTTGAGAATTTTCGCGGCTTCAATGTAGACGCTTCCCCTATCTTTACCATTGCGAACATGAAGCATCAACGGCTTGCCTGCCTTATTTGCCAGTTGAATGTGTTTAATAAATAATTCTTTTTGCAGAGCTTTTGAGGATTTCTCCATTCTAAAATAATCCAGCCCGCATTCTCCGATTGCCACTGTTTTCTTGTTCGCCGCCAATTCATTCAGAACTTTCTCGTCAAACACCTCGGCCTCCACGTCCACCCCGACCTTGGCTAGATCCCCAATCTCATCTGGATCGGCGTGCGAGGGACTGGCGTGCGTCGGATGAATTCCCACGATTGCGTAAAGGCCTTCTTCATACTTTTCTGCCAACGCAACAGCCGCCTTTGATGTCGGAAGCGTAGTCCCGACCGCGGTCATCCAAACACCTGCCTCAAAAGCCCTGCCGACGACCGCCTCCCTGTCAGCGTCATACGCCGGAAAATTGGGATGGCCATGAACATCAAAATATTTTAGCTGTTCTGAACTCATCGGCTGATTATACACCAAACTCGATGTCCTCAACTTTGGACAAAAATTGACTTGTATTTATTTTAGGAATAATCTAACTGCAGAAGTAAAAAACTATGAGTACAAGAAATACCGATAGATGTGTTGTCTGCGACGGGCACATAAGGAAGGAAACGTTTGATGTTCCAAACCGTCCTTCGGAGATGATGATCGACGGACCGGACGGCGAAGACAATTACTGAGAGGAACAAAAGCTATACTGCGACAGTTGTGGCGTCTGTTACCACAAGCTACCCCTTGCGACGGCGCGAAAATAAGAGGTGGGCAAGAAATACAGCCCGGGAGAATAACCGCTAACTCCCTAAAGTCGCCGATAATTCCACGAACCGCTCCGAAAACGCGACTACCCTTGGGTCAAAAACCTATCTGAAAAAAACGAGTAGCTCGACCCGCGAGACAAGTTCGTCGCTCAAACACAAACCCGACCACATGGCCGGGTTTATTTTTTACGACAAAGTCCGTTGTGAATATTTTAGGAACATCCGGTTTTCTCCGCGAAATGGCCTGCTAGCATCCTCTAAAACTTCTCACATACACTTAATTTCTGCTATAGCAAAAAATTAGTGTATGGATTTTTTACATACACGGATAAATTTTGGACGCCACAGAAAATTCAGTCCTACGTTATAATACGACGACCGCATTTTTATAACGTATGCTTAATTTTACAAATTGTCCGAATCTCTAAGACTAGGGGTTGGTGTTAATTCGAAATCGATATGAAAAAACCGCCTTCACGAAGAAAGCGGCTTGATTAGGATCAAATCAAGGACATACCATGATAACGATGGAAACCGAGAGATTGACCTGTACTATCCACCAAAACTCTCTCAAGTCCTGAAAAATTGTCAAACCTGGGGGTCTTCGGCGTATTGAGGTAAAGCATTCCTTTAAATTTCGTCTGTTGAGACCCTCGGCCACCATAAAAATTACGGAGCCCGTAAGATCGGCGCAAAGCCATTTTGACCAGTGGAATAGCTTTCTTTTCATATTGGCCGCCGTAGGACATAAACCAAACAAGGGCATTCGGTGAATCAAGACACCATATCATCGTTGTACCCACGGAACGACCATCTGCGCCAACAATCCAACGATCATGGAGTAAAAACGCTCCTTTGTCCACGTCCATGAAAAAGAAATTGCTGAATCCCTCCTTATCAACAGTAATCTCGTTAGCTCCTGTACGTTGCCCCATGAACACCCATCCCCGTAGCATCGCTTTGAAAAAGAACTGCTCGGCTTGCTTCAAAATCTCCGCCCTATCCAATCGTTATTTTTTCATATTTCACTCGAACCTTTCTGTACCCGAGACTACCACTCAACACTAAACAGGTCAAGGGTTTATCGGGTAACCTTCCACACCTTCAGACTGTCTAGATTACTTGGTTGTTTAATACATCCTGTTCTACCAACATTATTTGTGATACATACGTTATAAAACGACGACCGCATCTTTATAACGTATATTAGAAATGGTTCATATTGTGGGGGTTTTCTCGGGAGGTGTGGATACTTACTTTATCGGGTAATGTTTATCGAGTAATTTATCGCGCAACTCTCCATACCTCCCAATAAATCCTACATACCCTTATTGCATACGATCGTATGCAATAAGGGTATGTAGGAAGATGGCCTTGGAGATAAAGGATTGCTTCGGACGGTGTAGAAAGTTACTTTATCGCAATCCCCGCAGGTAACAATTACCTGATTCTCTTGAATGAATTTATGGAGAATTTTAAGTTTGCTCCCGTTCCTCGACTACCCGTTACCACGCATCCATCACTGATACCAAATTTGCCGCCCTCACATTCGAAACGACACCTCGTCTCACCCGTAAGAAATGGCACGACTTTACCAACATCACTTACGAAATATTCCTCTGTCCCATTGGAATATCTAATAGGACGAAGGTAGTCACCAACTTGTGCAGTTGCGTGCAATCTTTCCAACAACTTTCCCGCGGCAAAAGATAAAACTTCATAATCAAAAAAATTGGACTCCGTAAGCCGATCAATCGAATTTTCATCAAAAACAACCTGCCTTCGATAATACGGGTCGTATACGCCGACCTGTATTCCGTCTGTCAATCTAATCCAATCATGGCCAATATTATGGGAAGGATACTGGGATCCGGAAATATCAAAAGAACTTCCTGACATAACCTCCGCTCTTATCGCCGGAAAAACTTCACGCATAAGCAAGCCCGATATGAGCGACTTGCCTGCGCACGCGCTTTTTCCGTTATGGATAATCTCGCTCAATCTCAAAACGTCCTCGTCACTTGAATCCGACGCAATTCTTTGAACAACCACGTCTAGTTTTTTCATCACACCCTCCAAATCTCGCTCGTCTCTGCCTGAATTACTAAATTCTTGCCGCATCTTTTGAAATTCTGGCGATCCTACATCTAAAATCAAAGGTCTCTTTTTGATATTAATATCCGGGTTATTGCCGTAATACCAATTTGAGTCAAGAGAATCAAACCGACGTAGCCCTAAAGAAAGGCCGTAAACACCTTTGGGAACATCACACGTAAATACTTTTTCTCCTTTTGTAGAAATTTCCTGTTTTACTACGAGACCTTCACCCTCAAGCGTATCTTTTAAAAGATTGTAGTCTCCACCGACTTGCTCTATCAAGGACTTTGGACACAACGGTCCCATTTCCTCAAATTCCTCGAAATTCGGTTTTTCAAAATTTGACGGCATCTTTTTATTCTTTCCTCGGAAACAACGGGGTAGCCAAGGATTTTCCTTCCTTGAGCGTCGTAAATATTTTTTCAGACGTGAATGGTAATACAGGCCTTAACAATTCAGCTATAAATTCCACACGGCTAAGTAACTCAACAATTATCTTTCCCCCTGCTTCAGAATCGGTTTTTACGAGCTTGAAGGGTTGCGTCTCTTGAATTTTTCTGTCGGTTTTCTGGATTTGATCCCAAATCAAATCACACGCGGCTTTAATGTCGTATCTTTCCAAACTCTCCTCATACTTCTTTAAGAGATTTCTGTATTGATCGTCGTCTCTGACATCAGACATCCAAAATCCGACATCTGATATCTGATATCTGATCTCCGACATCTCCGCCATCTTCATCACTCTCGAAACCAAATTCCCCAATCCATTCGCTAAATTTGCGTTGTGGGCTTCCTTGAATTTTTCCAACGTAAAAGGAGTATCCTCAAAGGGGTGAAGTTCTCGCAGAACAAAGTAACGTAAGGCGTCTGTCCCATACTCATTCACAATTTCCACCGGATCCACCGTGTTACCGAGCGACTTACTCATCTTCACCCCACCATCGCCTGTTACAAATCCATCTATCACTATTTGTTTTGAATTAGGTAAACCGGAAGCCATAAGCATAGCCTGCCACATTGCAGACTGCTGACGAAGATTATCCTTGCCGCAATATTGGACCATACCGCCGCTCTCGATTTGCCATTTCTCGAATTTTTCCATATCGCGCGGCCAACCAATGGCGGATATATAATTTACGAGCGCGTCGAACCAAACATAAGCAACCTGTTCAGGATCGCCTGGCACCTGTATTCCCCAAGGCATTTTTGACTTCAGGCGCGAGATGCTGAAATCTTGTAGTCCCCTACCAACAAAAGACTTGATTTCTTTATAGCGAGAGTCCGGAACAACGAAATCCGGGTGTGTTCCATAAAAATCAAGAAGCGGTTTTTGGAAAGCCGAAAACTTAAAAAAATAATTCTCTTCGGCAATAAGCTCCAATTCCAAATTCGGGTGGATCGGGCATTTACCGCCGGCAAGTTCCGACTCGGTTTTTTCCAACTCGCAACCGACGCAATATTTGATCTGATATTTCTTCTTGTAAATGTAGCCGTTTTTATCACAAACTCTCCAAAACTCCCGCGCCGCCTCGACATGATCTTTGTCCGTCGTGCGAATAAAATTATCGAAACTTAAATTTAGTACTTCTTTGAGCTTCAAATACTGCGCCGCGTTTTCATCAACATACTCTTGGGTATCTTTTCCAAGCTCGGCCGCTTTGCGATAGATCTTTAAGCCGTGTTCGTCCGTGCCGGTGTTAAAGAAAACATCAAACCCCTGAAGACGCTTCCATCGCGCCATTACATCCACCCGAATTATTTCCATGGCAAAACCGACATGCGGCACGGCATTGACATAAGGAAGTGTGGTTGTGATATAGAAAGGTTTTTTCATTTAGCTTTTCGCCTGCATGTACGAATTTTACACATCCCGTCTTAGAACCTATCCACGATCTTCCCCCATCCCGAAAATGCTATGTTTTTGGCTGCAAAACTTCGTCTCGCGCAAACCGTAATTATATTACGCTTTGCGTTCCGACTCGTTTTTCGCCCACAAACCTGCATTTTCGGGATGGGTACCGCGAGATCGTGGATAGGTTCTTAACATGTCCCCTCTAAACTTTCCGTAAATCAGCCCGCCCAAAGACCCCATTACCGCAAAGGCGGCGATCGCACCGATCATCAGAAAAACAAACTCCTGGGTACGAATGATGTTTGTGTTGAAAATGTAAAAATGCAACTCATTCCAACATGGGGCAACCAAGCACTGGACAGTGTAACTCACAACACGTATTAAACCCGAAAAATACAAGGCGATGATAGCCAGCAGAGACAACGCCACCGCGATTATTCCCCCCCTAACCCAATACGGCCAATTTCCCCATTTCATAGTTTTTTGATTCTTAAATGCAAGTCCACATTTTGATCTTCTAATTTGGAATTACGTTCGTCCTGCTCGCTCTTCCGATTTTCTCCCTTTCATAATCGTTCAAGAATTCCATCAATATGGCCGCCATCGGCACGGATAAAATTATGCCGATAAATCCAGCCACCTTGACGCCAATTATAAGCGCGATGATAACGATTATCGGCGGCACACCCACAATCTTGCGCACAACCAAAGGATACAAAAGGTGGTTTTCAAATTGCTGAATTATCAAAAACAATCCCGCCACGAGAATTCCTCCGGTAAGTCCGCTCTGACTGAATCCTGCGACGATTGGCGGTATAGACGCAATTATTGGTCCGAACACCGGGATCACCTCTAACACAGCGGCGATAATAGCGAAAAGCAATGCGTTTTTGACCCCCAAAATCATCAAACCTAAATAGACCAAGACGCCAACCAAAAGAGCCAAGAGAAGCTGGCCTTGCATCCAGTAGCCGATTTTCTGTTGCGATCTGCGCCAAAGTCCGACAACATAGGCCTCGTACTTAACCGGCGTAACAATTCTTAAGAAAGATTCCACTCCGTTTTCCTGAACGGCCAAGTAGAAAGACAAAACGGCGATAAGAATAAAACTCAAAACGCCGCCGAAAATTATACTCATGAGCTTTATGAAACTGTCGGAGATGTTCGATACTGACTGCTGGAATTTCGACAATTGTCCGTCCAGTCCCCCAGGGGCCGCGCCACCCTGACCTCCGATTTGGAGCAAGGCCGATCCTCCATCGGTAATTTCTTTAGTCACCTCTTTTGAGACGTCAATCCCTTTCGCCACGTTCTCGACAAAATTTTGAGGATTTTGACCGGCGACATCGCTGTTTAGCGGATTCCAAAACGAAACTTTGTCTATATATTGAGATACCGTGGAGAGAAAACTGGAAGTATCGGTAACAAGCGGAGGAAGAAATACATAAAAAATTCCCAGGAGTACCAGAACGATAGTGGCGTACGTCAGGATAACTGCGGGAATCCTCTTGATCCTCAAGCGGATGAGCGACTGTATGGCTGGCTCGATGGCCGCGGCAATCACAACAGAAGTTAAAACCACCAAAAGAATATCGCGAATCGTGTAAAGCAAAACGAAAGCCGCGACCACGAGAATAGCTCGCACGATCGTGCCTGTGGTTATTTGTATAACTTTCGAATTACCGATCTCTGGCATTTTAGCGGGATTTTATCCTTTAAACCTTGACTACATGATACAACCGCACTAACTAAAGCGCAAAAAATCCCCGATGTCCGCGCTATTTTTCTTTGACCCCACAGCGGCCAGATTCAAACGATTATCACGAAAAATTTCCTTGGCAATTTTCATAATGTTTTCCGCTTTTTGCGATTCCACTTCCTTTATAACCTCCGACGGCATCTTTATCTTCTTCCGCATTATTTCCTGAAAACCGAAATGCTCGGCGACAGCGTCAGACGTCTCGAGCGAAAGCGTCAAATTGCCAATCAAAAAATCCTTCGTCTTGCGAATTTCTTCCGAGGAAACCAATGTGTGTTTAAGCGAGGACAGCTCCTTCATAACCGCTTTCAAGGCCTCATGAAACCGACTATTGTCCACACCGGCCGCCACCGAGAAAAAACCGTGATCGGTAAATGTCTCATTCGACGCGCCGATGTAATAACAGATGCCAAGCTCGTTGCGCATTTTTTCAAAAAGACGCGAACTCATTCCCCCGCCCAAAACCGCGGAAAGAATTCTCGCGGCCGGATTTCTCGGATCGTACACATCAAACGATCGCGCGCCGAGCACAAAATGCATTTGATCGGTCGCTTTTTCCTTAATCGCAAACTCCGGTTTTTTCTGATCTTCTACCACCTTTGTCTTGATGTGTTTTTCTCCCGACGACATGTCCGAAAAATATCTCGTTACCGCATGGACCGCATGTTTCTCATCAAAATTTCCCGCGATCACCACCGCAGTGGCGCCGGAAACGTAATTCATATCTCTGTACTTTAAAATATCTTCAGCTGTGAAAGATCTGACATTCTCCTTCGTGCCCGCAATATTCCACCCGGCTGGCTGATCCCTGTACAAAAGCTCCATAAAAACGTCTTGCACATTTTTTTGAGGGAGATCTTCATACATATTTATTTCTTCGATGATCACCCCTTTCTCCTTCTCGATTTCTTCTTTTACCAAAACTGGATTCAAATAAAGATCCGCGATGATTTCCAAAATCTTCTCGAAGTGCTTCGGCGCGGATTTTGCGAAATAGCCCGTAAATTCCTGCGTGGTAAAGGCATTATACTGCGCGCCCATCGAATCCAGCTCGCGCGAAATATCAATAGCCCTCGGCCGATTCTTCGTACCCTTAAAACATATATGCTCAAGAAAGTGCGAAATACCATTCTGTTCTTTCGTCTCGTACTTTGAACCGGCCTCAACCATAACAAGCACGGTAACAGCTTGGCTGTCTTTGAGAGGTACGGTAATCAACCGAAGTCCGTTTGGAAGAATTGTTCTAGTAAATTTCATAGTAAAGAGTCTATCAAATTAAATTCAAAAACAAAAATCCCCCTTCAGCATTTACGCGCCATGGCGTGTAAATACTGAAGGGGGGAATATCCACTCCACAGAACTCATCTAAGGTTGTTTTGTTGGCAATTGGTAATCACGGTATATATCGGTGGATGCTTTTCTGTGTAGCTCTGATAAAACCAAGTGCACGAAGTGGGTTGATTCACACTGAAAAACCGAAGTGTTTTATGTTGCTTTTATTTTCTGAACCAAGTCTCCTATTTTCACCCTCTCCTGCTTGCCCGTATCTCGGTCTCGCACGGTTACGGTGTCGTCCTTTTCAATCGTGTCAAAATCAACGGTAACGCAAAACGGGGTGCCGATTTCGTCCTGACGGCGATAACGTTTGCCGATATTGCCGTTGTCGTCAAATTCAACAATACCGTTAATTTCCTTCTTTAATGTTCGATAAATCTCTCCTGCCTTTTCAACCAAAGTCGGTTTATTTTTTAGCAATGGGAAAACTGCCACCTTTACAGGAGCTACGTCGGACTTTAATTTCAAATACACTCTCTTTTCCCCGCCCAATTCATCTTCGGTGTAAGCCGACAGTAACACCGCGAGAACAGTCCTCCCGTGTCCGAAAGTCGGCTCGACAACATGGGGAATATATCTCTCTTGCGTCTCGGGGTCTGCATACCGCATATCAATACCAGAATGTTCCATGTGTTTTTTTAAATCATGATCGGTGCGATACGCCAAACCATAAAGCTCTTTTCTGCCAAAGGGAAAATCGAACTCAAAATCAATCGTTCTTTTTGAATAGTGAGCTCGGTCTTCGGGAGCCACCTCCAACTCATGAACCGCGTTTTTATCAATGCCCACTCTTTCGATCCACCGCCACATTTCTTTCCGCCATCTCTCAAAATGATCGGCCCATTCGTTCTCGCGAGTAAAATATTCAAATTCCATAAGATCGAACTCGCGAACACGGAAAAGAAAATCCCGAGGAGCAATCTCGTTACGATACGCCCTTCCAACTTGTGCCAGACCAAACGGGACCCTCACGCGCGATGAATCCAGAACGTTTCTGAAGTTGGTAAACATGCCTTGAGCGATTTCTCCGCGCAGATAAGCCCTGTTCGTTTCCCCTTTCGTACTTCCTATATCAACAGGGAATAACAAATTGAAAACTTTTTCCGGTCCAAGTTCCCCGCCGCAGACAGAACACTTCTTCTTATCGGCAATCTGGTCCGCGCGAAAACGGCTTTTGCATTTTTTGCATTCAACCATGGGATCAGTAAAGCCTTCCAAGTGGCCGCTGGCTTCCCAGACCGGCTCCGACATCATGGCGCTCGTAGTGATGCCATAAACATCCTCCTGCTCTCGGACAAAGTGCTTCCACCATAAATCTTTGATGTTATGAGCCAGTTCCGATCCGTATATTCCATAATCCCATGTCCCCGCCAATCCCCCGTAGATCTCCGACCCCTGAAAAATAAAACCGCGTCGTTTACATAACGACACAATCTCCTCCATTTTTTTGTTTTTTTCGGTCATAGATAAATAGTAGCTTACAGAAAGCGCGTCTCTATGGCAAACTGGCCACGCTAAAACAACAGTTATCTCGCCACCTGCGACTTTGTCCCAGTGATTCCCTCCGACTCGATTCTTGTCGTAACCGACTTCACCGCATCGCTCACGGCTTTGCCGGTAAACCTATCAACCCCTCTCAACACAGTTGGCCCTATAATCACAGGCGATGTGTCAATCAAATTCAAACCAGGCTTCAGCGCGACTTGAAAGAATACCTCCCGCGGCGAAACACTATAACCCGCCCCAGGGGCGATCTCTCCGGATTTCCAAGTCAACTCGCCCGTAATTTCATTGAATGAAACATCTTCCGTCGTCGGATCAATCTTTGAAAGCCAGCGGACGTACTGCGGAATAATCGCCGTCATGGTGGAATCGGTAACATTGTTAAGAGAGTTGGAGATTCTCCATAAAACCGTATATGTAGTTTCCTGATCAACGCGCGGCGGTATCGGACCGCTGTTGGCAAACGGGCCGCTTCCCCTCGTGATAGTCATGTCTGCCAGAAATTCGGTTTTTACTTTGATTTTTTTCGACAACTCGGCCGAGACCTCTTCCGGCACGCGATCTTCCGAAAAACGCTTCGCCTTAATGACCGCATCAAAAGAAATCTCCTGATTTTTCAAACCCCTGCTCGCCATAGCCCCTCCCTGAAAAGTGTTAAAAACGAAAGGCAGGGTTATCTGATCCCCGGCCGCCACCACCGCGAGTGAAGGATCTCCTCTCGCCTGCCAAATTATCTTTTTGTTCACCGAATCAAATATGCCCCTCTTCACCTGAACGGAAGAAGGGTCTATGGAATCGCCGCGCATGGTCAACTCCACCGATACATCGGCAAGACGCTCTGACAAATTGTTCGTCAAAACAATTTCACCCTTTATCAGTACTCCGCTCTCCGCAAGCAAATCGCCGGCGGCATCTCCGTTCAAAGAGAGATCGGCCGCCACAAACGGACGACGGATCAAAATCTTCTGCGAAGCGGTGAGCATCGGCACATCAACCCTGGCGATGTCCTTATCCTCGGTCGTGCCGACAGAAAAACCAAAGTAGCGTTCCTCCCCATCCTGACCGTCCAGCTTGCCCCTGATCGTTATCACTTTGCGGCTCCCGGGACCGAGAGATCCGACATACCAATTTTTTTGGCCGGAGAGCGGGGACGGCGAGGAACTTAAAAAGGTGAAGCCCAGCCCGTAATCCACATTCATGGCCAAATCGGTGAGAGAGGCGAGCGACTCCGATATTACGGCCACCGAGATCTCAAATTCCTTATTAGACACGATTTCTTTGACAGACTCGATTGAAATAGTCACAGGAGAGGAATTGATGAAAACTTCATATTTTTTTTCTTTGGTAAACAAGCCGTTGGAACCCTCCACCCTATATTCCACTAAAAATGAAAACGCTTTGAACGAATTGGTCTCGCCAAACATGATCGCCGAAACCTTTTTCGCGGATTCTCCTCCCGCCATTATCCGCCCAATCTGAAAACTCTCCCTGACCAAAGGACGCCCCAGATCGTCGGCGGAACGAGAGCCGTCCGGGTAAGTTATCTCCAAACGAACGGATTCTATCGTGGCGTTATTTCCGTTCTTTACGACTAAATCCAACGGTATCTCCTCTCCGCCGCGCACGGATGCCGGACCAGTGATCTCAATGTCAACTTTCTCGGAGGAAATCTCGTTGGCTCCGTAATAAAAAGTGTATGCCGCGTAAGAAACTGCGGCTAAAAAAAATATCAGCGATACCGCGAAGATTTTTTTCAGCGGCGATTTTTTATCCATTTGCATCAACTTATATCTCAATCTCTCTTCATCCATCTTCTCACTGTTTGAATCCCAATCATCTTTGACTTGCGCGGATGAGTAGTCCGGTTCCGGATTGTATTTCGGATTGCGCGCGTCCAGCCCCATTCTCGGATTACGGGAATAAAGATCCTTTTTTATCATATCTATCCTGCTTTTTTCGTTATTGGATTCACTCATCTTTCTTCTTTATATTATATACCCAAAAACAGCGGAGATGCGAAGACTTTTGGGTAGAACGCAAAAAGCCCTATCTGCGCTAACCGAAAACGCGACGTGCGGTTAAAGCTGATTTTCACTGATTGTTTTGTTAATTTCCCCGATTATCTGCCGTCGAATAGGCCGAACGGTTTTGAGTATATCTGAATCCAACCTAGTCGGCGCGAGCAGATTTTTCTTTATTATGTCATCCCCGGCCGCCTTTATGTACCCAAGATTGCGCAAAATTCTAAACACCACAAGGGTCTCCACGTCATTCGAATCTGAATTTTCGTCGGCGAATAAAGGCAGAGCGTCCGCCACTTCGGAATAAACGTCCCCGCAAAATTCTTCCTCCACCAAAACCCTTGGTAGAAAAGAGAAAACTTTGTGGGCCGAAGCCAGTCTTTCTCGATCCCCGGCCAGCGCGCGGTGAAAAGAATACTTTTCTTCGATAACCTCCACCACTCTCCAACCCGCGCGCCCCCTTACAAAGACTGCGTTCAGCAATGAAGGATGCGTCAAATGGTAACGCAGTTTCGATTTGGCGTAACGCACTCCAAGAGCCCTCGCCTTAAGCAAACCAAAACGCTTGGTAATAAACAAAACGATCTTATCCGCCTCTCCGGAATTTTTAGCGCTTATAAGTATGGCTTCGCTTGTGTATTTACGGTTCATTTATAAGAGATTATCGGGATCAAGATCTCCTCAATTATAATCACAAGCGAGCAAAAAGCGAAAATGAATTTTCATTTTTTGCGAGCGCCGTGATTATATAGAACTCATAGTGGGTTTTGATCGCCAAGCGAGCCACGCAAAATTCGTCGCGAGGCTCGAAATCAAGCCCGACGGCGCGCCATAGGCACGACGAGTACCGTTGCAACTTAAGTGTAAACCTGTATAAGATGTGATAGCGGTTATGACAGGGTGATATCCTATAAATTGATGTAACAAACTAAAAGTTGCAACGGTACGAGGGCGCAGATGAAGAGCCGTAGCAGAATTTTGGGTGGCGTAGCGGCGAAACGAGTTGTTACTGCGTGGTTTAACATAGACGAGTGGTCAAAACCCACTATGAGTTCATACCCAAAAGTTTTCACGTTCCCGCTGTTTTTGGGTATATAAGAAATTATCGGGGAACTCATAAGCGAGAATTATATTCCCCGTCCTTTGGTCAATATTTGGCCTTCTCATGTTAACTGTCTTATTTGTAATGGCGGGCAATGCTACCGGCTTTCCTAAATAACAAGCCGGAACAAACGCGCCAGAGCTTTACTCGCTCACTCATTAAGACCCTGAAAATAGGCAAAAGATCACACGAAAAGCTGGATGATCAACCGTAGCCCGACCACCTGACCGCAATTCCACCAAGAGACCGCCACGCACTCCTTGTGAGCGACCTTTCTTTCCTTACCTCTCAATTAGAATACCCATTAGGATACAGCCTACAAAATCCTAGATAATAAAAATATGACCACTCCACACCGGTCGGAATAACTTCGGCTAAATAAATCTCTATTAAGTTAGTGCCAAACCCGCCGCTATTACAATTAATCCGGAGAGCATTACCATAACCCTGATAACAATAACCTGTTCCTGATTGAAAATCTGGATAGCACGCTAAAGAACTTTCTCCAGTATTAACCTTAAACTTCTCTACCCATCCCACAGTCCCCGTATACGCCTTCATCCCCGCCGCCGGCGTCTGCCACGTTGCGTTGCCGTATATGTCCGTAGAGGTCAAAACCTTTCCGGGGCCAGCTCCACCGCCTCTAATCGTCACCGCGCCATTGACATCCAATGTTTGTGCCGGGTTGCTAGTCCCAATACCCACTTTTCCCTCCTTTGTAACAGTCACTTGTTCAGTGAAAGGAGAACTCCCCCTTGTGGCTTGTGTGGCTATCCTCAAGTTAGTATTACTCGACCTGACGATATCAGCGGACATTCTAGAGCCGTCTGTGGG
>Ga0209542_10002150_pt1 | contig 44808 bp, 41 predicted proteins | sample RifCSPhighO2_01_FD_184028 | JGI IMG/M metagenome (GOLD analysis project Ga0209542, IMG submission 184028) | Soil microbial communities from Rifle, Colorado - Rifle CSP2_plank highO2_0.1 (SPAdes) (version 2) | ecosystem: Environmental > Terrestrial > Deep subsurface > Rock core/Sediment ...
CACCCCTTTCTTTGCTAACGCATTGACTCAATTATTCGAATTGGCTTGGAAAGACATGAAAGATGTAAAGACTATTATTAGTTAATTACTTCCAAAAATTTCAAGGGTTTAAAGCCTCGGGCTTTAATACAAAATTTTTGTCATGCTCACCTCTTTCCCAGCAAAACCACCACACCCCTTCTCTGGTTTTGCTGGGTTTTTATTTCCCCTTAAGTATATAAACACCTCTTTGTTTCACACGGCATGCCAAACCCTCCTAAGATTAGCCTCAAACCCAAGGGATGCCTTACGGGATGTGCTGCATCTCTCTTAGGTATTACCCTTGCTGGAGCGGCCTATCTTATCGCCTTTCATGGAATGTCCCAAACTGTTTACGATGGGCCCCTTCGCTTGTCGGACGGAAAAAATTACTCTAAAATTAAATATGAAGAGAGCCTCCCAAGCGTTTTCCCACCTGGCATCCGAAACCAAGCCACTTTTCAACTTCCCCCTGAAAAAGCGACCGAATATTTATTTGGGGCGGCTCAAGTTGTGCTTATTGATAATGACCAGCAAAATGAGTTGTCTTGGAAAGACCAACCCACCCCTTCAAACGCGACGGTTGAGATTATAGTCATTGGAGATGAAACCATTCGCTGCTATAAAACTGCTGACAACACGTTGGATGAACAGCGAAAAAATGCCCTTTGCCAACAAGCAACTTCCTTGTATAACGCCGCCCGCCAAGGCATTACAGACACCCTTAGACAACAGCATCTCAAACAACAAAACGACCTTGAACGTAAATTAAAGGGCGGCTAACCTTAAGCTAAATGATACACTTTCTTTAACCAATCCACCATAACCTTAACCAATTCTTTTTCTCCCCCCTTAAAATTATTGGTGCCGGGTGTTAATTTGGTGTTCGAATTTTTGTTTTTGAACTCTTTTTTTATCATTCGAAGCATGTCTTTTGGAGGGATCGCTGCATATTCTTCTTTCTTACCAAAAATAGCCAATATGGGTAAGTGGATCTTTCGGATGACTTTGAGGGGTTTAGCATAATTAAATAGATTTGCTTCAACTCCTGATTCGCTGATTACACTTAGAAGCCTATTCGGGCTATACCACTTACTAGGCTTGAAACGTGGGTCTAAAAGAGGGAAGTTTCCTTTCCCTTTTTTAACTCGATTTTTACACAATTTGACTAAAATCGCATATCTTTTTTTATAGAGCTTTTTATCGCAGTTTAAGTCGTCGACTGGAGCCAACAGAATCAGTCCCTTGACTAATTTATTCTTTTTTTTTAATAGATAATAAGCTGTTTTCTGACAGCCAGTACCATGCCCTAATAAAACAACTTTTCTAAAACCTTGCTTTTTCATGTACTGAATGGCTCCATCTACATCTTTTATACAATCTACAAATCGCTCGCAACTTGCTCCAGCCAGTAACCTCTTTCCGTTTACCTTTTTGAATCCATTGACCAAACCCATGCCACGGTTATTGAATGTGAGCAAAGCAATTCGTGCCTTTTTTGCAATAGCATATAAACTCCATATAGGTCCTCCCACCATGGAACTCCCTAAACCATGTAGATAGATGATCCCTTTCTTTGAGTGTGTGGGATTATATAAAAAACCAGTTAACAAAATTCCATCACTTGCTGTGAAATTGCAAAGCTCTCCTGGGATTTGGTGCATTTTACCTACTCTTTTTGCTTCTTTAAACATTTTTCGACCAAATTATTTTCTATATAGATAATAAATAATCATACGACCTCATATAAATCAAAAGCTTAATAAAGAGCCTGGCTCTCCATCCCCCTATGGGGATCAATCAATACAGTCGAAAAAGCCTAGAGGTCCAGCTTGATATTGCCTTGAATGCCTTGTTCAAAGCCATTGAATCTGGGAAGGTAGAGGATCTTAACTTTGCCTTGGACATATTCAATTTAGGCAGTATCAAAAACAATCCCCTCATAGAAGCGACGGTAGTGAGCTTTGATGGCGAAAACTACTATGAATTCAACCCCTTCAAAGCAGAAAACCTATTCTGTAAGCATTTTCTTTCTGGATTTGCCGGACAGCGACAAGAATTAGACCCTAGCGCCCAACAACTTGTCCAAGCCCAAATCGATGATTTAAAAGAAAACCCTGCCAACTACGAAAAATGGTCTGAGTTTGGAGAAAATCTTGGCCACTACAATGGCAGTGATGCCCTCTTCAAAGAAATCATGATCTTTATCCGAAACAAACGAAAAGAATTCACCAAGAAAGACACTGACCTTTCCAGTTAAACCTTTTCAGTCCACAACCTTTAAACATATCCTCTTTTTCTACAAGATATGCCTTTCCACATTCTTGGGACCTCCCACATTGCTCATGAATCTGTAACTCAGATTCAACATGCCTTTAAGACGTTCTCTCCAGATTTTGTTGCTCTTGAACTTGACCCCAATCGACTTTATGCCCTCCTTCACCCCCATCAAAAGACTCCTACTTGGGAACTTATACGTGCTATTGGAATCAAAGGATATCTCTTTGCACAGCTTGGCAAGCTTGTCCAGCAAAAACTCGGCAAAGCCATCGGCATGCAACCTGGAATTGACCTACTTACTGCCATACGCATTGCCCGACACAAAAAAATTCCCATCTTCCTCATCGACCAAGACATTCAGATTACTCTGCGCAAAATATCCCAACAATTGCCCTGGAAAGAAAAATTTCAATTCCTCAAAGATTTGTTTCATCCTTCAAAAGAATCCCAACTCCTTAAACAAAACCTCAGAACCGTCCCCTCCCAAGAACTCATCCGAAACGTTCTTACACATCTCAAACGATACTATCCACATCTTCATAGAATACTGGTTCATGAAAGAAACCAATACATGATTCGTCAATTACAATCCATCCAAGATCACCATCCTGATAAAAAAATATTAGTCGTTGTAGGGGCAGGCCATGAAGAAGAGATTCGAAACGCTTTTCTGCCACCCTCTGGCGTTAAATTCATCAGCTAAACCCCTAACAACAAATTATATAAGCACCAAACCCTGAAAGAAGCCATGCATACCTTACCTTATCGTTACCACCACAGCCTATCTTTTACTCTCTATGAATACAAACAACTCCTTCTTACCTCCATTGCAGCTGCTTTCATCCTTAGCTTTCGAAAATGGGGGGGAGAAGAATTCAACTTTTTACTTGGCTTTCTCAACTTGGTCTTTGTCTTTATTGTATTTATCCTTAGTTTATACCTTCACACTTTTGTACAAAAACTGGCCGGCTTAAAAGTAGGGTATTTTCCTACTTACCGCGCTTACCCTAGCATGCTTGTCTTTGGAATTGTCCTAGCCTTCTTAACAGACGGATACATCCCCTTCTTCATCCCAGGTTGCTTGGTATACACTATTGAAAAGAATATGCGTCTTGGCAAGCTTAGACAAGGACAGACTCTTTGGGAGGCTAGCTTAGTAAGCTTTAGCGGCCCCCTCACCAACATCCTTATTGCCCTGATCTTAGGTGTTTTCTACCAAGTCTTTTCCTGGGGATGGATCTTCACCCTAATCTCCATTAACTTATTTATCGCAGCTTACTCCATGATCCCCTTTCCTCAATTTCAAAAACTCAACCCCGTTGACCTCATTGTTTCCAAAAGCAACCGCTGGGGAACTTTTCTCCTTCGCATACAAGAAGGAGGCCCTGCTGGCCTACACGTCTTCATGCATAACCGTAGCTTCTTTGTCCTCACCTTTAGCCTTGTCCTCTTCTACAGCCTCCTGATCCTCCTCACCCAGACGTTCGCTTTAATCCTCTGCTTCATTTTATCCATCATTACGGCCCTTTTCTACTATTACCTCGTCGAGAAAGCAGGTTGAGTCGTTTTTGTAACTCTTTGCCGACGAAAAGGTGACTTTTTCCCGACTGAGAATGCACGAGAAAAACACAAAATTTAAATAGCACGCCCTCTCGAGAATCGACGAGAAGGGAGTAAACCTTTCTGATTCGAGGTGAACTACATATGGCACAAAAAGTAGCAAAAGCCGGCGTTAAAAAAGAAGATGGATACTTGTACTTTGTTGACAAGCAAGGTGACATTTCCCGCGCAGCCATGAGCCGCGGCGGACGAAAAAAAGGAAAAGCCAAAGCCGAAAAAGTAGCAAGAGTCGGCGTCAAAAAAGAATCGGGCTACCTATACTTTGTTGATAAGCAAGGTGACATTTCCCGAGCCAAGATGGCAAGAGGGGGAAGATAAATTTATTTTATTTTTTTGATTTTTTTTGGAAGGCTGTAGTGAGGTGATAGAATGACAGACAACTATATACTATTTAGCAATAAGGATTTTGATCCCATAGAGAGAATTCGTGAAATGCAAAGACTCCACCTCACTATATCCGCTTCTGTAGAACCCCTTGCTACTTTGTTGGGTACCGTCAAAAAGGATGGAGAAGGTTTTAAGATGCAGTACCATAATGCCGTAGAAGCGGTAAGATTGTTAAAGCAGGCTAGGGAGTGGATTCAGTTAGAGCTGACCGTTAGCCAACAGCTAAAAGAATTTTTAGACTCTGGGCCAGATCTTCCACGTTTTCCGTAATTTTTTGATTTCAAAAGCGAACGTCCATCTACCAGTTCAATGAATTTGATAGGTTCTGATGGGATCGTCGTAATGAACGTTCGTAAGCAAACTCTTTTTAACCAGTTAAGAATACCCTTCCACATGCTTCGTTACATCCAGCCCTATCTCTATCAACAAACCATCTTTGGTACGTGCAGTCAGAAAACTCTTATTTCATCTGCTTCCCAAACTCTTCTGGCGTGAATACTTTTCCTTTTAGGCCTGAAAACATGATTGTCAGTACGTCTCCACCATTAATCCTTTAATCTTCGAGAAGTCTTTTGTGTTGCGCGTTAATACCTTCTCTTTTTTTGTCAGGGCAATGCCTGCAATGAGGGTGTCAATAACGTTTATCATTTCTCCCTTCTTCATAAGGGTTCCATGCCATTCGCCCGCTCTTTCACCTGCTTTGGCATCGAGATGAAGAATGGGTTTTCCCTGCAAAATCTTGGCTACTTTTTCCTTTTCTTCTATCGATCTATTGCTTCTGAACACCCCAGTAAAAAGCTCAAAAATAGTTAAGGCAGTTGTATGAATCGGTTCATCGCGTACCAAACATTCTTTATATTTATCCACCGCTGCTGGTTGTTTATCCATCAAGTCAATCATGAAATCCGTGTCCAGAATCATTGCAGCCTCGTAGTTCTACGCTCCACTTCATCATTCATTTGCTTTCGGGTTTCTCGGACACTCTTTCTTAGCTCCTCTGCTTCTTTATGAGAGAGTATTCCGATAAGATCTGACCAAGAATCCTTTCCCGCTAGCCGGTTGACTACATCGCTGAAACTTTCTTTCGATTCTTTTCTCGCTGCAAGTCGCTCATACGCCTCCTCTGTAATACTAATGGTCTTTGTTGCCATAAAATCTGTGTATGTATGTGTATTTAAATAGTTTTCCCCTTTTTGGAAACCATTTTAAGACACGGGAGGGTTCCATTTACATGCTCCGCCATATCCAGCCTTATCTTTACCAGCAAACCATCTTTGGAACATGCGCTCAGAAAAACACTTTAGTCGTGCTACCGACAGGGATGGGAAAGACCCTTATTGCGTTGATGTTGATTGCACATCGATTGCAGAACTACCCTTTAAGTAAAGTTCTGCTCCTGAGCCCCACACGACCTCTTTGTGACCAGCATTATGAAACCTGCAAGAAGCACTTACAGATTGATGAAGACAAAGTGGTGCTGGTGACTGGTACCGTTGCACCGGAGAAAAGAAAAGAGATCTATGAAATGGCACAAGTCATCATTAGCACCCCTCAAACCATTGAACACGACCTCATCAATCGCCGCTATCCTCTTGCTGAAACCAGTCTCTTGGTTATTGATGAAGCCCACAGGGCTGTTAAAGATTATAGCTATGTATGGATTGCCAAGCAATACCAACAAAAAGCAACTCATGAGCGTATCTTGGCTTTGACGGCCAGTCCTGGAAGCGACCAAGAAACCATCCAAGAAATTATTCAGAATCTGAACATTGAAGCGATTGAAGTAAGAACGAATGAAGACCTGGATGTCAAACCATATGTCCAAGAATTGGACATACAACGCATACACGTCCAATTGCCCCCTATCCTGAAACAAATCCAGAAAACCCTAAAAGATTGCTACTCTGCCAAGCTTCAAACTCTCAAGCGATATAGTCCCCTTACTAACCTCCAATATTACACTAAAACCCAACTTTTAGCCCTCCAAGGCCAACTTCAAGGCCAAATCGCCCAAGGACATAAAGATCCAGACCTTTTCAAAAGCCTCTCCATTGCAGCGGAAGCCATCAAAATCCAGCATGGCCTTGAACTCTTAGAAACACAAGGACTGGAGCCTTTACAACAATACCTCGCCCAAATCCAAACCCAAGCACAGGCTGGCAAAAGCAAAGCCGTACAAAACCTAGTTCAAGACCTACATTTCAAAACGGCTATTCTTCAGATGGAAAAAGCCCTCTCTGAAAAACAAGAACATCCTAAACTCACCCTCCTTAAGAAGATTCTTCAAGAAGAAGTCCAGAAAAACCCATCTGCTAAGATCATTGTTTTTAACCAATACCGCGACCAAATCCAACATATGAAAAAAGAATTTGATCAACTCGGATTGAATAGTGAGATCTTTGTCGGACAAGCCAAAAAAAAGGACACTGGTTTAAGCCAGAAAGAACAAAAACAAGTTATCGATCGGTTTCGCAATGGAGAATTCAACATTTTACTCAGCACTTCCGTTGGAGAAGAAGGGTTGGATATTCCAGTTGTTGACTTAGTCATTTTTTACGAATCTATTCCTTCCGCCATTCGAAGCATCCAACGCAAAGGACGTACGGCGCGAGGAGAAAAAGGAAGAGTGATTCTTTTGACTACACAGGACACCCGAGATGAGAGTTACCACTGGACGGCTCATCACAAAGAAAAACGCATGCACCGAGTGCTACAAAGCTTCAAACACCAGTTTCAAAAACCAACCCCTAAAGAAGAAAGTTTAGAGCGATTCATCCCTGAAGGTGAAGACATCCAGATCTATGCAGACCATCGAGAAAAAGATTCTGCCTTGCTCAAAGAACTCATTGACCTAGGAGTCCACCTCAAACTTGAGAAACTGGACGTGGCTGATTATCTACTCAGTGAGCGTGTCGCTGTAGAATTTAAAGAAGTGGGAGACTTTGTCAATAGCATCATTGATGGTCGACTACTAGAACAGCTTAAGGAACTTGCCCGATACGAGCGGCCCTTACTCGTTATCCAGGGCACTGAAGACCTCTACAGCCAACGCAATATACACCCCAATGCCATTCGAGGGATGCTGGCAACTATTACTGTGAACTATAAGATCCCCCTCCTCCAAACCAAAAATCAAAAAGAAACCGCAGCCCTCTTTGCGATCATTGCCAAACGCGAACAAGAAAAACAACCTACCACCTTCACACATCACATTAGCAAACCCCTTACTGATAAAGAACTTCAAGAGTACATCGTATCTAGTTTGCCAGGCATTGGGCTCCAAGTAGCAAAACCCCTCCTCGCCCACTTTGAAACGGTTCGGAAGGTTTTCCGGGCTAGCGAGCAAGAACTCCAAGACGTTCCCTTGATCGGGAAAGGAAAGGCCAAGAAAATATCCGACGTTTTAGACAAAAGGTACGAAGACTAACTTTCTTCTGGCATTGGAGAAGCATCGTCTAAATCGTTTACTAACAACGTCTCTGTTTTCGCAATACCCTCCACAATCTGAATCTTATTCTGAATGAACTCTTTCAATTTTGAGAGGTCCTCAAACTCCACTTTCAAAACGATGTCAAATCGACCATAGACTTCATGCAACTCCTTGATGGGCTCTAACTTTCGCAAAGCTGTACTCACTAATTTAAGCTTGCCTTGACGAGTTGAAACTAACATGTATGCTATAATCATGGGAATAGAACTTACGCAACAGATTGTAAGATGTAGGCAATGTAATCCCACACTAACGTCATTACAACTAGATAGATTCCTACTACTAAGATTAGCAAGCCACCATGCTTGTCTCCCTTTTTACGGGCCATAATACCCAAGACGATCGTCACAATGGCCAATATTTCCTTTAAAAGAATTAAAGCTGCTGGAATGATGGGCAAAAGAACCAAACCTGTCGTTAACAAGCCTGCATAAGACAAGTGCTTCGCATCCATACTCCTTCTCACACTGAATCTATAATTTTCGAAAAATGGGTGTCATGAACCTAGGACGAAATTAAAACTTCAAACTATTTAATCGTTTAACCCTCTCTGGAATAGGGGGATGGGTTGAAAGCCAACTCAATACCTGTCGCCCTGAAAAAGGGTTGGCAATGAATAACGCTGCAGTCGCTTGGTTGCCTAGACGCATCGGAATATGACGCGTGCTGCTTTCCAGCTTTAATAAAGCACTTGCCAATGGCTTACCATCCTTAAGTAACTTGGCACCGGATTCATCTGCTAGGTACTCTCTGCTCCTTGAAATGGCCATCTGCAATAACATCGCTAGCAAAGGAGTTAAAATCCCTAATACCAACAACTGCAACAAGCCTCCCCCTCGCTCATCTCGGTTCCCCCCAAACATTGCACCCCATTGAACCATGTTTCCGATGTAGGAAATCACTCCTGCAATTGTTGCTGCAATCGTGCCCACTAAAATATCCCTGTTCTTGATGTGACACAACTCATGCCCCAAAACTCCCTTTAACTCTTCTCGTGAAAGTAATTTTAATATTCCTGCCGTGCAAGCCACCACCCCATTTTTTGGATTTCTTCCTGTGGCAAACGCATTTGGTTGCTCTGAAGGGATTAAATACAACTTAGGCAAAGGCAACCCTGCTTTTTGACAAAGATCCTTGATCATGCTGTGCAGCCAAGGATGGTCTGTTGGTTTCATGGGCTTGGCTTGATACATCATTAAGACAATCTTATGCGACCAGAAGTAAGAAACCAAGTTCATTCCTAATACCAAAACTAACGCAGTCGTTAAGCCACTTTGTCCGAAAAGACTTCCGACTCCTAACACCAATGCTGAGAGCAGCCCTAGCAGAAGCACAGTCTTTAGCTGGTTATAGAACATACGTTGATTGGTGCTTTCTGATTTAAAAACCTTACTCTCACTTACCTTCATTTGCCATTAAGAAACTATATAAGAAACCGCATCTCTATTCTTCCATGCACCAAACCTTCTTTGCGTTCTTTCTTATCTTATTACTCCCCTTTTCCATTGCTCTCACATTAAAAGACTACTATTCTAACCCTCAAAAACAGATGATTTCCGAACGATATGTCCTTTCCAGTACCTATGAGCGCTCCGCACAATTTAGACCTTCCCCTATTATTTATCGCACCACTACAGAGATCCAGAACGATGTTCATCGACTCGTCCTACAACACCTTAAATATCCTATTGATAAGATACCTGCCCATGAAATTGAATGGGTTCGCCAACACCGAGAAACCCTGTATCACCCCTTACAGAAGAGAACGGTGTGGACCATCACCCTCACAGATGAAGAACTAAAAAAACTCCTCACTCGTCCCGACGTGCGAAATACCCTCGGATTTACTCCGCTTTCCTTTAAACCAACGATTTAGATCTGCGCTTTCTCATTTTATTCTATAGGTTGTATAGACATAAGGCATATAAACAAGCTCCCCTCAGAGCCCTTTATGATAGATATGCAACTTTTTGGCCTTGAGAAACACTGTGGCTTATGCGGCTATGTTTGTGAATCCAGCGACGCTTATTGCTCAGCCTGTGGAGAAAATTTAAAACAGCGAGCTGCCAATTATCGTTGATTTTTCCATCCCTTTTTAGCACTCCACCCCTACAAAGCCTTGTTTAATTTATACATGATATATAAGATTCTTAAGAAAAAAGAATTTATTTATCCCCCCACTTCTAAGGTTTTATGATAATCTTTTTAAGCCCCACTTATCAAAAAAAGAGAGATGCCCGAAACACTAAAAAAAACAACTGGCTACCTAGGCATTATTGCCCTTACTCTTACTGCGTTAATAGGGACTGGAACCTTCTTTGGAACACAAATTGCCGCCACTTATTCAGGTAATGCCAGCCTTATCGCTTGGATTTTACTTTCTTTTGTCACCATTTATGTTGCCGCCTGCTTTGGAGAACTCGTTGCCATGTTCCCCAAAAATGGAGGAATCTATGAGTACACAAAGCAGGCTTATGGTTTTTTCCCTAGCTTTCTCATCGGATGGATCAGTTGGCTAGTTGCCAACATCGGAACGGCCGTTATCATTATTGCTGCCATGGACTACCTATTCCCCGGGCCTGAACAGATGTTCCTTAAAGTTATCCTTTCAATGGGAGTCATTCTTCTTTTTAACGCCATCACCTACCGAGGCATTGAAGCCAGCAGTTTCCTACTCATTGCGTTTGCGATCATCACCCTTCTTACTCTATTAAGCTTAATCATCCCTGGCTTATTTTACATTGATCCTAACAACTACCGCCCTTTTTTGACCCATTCTTATACCTCCCTTCTTCTTACCTTATTCTTCATCCTTGAAACCTTTTTTGGATGGGAAGCTGCCAGCTTCTTAGCCGAAGAGACGCAGAACGCTGAGCGAGTTATCCCCCGCTCTCTTCTTATTGCTTCTGTCTTAGCGACCCTCCTTACCACCACATTGGTCTTTGTAACTCTAGGAATCATCCCCTGGCAACAAATCATCACAACCCCCGCTCCCCTTCTCACGGTTGCTGAAATCATCTACGGTGCATTTGGTGCCCAACTGATTAACGTCGGCATCTTCTTAACCCTTCTTGGAGCGGCGTCGAGTGCCATCGTTGGCAGCCCTCGTCTCTTACGTGCCATGTCACAAGATAAGCTCTTTATTGAGCAATTCGGACAACTGCACCCCAAGTACGGCACCCCTCACAAAGCCATCCTCTTCCAGACTACTATTACCCTCCTCATCCTTCTGGGAACCTTTGGAAGGTACAAGACCCTTCTTAGCCTACTCGTACCTTTAGCTTTAATCATGTACCTCTCCATCCTCCTGGTCATTCCCCTATTGCGCATTAAAAAACCAGAGCTACCTCGGCCGTTTCGAGTCCCGTTTGGGAAAATTGGCCCTGCACTCGTCGCCATTTTATACCTTGGAATTCTCATCACTTGGCTGATCCAAGAGCCTGCTGCGTGGTCTCAATTTAGACTCATCCTCACTTTTATCTTCTTCGGCATTCCCATCTTCATCCTTCTCGCTCTCTTCTACAACCCTGACTTCCTTATCCGTATGATCAATAGCTTTGCCCTCCTCAACCTCTGGCTTGAAGGATTCCTCCTTCCCCCACACGTGCGAAAAAAGATTTTAAACTTCTTTACCGACTATGAAGGCAAAACCATTCTTGAACTTGGAGCGGGTGTCGGAACATTAACCAAACCCCTCGCTGAGCAAGTGGGAACCCAAGGAAAAGTGTATGCTCTAGACCTCGGAGAGAAAAACATCAAACTTCTTGAGAAACGTATGAAAGAGCATGGACATCATCACGTCTCAGCCATTCACGACCCTCACCTTATCGCAAGGATACACCCCTCTATAAAAAAAGTAGACATGGCTTTTTCCGTTGGAAACCTCAGTTATCTCCAAGACCCCTCTCGCTTCCTTAAAGACCTCAACCGAGTTATGCCTGAAGGCGCTAAAATCTGCTTTGTTGAATACATAGACTTTTTTTATTTTTTACCCAACCCCTCCTGGATTACGAACCATGTTCGCCTTAAAGAACTCTTCACTGAAGCGGGGTTTTCTGTTCAAATCGAGATTTACAAAGGAACCTTCTGGAAATACCTGTTCGTATACGGCGTTAAGAGTAAAGATAGGATACCATTTATATAATCTGCTTCACTCCCTTACTTCATGTATTTAGCCAAGACCTTAAGCTTTTACAAACGCCCCGATATCCAAAAAGCCCTGATCGACCAAGCCTCCAACAAAGAAGTAGCCGTCAAGTTCTTTGACTACTTTGGCCAGAGACCCCAAACCCTTCGGTACCCTGACGATATCATGGAATCCGCCAAGCAAAAAGCCACTAGCTTCCACTGCTCTGAAGAGCTCTGGAGAAACCCTTTACTGCTTGCGACTAACTTACGCAAAGAAGAACTGGACGAGATGAGGACTGGATGGGACCTGATCCTTGACATCGACTGTGGAGTATTTGAATACAGCAAGATTGCCGCCCACTACACCATTGAAGCCCTTCGATATTGTAAAGTAGAAAGTGTGACTGTAAAATTCTCTGGCAACAAAGGCTTTCACATTGCCGTACCTTGGGAAGCCTTCCCTGAAATCTTAGATGGAACGCCCGTCTCCAAACTGTTTCCAGAGGCCCCTAAACGAATCGCAGAATACATTAAATTCCTCATCCACAAACCTGCCGCTGACAAGATCCTACAACTTGAACAACAAAACCCAGATACCATATCTGAAAAAACAGGAAAAAAACGAGAGGAGATTATTATCAAAAACGAAAAAGGAGAAATTCAACTAGACATAGAACCCTTTCTGGTTATTGACACCATCTTGATTTCTCCTAGACATTTGTACCGGATGCCTTATTCCTTCCACGAAAAAAGTTGGCTGGTGTCTGTACCCATTCCTCCCGATCAGATCATGACCTTTGAAAAACCAGATGCTGAACCTGAAAAAGTAACGGTACAACACCCTTTTTTGCGACGGGAGGTGCGAGCTGGAAACGCTGAGCAACTCCTTAGAAAAGCGTATGATTACCAACCTAAAATTGCCTTAGAAGAGAAAAAAGAAAACCATAGCGACTTCTATGAATACGCCCATGAAGCCTTACCGATTGAGACCTTTCCACCCTGCATCCAACTCATTCTGAATGGTTTAGAAGATGGCCGCAAACGTGGACTTTTTATCCTCACCAACTTCCTCTCTAGCTGCGGTTGGGGAAAAGAACAGATCGAAAAACTCATCCGAGAATGGAACCCCAAAAATCGAGAACCTCTCAAAGAAGTCGACATTCAAGGACACTTACGATATCATTTAGAGCGAAAACAAAAAGTCCTACCGCCGAATTGTGCGAACAAAGCCTACTACGTAGAAATCGGGGTTTGCAAGCCGGATAACCTCTGCGCCAAGATTAAAAACCCAGCTCAATACGCCAAACGCAAATACTTAATCCAAAAAAGCAACCAACCTAAGAAGAAGAGCAAGAATACAGGACTTCCGTCCTGAAGTTTGCCTTCTGCTGAAGCCAAACCTACAGGACTTCCGTCCTGAAGTTTGCCTTCTGCTGAAGCCAAACCTACAGGACTTCCGTCCTGAAGTTTGCCTTCTGCTGAAGCCAAACCTACAGGACTCTCGTCCTGATCTTTGGTTATTTGAACCAAAGATTTATAAATCTCTGTCTGAATAGGATACTCATGTCTTTAGCCCATCGGCCCCTACACAGTGGGAAAGAAAAAACAAGCTTTCCCTCTGGCATAGTAAATGGTAAAGGGCCCTTTACCATACGAGAAAGTTTAAAAATGCCTTCATCTTACCCTCAGATACATTCTGGGCGGGATACGGATGCAGGGAATAACCCATGAAAACCTGCCGATTCATTAAGAAGATCTTTGCTCTTGGCACCAGCCTGCTGCTCTCTACCACTGCTATTTTAGCGGATACCAAACAGATCACCCTCTCAGATTATCCTTACCCTTTTATCAGCCAAGGACAGTTTGATGGTAAAATTGTTGTCGGAAAAAATGCAGCTGCCAGTGATGTAATCGGTGCCGTAGACATTGCTGCTAGTCTACAAGGCCAAGCCATTGAAGAGATTCCTATTCCTTTGCCTCCAGACATTCCCCAAGGAGATGCGTATGAGCTCACTACCAAAAGCAACTTATTTGAGTTCCGAGAAGGCATTCGAGACGTTCTAGTCGGAGGCACCCTTGGGAATGACCAACTGGATAGCCTCAAATCTGGCACGATCAACAGCGATCAAGGCAACACACAATACAATCAATATCTACGATTTGGAAGTGGGGCGAATGGAGACTCTCTTAGCAACTGGACCCTCTATTTTGGGCCTAATGATGATCCCAACGAAAAAGTAGGAGACCACCTCCTTGTACCTGAATTACAACTAACAGGTGCCTTCTCCAACCTCAGCCAAAATGCTCTCTTTGAATACGAGCTCGAATTCCAAGATGGCCTTCGAAGTAGCATCAAAAGCAAGCGAAGTAAACTGGTTCTAAAAAGCGTCGAACAAAAAGTTTTCAACATTTTTGGGACTGATTTTTCACTTGTTGATACTACTGTTCAAGGCAGTACCAACGCCACGGATGTTACCCTTAACTTTATGGGAGGAGATGTTGTAGATCAAATCGAACAAGGAGACACTAAAGTCTACACGATTGATGGAGTGGATTACGAAATTACTGCTCTCTTCATTGCAGACCCTAGAGGTGGAGATGCCCCTAGCATTAAATTCTCGATCAACGGAGAACTCACCCAACAACTACAGCCTGGAGATGTAGATGTACTCAGCCAAGGCATACAGATCGGCGTACAAGATGTATTAGTGAGTGGGACTGGCGGACTTGTCACCTTCTTCCTAGGCGTTAACAAGCTATCCTTCAAAGACACGAATATACAAGATGCTAACTTCTCCCAAAATGTTCGCGCTGGGTCTGAACGCATTGATGGGGGATGGGTGCGCATCCTAGGAGACATGCTTGATAACCAAGGCGCTAATGCTGCTGTACAAGCTGGACAATCCCTGCGTATCGACTACATCCAATACCGCTTCCTGTCCAAAGCCATTCGGGGCACGACCAATATCTACGTGCCGCCTGGACATGGCATCCGAGAATTCCTCGACAAACCCCAAGGCATGCTTAATCCTAATTGGGACATTAAGTACACAGGATTGTACCCTGCTAAATCTCAACCCATTCGCATCAGTCCTGCAGGAGATAATGAATACCGACTTACGTTTACGAATTCACAAAACCTACAGTATAGTGTTCCATTAGCTGAAGTGAGCGAGACTACCGGCTTTAGATTTGGAAGAGGTGACACCCAAAAATTAGTCTTCGTAGAACCTTTTGACTTTACAACCAACTACACTGCTTCTGGCGATCATCTTGAAATTAGTGTTTTCCCAGTTAATCGAAAAGATTATTTCCTTATCACCAATCAACGAGCGACAGGCTTTGATCCGAATGGAATTACTCGCGCCTTCAGTTATGAAAGCATAGATACAGGCAACAAACGGATTACTTTCAATGACCTTAGTGAAGGATCTATAACTCTTTCTTATTCAGAATCAGGTAATACTGATTCTTTCGTCTTAGGGACTGGAAGCGTTATAGTTAGTGGAGTTCCTCACAATTTCTACATTGCCAATTTTAGCAATAGTACCATCCAATACCCTCTTGCAATTGACGTTGATGGAGATTCTATCATTGGAGGAGACAAAGCCCAGATTACTACTTATGGTCGAGGAGTAATTGATCTCACTGGCATAGACTTTACACTTCATAACTGGGTCAATCGGTCAAATATCACTGCTGGTAATGGGATCGTTGTCAATGTGACGGTAGACTCTTCTATACTTAACAGCGGAGGTTTGCGTGGAGGAGAATACCTTCATGTCAATCTCACTACTAAAGCAGGGCTTAATGAAATCGACATGCAAAGCATTACTTACTTTAGAAATGGAGTTAACTACAATACACTCGCCTCTGGAGATTTTCGTCGCTTCAAACTCTACCGTGGAACAGACCAAAAAGAACACTCTACAGCCGCTACTGATTTTGGCGCCATTGTAGATCAATATACGCCTGGCAATGACGTTGCTGCGCGAGAACTCATCATCGACTTCCCTGAATACCAGCGAGGAGGGCAAGTTCTCATCACAGGTGGACAGAAGAAAAAAACCCTACAAGCTAACAGCCTTTCAACAAAAAAAGTGAATCCCATCCCTGTCGGATTCAGTGTCTTAGACACGGACGCTCCACGTGTTGGAACCGAAAACATGATTGTCGTTGGAGGACCTTGCGCCAATCGAATCTCGGCAGAGCTGCTCAATAAACCTCAACCTTGCGGCAAAGGATTTGAAAAAGAAAAAGCCTTCATCAAACTCATCGAAACCGGTGATAAATGGGCGCTCCTCATTGCCGGGTATGATTCCTTGGAAACCCTTGGTGCGAGTTATGTTATTGCAGACGCTCAGAAATACGGCCTTGTCGGAAGTGAAATGGAAATTCTTGTCAAGGATTTAGATCGAATTATCGTAACACCGATCCGATGAACTGGTTTTTACTTTAGGTTTTTAGATTTCCATCCGTTGTCCCTGCACTTACACAAACTATATAAATTATATACAGAACCTTCTTTACTATGGCTCTGGTTGTGCGTTGTCCTCAATGTAAAAAAAGCATGCGATGTGATCCTCGCATTGACATCACTAAAGCCATCAAACGCTGTGTTTACTGCGGAAGATACTTTAAGATTCATGCTACCTTAGAAAAAAGCCGAATTGTCGGCCGGGACATTCGCAAATAATAGCGAGTCTCGTTAATTTATGAACTGTCAAAAATCGCCAATTAGAAAGGAATAGCGAGTTTTGAGCACACTCAGAAATATAGATTTCTGATGTTATTGCGAGATTCGCTAGTCTGCTCAGAAAGCCACAATATTGATCAAACGATTGTGCGGCTTTCTGGCATGCCAGCAGCTTTGCGCTGCTGAGCATAGCAAATCCCCTTAATACTCGAACAAAATAGGGAGATTTGCTATAACTTTTTCTTAAGAAGACCAAACTAGGTTTCCTAGCATATATCCACCGACTAGGATCAAAACAATCCCTTCCATTAGGTCCACCCGATTTAACTTGCTCACGGATAAATTAGCCCCCACCAGAGCCACTCCGATAACCAAACACACACAACCCACAAAGAATTGAAAACGGTGCTTTTTCTTCTTTCGCTGAATCATCTGTTTTCTTTTGGCATCTGCCCTATAAAAACCTTTGTCACGACTTACCTGCTCTAAAGCCTTAAACCATCTAAAACGCGAGAATTAGGCCGTATAAACCTATCTTAAACCATAACTCTTATATAGGTTACTCCGGTACTTAACTTTCTACTTACCTTTTTTTTGAGGCAGCTCTATGGCGGAAACCCACGAAAAAATCATCCCCCAAGTCATTGAAGACGAAATGAAAGCGTCTTACTTAGACTATGCTATGAGTGTCATTGTTGGCCGAGCCCTTCCAGACGTACGAGACGGCCTCAAACCCGTTCATCGTAGGGTTCTGTTTACCATGCATGAATTAGGGTTAAGACCCAACACAGCCACTAAAAAATCAGCTCGCATTGTTGGAGACTGTTTGGGTAAATATCACCCCCACGGAGACCTTGCAGTTTACGATACCCTTGTACGCATGGCCCAAGACTTTTCTTTGAGATATCCTTTGGTAAAAGGACAGGGCAATTTTGGCTGTTTTACTAAAGATACAAAAGTCCGACTTGCTGATGGAAGGGAACTTACATTTGGAGAGCTAGTCGAAGAGGATAAACTTGGAAAAAAGAACTTTACGTTCACAGTCACCGAGAATAGGGAAATCATTCTTGCTGAGATCAAGTATCCCCGAATGACTAAACAGGGAGCTCCGCTTACAAAAGTGATTCTAGATAACGGTCAAGAAATCAAATGCACTCCCGATCATCGCTTTATGCTCTTGGATGGTTCTTATTGTCGAGCCGAAGATCTTATTCCTGGAACATCACTCATGCCTGGTTACTTTCGCATCACACAAAAAGAAGAGAATCCCCACTTAGCTGGGTACTCGTCTGTTTTTCAACCTGTAAAGAAAACCTGGGAATATTGCCATCATCTTGCTGATATTTGGAATCTAAAACATAGCGTCTATTCACGAAGTGCTGGAAGGGTAAGACACCATCTTGACTTTAACAAATGCAATAATAATCCAACTAACATTCTGCGCATGCACTGGGGAGACCACCTTAAACTCCACTCGAAACACGCTGCACAACTGCACCAATCTGAGGAATATAGGGCTAAAATTGCACAAGGCCGTAAGCTCTACTGGAAGGACCCGCATATTCGCGATGAATATGCCAAACGTTTATCTGAACGCAACAGACAGCAATGGCGAGATCCTCTTTATCGAGATAAGAAGCGTCAATTCCTAAGTTCAGTGAATAAAAAACACCTAAAAGAACATCCCGAACTTAGGAAAGAGTTTAGCAAGCGAGCCTCTGTTACTCTCAAACGCCTATGGAAAGAATCTAAATATCGCGCGTTATTTCATGAAAAAATCGTAGCAGCCAATAAGAAGCGACTGACAAATTATACCGGCAAAGCAAAATTCCTTAGAATCTGCCATGAGACACTTGCTTACTATCAAACCTTAAATCCTACTCTTTATGAAACTGTTCGTCAAAATCAATTCGGAAAAGGATTCACGACGTGGGAAAAAGGCCTAAAGAAATACTTCGAAAATGACTCTCAAATTGTCTATGCTGCTGTTTGCCGGAATCATAAAGTTATCAAAGTGGAAAATTTAACTGAGACGGCAGACGTCTATGACCTTACGATCGAGAAGACCCATAATTTCTTACTTGCAGCAGGCGTTTTCGTTCATAATTCAGTGGATGGAGACAATGCTGCCCACATGCGTTACACCGAGGCAAAATTGGCCAAGATCTCTGAAGAAATACTTCAAGACCTCGATCACGAAACTGTGGCCTTTACTGCCAATTTTGATGGAAGCCTACAAGAACCCTTAGTTATGCCGGCTAAAATCCCCAATTTACTCATCAACGGCAGCTCTGGAATTGCGGTGGGTATGGCCACGAACATCCCCCCCCATAACCTCAAAGAGGTTTGTCAAGCAGGAATTCATCTCATTGACCACCCTGAAGCCAACCTCTCTGAGATCATGCAACACATCCAAGGACCGGACTTTCCTACTGGAGGCATCATCCTAGGACGCCAAGGCTTGATTGAAGCCTACCGCACTGGAAGAGGAAAAATCCATGTTAAAAGCAGAATGGAAACCGAGACCAAAAAAGAACGCACCAGCATTATTATTAAAGAGATTCCTTACATGGTCAACAAATCCACTCTCCTTGAACAAATTGCCGACCAAGTACGCAACAAACACATTGACGGCATTTCTGACATACGCGACGAAAGCGACCGAGAAGGCATGCGCGTGGTCATTGAATTAAAAAAAGGGGCAGAACCTCAGATCATTGAGAACCAACTCAATAACCGCACCAATTGCTCTGTAACCTTCGGCATCATCATGCTTGCACTTGTTGACAATCAACCCACCATCCTACCACTTTCCAGCCTTCTTCAACATTACCTCCAATTCCGTCGACAGGTCGTTCGCAAACGCACTGAATATGACTTAAAACAAACCCAGGAAAAAGCACACCTACTTGAGGGTCTGATTGTTGCCTTAGACCACTTAGACCTTGTGATTCAACTCATTCGAAAAAGCCCTGGAGCTGCGGAAGCCAGGATACAAATCGTTAGAGAATATAAACTTACGGAGATACAAGCCGGCGCAATCTTAGACATGAAACTCCAGCGATTGGCTGCGCTGGAACAGAAAAAGATCCGAGAAGAACACAAACAACTCCTTGAGAAAATAAAAAAATTGCAAACGATTTTAGCCAGTGAACAAAAAATACTGGACATCATCAAACAAGAACTGCAAGAACTCATCGAAACCTATGGAGATGAGCGCAGAACCCAAATTCAAGATGGAGAAGACCCTGACCTTGACGTTGAAGACCTAATTGCTCCTGAGGAAGTAGTCCTCACCATCACCCAATCTGGCTACGCCAAGCGATTGCCTCTTGAAGCGTATAAACTCCAGAATCGAGGAGGAAAAGGCGTTATTGGTGCGAGTGTAGGAGAAGAAGATATTGTTGAGCATCTTTTTATTGCCCATAGCCACTCTTATCTCTTAGTCTTTACCGACCATGGCAGTGTGCACTGGCTTAAAGTCCACCAAATTCCCGAAGCCAGTCGACAAGCTAAAGGACGCGCCATTGCAAACCTATTGGATTTAAGCAACGAAAAAATCACCACCCTCATTCCTGTCAAAACATTTGACGACTCCCATTACTTGTTTATGGCTACCCGGAAAGGCACAGTTAAAAAAACCAACCTATCCTTATATGCAAACCCTAGAAAAGGAGGGATCATCGCTCTAGGCCTTGAAGATGGAGATAAACTAGTCAATGTCATCCTAACCGACGGAAACCAAGAAATACTCATGGCGACTCGAGAAGGAATTGCTGTACGATTCAACGAAAAAGATGTTAGACCCATGGGACGAACTGCGAGTGGGGTACGAGGCATCAAAATAAAAGGACAGGACTACGTGATCGGACTTGTGCCTGCCCCTTCCAATAAGACCTTGCTTACTGTGACTGAGAAAGGCTATGGGAAGCGAACAAGTGTGGAAGAATACCGAGAAATCAACCGCGGCGGATCTGGCGTGAGAAACATTTTATGCACTGACAAAAATGGAAAAGTGGTTAGCATCAACACCGTCGAAGACAACGATGAAATCATCCTCATCAGCAAAAACGGCATCATCATCCGAGTACCGGTGAGCGGGGTTTCTGTCATTGGAAGAAATACTCAAGGCGTTCGCATCATGAAGTTGGAAGCAGGCGATGCGGTAAAGGCCGTGGCGAAGATAATGAAAGAATAAAAAAATAAATCAGCCTTTTCTCACCAATAAATATACTCAAAAGATGCTTGTCCGCTACTGCTTGAACCTTGAGCAACAGCCTGCCTTGCTGTGTTCATATTATCATTATGAGAACCTACAATTCCTCTGTTAGCGTATATAACGCCTGATTCACTCAGCCTTCCAGCCACATTTCCTTCCTGGGTTACGACTGGAATGGTTTTAGGGGCTTTCAACAAGATCACCAACGCTACCAATCGCCACAATAGCAACAATGGCTAGTAATGCAAAATTAGTACCTTTTTCATCCATGATAAGCACCTCTATGACTTTTGAGATTTGAGAAACGCTCCTTTATGAATATTATCCTGCTGCATAACTCTGAGCGATGATTTCCGCGTATGTTTTAATATTCTCTAAAACCCAAGTTTCAACCCCCGCCCCAACCACCAAAACCAATAAGGCAATCAAAAATAGAATGAAGTTATACGCAAAGACTTGATTGAAACGAACGCTCTCAAACTTTTCCAATAACACATCCTTTGAAATGACTCCCCCACTGATTGCCGCTAAAATATAGGAGAAGATCTCCAGGATTGCATGCGGAAGCACAATCAACAGAATAAGCCCAAGATAATAAAATGGGTTGGTGTGGGCGTAATACGCCGCATTTCTTGCCATCACCCCAAAAATCGTTCCCCAAACACTTGCGTTCCAAACCAAGAGGAAGATCGCTCCGTCTCCTGCTAACAAGGAAATCAAAAAGCAGGCGATCAAGACCCATAGGTTATTGAAGAAAATACTCTCAAACAACCCTGCAGAACTTGAAGACAAGATAGCCTTCCCTGAAGCTCCTCGCATCTCTAACTGCTCCCGGAACAAGTCATTCACTTGTAAGCTCGGAAGCATGATTGCTGCCAAGGCATACACCACGAAAACCCCTAATAAAATAAATAAGTATACCTTCATAAAATCAAAATTATCTGAAATGAGCTTCCACAGCTTAAATCGCTTTTCTGAACGCTCCTGACGCTCCTCGATAGAGAAGATTTTGTATAATTCCGGGAGAAGCATCATGGACGTTACTGCGACGGCTACCAAGGCGGGATCTGCAGGGAATAAGAGCTGAGCGATTACCAAGCCAAAAACAGTGTAGCCTGCACCTAAAAGAAAACCATAGCGCGCCTTCTGCTCCAACCAAGATTCTGGGAATAAGTGCTCTAAAACCATGCTCAACCCCTTTTCTCTTCCTTTAAAATGACGATATATAAATCTTTCCCACACAAGCTTTATAAAAGAAGAACTCTCGAGAATAAAGGGTGGAACTATTCGGGGAATAAAAGGTCAAGTTACGTTGTATGTTATCTTAGGAATACTCCTCCTCTTCTTCATAGGCACCTATATCTATGTACGTGGCCAGACTACAAAACAAGAGCTGGACACTTCCTTAAAACAAGCCCTCGACCAAGATGAGCCTAGAAAGTTCATCGCACGGCATGTGGGAAGTGCTGTCAAAGCCGCCCTTTCCAAGACTAAGAGGCTTCTTGATCCCACAGCCAAACTCTTTGCTGCAACTACCCTACTTCCCAAACTTCCGTCTTTAGATGAAGTTGAAGAACCCTCTTCAGAAGAAAAACTCGAGGAAAAATCTCCTTGCGACACCCAACACCTAGAGCCTCCCAAACCCCCTGAAATTAGCTTTGATGAGTTTCCCCACACATACCTTGGAGACCGGTATGTCTACTACTTTAACATGGGCGGAGTTGAAAACATCCCCACTCTTGAACAATTCGGTGAAATGTTCTCAGAGAAAATCAGACAAGACTTAGACACCATCACCAAACAACTCCCCAACGACTTAACCCAAGACTATCAAGTCCTGTCTGACTATGCTAAAGTCCAAACTATTCTTACCAACGACGCCATTCAAACCAAGATCAGCCTTCCCATCTGCGTTGAAGGACAAATTCATTGGGAGACGGTCTCCCCTGTCAAAATAAAAAGCAACTTCGCCCAAATGCTTAACTTTGCTAAATGGATCGTTCAACAAGACATCAACCACCCTGAGTACTTAGATGTGAGCGCTTTAGAAGATGAAGCTGAGCGAAACACTATGAAAGTGAGCATCATCGAAGAAGAAGACGCACGGACCTATAGCTTGATTGACATGGACCCTGACGCAGACCAGAGTCATTTACTCCTTTCCTTTGTGAGCATCCTATGAAAACAAAACACTTCCTATCCTATCTGTGCTTATTTGTTGTTCTAAATTTATCTGTTCAAGCTGCTTCCTGTGAAACCCAGGAAGAACTTACAAAAGCATTTGAAACCATTCTTACCGTCACTGCTGGCACACCTCCCCCTACCCTCCTTAAGCTGATTTATACCCCCACATTAATTCAACGCGTGACGGACACCAATATGGCTCTCCCTTCTCTTATTTGTGACTTGGACTTAGAAAATGAACTATCCCACTACCAAAATAAAATGGCAGGCACACCCCTCCAAGAGCTTGCTATTCTAGACCCCCCTCAGAAACATGAAGCCACTTACTTAAAGCTTGCAAAAGGAAAAATCAATGCCCCTGAAAAAGGAGAAATCACCTACGACCTTATTCTGCCATCTCAAGACATCAAACAGTCTCTCAAAGAATATACTTCTCTCTCTTTATTCTCCCAATTCACTGTTCCTGATGATACTAGAATCACAAAGAAATACGGGAAAATAACTATTGCTTCACCCAAAGAAAAACCCATTGCTTTAGGTAGTGGACAAATTGTTCTCAACTCAAAACCCCTCCAAGAAACAGAGCACCCCTTTAGCTTTGCAGACACCTTCACCACCTATCCTTTCCAAAGCAGAGTAGGAGAGCCTATTTACTCAGTTTCCTTTGTACCTGTCAAAAATTGGCAGTACCTTGCTGCTGTAGGATCCCTCCAAATCATCCCTGATCCAGACACAACCCCTCTTCTTGGAGGGTTTGCATCTAATGGATTAGCCCTTATCACAACCTCTAATGAAGCGCTCTCAACGCCCGCTACATTTACTATTACAGCACCCAGTCAAAGCGGCACCCACACCCTTTATGATCCCTTGGAAGTCTATGAGTCTGAGGAAGAATTCAAACCCTTTACCCTTGAGCCCACCCTTATTGAGTTGACACCTACTTACTTATTTGTTGCGAATGGACGCATCGAGTTGAGTACTTTTCAGAAAGAATACGGACTTAAAATTCAAGGCTCATTCGGCATTCATGTTGTCTCTGAAGGAGTTCATGTAGCACTCCACGCTGGCGAACTTGAACTCAAACGAAAAGACCGCGGAGATGTCATTCAATTATCTAGCGGATCACTCTTCTTTTATCCAGATGGCAATGTGGCTGTGTTTGGCATTGGAAAGTTGGTTACGACGAAAGAGACGTTTACCTTTGATCAAGATTCAGCTCCTAATTCTTTCAAGCTGCGCTGGTATAATAGTAATTTAATGATTCAGGGCAATGTTCCCTTCGAAAGTAGCGACGACCCTTACATGGCTGAGCTTTCTTCGGAACGTATACAACTCTTGTTACCTTATAATCCGACAATTACCCAAACCACTGAAGGATATGAACTTATCGATGGAGCGCAGCTAAACTTTCGAGAACAAACTGCACTTAACCATATGTTAAACTCCCTCAGTCTTGTGAATAACGCCAAAGTCAATCATGCCCTAAATGAATTCACCTTGAACACAGATCCAGACTCTCCTTTGGACCAGGGGTTTATCACAGTACACAGTGGCGGACAACGTACAGATATCTTACCTTCCACAGAACCTTTGCGAGTCCTGTTTGAACCTTCAACGACTGAAACTCATTTTGTTCAACTCAACAAAGGTAAACTGCAACGCGCTCAAGGCGCTTTTAAAATTATACAAACCCCTGACCTGCAAGCCTATGAGAGTGACACTCTTGACTTTCAGGCGCAATGGGACGATCCTACCCTTTCTGGCGCTCCTCGCCGATTTAGATTCAAAACGACTCAAGATGAAGAAGAGTTTTTCACGCTTACCTTAGGTAACCACCACCTTGTTTTCAGCATCAAAGACAACCGCTTGCAACATAAAAAAACCACTCCTGAAGCTATCAATAAAGACCCTGTTCAACCCCTCCTTATTGAGGGATTAAACCCTGATGGAGAACTTCAAACGCGCATTTACTACACCCTTGATAGGGGATTATATCCTGTCCAACCCAAACAATCCTTCATTGATTTTGTTGGCTCTCAGGACAAACAACGCATTGTGAACCCTTATGATTATTTTCATCGCGAATATACGGGATTAGAATCAAACTCTTATATAAACTCTATTCAAGGAGACCTACTTGCAGGATATCCTACTCGCGAATGGATTCGCACGGACGGAAAGAGCATTGCCTTAGATATAGGCCCCTTACATACCATTGTCGAATTTCTACGAAAAAATCATAATTACCAACTCACCCTGGCAGAAGTTTTCAAACAAATCGATACGGTCCTCGTACCCAATTCTAAAAAAGAAAGTGCTGGATTCGGCAGCCGTGAAACCCAAGGACAAAACACCGAACAAGGATACACTTTGATTACAGAAATTCGCAAACAACTTGAAGAAGATCCTGATAGTACCAGCTTGGTCGTCTCGAGCAGTCCTGAGCAAATTCTTGCATTTGCTCAAATCCTATCCGATCTAGGTCTTTGGTATGACTATGAAGCTGCCAAAGAAATCCTTTCGGCTACTGTTGAGCTTCAAACAGAGAAAGTTTCTCAGCCAGGTGCTGTAACTCCATTCACCAGCCCGATTTCTTTGATGGCTTACAGTACCCTTCCTGAACAAAACTCGGTAGAATGTAGATTAACCTCAAGCCCTCTTTCTAGTGGATATGAATGTCAACTCACAGAAGCACAAACTCTGCATAAAACAACCCCCCTTTCCTCTTGTACACCTGAAAATGTCAATAGCATTCTTCAATATCAGTACCCCATTGGAGTTGGAAAAGGGTATTACCACGTCTATTTGTACCCCTACTCTACACAAAAAATCCTGGAAAAAAATCCTTCCCTTCTCCAACGAGGTAGCTTGGAAACAGATGCTGGACTGCTTCGAGAGATAGAAGGGGTCTGGAAGGAAGGTGCCATCTTGTACCTCCCTGCTGCAGGTCAGGGTTCCTTGCTCTATAAATACTTCCCCAAGGACCACCCTAAATACATTGAAGGGTTTGGCGATGAAATGTTCCAGGAAGGAGGAAAAATACAATGGGAACCTTACGCAGTTCAATGCCAATACTTACTTCCATACCTTACCAGCCCCGACCAAGACATCGCTGAAGTGGCCCGACAAGTTTATGACGATCCTAAACTTGCAAAAACCTTGTATGAACTCAATCAAGACAAACTAAGCACTCAAGATATCACGTTATCCAGCAAGTTACCTTCCCTTAGCATTTTTTACGAAAGCAACCTTGCCGACTTTAGTGCAAGGAAAAGATTCATCCAAGCTCGACAAAAGATAAAAGAAGTTCTTCCTCCTTCAGAACCCTCTCCTGAAGAAGAATCTCCTGTAACTCCCCCTCTACCTTCTACGAAACCCCTTACTGTTATCGACTTAGCTGGAAAACTTACACCCCAACAAAAAAAAGCCATTGAAGAAAAAATAACTCCTGAAACAACAGTTATTATAACCGAACCCGGGCAGACCGAGGCTGTTCTTGAACAGGCTCCGACCCCTAAAGTCCTCGTTGTAGAGGTGGATGATCAGAAAAACATTCAAAAAGTAAGTCAACACGTAAAGAAGACAACGAGCTGTGGAGGATCCTCTCTAGAACCTTTTGATGAAACCTCTCTAGAGCAGGAACCTGCTCAATTCTATACCCAACACGGCGAAGACGCAGTCCAGCTACAACAAAAAATTGTTGAAGCTGCAAAACAAGAAGGCATCCCTTCCATTCTTGCATTAGCCATTGTGTACACGGAGAGCTTCCCTAAGTTTGAGCACTATGAATCAGATGGGAAAACGGTCATTGATAGCGGAACGGGAAGCAAAGGACTCTTCCAGACCACTCACAGAACCGCATATGGAAAATCAGCTCCTGCTGATTACCGCGGGAAAGGATCCAGATGCCAAGCAGACTATTGGAATGAAAACAATGGCATTTGTCAAGGACTTGATTTTTGTGAGCCACAAGAAAATGTTCAATGTGGACTGCGTATTTTCAAAAAAGAAATTGAAAAAAGCCAATCTTCTTATGAAGGAATTGTCAGAACCAACTGTAAAAAAAATAATGGGCAAGATCGAGAAGAGTTATATCTTAGCTACTCCAACAACAAATATGCCCGAGCACTTCAACTCTATAATGGGGTGTGTGCTGAGGGCTTGGGAGATGATAAAAAATATGTTTCTCATATCGCCGAGGCTGTGCGGTTCTACCAAGGAAAAGGAAACTGTCAAGCGAACGAGATCTGTAAGAATGGTGCTTGTGTAAGCAAATGTGAAGATGAGAAAGGAAGTGAAGGATACCGATGCATCTGTAGCTTAGAGGAGTGCGATGAACTTGGCGAGCAGTGCACCAAAGGATTATGCCCTGGAAAACAGTACTGTTGCTATTCACCTGGGCCTGTTTCTGATCCGCAGACAGAAGTACAAAATGTTGTTAAAATTCTAAGCGAACCCTCCCCTTCTTCGTCTAGCTCTTCTACTGCAGCAACTTTACCCATTTTGGCAGCGCTAGCTAGTCTACCTGCTCTTCCTCCTGCTCTCCCGCCACTAAATTCTCTTACCTTTGCTGAACAACAACTTTCCAATGCTCTAGACTTACTTAAAAGCGACTTCTACAACCGCAATTTCCAACAAATCGTACTAGACCTATCTGTTAAACGCCTACAAGGAAAACAGAAACAAGGAGAACTCATTACCAATTCAGACATTGAAACCTTTAAGAAAACAAAACTTGATTACTTTACCCATCATAACACCATCAAACTCATAGAAATCGAGTCGTCTTTTGCTGAAATCCAAGAAGAATATTACGAACGCGCTCGCAAAGATTACCAAGAAGCGCAAGAGCGTTACGATGCCGTTCTTGGAGTATCTGGATTCACCTCTGCTGCCGCATGGGGGGCTGCTGCTTATGACATTTTCTTACGCGAGTCTAAGCCCTTTGACCCTATCCTTCTTGCTAACTTTGATTTTGCCAGAAGAACGACTCTACTCTGCCTTGAAAAGGGAAAAACCCTACTTGAAATCCAACAAGCGTCCCTTAACGACCAACTTTCTTCGCTTGGATGCGTTGTTCAAGGCTTCCAAGCTGCAAACTCCAATGAGCCTCCTAACCCCCTCACTAAAAACCTGAATGCTGCTAATGCCCGAAGATACATGCACGATGGATATACAAAAGACCCTGTTCTTCTCATGGCCGTTGACGAAATGAAAAAAGCTCAACAAGAACAACGCATTCCCACTGAAGTGGATGAAGCTCAATTCTTATACAACCTAGTTCTTGAACAAGGCACGGGGGAAACAAAACAAATTGAAGCGGCACTTGGAACCAGCCGCACCTTACAACGACTTTATGGTGAAATGGATTACGACCCTGCCATCGACAAAATACTCCGCAAAAACCAGATCATCCAAAGCAGTCTGTCTAAAGACCCAACAATCACAGAACCCTACTATAAATCTGGACTCTTCCAATGCGCGCACGGCCTTCTTGACGTTAAATTCTGGCTTCTTACACCTGTCCTCGGTGGCCTACCTAAAGCTGTTCAGATTGGTGTTGCAGTACCTATTGTTGGATACTCAGGATATGCTCTTCTTTCCAAACAGACTCATTATGAAGATAAGATTGCCATTGCGTGCGGTATTGTTGCCGGTATCTATGCTCCTCGATTTGTCAAAAGTGCATTCCGACCCCTCCAAACCGTTCAACGGATCCAAATACGTGTTAGTCAAACCGCTAGCCTCCTTGAGAGATTTGCTTCCAGCGGACTGAGCTTTGTAAAAAAACTACGGTTCTTCAGCCAAGGTGACAAACCCTTCACTGCTAAGTTTTCTGATGATGTTGAAGCTTTTGCTAATGCTCGCAACCCAGCTGACAAAAATCCTGCACGAGTTGCCCGTGAAGCGCTACGCCTTCCTTCCCATATAGAACTGGAGAGTTTCATCGGCAAACCCCTTCTTAAAACCAACCTTGGAAGCCGTATACGCCAAGTTTTCCGTATTAACACTCCCCGAGTCAGACAAAGCACTTATGCAACGGCGACAAGTAATACAGAACAATTCCTGGATGATGCTGCACGCGAAATATACTTAGTCACAGATGACGGAACAGTATATGCTTTGAAAAATGTTAACGGGAAAGCAAGGCTCTTCCGATTGGAATCTGCTCGCATGGAAGATGGCAAATTGGTTTATCGAACGACCCAAATTGGAAAGAATGTAGATGAATCCACACAAGCTCTTCTTGATGAGAACCTAGGCAACCTTAAATCCGCTGAGAACCTTCCCACACGAACTCCTAAAGAAATCATTGACGTACTCGAACAATTCCGTGTTCAAACACCCCAACATACTCGTTCCTTATGGGAGCAGCGGCAATTCAAAGATGAACCTGAGTTTAAAGCTCTCCAACAACTTGCTCGAGAAAACCCTGCTTGGAAAGCCAAGATTGATTCTTTCCTGGACGAATTCTATGTTCGAATCCAAGAACTTTTAAAATCTGATAGACCTGAAGACCGTGAAGCTCTTAAAGATCTCATTACCACACTCAAAAGTGCGGAAGAACAAGGATTCCTCCCCTTTTTTGAACAAAGCGCTTCGATAGGTGTAAGACGCCCGGATACCTTTGAGCTAAGCACTAAACTTAAAGATCCTATCCTTAATCGTATCTTCCGAGACATTGTAAAGGCAATCCACCCTGACCGCAGTGCACCGGACACTGCCCGTCAAGCACTTCTTGGTGATGAGCTACCTCGATTGCAAATCTATGTGCGAGAAGCAATACAACCTGTTTCAGAAAGAAACCCTCTTGCTGATGATCTTGCTGCTGCCCGCGCTGTTGCTCGTACTGTTCTTCGCCGACAACTCGCCCAACAACGCATTGAAGAACGCGCTCGCATTGCTCAAGAAGCTCTCCAGAAACGATTCTTGGATTCTTTCCTAGCTGAACAAAGTGCTTCCACCCCACGCCCCGCATCAGTTCAAGAGCCTCAACGGCCTGTTATTCCTGAGCGGGCCGAACCGGTCCTGTTACCTCAACCACTAGTGGTCGCGGAACAAAAGATACTGAGCGCTGGAGCTCTAGCTAAAGAGGTTGATCCGCCTCTTAAACTTTCAGGGAGTAGGGCTGAAGATGAACTACTAAGAAACTTCCGAACCGACCAAGATGTGAACCCTGACCAAATAGCTGACTTTTCTAAAGCCATGCGCGCTAAAGAACCTGTTACACATAACCTACCTCAGAAGCCAGGAGAACCGCTTCCAGTTAAAGTTGTGCTGACCACCCAAGAATCAAAAGCGACTGTGTCTGTAAAAACCATCCTCCTAGACACCTCCAGCAAGGAGTCTAATTATCAAGCTTTAGCCCGATATCTAAAGCAAAGACTAGGTATTAAAGATGGAGATGTTTTGCTACGTAGCCCTTCTGAAATGGTTCGCTCTGTAAAAACTACGAATACCCTTATGCATGTAGACTTAGAATTGCCTGGCGGCATAAAAAAAGGATTCACTGTAAAATTAATGACCCGGTACAAAAGTTTAGAACGTGCATTGGAAGTTGCCCTTAAAGAAATTGAAGCTGTTCAAGTGTGGAGAAAAAAAGGAGCGAATGTTCCTGAAATTTTAGACTTTGCCATTGTAAAAACGGTTGTAAAAGGCCCTAATGGTCAAGATGTAGTCATCGATACGGTCATGCTTGTGATGGAGCGAGCCCCTGGGCAAGTCCTTTCCGATACCATGCTGGATTATGCTCAGCGAAAAATACCTTTTGATGTATTGCTCCAGCGAGTGAAACAAGTTGCTAGAACATTAGCACAATATCATTCTAAACCCGACCCTGATTTGAATTTAGTATCCTCCTTCCCACTCGATGCTGTTAAAGCAAGACAAATCTTAAAAACACTCAAGGAAACCGAAACTATACCTAAATCTGATTATAATCGGCTCTTTTCAGCCCTTAACCAGTTGATGTTAAAGACACAACAAGTTTCTAAAACCCGCGTGGCAAGGGTCATGGGGGATGCCCACCCTGGACAGTTTAGCATTGATGGAGATGAAGTTCACACATTTGACCTTGGAAGCACCTTTGACTATGTTTCTGGAGGGGGAAAAGCGTATGGAAACCCTGGTGTGGATCATGGGCGCTTTATTGAGCGGCTCAATATCGGAGGAAAAGCGTTTAGAATGTCTGAGGCAGAGGTTAGACAAATGGAAGAAGCTGCTAAGGTTGCTTATCGAGAAGCCAGTCCAAGTTTATCTGTAGATGATTTTGAAAATGAGAATCGTTTCTATCAACTTTTGAATGATTTAGCTCACTTAAACCATGACATCAAAACCAAACAAACGGGCAACGCAGAAATCTACCTTCGAAGAATTTATGAACTCTTAGGAGTTCGCCAATCATCTGGTGTCGACGAAAGCCTCTTTACTTCTGCTCCGAGAGAAGCCGTTGCTGGAGGAGGCATATGAAATTATTTGAGCGATTTTTTCGCAATGCTCCCTTTACAGATGAGCGCAAAGCTAATGTTTTAAAAATAGCCATCCAAGAAAAGATTGCCCTCCTTCAAGTTGCTCAAAAACTCGTCCAAGAGCAAGAACGGCTTATCCAAGATTTAAACAAAAGCCACTCCAACCAATTGTTAACTAACAACACTGTTCTTAGACAAAAAACAATTCAACTTGAAGACCAAGAACATTTTGCCATTGAACCATTACTCCGCTCTGCGTTAAACCTTATGCATTCTGTTTCTCTGACCCTTGACTTAGGAGAAGAATTTGAACCTATCCAGGAAGATTATGCTCGACTCAGACGGGCCCTACTAAAGTTAGAAGACGATGTAAAACAGATTATTCCTTTGTTTGATATGGCCCCCACGCCTTTAGAGCTCTTTAAAAAGCTTAAGCACTTAATCGGTCAAAATGTTTTATCTCAAGATAGTTTATTCCAAAAACTTTACTTAAACCTATCTGAACTAGACTTAAAACTCACTCAAGAACTGTTTGACAGGCTACAATATAATCAAGGATCTTGCCCGCACTGCCATAAACCCTACGTTGTGGAGCATTCTAATAAAATGGATGATGGTGGACGCCAATATAATTTTATTTGTCGCCTTTGTGACCACATTGAAATGGCTACAGATGAAAATCATGAAGAAATTCGAGATCGCTGGCAAATGCAACCTGTATTTTCTTAAGAGCTTGCCCACACCTTTTCAAACTCTTCAACAAAGCTCCTTGCTATGTTGGAGTTATGCAGGATTAGCACATTCTCCCTGTTCTTTTGCATCTCCCCCCGCCGCTGGATTGTAGGATCCTGTAATGATGATTTCGTTGCCGATAATGAACACTTTACGGTGCAAAGGGTAAATCAATTAAAACATTAACGTCATATTTACCAGGTTTTCCTCAGGTTTTCTATGCTCTTCAAGTAATCGTCGTACTCCACATTGCTTTTTATTCCGAACTTAGAGAAGGTTTCCATCATTTCACTTATGGATAATCCGGCAAGCTCGGCTGCCTTTCCTATCGATGCTGTTCCCTTCTTGTAACTTTCTATGGCTAGCATGACCCTTCCAAGGTCAACCAGCTCTCGAACAGCCTTGGAGATCTCTTCCTTGCTTTCTTTAGCGTGTTTCTTAACAAACTCATAATCTTCCACGTCCATCCGAACACTTAGGGTTCTTTGCATATTACTCCTCCAATCTTTTTTTGGCATCTTTCATGATGTTTTCTTTGTACCTTCCATAGGTTTTCAACGCTTGCCATTTTGAAAGGCATTCTTGTGAGCTGAGGAGCTTTTTTTCTTTCATGCGGATGAGTATGCCCATAGCCGTTGTAAAGGTAATCCCCAACAATTTGCAAGCATTTATAGCGTTCTTGTCGTCTGTTCCCAACAGGCTTCCTTTATGGTGTAAGGCCAGCACGATGGATTCTGATTCCCCTTGGTGCAAATTAAAGTCTTTCATGATCTTTTCAACTTGCGGTCCGGATGCTTTTTTGATCTCTATTTTTCCTTCGTCCAGCCTTCTTTTTATGAATACCGCGTCAAAGGTTGCTTTTTTCCCTATCTCCTCAGCTACTTTGGGAGTAATTGCGATGGTCCCTTTGAAGTCTCTTAGGAGCAGGTCCAAGAGCTCCGCTTTAGCCAGTAGTATGACTGTAGAAGCATCCAATACAAACATTATTACAATATAATACAGATGTAATATTTAAAGGTTTCGGCCTATTGGTTGGTTTGCCATACTCTTTCGAATTCTATGATAAACTGGGCAGCGATATTTGTGTTGTGTATAATCAAAATGTTTTCCCTGTTTTTGGCGTCACCGCCAGCGGTAGGATTGTAACTGCCCGTGATTACGATTTCATTGTCGATGATGAACACTTTATGGTGCATGTTGGCGGAGTTTTTATCCAGGTGAACGCTCATGTTGGAAGCCTTGAATTTCATGAACTCAGAATACTTACTGGCCTGAGATTTTTCCATCACACCCCTAATCTCTAAACGATCTTTGTTCTGCACCAAGAATTCTCCAATTTCATCTGAAGTGAAACTATACGTCAAGAAGTAGACACTCTGCTTGGCTGCTTTCAATGTATCTAGGACATGCTTTTCGCAATCATCTTCTGGACAGAAGTAATTCTCGATGAGGAAGCCGTTCAGTAGGATTTTAGGATGCTTCACTTTCTTTTTCACCCCATTTTTTATGTTGTCGAACTTAGCCTTGTAATTCTCCGCTACTATTCTTGAGTTGATGATCACTAGGTTGTTGTTCTCTTTGTAAGCTCCGTTGGGCGTTGGATTCAAACTCCCTGACCATATAGTCTGATCATTCAATACACAGAATTTATCATGCATTAACCCTGACATGACGATCTTCTTCCCGAAGCCTGCGTAATTGTCTTCATCTATAAGTAAGTCTGCGTTTTTTTCTTTTAGTACGGCTGTCACATTGGGAAGCTTTAAGCTGTATAAAGCGCATTGGATGGAAGTTGCATTTTTTAAGAGATCCATGAGCGCTGCTTCGCACTGGTCCTGTGGACAGAAAAGAACCTGAACGGAACCGTTTTCGCTTGGAATGCTTCCCGGAAGATTTACGGATTGTGCCTGGAGAAAAAACCACCATATTGGAATGGCTAACAACAACAAAACCAAGATTCTGCCTTTCATGCTTTTTGGAAATCACCTCTCAATAAAAACGTTAAGAAAGCTTTTTAAACTCAAATGATAAAGAAAAGGCATGCACAAAAAAGCGCAAGTCACCCTATTCCTTATCATCGGGATTACAATCATTATTGGACTCAGCTATGCCATGTACAACAGCGGGATTAGTAAACGCGCCAAAGTAACCGTTGAAACGGAAAAACTCAGCAGCCTTAAACTTCAAATCAACCCCCTTAATAACTTCATGAGTCGATGCGTCAACGATGTCCTAAAGAACAATCTAGACCAATCCGGCCTTAACGCACAGAAACTATCCAACCAACTCCAAAATCAGATTCAGACAACCTGCGATCTTCAAACCTTCCAAGAACGAGGGATTGAAATCCAAACTAAACCCCCTGAAGTGCAAGTGGAAGTCAAACACAACCAAGTGATCATTGTCCGAGTCAAATACCCCCTCACGCTTAAAGACCAAGAAGAAACCCTTACTTTGAGTGACTTTGCCACCAGCCTACCCCTTCAAACACAACAACGCATTCCTTATAACCCTGTAAACCCCACTCAAACCCTTCAAACCGTCACTCTTCTCGCCACCAACGGAAAAATGGGCCTTGAAATTGCAGCAGGCACCACCTTTATGGATGCTTCCGGCAATACCCTTACACCCGCGCAAGTTGGGATTACCCTAGAAGACCACCCACAAACTTCTGCTAACCCCAACGACCACCCCTCTCAACTCAGCTATCACATCCAACTTTATGATGCCGATCATAACCCACTCCCAGTCGCTACGGCCAACCACCCCACTGATTCCACTCCTTTACAAGTTACTTATTACACAGATATTCTTACAATCCCCTCTCTTTTGTATACCTATAACTCCAATCCTCTTAACCCCCAATGGGAAACCACTCCATCCCAAACCCTCCCCCAAGAACTCCGCTACCTCACCCCCAAACAAGAAGACAAAGCCGAAGACCTCACCAATAAGATACTTTCCTCCAATGAATTTACTTCCACCCAAAGCGCTTCACTGGAATCCCAATTTACACAACTCCAGAACACACCTGAAAAATCAGCTCAAGACAACCTCCTCGCCCACCTTGAAAGTCAACTTCCCGCAGACAATAACAACCTACAAAGACGCTTTGATGACCTTCAACAAATCTACCAAAATGCACCTACCCTCACCCAAACTACCACCACCCTTCAAACCCGTGAACTCAACCTTCTAGATCACCTTAAAGAAACAACCCAACCACCTCAACAACCCCCCACCCTACGAACCGATACAGAAATTGCCCGAAGTAACGGCTTTGAAGAACAAACCCCCTCTACTTGCGACCATATTGGTGCGCTTTGCTGCTCTGGAAACCTCTGCCAAAACAACCTTCACTGCCGTGACGGCATCTGCCAAGCCTGCTCTCCGGATTGCTTTACTCTTGATCACACCTGTGGAGATGATGGATGTGAAGGAAGCTGTGGAAGCTGCGAAGTAGGACAAAGCTGTCAAGAAGGCATCTGTGTACTTGATCAACTTGACTTCTGCGGAGACGATACCTGTCAAGACGAAGAAAACTGCGGCAACTGCCTTATTGACTGTGCCTGTCCATCTGAACAAAGCTGCACTGAAAATCGATGCATGATCAATGAGTGTGCTCCTATCTGTATGGATGGAACAAACCCCCGCCCCTGTGGATTCCCCGATAGATGCGGCGGAATATGTGACGGTGCTTCTCAGAAATGCCTTAGCGGCCAATTCTGCAATCAAGGACAATGCATCCCCCTTACCAATTCAGGCTGCATAGCCAACTGCGAAGCTAAGCAATGTGGAGAACCCAATGGATGCGGCGGAAACTGCATTGTACAAACTTGTACTGGAGCACAGGTATGCATCTTTGACCATTGCCGAAGCAATCCTTATGCCCGTGCTGCCATCACATAAACCACCGATAAATTTATATACTCTCACTGACGAGGAAAAAACATGCAAAAGAAAGGCGCTGAACTCAGCATGAACGTTATTATCATAGCGGCGATTGCCCTCCTTATTTTAGTGATTCTAACGGTTTTGGTGTTACGATCCGGAGCCAATGTCCGAGAAGGTACTGGATGTGTGGGTGTAGGCGGAAGTTGCATGCAAGAATGCGAAGACGGCACCATCTCGCACTTAACTCAAGGCGGCACCAAAGGCGGCTGCGCCGAAGATGAAAAATGCTGCGTACCCCTCACATGAGAGCGAATCATTCTAAAAAAGGCGTAGAGATGAGCCTACAAGCCATCATCATTGCCGTCTTAGTCCTTGTTATTTTAGTTGTCTTGATCTTGATCTTCACCAAAGGCTCTGGGGGATTCTATACTGGTGTAACAAGCTGCGGAGATCGCGGTGGAACTTGCAAAGACGCTTGTGAAACCGGCGAGAGTGCATATGCTTTAGGATTAAGCGGAGAAGGCTGCGAGAAAGGCACGAAATGCTGCATACCAGAAGCGACGATCTTCGGACAAGATCCATCCTAAATTCTAAACCTTTAAATAGTTCAGCACAGAAGAAAAATATATGGCTATCGAGCTGGAAAAAGTTGTGGAAGCGGTCATTCTCATTATGGTTCTTGTTGTAGCAGCTATATTAGTCTATACTTATGCCACTTCTCAAAAATCAGCCCTTAGCTGCCTTGACCGAGGAGGCGTCAATGTAAATCCAGATGATTTCCAACAAGTACAAGATCATCCAGATACAGACTGGAACTGCATTCGAGGACCTATCTTTACTTTTTTCCTTCCTGAAGACCAAAAACATCTCATGTGCTGCATCCCAGAAACACCCCAAGCCAAACAAAAATCAGTCCAAGAGCAGAAAGAACAGCGAGAACGAGTAGAGTCTGGAAGTGGAAGTACAACTGGAAGCGCAAAGGAAACGATTAAGATCCTTGCCACCTTAGACACAAGTATCACCCCACTGAAAAATGGCCAAACCATCACCTTGAATGCTTATCAGACCTATACATTACACCTCCAGATAGAGGGAGAAGTGAAAAACAGATACTGTACGATTCACTTTGTAGACCCTAACACTCCGAATAAAGAAGAATATTATTTCGATCTCGAAACTCCTCAAGAAAAGGCTGTTAAAATTGTTCCCATCAAAGATCCAAGCCCCACTTTCTTACCCTGTGGCTCTCTTGAAAAAACTTCGCAGGAATTCTATATTATAGAAGAGTATACTTCTAAGACTCTGCAATTGCAAGTTTTAGTCCATAGCGACAAACTGATCTATGATGAAACGAAAGATGCTGTGGATATAGATAGCCTATTGCAACAACGAATTCGCGACACTCCTAGTGCTGAACTCAAGGTGAACATTAAAACAACTCCCTCTGTGACTGTTACACTACAACCCAATACATGGAGCACTAAAGCAGAGATTCAACTTACCTGCAAAACCATTCTATGCGACAACCTCGTGTTTGGAACCGTATATCCAATGCAAGGGCAAGATTTAGCCACTTGGACTCCTCAAGAAGCGTGTGACGAACTTGTAAAAAACCCCCCTGCTAATCGGTTCACTAAAATTGTTCACAACCTGCCTCTCGGTGCAAGTCCTTCTGGTCTGATTACTGTTCCTGTTGAGATTAGCTTAAAACCTCAAAAACAACCCAATGGAAAACTCGGAAAAACGTTCACAGTAGATGCTGAAACCCTCCGAACAGACTTTACCAGAACTACACTCCAAACGTACCAGAATGAATACCCTTGCTTCCAGGTAAACACTCTTCGTGGAGAGAGCGTCACTAAAACCACTGAAAAACCTCTCTTGCTAGATGCCCAACCTCCCGTTCTTACTCGTGAATTGATCCGAGTCAATTACCAAACTCCCAGCGGAGACTTGTTTGGATCCAACGGCAAGTACGATCCCAAGCTGACTGTAAGCAGCATCTACTTATCTATCCCCAAAGGAGCTTGCCAAGATGTAAGTGGCTGTTCCAGTTATCATTACAGTTTTACACCCTTACAAGACTTCACCCTCAAAGACGACCTCATCGGAAAAGTCATGAATGAAATCTTTAGAACACTCTATGCCAAATCTGTAACGGATGCGGACTGCAAACCTTCCGGCTCGAGCTATACTACTGTTCAGTCCAAGGTAAGTGAGACCACGATCATCCCTCTTAGCCAACAGGGTCTCGGCTATGTGTGCCTGTACGCTCAAGACAAGGCACAAAATAATGGGCAACCCATTTTGATCCCCTACCTCAACCCTTACTCCTCTGTTAACGGTGCTCTGGTGTCCTAACATGAATCAAAAAGCCATGGAAAGCTATACCACTTTCATGCTCTACACACTCATTTTGTTCATTGTTTTGCTTGGCATTGTCTACTACGCTCAGAGGTACTTATCATGAAATTTGAACTGGAAGTCGCTGTGAAATGGATTGCGGCTTTGCTTGCGATTATAGCCATCTTTACGGTTACCTTTGGTTATATCATTCCTAATTTCACGAAACAAGTTGCAGGCCACGAAAGTTTTTTCTGCACGATATTCAAAAATATAATCAAAAGTTGCACAGTTCCTGGTGAACTCAAAGAACTCAACCGGCAACTCAAGACTTGCAAAGAAAAAAAAATGGCTGACTGCCCTGAGGCCTATAAAGCACTGGCCTTAATTAAGGACAGGAAAATCAAAGTCACGAATGACTGTGACAAAGGTTTGGAAGAAGCAAATTGTAAAACAGATACTTCCGAAATTGTCCTTTTGAATGGAAAAGAGGAACTCGGCAAACTCAAGCAAGACTTCCTTCTGCGTACCTGCGAAGGAAAAGATAAACCTGGACATGTTTCCTCCCTGTGCACTGTCTGTGACTATTATCTTACTCTCTTTAATAAAGACTCCAAACCCCAAGTAACTGTGGATTATGGGGGGTTCATCTCCAAAGCCACTTACCCTGTTAAAAGTATGGGTGTTACGGGCAAATATGTTTGCCTTTATTATGGAACTCAAGAAGAGGGTATTGCATGAACCGAAGAGCCATGACCCAAGAGATGGTATTTGGGATTGCCGTCTTGCTTATGCTCTTTGTCATTGCTGCCTTGATCTATTACAGCACGCAAACCACGGCAAGCACGGCAGATGGATTCCTATCTAGAATGTTCGGAGGACTCGGATGAAAAAAGGGGTTAGCGCTCTTGGACTGATCTTGGGATTATTCCTGTTTCTTGCTTTAGTCGGACTTATCTACGAGCTCCAAGGAGGACTTCTACGAGCTACCAAAGACAGCGTAAGAGATGCCCAGAAAGTGATTGACCCACCTGTCACTCCTATAAATATGCCTCATGAAAATAATCCTTCTAATAATCCAACACTTCCAGATAGCAACCCCCCACCAGAAACAGGTAATCCTTCTATAATCCCTCCAAGCGGAAATATTGATTGGAATCAAGAACCCAAACTAGACAGCCTCTCTGGAGAAAAAAAGATAAATGCTCAAAAAATCATTAATCTTGCTAAAGAAGAGGGAGTTTCCCCCTTATTGATGGTTGCTCTTGCCCAGCAAGAAAGCAGTTTTTTACATAGCGTAGATGGAAAGATTCGAGATAGCGGCTTTGGAGGCAGCAAAGGAATCCTTCAAGTTACTGCCAAAACAGCTTATGGACAACCCGCTCCAGCAGGATACGAAGGAATCGGCACTGAATGTTATAACTCCATGACTTGCGCTTCCGACCCTTGTCCTTGTAGAGGATTGGATTACTGCCAAATTGAAGGCAATATACGATGTGGCATACGCATATTTAAAGATAAAATGGACACTATGCAAAGTGATACAACCTATGAGAATAGCGTTAGAAAAATCTGTAAGAATCCAGAATACCTTACACACTATTTAGCCTATAAAGGAGATATCGTTAGAAAAACATTACGATACTATAATGGGTTTGGGTGCGTTCCTCCTGGTGCGGACACTGACTATGTTGAACGAATCCTCCAACGCGCCAAAAACTTCCGATAGTTATAAAAACAAACCTTCATGGGGATGAACATGCACAAGAAAGGAGACTCTAATTTAACCAACCTCCTCTTTGGACTTCTCGTTACCCTCATGGTTGTTGGCGTTGTGGTGGCTATACTAAGCAATGTCAGTACAGGCTTAAAAAAATTCGTCAAACTCAACTTCAACTGTTTCAGCCAAGACACGGACGAAGATGGCACTCGTGACGTTGCTGAAGACTGGATCGGCATGGGTGATGGATGCCCCTGTGAGAAAGTTGATCAAGGGATTGCGGACCGATTGACTCCTTTTTCCGGATCAAAACACAAATGCACAAAATCTACGAAAGACTGTGAAACGGAACGATACGATAAATGCATCATGGGAGAGAAAGGAACGGAAGTATGCTCTGTCCCTGGACGACCCCCCTCTGATGCCTGCGAGGAAGAAAAACAATTCGGGCAGGCTTGCGACATACTAACATCTGATGGAAAACCTGACCCTTCCTTTGCAGGATTCAAAGGTGTCTGCAATCGAGCCGCACAATGTGTACCTCCCTGTGAGTTTTGCCCGTGCTTTGCTACACAAGCACCTGTCTTATGCCAAGACCCTCGTATCACTTCTCAATATAGGTGCCTTAAAGATGAGGTTAAAAATCAAGGCGTAAGTTGCTCTGCCCAATCAGGATCCTGCCAGTCAGGATACTCCTGTTGCAATGCGGAAGAATTGAAAGAAAAAGAAAGAGAGCAAAAAGCAGAGCAATCCAGCCAACGTTATAAAGCTTGTTTAAGGGGGCTCTCAGAGGAAGAAAATAAACTTTTAGAAACTGAAATGAAGAAACCTGGAGGGTATGATCAGAATAATCCTGCACTGATGCAAATCCTGTCCAAACTTAAAAAAACGCAAGATCTAACCTTGAATGATATGTGGGATTGCCTACGCCACGCTGCTCAAGAATGCTTATCCGGAGCGCAAGGTGCTAAAATCTGCTATGATTTATATTTTGGTATGACTGATATCCTACAAAAAGACCCTGGACACAGAATACAATTTCATAAAAAATCACAAAATTCTGTGACTGTCGTCTTATCGAATGTAAATGACCCTCTTAAAGATAACCTGGCTTCATTCGAATTGTTGCAACCAACCACTCTATGTTTTGGCTGGGAAGGGAGCTTGTTAAGTTCCAAGAAGAGAGTATGTAAACAAACTGATTTTGACGTACTTTTACAAGCTAAATCTGGAGGCACTCCCATTGGATATGCTGGCAATCCTCCTACTGGTCTTTTAGATATTTACTCTTATCCTCTAGGAGAGAATTCCCGTAGACTTTGCTTCATTTATAATACTGCTCCAGGCGGTTTTCAATGCAACCCTGGATATGAAGAGTATGTTGAAAACCTCTTTTGGTTAAACTAAGCATTATTTGCGATGAAATATGTATAAAGATGTGATTGTATGAAGAAAGGAGAGACATCGTCTATTCAGTTCTTGATGGGTTTGATTTTTTCCTTGGGATTGATTGCGATTGTGGTGTCTGTTTTTTTGTCCAATTATGAAGAAAAGCCTGTCAGCACGGACAGCTTCAAGTCCCTTACAGACAAGATGGATACGATGCGCGGCCAAGTGGGACAATCCGTCGACCTTACCTTTGAACCTGAAGACAAAGGAGGAAGTGTAGTGCTGTTCTTAAGTGCGGATACTCAAACCCTTACAGACCGGGATGAACAAGGGACCCAACATACCTATGCCAAACCCGCTATCTGTCAGGCTTCCTGTGTTTGTAATTGCTTTCAACCAACGCATAATGAAGAAACCAAGCAATACCAATGCACAAAAACCTTATGCAAAAACTACCCTACCCAATTCATGGATGCAGGTTTTTACGATAAACCATATCATAACTTTGGCTATGTTGCAAAGGGGAATGAAAAGAGTGCGGCCACGGTCTACTTAGAACCCTACCCAAACAAGGTGTTGATCTGCCCCAAAGGGCCTTGCAGGAATGCCAAATTCGCCCATCTATACGCCTTTGACCAAGACTTTGCAAACCACCTCCAAGCTTGCTATCAAGGCAATGACATCCAGTGCAAAGCTGCGTTTCAAGACCTCTCTAAAATTGTAGATGAAAGGTATATTATCCAGATTAACCCTAAAGAAAAAACAACACTCACTCTAAAAAGCACTGAAATACACTGGAATTATGAGCTTCCTTTTCCCATCTGCTTAACTACAGACACAGCTCAACCTGCTCAACTAGATTTTACAATCACTTATGACCCCCAAACCTTTAAGCTTACTGTTCCAGAAAAAGGAACCTTACAGTCCATTCAAGCTCTAAAAGATCAAGTCTGCTTTGTTTATACTTCTTAACCAAAAGACATAAATACAGTATAAAATGAGATAAAACCATGAACACAAAGGCTTCTGTGGCCACCACCCGTTTCTTGGTTTACACCGTCTTGGGTTGCCTTCTTGGAGGACTGTTTGTCTATCACGGTGTGCGTGTTGTGAATAACCATTTCATCAAAACAGACCTTTACGCCAAAGATACGGCTTTACTTGCCGATAGCCTCCGCAGCTTGCCCATAGATACTGATGTTTCCTTAACTTATCCTCATGACTTTAAAGATTATACATTAACTCAAGAAAAAGGACTGAGTACGGTCCAGTATCAATTCAAAAAAGAAATGACACAGGGACAAGCAGACTACTCTGAGAATAAGAACTATATCGCCACCCTTATCACCCAACAAGACCAGATCCGATACCTAAAACTACAGCAAGAGATCAACCCTTCCTTGCCTAGGGAGGATTCATGAATAAAAAAGGAGAAGGATTTGAAGAAAGCAAAGATACCTTTGAACTCATGATTTCCGTCGTTTTTATCCTGGCCATGCTATTCCTAGCTAGGGAATATTATCCTGTAAATCTTTACCAGACCCAAGCCACTGCCGATCCTGAACTCACCCACCAGCTTTGGATTGAACGCCTCATCAATACTTGCTTTTCATATCAAGACCCACAAACTGGACGGGTTTATCCGGCGATCCTTGATGTAACCAAACTAGACGAAAAAAACTTGAATTTGTGTTTTGACAACCAAATCCCCTTTAGCGGTATACAGGTAACTCCTACAGATTCGATACCTTATATACTTCTCAAAACCAGTTCGAGCTTCCGTACAGCCTCTTTACTGGTTTACAAAGACCAATACATACAACCCGCCCAACTCACCCTTTACTTACTCATATGAACTCCAAAGCCATCGTGGATTTAGGAAGCACTGAATGGATCATTGCGACGCTTGTCATCCTATTTAGCCTATACTTGTATGCCACGCAAAGTGCAGAAACCCAACAAATCCACTTTGAATACAGCGAGCAAGACACGCAGCAAATGATTCACGAACGGGAACTCTTCACACTTTTGCACACACCCTTAATTGTTTCTGGAAAACGACTCACTTTTGCTGAGTTTTTTTCTTATCAAGAAATCGACCCGCACTACGAGAATCAACTCAACAATGCCCTTGCACGTTACGCTCCTGATTTCCACATTCTTCTGATCAGCGGAACTCAAACCATTTATGAATACGGAACCTTAACTCTCAATGCCAAAACTACCCGCTACGAAGCCCAAATTCCTTCTCTTATCCACAAAAAACTTGTTGTAGCCTTAGAAAAAGAGCGTGTCACATGAAAGGACAGATTCTCACCTGGACGAGCGTAGGTTTTTTTATCATGAGTGTCATTTTTCTACTCCCTCATTTATATCAATTTCTTATAACCAATCAATATCCTGGAGCCACTTCCATCACCTTACTTAATGCCCATTACGACGCCCAAGAAAAACTTCTTTTCATCGACCAAGCTGGGCGATACTCTTTGCACGATGCCCTGCGAGATCTGGCTTTGCAAGGAGGATTTGCCAAACCCTCTGAAAGCTGCGGCCAACACTCCTATTATTTATGGAGTACAACGGATCCGACCCAAAACTGCCTTCCAGACGAGAAAAAAACGTTTGAAGCGATTTACCCCCTTTTATTTGAGAGCTACCTATCTCAAACCCTTTATCCCTACCCCAAAGACAACTACAACTATGCCTATTCTTATGACCTAGGCCTTCAAGTTCTGGCTAAAGCCAAGAATAACCTCATCACACAAAGCGAATTCAATGGCAAGCACTTTGCAGACTATTTAGTTAAACCTTCTTATCGAGTGAATTATCCTCACACATTGAATGTATATGAACGAGTCAAACAATGGGCGCAAGAAACCCTTGAACATTGCTATGATGACCCACAAAGATGTTTGAATGAGGCTGTGCAAGAACACAATGAAGCTGAAGACGTGACTCAATCCGATGCGTTTACTCTCTCTACGGATTGCCCGGAAAGCTTTGACAACTTTGCAGAGCGCTACCAAGACTGCGCCTGGACAGCGCAGACGGATTGTTTATGCAGCATTCCTTTAGATACAAAACAAAAAACGAAAATTGAACTTAAGAGTGATCGGATTACCCTTCTACAACCCTACTACCAAGAATACGCTGCATTAACCCCTATTGCTCTCGGAAGCTACGCAGGCAATCAAGACCCTGCCAACCGATACACGCTTGAAAACGACGGCAGGGTCTTGA
>Ga0209542_10002151_pt1 | contig 44802 bp, 35 predicted proteins | sample RifCSPhighO2_01_FD_184028 | JGI IMG/M metagenome (GOLD analysis project Ga0209542, IMG submission 184028) | Soil microbial communities from Rifle, Colorado - Rifle CSP2_plank highO2_0.1 (SPAdes) (version 2) | ecosystem: Environmental > Terrestrial > Deep subsurface > Rock core/Sediment ...
GGTTCAACAGCACCAAGATATTTTTTCTTATGTTTTACTTTATTTCCTGTTCTAAAGTTTGTTACTTCGTATTTGTATTTTCTTCCTCCAATTGTATAAATTTCAATATGTGTCATTTTGTTAACACCTCCAAATATATTAAGGGCTACATATTTATAAAGCTTTCGTTGATAAAATAGAATATAGCACTTAAGAAGTTAATAGTTATTATTTAAGACGTAGTGTAGTTAACTCATGATAAAACTATGGTTCATGGAGATTTATTAATTGATGATAAACTTGAAATTACCGGCAGGATAAAAGTTCCTTTTTGGGAACGTGTTATGTTCACTCAAGAATATAATCTATATATTAATTCAGAAAGAAGGCTTGATAACTGGAGTGACTGGAAAAGAATTATACCTGAACTAGCTTAGTAAATCCTTAACATTTAAACTGATGTTTTGACTCATTCCATTCTTACGAATGGAAGATTTAAAAACAGATATTTTCTATTAGTTAAATGGAATTTATATTGCTTGTATCAATGTTTGTTAGCTTTGTGTTAACTCTTATTATACTTCCAAAATGGATAAAAAAATGCAATATAGTTGGATTATTATGGGAAGATATGAATAAATTTAAACATCCTAAAAATGTTGCTTCTTCAGGAGGCATTGTAGTTATCCTGGCTTTTATTATTGGAGTATTATCTTACATAGCGATAAAAACATATTATCTTGGCGTAGATGGGCTTTTTGTTAAGATTTTTGCTTTATTATGTGTTATATTGATTTTAGCTATAATTGGTTTGACCGATGATTTATTGGGCTGGAAACATGGAGGATTATCAGTAAGGTTTAGAATATTTCTTGTTCTAGCATCTTCAATACCTTTAGTTGTTATAAATGCAGGTTCTCATGTTATAAACCTGCCTTTTTTTGGAACCCTCAATTTAGGAATTCTCTATCCTTTGTTTTTTATTCCAATAGGAATAACCGGGGCAACAACTACTTACAATTTTTTAGCTGGCTTAAATGGATTAGAAGCAGGGCAGGGAATAATAGTATTAGGTTTTTTGTCTTTTGTCGCCTATCGAACAAACAATCTAGCATTGGGTTTAATTGGATTAATAATGGTTAGTTCTTTAATTGTTTTTTATTTTTATAATAAATATCCTGCGAAAGTCTTTCCAGGGGATATAATGACTTATTCTATAGGAGCATTGATAGCAATAATGACTATTTTAGGTAATTTTGAAAAAATAGCTGTATTTGTCTTTATTCCGTATATTCTTGAAACTTTTTTAAAACTAAGGGGAGGATTAAAAAAACAATCATTTGGGATTCCAAATGAAGATGGAAGTCTAGAAATGCCTTATGACAAAATATATGGCTTGACTCATTTGTCAATATTCATTTTAAAAAAGATAAAAAAAGATAAAAAAGTTTATGAAAAAGAAATTGTATATTTAATCTTTTTATTTCAAATCATAATCTGTTTTTTGGCTTTAGTATTATTTAGAGAGGCATTATTTTTACATGTTTAATTTGAACAATATTTTAAGAAATGAATTTTTCCTAGGAAGTTTAATTTTAATGATTTTAATAAACACGGGCAATGTAATAACCTATGTTCTTCATTTCAGCATGGCAAGATTGTTAGGCCCTGTTGATTATGGAATTTTTGCAGTTCTTACAAATATAATATTTATATTTAGCATGCCCGCTGTATCAATACAAACTCTGATTTCAAAATATACAACTAGATACAACCTAAAAAAAGATTTTGGAAGAATAAGAGGAATATTCAGTTATTTAATGAAAGAAAGTTTGGTCATAAGCGCCATGCTTTATGTTGCTTTCCTTATAATTTCATTGTATGTATATAAACAGCTCAAGATATCTTTTTTTCTACTTGCTTTAACTGGAATCTTTTTATTTATAGCCTTCACATACCCTATTTTAATAGGAATACTTCAAGGAATGAAAAGATTCAATGCCTGGGGCTGGAATTATGTAATTTCATGTTTTATAAAACTAGTAATAGCTGTCTTGCTGGTCACAATTGGCTTTAGGGTTTATGGTGCAATAATCGGATTCATACTTGGAAACTTTATTTCTTTTTTAATGTTATTTCCCTTAATAAAAGAAATACTTCATTCAAAAAAAATAGAATCAAGATTGGATATTTTTTCAAGAGAAAGTTTGCCAACAGTTCTTTCAATGCTTGTAATAGTCATAATGTATAGTATGGATATTATACTTGCAAAGATTTTTTTTAATCCTGAAATTGCTGGAAAATATGCAATAGCTTCTTTATTGGGTAAAACTATCTGGTTTGCTGCTTCTGCTGTTGGAAATGCAATGTTTCCAATAAGTTCTGAAAAATATGAAACTGGGAAAAAAAGCAGGGGAGTAATGACAAAAACATATTTTGCGGTTATTTTTATTTGCATAACAGCGGTTTTTATTCTTGCAACATTTCCTGAATTTATTATAAAAATTTTATTTGATGCAAGATATTTAGATGTTGCTAATATACTTAGTTATATTGGAATTGGCTTTAGCTTTTTTTCTTTATTAAACATACACATACTCCATAAAATTTCTGTTGACAAACTAAGAATGAGGCATGTTTTCATTTTAGCTATTTTAATGGTGTTGCAGTTTTTTGTTCTATTGTTTGTTCACTCGAGTCTTGAATCCTTTAGTATTCTATTTATGATTTCTAATATAATAATATTTATAGCCAGCATCTTATTTATCCAAAAATGAAAATTAGTATTATAATACCTGCTTATAATGAAGAGAAAAGAATAGGCAATACTCTTGAAGAATATGGAAGATTTTTCAAAAACTTAAAGAATAATAAAATAATAGATTTTGAGATTTTGATTGTTATAAACAATACAAAAGACAGGACAGAAGAAATAGTAAAAATCTATTCCAAGAGATATAAAGAGATAAGGTATCTAAATTTTAAAGAAAGTGGCAAGGGATTTGCAATAATAGAGGGGTTTAAAGAGGCGTTAAAAGGGAAAAACGATATAATAGGATTTGTGGACGCAGATATGGCTACTTCTCCGGATGCTTATTATGAACTAATTAAAAATTTAAATAACTATGATGGTATTTTTGCAAGCAGGTATCTTAAAAGCTCGATTGTTGATCCAAAACAGTCTATTCAAAGAATAATTTCAAGCAGAATATTTAATTTTTTAATAAGAGTATTATTTTTTATGAATTACAGAGATACTCAATGCGGAGCTAAATTATTCAAAAAACAAGCAATAGAGGCTATTATCTCTAATTTAAGTATAACAAAATGGGCTTTTGACGTGGATCTGTTATATCTTCTAAAGAAAAAAGGATTCAGGCTAAAAGAACATCAAACAATCTGGAAAGACAGAGAATATTCAAAAATTAATCTTAAAAAGGCTGGGCTTAAAATGATGTTAGCTATAATAAGGTTAAGATTAATAAACTCTAAATTAAAGGATTTTGTAAGGTTCTATGATAAAATGCCTGAAAAATTAAAGATAAGCCATCGAATATGAATTTAAAAATAAGTTTTCTTATTGCAGCGCATAATGAAGAAAAGATAATAGCAAAAACTCTTGAAAATCTTTTAAATCTGCCTTATCAGAATTATGAGGTAATAATTGGCTTAGATGGATGCACTGACAAAACAGAAGAGATAATAAAAAAATTCTGCAAAAAATCAAAAAAATTCAAATATTTTGTATTAAACCTTAGGCAGGGGAAAAACGTTGTTATTAACTCTATAATAAAAAAAGCTTCTGGAGAAATTATAATTATAAATGATGCTGACTGGATATTTAGAATTAAAGATAAAAAAACATTTAAAAAATTTATTTCTGTTTTCAATAATCCAAAAATAGGGGGAATAGCTGAATCTTTTCCTGTTGAATGGAACAAAGATAAAATAAAAAATGGCAATTTTGGCTACAGGATTGTTGCATATAGTAGTTATTTTTGGATGGAATTTCAGAAGAAAAAATTTACAGAAGAAAAAAATGGTTTATTAAAACTTAAAATTCCTACAATGTTTCTTACTAATCTATTCAGGAAAAAATTCTACAGAGAAAACTCTTCACTGGGGGATGATTTAGAAAGAACTTATGATATAATGAAACAAGGCAACGAGGTGGTTATATTTAATGATGCTGAAATGCCAAGAATGATTGCAGTCTACGATAAAATTTCTGTAAGAAAACTATTTAAACAAAAAATAAGAACTGCAATTGCAAGAGAGCAAGTTAAAACTGAGCAGGAAATTAATCTTAGAAATTATTACTTTCCAGCTATAGTTTATATACTAAAAAATTCTTTTAAAAAAAGTTTTAGTTGTGGATTGCTTATGGTATATTGGATATCTTTAACTTCGATTGCTACTTTTATCTCAAAATTTAATAAAAAAGATGCTAAAGAAGGCTGGAAATTAAGAGCAAGGAACTGATTTTTTTACTAGTTTTACTAATTCTTTTGCTACTTTTTCTTCTTTGAACTTTATAATGTAGGAAGAAACTGATTTTTTATTCCATTTTTTTATTATAGCGGATTCTAACTTTTTAGCTAAGTCATCAATATCATAGGGTTCTGCTAGAAATCCATTTTTTCCTTCTATTATGGTTTCTTGAGGGCCAAAATTATCTTTCCAAGCTATCACAGGACAACCACAAGCCATAGCTTCTATTGGAACCAGACCAAACCATTCTTTTGGACAAGTTAAAACTGTAACTTTTGCAAGATTATAAATTTTTACGAGTTCTTCTATATTTAGGGGTCCTAGGAACAAAATTTCTATATTATATTCATATGCCAAGACTTTTAAATTGTTTTTTTCAGATTGACTATACTTTCCAACTAAAACAAGTTGAAAATTTTTGTTTTTTAATCTGGAAGATGCAGAAATAAGATAATCAAATCTTTTTTGGCGGATTATCCTTCCACTTCCTAAAATATAGTCTTTATTTATATTATATTTGGAAAGTTCTTTAAGATTGTGATTACCTGCCTTAAATTTTTCATTAATAGTTGGATAAATTATTGTTCCTGATAAATTATAAATATTCTTTATCACTTTTTCAACAGATTTTGACTCCAAAATATAATCATTAGCATTTTTAACACAATAGAAATCCAACTTTCTTAAAGGATTTCTTAATATCTTTCCTATTGCAAATGAAAATTTTCTTTTTAGGGAGTTTTTAGCCCATTCCAAATTTGCGTTGTACAAAAACTGTGGCGGATGATGAAGATGCAATATATAAGGTATTTTCAGTTTTCTCTTAATTCTTAATGCTAAATAAGATGCTGGAAAAGAATGGCAAATCACCAAATCAGTTTCTTTAAATTTATTAATTATACTGTTTCGAAGCAAACTCGAACAGATCTGAAAAGTTTCATTTTTAAAAAAAAATTTTCCATATTCTATGAATTTAAATCCCTCTAACTCATCTTTTAAATTTTCATCAATATATGCAAATGCGAACTGGACATCGTAGCCGGCTTTTTTTAGAGCCCTTGCTTGGAATAGCATTATCCTTTCAACTCCCCCGTGCTCTGAAAAAAAATCATACATTATAATTATTTTTTTGTTCATTTTAGACTATATTTCTATTACACAAAAGATTTTATAAAGCTTATTACAATGTGAAATATATCCCTAAGGAAAGGTAAATAAAATGAAAAATATATTATTAATAGAATCTGGAGCAAGATACACTCTATATCCACCAATAGGATTAATGCACTTGGGAGCAGTTTTAAGAGAAAAGTATAATGTTAAGATTAAAGATTATTCTGGCAGGGAGATTGATGAAAGCAAAATAAAAGAAGATATACAAAAATCAGAAGCTTTTGTAGTAGGATTAAGGGTTTTAACAGGCACTCATATACCAAGAGCAATTAAAATAAGCGAGATAGCAAAACGACTCGGCAAAATAGTTATTTGGGGAGGTCCTCATCCAACAATACTTCCTGAACAAACCTTGCAAAATCCGTATATAGATGCGGTTGTTATTGGAGAAGGAGAATATACTTTTCAGAAACTTTTAGAACATTATGATGGAAAAAAGGTAAAACTTGAGGGAGTTGGATTAAAGAAAAATGGAAAAATCAAGATAACTCCTGCATCAAAACATTTCATAGACTTAGATAAATTGCCGTTACCTGCCTGGGATCTTATTGAGGATATAAATAGATATTTTCCAGATAAAAGACAAAATGTACTGCCATTAAGCACTACTAGAGGATGTGCTTTCAAATGTGGTTTTTGTCATAACAGCAACAAAAATGTAAGAAGATATCTTGGATGCTATAGAATTGCAAATCCTCAGAGAGTTATAGAGGAATATAATCTTGTTAAAAGCCTTATTAAAAATAAAATAGAAATCTTGGATTTAGGTGAAGATTTGCATCTCGTTTCAAAAGATTATGCAAAAAAGTTCTGTGATACTCTAGACAAAAATGGATTGAATATAAAATGGGTTAGTGCTGCTAGATATCAAACTATTGATCAGGAAATAATAGAAATGATTGCTAAAAAAGGGTGCATAAGAATTCTTCTTGGAATTGAATCTGGAAGTCCAAAAATACAAAAAATGAATAATAAAATAATTGAACTTGAAAGGACTATAAAAATTGCTGAGATTATAAGAAAAAACAAGATATTTCTTACCAATACCTATATTTTTGGGCATCCTAGTGAGAGTGAAGAAGAACTTAATATGACTTTAGACTACATTAAGAAAATACCTGCAGATGAAAATATAATACAGATTTACAGACCAATGCCTGGAACACCTTATTTTGATTTATGCATTGAAAGAAAAAAAGTCCAAGTTCCTAATAAATTAGAAGGCTGGAGTGGTTTTGGGGTTTTAGGCAATGACATCAATGTTTCTGACATACCCACAAAAAAACTTCTATCAATTTATTACAAAACCAATTTAGTAGAACAGTCAAAATTTATTATTAATCAACAAAAATATTTTCTAAGAAACAGAATGTATAAAAAATTTCTTAAAAATTTTATAAATAACAGATTCACTTTTAAATTAAAGGAATTCATGCATGAAAAATAAAATACTATTCATAAATCCTCCACAATCCTGCAGTGCAAATTTAAAACACAACAGTTTAAAATTTCCCCTAGGATTTTTATACATGGGAGGAATACTTGAAAAGAATGGATTTGAGGTTAAAATATTAGATTGTCCTGTTCATTATAGAAAAAGAACTAAAGTAAACAATAAAACTGTTAAAATAGGGCTTTTTCCAGAGGATATAGAAAAAGTAATAAGAGAATTTCAGCCAGATATCATAGGATTATCTTGCGCGTATACTGCTTATGAATCAGATTCTTTTGAATTAATTGAACTTATAAAAAGAATAAATGATAAAATCCTGATTATTGTTGGAGGGGCCCATGCTTCTGCAAATCCAGAATATGTGCTAAGAAACAAAAATATAGACATTACAGTTATTGGAGAGGGTGAAGAAACCATTTTAGAAATAGCAAATAAATATCCTAAAAAAAGCCTAAATGAGATAAAAGGAATTGGATTTAGGGATAAAAATAAGATAAAAGTAAATCCTCGAAGAGAGCGAATAAAAAATCTGGATGAGAATAAGGCTGCATGGCATCTCATAGATATGAATCTTTATTTTAAACATCCGGATAATTCTATTGCAACAATGAGAAGTCCATCAGTCGACATAATAACAAGCAGAGGATGTCCTGGAAATTGTGTTTTCTGCTCTATTCGAACTGTATGGGGAAGAGTTTGGTATGGAAGGTCTGCAAAAAATATTGCAGACGAACTAGAATTTTTAAATAAAAAGTATAAGGTTAAACAATTCAGGATTTTTGATGACAACATGACTTTAGACAAAAAAAGAACAATTGACCTATGTAATGAAATAATAGAAAGAAAACTTGATATTCGATGGGATACCCCCAACGGAGTTGCATTCTGGACTCTGGATGAAGAAGTTCTTAAGAAGATGAAGAAAGCCGGTTGCTATAGAATAACTTTTGGAATTGAATCATGTTCTCTTATAACTCAAAAGTATATTAAAAAAGATGTAGACTTAAAAAAAATAAATAACCTCATAAATCTATGTCATAAAATAGGAATTTGGATCTGCGCTTCTTTGATTATAGGTTTTCCTTATGAAACTCTTGAAGAAATAAAAAAAACGAAAGACTACATAATAAATTCAAGACTAAATTTTGTTTTTTTATATATAGCCCAGCCTTATCAGGGAACAGATTTATATGATGATTTTAAAAAAGAAAATTTAATTCCAGAATTTAAAAATGAAAGTAATGTAATACGCTCAAAATACAACACTAAATATCTTACTAATGAAAAACTTAATGAACTAAGGGCTTCTATATTGAAAAGATTTCAGACAAACAGAATTATTTATTATTTGAATCCATGGATATTTTACAAAGATTTTTTATCTAAAATAAGAAATTTGGAAGATTTAAAATATATATTAAAAAATTTTTATAACTTTGCATTTATAATACCTGAATAATCTTAGTTAATTTTTTGCTTTAAAACTGTGAAACTCATTATTGAAAGTTTTTTAAAATCGCCTTTTTTAAGCATATCCCATGCAATTTTTATATTGTCTGAAAATTTGTAATATCCCTTTTTCTTCATCCAGTTATAAAGTATGTCTGCTGATGCTGCACTTATCTCTGAATAGCTTAGATTAGGCCCTGCGTATATTGGAGCATTGCTATGATACCTATCTCCAACCAAGTTCTTTAACCAGATATCATCATCCCATAAACCTTTTCTTTTTCCAATCTCAAAAACTTCTGTCTTTGGATAGGCTAGTAAAATTGAAGCAGTGGTTATATCAGGATCAAGTTCGTTTATGTACTTCTTTTTTGCTTCTATATTTTCTTTTGTTTCATGATCCCCTCCAATTATAAAATAACTTTTTGTTTTGATATTGTATTTTTTGCATAAATCAAAGGCTTTCTTCACTTGAGAAATAGTGTGACTTTTTTTGAACCATCTTATTCCTTGTTCTGTACAATCTTCAATTCCAAACTCAATCATATTGCAATTAGCCTTTTTCATCCAGCTAAGCAATTCTTCATCAACAATGTTAACTTCGGCTCTGCATTGCCACCCTATTTTTTCAGGAAAACCTTCTTTAATCATAAGATTACAAATCTCAATGGCCCTTTTCTTATTGGAAGTAAAATTATCGTCATTAAAATAAATAAATCTTATTCCTAAATTATAAAGCATCTTCATTTCTTCAATAACATTTTTTGCAGACCTGAATCTTATCTTGTAACCCCAAAAATTATTGGATGAGCAAAAAGTGCATTTGAATGGGCAGCCTCTTGAACTTATTATGCTTCCATGAGGGTATTCTTTATAAGTAAATTCGGGCATTTTTGCATATTTTTTTAGATCAAAAAATTTCCATTCTGGAAACGGAAGTTTATCCAAATTTCCTATTGGTAATGAAGGAGGATTATGAAAAATTTCATTATCTTTTTTATAGGATATGCCTAAAATCTTGGAAAAATCCTTCCCTTTTTCCAAAGCATTGATTAAATTCAAGGTAGAGTATTCTCCTTCATTTCTTACTATGAAATCTATAAAAATGTAATTCTTAAGAATCTGGCCAGGGACAAGGGTTGGATGAGGGCCTCCTAAAATAATTGGTATTTTAAATTTTTCCTTAATTATTTTAGCAAGCTCTAATGCTTCAAATCTATTTGTGGTATTCATGGTTATACCAACTACCTGAGGGGCAATTTTACCTACATATCTAATCATTTCTTTTATTGAAGAATCTGCTCCATCATGAATATATGCATCATGCCCATTTTTATTCAGCATAGAAGCAAGATAAGCTATGCCTAAGGATGGGAAGGCTTTTTCTTTTTGCGGAGGGCTTAAAAATAATACTTTCATTAGGATAGTTGAAATATTTTAATTAAAAACTTTTCTGGTATGAATTAGATGAATTTTGTTGATTGAATTCGAACACAATTAAAATAGCTTGTTTTTTTTCAGCATCTATAAACCAGGCATTCATTGGAGTTAATAGTTTTTGTATATTTTCTGTAGGGGTTAATCCCCAAGCTGCTGGATTTGGTTCTAAAGCAGATTCAATCATAAATTTTGGATGAATTTTATTTACAAGTTCTAAAAACTGCGTTTCATTCATAAAAGCAAAACCATAGGTTTTTCTCTCTGAATAATAAATAGTTTGGGGAGTTGACCTGCTTAAGATAATATCGTCTTTTTCAGAATTAGCTTTTATCCATAAAGAAGCTTCCTTAACCTGAATATAAGAATTCAACTTATCTTTGATAATAAAATCTGCGTGTACAAATTGAGTATAAACTCCTAAAGAAAGAATTACTATTATAAATAAAATAGCCAATTTTTTATAGTTTAAAAGTCCTGAAATGAATTCTGAAAAACATATCATACCTTTGCTTGTAAAAACAAACATTGATATTATTAATGGAAAAAACCACCTAAACTCATAGGCTTGGCTTCTCAAACCAAATATAAAATATGCGAGAATTGATAGAAGAATAAAAATATTAAAAATATCTGATTTTAAATCTAAATTCTCTTTATCCGGAGATAATTTCTTTAATGCCTCTGGATAGATAAAAAATCTTCCTATGATTATTAAAAAACCTAGTAAAAAGGCATAGTATAAAATATTAGGCATAGAGATATTTATTGCTTGATAAAATCCTTTGAAAACTGTCAAAGAACTCCATGAAATTTTGTTGTTAACATTAAAATAAGAAAGCAGTCCTTCTTTTGAAAAAATTCCATGTTTTGGAAGAGGCAAATTGTTAAAAAAGAAAGCTCCTAAAATCAATAGTATTAAAAATGCTATCCATATTGGATAAGTTTTTTTATTAAATAATCTAGACTTATTTACAAAAATCAAAAATATAAAAAGAGGTACTAAAAAAACCAGATTTCCCGGTCTAAAAAAACCTGCAACCAAACCAAAAAAAACAATCCAAACTAAAGAGTATTTTTGTTTAATAAAAAATAGGTTTTCTTTTTTAAGATATGACCTAAATAATATAAAGACAGCCAGCAAATCAAAGATTAATCCGAAATTTTCTGTATGGAATCTGTTGCTATAAAAAAGATGCTCCCAAAGAACACCAAAAATAGTAAGGGAAATTATAGCTATTCTTTTGTCAGAATACATCTCGTTTATGCAAAAATACATTAAAATGATTGCAATTATCGATGGAATAAAACAAACAAGAAACCTTAGAAGAGGTTCACTTTTTAGTCCTAGTATATAAAAGATGGAAACAAATAGTGGAAAACCTGGAAGTCTTTGAGCAGGGGCATTATAGGAAACAATTCCTGCATAATTTTTAGCTATTGCAAGATATTCTGATTCATCCCACCAGAGTGGCTGATTTTTAGTGAGTAAAAAATAATGTATACGAATAGCAATTATTGCAATTAAAACTGCTAGAAAACAAAAATTATAAGGGTTCTTTAACCAAATCTTTATTTTCTCTTTTTTTGATTTTGTTGGATTTTCAGGAATATCCATAAAATCTAAGAGATTTCAGGCTTTTTATTAATTGCTGTTATTTACCAAAGCATCATACTCCTTCATGTATCTTTGATAAATTATATCCCATTTATAATCTTTTGATTTTTTTTTGTTATTAAAAGATATTTTTTTTGCTAATTTCGGATTGTTCAGAATTTCTAGAATTTTATTTTCTAACTGCTCCAAGTTTCCATAATTTGCAAAAAAACCATTTTCAGGTTCTTTCATTTCATAAGGGACCCCATTTACAGGACTTGCAACTATAGGCAATCCAGAAGCCATTGCTTCAAAAAGAGTAAGAGGAAGGCCTTCTCTATAACTTGGAAGAACATAAACATCTGCAGCCTGATACATTTCTGCAATTTTATCTTTTCCAAACATAGGCCCTAAGTATTTCATGTTTTTGTAGGGTCTTATCAATGCCTTAACTTCCTCAGCCTTTCCTTCATCAGGACCAACCCATACAAATGCAATGTCTTTTCTTTTCTTGGCTATATTTATTGCTGCAAGAGCGAGTTTCTCAGGACCTTTTGTTGGATTTAGTCTTCCAAAAAAAAGAACTAATTTTTTTTCTTTAATTTCATATTTTTTCCTAAATTCATTTGAAATAACTTTTTTAAAAAGAAGAGTATCAGCTCCATTTGGAATAATAATTATTTTTTCTTTTTTAGTTACAAATTTTTTCAAAATATTTATTTCCCAAGGGCTTAGTGCAACTATTCTGTCTATTAATTTAAAAGTTATTTTGTTTAGGATTATATCATTAAGAAATAAAAAAGGTCTTAAAATAGAAGGTCTAAAAGACATTCCTGTCCATGGGCAATGGGTTGTATGTATGTGTTTTGCCTGATTTAATCTGGAAAGTATTCCTGCAAACAAGATATAATCATGTCCAGAAACATGACTATGAATAATGTCAAAACCTGCTTTGAATCTCCACAATAAAGAAGGCCATACAAAAGTATTAAATGAAAGTCTTAGAATATAGGGCAATCTATGAACATGAACTCCTTCAAGAATTTCATCTTTAATTTTTATTCTATTTTTTTTATCAGAATCGCAGCAGAAAACATGAACATCATGTCCTTCTTGAACCTGTCTTTTAGCAAGCTCATACATTACCTGTTCAACACCTCCAATAACAGGCATGTAAAACATATTTATATGTGCAATTTTCATATTAGTTAAATATCTTTTTGGATTTTTAATCTTATATAAAGTTATCGTGTCCAAGAGGATTCTTTAGTCTATGAAGATATCTATTTATAGAGTCCAATCTGCAACCTTTTCTGCACTCTGAAACTCCTTTTTCTTTTAATTTTTTAATAATCATTTTCCTTCTTTCGCTTTCCCAAATTTCTTGAAAGTTTTTTTCATAAAGGTTTCCATAAATAAATTCGGGAGTACCATAATGAAGATTGCAGGGAATAACGTTTCCTTTGGAATCAATCAATACAAAAAAAGGAAGCCCATAACATTCTGGATAATTTATTCCATCATTTATTCTTTCTATGGTTGATTTTCTGAATAATATTTTGAAATTTTCAGAATCAAAATGTTTTAGCTCATCCCTAATCCTGTTCTGTTCCTCAATACCTACTGAAAAATCGTTCAAGCTTTTTGGATGATGAGAGTAGGGTTTTATTTGCAGATTATCTGTTCCAATCTCTTTTAATTTTTCTGCAAGAATTTTTGCCTCATTAAGGTTATGGGATATCATTAAAAATTGAGCTCCTATTGTAACATCCAATTTATTATTGTTTTTGAATTCAACTGCATTTTGAATATTATTCATTAATTTTAGAAAATCCTCTTCATTTGTTCCATGAATTTTTGCATAACTTTCTGGTGTTCCTGCATCTATGCTGAATCTTATCCAAGAAAGATAAGGAAGGCATTGCTCAATTTTTGATTCATCAAAAAGAATTCCATTGGTTGTTATGGAAATATCAATCCCATATTCTTTTGCTTTTTGAACAAATAATCCTATATCTTTATGAAGCAAAGGTTCGCCTTCTCCAGCAAACATTATTGATTTAACTCCTTTTTCAGCCATGAGTTTTAAATTTAACAATAATACCTCTTTATTAAAGAAAATTCCCCCATTTTCAAGATAATCTAAAGCACAGAAAACGCATTTATGATTACAGGCATTTGTCAATCCTATTTCAATATAAATAGGGTAACAATCTTTTTTCGATTTATACTCTGCAACTCTTTCTGGATGATACATCAGTTTATGACTGTCAACATTGGTTATCTCTACCATTTTTTATTAAATTATAGTAAATGAATTTAATTTTGAACTTTTTAAATTCATTTCCTAAATATCAAGGAAAAAATTTACCACAAAATTTATTTCCATTGATATAATTAAAACCAGAAGTTTAAAAGTATTTGTGTTTTTCCAAATTAGTGGGACTTATAAGAGGCAACTATTCTTTCGAGTTCTCTTGGAAAATCTTTTCTTAAAAGTTTTTTTGCTTTATCTGGAAAGAGATTAAAAAAAGTGTTTGTTAATTCAACTCTAGCTACACCATAGGAAGCAGGAATATGAAATCTACTAGGTCTTGCAAGTTCGTCCTGTTGCATGTATCTGAGTATTTCTTCAGGAGATTCTAAAAAATCTCTAAGAGGATTTGGAACTTGAAAAGATAAAATTCTAGGAACAAGCTCTCTTAGATTTGCAGGAGTTTTAAATTGAGGATATTTGTAAGCTATTGTGCAAGGAATTGTGAATCTCCAGGCAATATCTGCATCTTGCAATACTTTTTCATTATCAGAAATAGGTTCAGAAAAGCGAGTATCATGGTCTGAAAGTGCTGCTAAGATTTCTGCATTATATTCTGAAGGATAACCTAAGGAAGTTAAAATTTGATATGCCCTTTTAATTACCGTTACCTGATGCATCAACCGGACTCTTTGCTCACCTTCTTTAGTTAAAATTGCTTCTCTAAATTGATTTGGGCTTACAAATCCTTCATATCCATTATCATGAAATTCTATTGCAGGACCAAAAACTTTTCTATTAGCTTTGATACTTGGGTCTTTTGAAATTGGAATTGACAGAAATAATGAAATTTCCACATGTCCTGCATCATTTCTTCTGTCGTGATAAGGCTCAGATTCTTCAAAAAACTCTTCTTCTCTGCCTCTAAAAAAATTTAATCTTCTTAGATTTATTCCTTGCCTAGATTCCTCTCCCAAAATCCATTTTCTATAATCAATAGGTTGATAGGAATCTAAATTGAATTCCATTATTTTATTTTAAAAAAATCTTATTTAAATAAAATGTTTATTTATAATATGTTTTATATTATCTATTTCAAATTTCATATTTATTTATAAATGATTTTTTAATAAATTTTTTATGACTGAACAATCTCAAGCAGTTTATAGACAAGATTTAGGAAGTGAAATGGATTTTGAAGCTTTTTCTTTGGATCCAAAAATGGATAAAGAAGGACTTGCTAAAATCGTTAATGGTTTAGCTGAAAAACCAAGGCCTTCTCAAGAACAAGTTGAATCTGTTATTAGAACAGGTTCAGTTCAATGGATGCCAAATTTAGAACTAGAGGCAATTAGAGATTTAGATGGAAAGGTTGTTAATTATCAGATTCCAAATCCTTTAAGAGAATATAGAAAGGCTCTTGGAAGAAGTTTAGATGAAAAAGCAAAAACCAATCCAATGATATTTAATGGGCCGGTTATAGTTGCAGAAGGGGAAATTAAGAATCCTCTTAGAGTAATGCAAGGACAATATTATGATTTTTCAGCAACACAATTAGGAAATAAACCTGCAGATTTGTTAAAAGATAAAAATGCTCAGTTAACTCCAGGAGTTTATCCAGAAGGAAAAACAGTTGAAAATATTTTAAGAGATGCTGGTTTACCTCTTGAAGCAAGGGAAAGATATTTTGGATTTGCACATTTAATGTGGCCTTCAGATGGAAAAGAATTCATTTTAGTGAATAGGGCAAGAGGACTAGGAATAGCTGCAGACTGCCTTTCAACTCCAGGTTCTACTCCTGATTTATTTCTTGATAAACCTGGTTTAAAGAGAGGAATTCCTGGATTTGGAATTAAAGAATATTGGAGTTATCATATGGGGCAAGAGATGTTAGAAGAATTTGCATTAAAATGGGGTGATTTTTGGGTTGAGGGAATAACCCTTTATGATGATACAAGGACAATTCCCTTCGGAGCAATAAATATCTACACAGAAATGTCAGCAAAACAAATAGCTCAAGGCATTTATCATGCCAAGCCAAGCGAAAGAGATAGGGTTCTTAAAGAACATAATGTTATATTTGGCATGCCTGCTGAAGCAATACCTCATTTCTTGGAAAGATTTCCAGTATTTCCGGGTGTTACGAAAGTTCTTAATGATGCTCTAAAAGAAAGAGGGATTTCTCAATAACTCTAAAATTAATCCATAACAGAAGAATTTATATATGTTCTAATTCATAAAAAAAAAGATAAAACAAAACCTTTTGAAATTAAAAATTTCAAGAACATTCAAATCTTACGATTTGAAGTTTTTTAAAAAAGGTTTTATCCAAAAACAATGAAAGAGAATGTCTATAACATATCTAAATTGACTTTTCATAAAGATAAAATACTATCTTTAGCAAAAGGAGAGATTAGCGCTCCTATTTATGTCAGGGTAAAACCTACAAATAGATGCAATCATGCTTGTTATTATTGCTCTTATATTCCTGACAATGACTGCCCTGTTTCAGAAACAATGAATTTTACAGATGAAATTCCAAAAGAAAAAATGTTTGAAATATTGCAAGATTTCAAAGACATGGGTGTTAAAGCAATAACTTATTCTGGAGGCGGAGAACCTCTTATTCATCCAGATATAACAGAAATAATGCAGAAAACTCTTGATTTAGGAATAGATCTTTCTATAATCACAAATGGGCAGGAGCTTAAAGGGAAAAAAGCAGAGGTTTTGAAAAATGCAAAATGGGTAAGAATTTCCTGTGGTGAAATGGATGCTGAAACTTTTAAAAAAACAAGAAGAAGACCTGAAAGCTGGTTTTATGAATTAGAAAATAATATAAAAGAATTTGCAAAGAATAAAAGTCCTGAATGTGAATTTGGAATCAATTTTGTTGTTCAAAATGAGAATGCTAGTAAAGTCTATGAGTCTGTTAAATTTTTCAAGGATTTGGGAGTAAATCACATTAAAATTACTCCTTGCTGGATGCCTGATTTTTTAAATTATCACAAACCAATAAAGGAATCTGTAATAGAACAGGTTGAAAGAGCAAGGAAAGAATTTCAAGCACAGGATTTTACTGTGTATGACACTTATAAAAATGATTTTGAATTAACAGGATTGGATGAAAGAAAATATTCTAAATGTTTCGTGATGCAGACTATACCTGTTATTGGAGCAGACTCTGTTGTATACTTCTGTCATGATAAAACTTATACAAATAACGGAGTTTTGGGAAGCATAAAAAATAGGTCTTTCAAAGATTTATGGTTTAGTGAAGAGGCAGCTGAAATTTTCAAAAGATTCAACCCTAGCATCAGCTGCAAACATCATTGCACTTATGACTCTAGGAATATTCTTACGCAGGAAATGATAAATCATATTGAGGAAATTGAAAAATATCTTCCTCAAGATGAGAAACATAAAAATTTTATTTAATAAAATGCCTGAATTCAACATATTAGAGGATGCAGGACTTCCGCAAGTTAAAAAACGTGAAGGTATAACTCGGGTAATAACTCCAGAAATAAAGGAGAAAGCAGAAAAATTAGGATTTGATTTTTATGATGGAGATAGAAAATACGGCTATGGAGGTTATTATTATGATGGGAGATGGAAAGCTGTTGCTAAAACAATAAAAGAAAGATACAACTTAGACAAAAATTCAAAGGTTTTAATTGACAGATGTCATAAGGGGTTTTTGGTTTTTGATTTAAAAGAGTTAATTCCTGGAATAACTGTTTATGGAATACATCCAGGAGAATATGCCTTGATTCATGCTATAGAGGGTTATGGAAAATGGGCTTTAATTAATAGAACAGAAAAAGGAGAACCTGAATTTATAGAAGAAAAGGCAAAACAGGCCGTAATACCTTATTTATTAAAGGCTGAATCAACTGAAATGCCATTTAATGATGGTTTTTTTGATGTTATTATTTCTATTGAAAATGCATGTTCTTATTCATTGGAAGAATGCAAGAAGGTTGTTAGAGAAATTATAAGAGTCAGTAAAAATAATGGAAAAAATTGTTATATTCAAAATGATTCCTGGAGAAATGAAAATGAAAAGCAAAAATTATTAGAATGGACTTACTTATGCAAAACTTTTCTGGATATAAACGATTGGGAAAAATTATATCAAGAGGAGGGTTATAATGGAGACTGGGGATACACAATTATTACATAATTCTGCTAATCAAAAATTGAAAATTTTTTGCAATGAATTAAAACAAAAAGTAAACTTAAATAAAAATATTCTTTTGGTCAATCTTCCACAATTTTCCTTGGAAAGATTTGAAAGAGAGGTTGCAAAAAACAAAGGATATTATTCTTATCCTCCAACAGGGTTACAATATCTGGTTTCTGCATTAAAGAACAGGGATTTAGAAATTGACATTTTAGATTTGAATTACGAATTTTTGAAAAAAGTTATTTCTGACGACTCATTTAATTCATTTGACTGGATAGATATTTTAAAAGAAAAAATTAAAAAAAAGAATTATCCAATAATAGGGATTTCAAACTTTTTTTATGTTGATGCTCCTTATCTCTTTGAAATATCCAAGTTTTTAAGAAATAATCATGAATGCATCATAATACTTGGCGGCCAGAACGCCACTTATAATGCCGAAGATTTTTTAAAAAAAAATTATGGTGATTTTGTCTGCAAAAGAGAATCTGAAAACAAAATAAATTTTTTATTAGATAATATTTATGATTCAGAACAAAGATACAAGCCGACACCGGGAATCTTATTTAAATACAATGATAAAATTGAGGAAACTTGTGGAGAAGAAGATATTGTTGAATTAAAGGGGAATCTTATTGATGCTCATAAAATTATTCCAATAGAATATTATTGCAAAGCAGGTTCGTTAAGCCCCTATTCAAGAATGGCTGGAGTTGATACTCCTTTTGCAGGAATTCTTTTAAATAGAGGATGCAGAGGCAATTGCGAATTCTGCGATGTAAGAGATTATACTGGAAGGAAGAACAGAACCCGAGAAATAAAAGATTTTTTGGATGAGTTGGAATATCTGAACAAAGAAAGAGGCATAATATTTTTTGAATTTCTTGATGATGATTTTACAAGAAGTAAGGATAAAGCAATTGAAGCAATGAATGGGATAATAAAAAGAGGAATAAAAATTAAATGGGGTTCTAATAATGGACTGATAGCAAGCACTTTAGACGAGGAACTTATGGAAAAAATAAGGGATTCTGGATGCATTGGTTTTAAGATAGGAGTTGAATCTGGAAATCCGGAGATACTTCTAAAAATACGCAAACCAGGAACAATAGATACCTTTAGAAAATTTTCTAAAATTGCTCAGGGATTTCCTGAAATTTTTATTGTTGATAATTATATTCTTGGATTTCCTAATGAGGCATTTAAACAGATTTTAAACAGTTTCAATTTTTCCATTGAAATGAATCTAGACTGGTCTTCTTTTGCATTGTACCAACAGAATGAAAGCTCTTTAAATCAAATAAAAGAAAAAAATGAGAGAAAAGATTTTATTCCTGCAAAAGATTTTGAAAAGGGACAGATAATTACTGATAAAAATATTTTAGAGTGTATAGATATTTTTAAAATTCCTTCTGAGACTATTGTTTCTAAAGACCAGCTTAATCATATCTGGTTTAGCTTTAATCTTATAAGAAATTTTATAGAAAATAAAAACCTGAAATATAGCGGGAATCCTGAAAAATTTATTTCATGGACTTCAGCTATTGAAGAAAGATATCCTACACATCCTTATATTAATTTTTTCCTGGCCTTAGCCAACAATCTTACAGGAAATAAAACTGAGGCTGAAAATCAGTATAAAAAAACAATTAAAAACATGGAAAGTGGGTACTGGATGCAAAGGCTTAAATCTTTTGGAATAATAGAAATTTTGGAAAATTTTCCCATAACAATTGAAGAAACAAAAAAAAGTCTTGATTTTTTAAGAAAAAAATGGAAAAATCAAATGGAGTAATAGTCTTTGGTGCGTCTGGACTTATTGGAAGATATTTGTATACTTATTTAAAAAATAATGGGGAAAAAGTAATTGGAACTTATTTTGAAAATCCGGAAGAGGGGTTGATTCATTACGACCTTGTTAATTCTTCTATTGACGAACTTGATCTAAGAGACATTAAATATGCTATAATTTCTTCTGCAGCAACAAAACTGGATAAATGCAAAGATAATCCGGAATACTCCCAAAAAGTAAATGTATTTGGAATTAAAAAATTAATAAAAGAAGTTTCTAAAAAAGGAATAATTCCGGTTTTTATGTCTTCTGCTTCGGTTTTTAATGGATTGACCGGCGGATATTCAGAGGAGGATGAAAGAGACCCTATTTCATTATATGGAAAACAAAAAGTTGAAGTTGAAGATTTTTTAATTTCAAATTTTAAGGACTATTTAATAATAAGACCTGGAAAAATCTTTGGAGTTCAAAAATGTGAGGGTGTTTTATTCACAGATTGGTATGAAAAATATAAAAAAAATGAGGAGATATTATGTGCTGATGACGAGCAACTAGCACCAACCTATGCAAAAGATGTTGCAGAGGGGATAGCAATTTTAATTCAAAAAAACTGCAAAGGAATCTATCATGTAAATTATCCCGAACATTTTAGCAGATATGAAATGGCTTTGAATTTTTTTTCTTTTTTAGGAATAAACTATAATAAATTCAGAAGCTGTTCTATAAAAGATTTTAATTTTTCAGAAAAAAGAATGAAAAACAGTTATTTAAACATTTCAAAATTCATAAAAGAAACTGGGTTCAGATTCACTCCTTTGGAAGAATGCTATAAAGAAATAATAAAGAATATATAAACTTAAAAGTTAACTTTTTAATATTATTAAAATATGAAAAAGAAAATATACCTAGCACAATTTGGAACAGGCTCTAGTGTAAATCTTCTTCCATTGGCAGCTGGACAGTTAGTTTCCAGATTAAAAAAGGAAAAAGATTTTTTAGAAGATTATGAATTAGAAGAAATAATTTTTAGAAGAGAAAATCCAGAAATCATTGTTTCAAAGATGAGTAATGTGTTGGTTGCTGGATTTTCCTGTTTTTTATGGAACACCAACCACAGTCTAGCTGTTGCAAAAAAAGTCAAAGAAAAGTTTCCGGATTCCTTGATTGTTTTTGGGGGGCCTTCAATTCCAAAAGATAAAAGATTAGTTGAAAATTTTTTAAAAAATAATAATTTTATTGACGTTATTGCATTGGATGAGGGTGAAGAAGTTTTTACAGAGATATGCAAGAAATTTGCAAATAAAGAAAGTTTTGAAAAAATAGCAGGAATTATTTATAAAGAAGATGGAAGTCTAAAAATAAACCCTTTAGATAAATGTGTTGATATGAATAATTTACCTTCACCCTATGTAGATGGAACTTTTGAGGAATTTTATAAAAAATATTCCTCAGATTTTTCTGGAATAATACTTGAAACAAATAGAGGATGCCCCTATAGCTGCACTTATTGCACTTGGGGGAACCAACTTTTTAAAAACCTAAGAGAAAAACCTATTGAAATTGTTAAAAAAGAAATTGAATGGGTTGGAAGAAATAACATCAAATATATTGCTTTGTCTGATGCAAATTTTGGAATAAGAAAAAGAGATATTGACTTTGTCAATCTTTTAGCTGAAACAAAGCAAAAATATGGTTTTCCAAAGTTTATTTCTGTTAGCTGGGTTAAGGATTCTTCAGATAAAGTTCTAAAAATAGCAGAAATTTTAAAGAAAAATGAAATAGGATTCAGAATAACCTTGTCTCTACAAAGCTTAAATCCCGAAGTTGTAAAAGCAATCAATAGAGTAAATATAAGACAAAAAGATTTCAATAATATAAAAGATGCCTATAGGAAAGATAACCTTTATTCATATACCGAGCTTATATTCGGGCTTCCGTTGGAAAGCTATGAATCTTACATTTCAGGAATTGAAAATTCTTTGAGCCCTAGTGTTTTTGATCAGCTATATGTTTATCCGTTGTTCCTTTTCCCTAATACTGAAATGGGTTCTCCAGAGAGCAGAGAGAAATATGGAATTGAATCTAATAAAGTTGAATGCATTTACACAAAAAGCAAAGTCGAAAACGAAATCAAAGAAGAAGTTGAAATTGTTATAGGTCATAAATTCATGCCCAAAGACAAATGGGTTGAAGCATTTGTAGTAGGATATCATACGCTTGGAATGCATGATGATAGATTGATGTTTTTCGTTTTTAATTATCTAAAAAAAGAATATAATATTAAGATTACAGATTTGACAAGTTTTGCAAAAGAATATTCTGAAAAAGAAAATTTAAAGAATGTTGCAAAATCCTTTTCATTGCTAAAAGAAAGGGCTTTGGGTGTTCAAAAAGAATGCAAAGACCACCTTATAAGGCCCAGAACCTATGGAGAAATACCTTTTGATCCTCCAGAGGGAGTTTTTTTAGAGATTCTTCTTAATAAAGATGAGTTTCATAAAGAGTTTTTTGAAATTGTAAAAAAATATCTGGAAAAGAATGAAATGAATTATGATGAAAAAAAATTAGAGGATTTGTTCAAATTTCAAAACGCTATAATAGCTCATCCAAACGGGTCAAACTCAAAAGTTTTAAAATTAGATTATGATTGGATTAAATATTTCAAATATTCTTTTCATTTGAAAGAAGAACCTCTTGAACATAAACCTCAGAATTTAATAGTAATAGATATTAAACCTTCTAATGGAGATTCAAAAAAATTTCTTAAGAATCATTTTGATATAAGAGGTGTTCCTGCATTTTGCCTTCTTTATAATCAAGAAGGCAAACTTGTATTTCCTCCTGTTAAAATGCAGCATCTTGAGGCTCCAGAAAGGATTAATAATAAAATAAATACAAGAATTTAAATACTATTAAGATAATAAAAAATTATGGGTGAAAAAGTTAAATTTCCTTCAATGGAGCTAATTAAAAAGTATGATAAAAGGGGCTCTTTTTATACAGATTATCCTGCGTTAGGATTATGGGAACAAGGATTTTCAGATAAGCAATATAGAGAGGCCCTTAATGAGTTAGTTGAATCTGGAGAAAATTTGCCTATTTTCTTTTATCTGCATTTTCCATACTGTCCAAAACAGTGTTTTTATTGCATGTGTTTTTCAGAGATAACTGCGAGTCATGAAAAAATAAATGAATTTTTAGATAATCTTGGAAAGGAAATTGATATGCTTAAAGATTTTTTTTATAAAAAAGGATACAAACCTCTTTTTAAAAAAGTCCATCTTGGAGGTGGTTCACCATCAATGATGAATGAAGAAGAATTTAAAATTATGCAGAACCATCTTAAAAAAATTATTGATTTTGATAAAGTAGAAGAATATGCAATTGAAGTAGATCCAAGACATACCAGTCCTGAAAAGATGATTTTTTATCATAAAATGGGTATTGATAGAATATCTTTGGGTGTGCAAGAATTTGATTTAGAGGTTCAGAAAGCAATAAACCGGGTTCAACCAGTTGAAACTATTGAAAAAATAATGACTCCTGAGATTAGAAAATATTTCAAAAGTTTTAATTTTGATATTATTTATGGTTTACCAAGACAGACAAGAGAGTCATTCAGAAAAACCATGGAAAATGTGATTCGTCTTTCTCCAGACAGATTAGGAGTATGTATTTTAGGATGGAGACCTGATATTTTCAAGCATCAAAAACTAATCTATCAAGAAGAACTTCCTAGTTTAGAAGAATCTAATCTAATGAATTTTGATGCTGTGCAAATGCTTACTGATGCTGGTTATGAAAGAATAGGGATAGATCATTTTGCAAAACCTACTGAAAATTTAGCTGTTACAAAGAAACAAGGAAAATTACATAGAAGTGCCATGGGTTACAATCCTGGTGATTATATTGAAATGGTAGGGCTTGGACATTCTGGAATGAACAGAATATTGAATTATTATTTTCAAAGAGAATATAGTCTTGAAAAGTATTATGCTGCACTAAACGAAGGAAAATTTCCAATATTTAGAGGTTATAAACTGAGCAAAGATCAAGAAATAAGAAGAGATATCATGGAAAAAATAATATGCTATGATAAGGTTGATTTCAAAGAAATTGAAGAAAAATATGGTGTTAATTTTAAAGAATATTTCAAAATAGATTTAGGTGCTTTGAAAGAACTTATTGAAGATGGAATTGTCAAAGTTTATGAAAATCATCTAGAGATTACTCCAATAGGCACATTTTTTCACAGACATGTTTGCGCTGCTTTTGATGAACTTCTAAGACGTGGAAGCGGATATAAGCATGCAAGAGATACTGCAGATCTTTGATAGTATATAAAGATTTAAAAACTTAAATAATTTTTAAAAACATGCTAAAAAAGGCTTTAATAATTACTTGGGAGGGTTATCAGGACAGTGAAGTCTTATATCCTTATTACAGATTACAAGAAGATGATTTTTATGTAGATATAGCTGCTGAAAATCCTGGAGAGATTCACGGTATTCTAGGAACTAAAATTAAAGCAACTATTTCTGTTACAGAAATAAAAGTTGATAATTATGATTTATTAATTCTTCCAGGAGGAGTTAAAGCCCTTGAAAAAGTAAGGCAACAGAAAATAGTTTTAGATTTCATTCATGAATGGAATGAACAGGGAAAAATAATAGGAGATATTTGCCATGGAACTCAGCTTTTAATTTCTGCAAAAGTAACTATTGGAAGAAGAATATCTGCATACTATAGCATTAAAGATGATGTTGAAAATTCAGGAGCAACTTACGTAGATGCTCCCTATGTAACAGATAGAAATATTGTAAGTTCCCCTCATTATAATTATCTTGGTCCTTGGATGAAAGAAGTTTTAAGAGTTTTTTATTTACACAATGATAAAAAGAATGAATATAACTGAAAATGACAAAAAAAGCATTTTAGAACATGAATGCCCTAAAGATTCTAATTTAAACAATACAAATTTTTCAGGAGTTGTAGTGAATAAGCCCTGGGGTTACGAATACCTTATGTTTCAAACTCCTGAAGTTTCTATATGGATGCTTTATATTAAAAAAGGATTTTCTACTTCCATGCACTGCCATCCGAACAAAAAAACTTCTTTACTTGTTATTTCGGGTGAAGCTCTTTGCTCTACTTTAAATGAAAGTTTTGAGATTAGGGAAACTGAAGGGGTTATTTATAATAAAGGAGTTTTTCATATAACAGAGGCTCTATCTGAAAATGGAATTTTTGTAATGGAAGTTGAGACTCCTTCTGATAAGACTGATTTATTCAGGTTAAAAGACAAATATAAAAGAGTTATGAAAGCTTATACTGAAAAGAAGAATATTACAAATAAAATTTATAATTATCATTATTTATTTTTAAATGAAAATATAAATAATTCTACAAACATATTTGGAAAATACAAAATTGTAATAAGAACCTTCAAGAATTCTGAAACTCTTATAAAGAATGTTGAAAATCTTGGATTAAATATAGGTATAGTTTTATCTGGAGAAATCTATAATCCTGAGAAAAAAATTGAAATAGGGGATATTTTTGAAAAGTCCAATCTAAACAAAGCTAAAATTATTTCTCCTGTAAAATTATTGCTTTTATGTGAAAGAAAAAATTTAATTAGATTATCAGATTATGTCATATCTTTTTTAGAAAAAAAGGGGATTAAAGATGTTTTTTTAGTTTCAGGGGGCAACCTTATGTATTTACTTGAATCTACAAGAATAAACAAAAATATGAATCCTATTTGCAATCATCATGAACAAGCTTCAGCAATGGCTGCAGAAGGTTATTCAAAAATGACTGGAGAAACAGGATTTGCTATGGTCACTAGCGGACCTGGCGGTACCAATGCAATAACTGGTGTTGCTGGAGCCTGGATAGATTCTAATCCTATGCTGGTTATATCTGGACAATCCTATTCTACTCAGACAATTGGAAAATCCGGTTTAAGACAACTTGGAGTTCAGGAGATTAATATAGTAAATATTGTAAAGCCTATAACAAAATATGCTGTTATGGTGAGAGACCCAAAAAAAATAAAATATCATTTAGAAAAAGCCCTTTATCTTGCAAATTCTGGAAGGCCTGGGCCAGTTTGGATTGACATACCGATTAATATTCAGATGGCAATGATAGAAGAAAAAGAATTGGATTCTTTTATAATAAAAGAAACAAAAAAAGATAATTCTATGTTAATTGAAAATGTAAAATGTGCAATTGAAATGATTAATAATTCAAAAAGACCGGTAATTGTTTTAGGAAATGGGGTAAGGTTAGCACATGCGCAAAAAGATTTTTTTGAATTAGCTGAAAAACTTTCAATCCCAATTGTCACAACAAGAAATGCGAATGATTTGATTTGGGAAGAGCATCCGCTTTATGCTGGAAGACCGGGTTCATTTGGTTTGAGAGCTGCTAATTTTACTGTTCAGAACTCTGATTTAATTTTAAGCATAGGCTCTAGGATGGCTTTGGCTGTTACTGGATGGGCCTACAATGACTTTGCAAGAGGAGCTAAAAAAATATTAGTAGATATAGATGAAGCTGAATTAAAAAAACCAATAATAAAACCCGATCTTGCAATAAATGCAGATGCTAAATGTTTCATTGTTGAAATGCTTAAACAACTATCCAACTATGAAAAGAAAGATCTTTCAGAATGGAAAGCTAAAATAAAAAAATGGAAAGAAAAGTATCCAATCTGTCTTCCAGAATATAAAGAAATTAAAGATTCTGTTAATACTTATTATTTTACAGATGTTCTTTCAAAAAAATTGGAAGAAAGTGATGTCGTTGTAACTGATATGGGTATGAGCTTTCAGTGTGTGATGCAGGCATTTAAATTAAAAGAAAAAGAAAGGTTGTTAACTTCAGCAGGATTAGCTGCAATGGGATTTGGACTTCCTGGAGCAATAGGTGCATGCATCGGCAACAATAAAAAAAGAACAATATGCATAACTGGAGACGGTGGCTTGATGATGAATATTCAAGAACTGCAGACTGTTGTCCATAATAATCTTCCTATAAAGATATTTGTTTTCAATAACAATGGCTACAGTACAATGAGAGAGACACAAAAAGCTTATTTTGAAGGGCTTATTGGCGCAGAGAAAGAAAGTGGAGTTAGTTTTCCAGATTTAGTAAAAGTTGCGCAATCCTTTAATATTAAAACTAAAAAAATAATGACTCAAGAAAATCTTGAAAAAGAAATAGAAGAGATTTTGAATTATCCCGGTCCTTTTTTTTGTGATATAAATGTTTCTGAATCCCAACAGGTAATGCCAAAACAAGGAGCATTCAGAAGACCAGATGGAAAGCCTGTTCCAAGGCCAATAGAAGATATGCTCCCATATATAGAAAGGGAAGAATTTGAAAAAGAGATGATAATAGATCCAATTCCTTTTGATCCATATAAAGAGTAAAATATGGACATTAACTATAAAGCCATATTGTTTGATTTTGATGGAGTATTAGCAGAAACTATGGAAGAGCTTTTTCTTGCATGGAAAAACGCTTTTTTTAAATTTAACCTAGATATAAAAAAAGAAGATTATTTTATTTTAGAAGGTATGAAAGTTTTGGAGATTGCCAAAGCAATATCAAAAAAATACCTTGTTAATCCAAATCCTTCAGAAATTGTAAAATTGAAAGATGAATATTATTTTCAAAATAATAGATTTAAATTTTATAATGGCATAATTTCTTTGGTTGAAAGTTTAAAGAAAAATGGTAAATCTCTTGCAGTTGTTTCTGCTTCTTCAAAAGAAAAATTAGAAAAAACCGTTCCGAAAGATTTTCTTGAAAAATTTGATGCAGTTGTATGTTCAGAGGATTATTTTAATGGAAAACCTGATCCAGAACCTTATCTTACTGCAATGAAAAACTTAAATGTAAGTCCAGAAGAATGTATTGTTGTTGAAAATGCTCCTTTGGGAATAAAATCTGCAAAAAAAGCAGGAGCCTATTGCATTGCATTAACAACCACTCTTGACAAGGAATATTTGAAAGAAGCTAATGTAATTTTAAACAATCATGAAGAATTAATATCTTATTTAAAAATATAATTAATTAAAAAAACATGACTTTAAATACTCAAATATTTTAAAAGAAATATTGAATATTAATAGATTTGATGCTATTTTTATTTGATTTTAGACAAAATGCCAAAAATAAACATTAAGGTTTTGTATTTCGAAAAAGAGATATCTCCTGCAGAATTTATATGAAAATATTAATGATTGTTCCAAAATATAGCTTGACAAATTATAAATTCTATAAATACTTTTTTCCATTAGGATTAACCTATATTTCAGCTGTTATAAAAAAAGCAGGTTATGATATAGATTATTTAAATCTAAACCATCTTGAAGGAAAAATAGAGGATTTAGTAAAATCAAAATTAGACTCCAAAAACTATGATATAGTCTGTACAGGATACATAGCAATTGGTTATGCAATTATTGAAAAAATTATTAATTCTGTAAAAAAACACGAATCTAAACCTAAAATAATACTTGGGGGGGCAATAATAACCACTGAAACGCAGCTGATATTTGATTCATTAAAACCTGATTATGGAGTTTTAAGAGAAGGAGAAATAACAATAATAGAATTATTAAAATGTATAGAGAAAAAAGGAGATTTGAAAAAAGTCGATGGAATTTGCTATAAGGATGAAAATGGCCAATTGATTATTACCAAACCAAGAGCGCTTATAAAAAACTTAGACTCGATTCCGTTTCCAGATTTAGATGGATTGGGTTTTAAAGAATATTTAGACAATCAATCTTGTGCCTGGGATAATGGTAGTTTTACTCTTCTAGATTATCCAAGACACTATCAAATCCTTTGTAGCAGGGGGTGCGCATATAATTGTACTTTCTGTTACCATATTCTAGAAAAATACAGGTTAAGAACCTTGGATAATGTCTTTGAAGAAATAGAATTAGTTACTAAAAAGTATAATATAAACAGTTTATATATTGAAGATGATTTATTTTCAGCTAACAGGGAAAGGCTATTAGACTTTTGTAAAAGAATTAAGGAGTTAAATAAAAAAATAGGATATGAAATAATCTGGGTTTGTAGCTTGTCTGTTAATAATGTAGATGATGAATTGTTAAGAATTTTAAAAGATTCTGGATGTAAAGTTGTTGGATATGGATTTGAAAGTTACAGTCCTATAGTTTTAAAAAGCATGAAAAAACCAATAACTCCAGAGCAGATTAATGACGGTTTTTATAAAACAATAGGTGCTGGAATAGCTGTTCAGGCAAATTTTATTTTTGGAGACACTGCTGAAACAAAAGAAACTGCTAGAGAAACAATCGATTGGTGGAAAAAAAATGCAAATGGGCAGGTTTCATTGGAATTTATTCAGCCATATCCTGGAAGTGAAATGTATAATCGTTGTGTGAGGAAGGGTATAATTAAAGATAGGTTAGATTTTATAAAAAATAAATTACCTTTTGTAAATTGGTTAAATATGACTGATAATATGACTGATGAAGAAATCATAAAACTTAAAAATGAAATATTGGAATTAAGAAAAGATTATGCCTATTCCATACCTTCTAAGATTAAAAAATTTAAAAGAAATGTATATGATATAAATGTTAAATGCCCTTTTTGCAAGGAAATAATTACTTATAAAAATTGTTATATTGAAAATAGACTTCGCTACACTTTTTTTGTAGTCTGCAGAAAATGCCCCCATAGATTCTTTATTTTTAGTCCTCTTAAAAAAATCCAAGTTGATAATTATACGAAAATACAGGTTATAAATAAAAGTTATATCAGATTAAGAGATAAAATTTTAAAGAAATTTTTGTAAGGTAAGCTAATTGCTATATCAAAATTAATAATTTTTTTGTTCTATTACTTTTTCTATAAATTCTCTAATTCTTGGAAAGTTTTTATCAATATTGAAATCCTGCCTTGCTAGAATGATTTTTTTTTCAGCTTCCTTATAATCTAATTTTAAAATTTTTTTCCTTATTTCTTTGATATCTTTTTTAAAACCTAGCTGATTTATTTTATATTTTCTCAAAATAGAATCTACATAAAGAGATTCTTTACTGTAAATTATTGGAAGTCCCGCCTCAAGATAACTGGAAATCTTATTTCCTATATGATATTTAATTTCAGGTATTCTTAATTTAGTTCCGAACCAGAAAGAATAGTCATATTTTGATATTTCTTTTATTATTTCTTTAGGTCCAAGTGGTTGATGAATGTGAAAGTATTTGCTTTTCATAAATTTTAAGAAAAATTCTTTAAAATAACCTTCTGCTTGATTTTGAGGTATGTGCTTTGCCTGAAAATATGCATGAAGATGCAATTTTTGATTTAAAAAGTCATCCAAAAGATTCATGGTTCTTTCATAAGCCTCTTTATCATTAAACAAAAACCCCAAATAAGCTATATGTATCTCTTTATCAGACTTAGAAAGCTTATTTTTATTTATTGGAGAAAAAAATTCATCAGAGCAATAGGCTGAAAAATTCAACTGAAATTTTGGAAGTTTTATATCTGTATAATTAAAAAATTCAAGTTCGTTTGGAGCCCCTTTATGAATTATTCCATCTGAATTTTCCAAACAATATCTTTCTGCATTCAGCTCAAATTCCTTTACTCCATCTTCCAATGCCTCTTTTCTTGAATTATAAAACTGGGACAAAATGTCATATGGAAAATAGATAAATGGGTATTTTTTAAAAAAATACTTGTGAACAAGTTTTAACTGCCAATTTGCCCCAGAAATGCCTATTACTGCAGAAGGTTTCAGCATTTTTATTTTTATTAAAAATTTAAGGAAGCTAAAACCTCTTTTTGTAAAATAATTAAAAGTTTTTTTATTGGGTTTAAAAAATCTAAAGTTAGATATAATAATATCGTTAAAGGCATCTTTATAAAAATCCGAATCAAAAGCTTCTTTTTCACACATAGCTATAAGAATAGTTTTATAGCCATTTTTATTAAAAGCTTTGGCTATTTTATAAGTCAAAATGCTTGGGGGCGATGCAGAATAAAAAATTAGCGGCTCTCTTGCTTTCATTTTAATTGGGTTTGTTTATTGTTTGAAAACTATTCATTTTCTTTCTTTTGTCCTTATCTTTAAGAATGTCAATTATAGCCTTTAATATGAATTTTTTACCTTTGATTATCTCTAAAAGCAATGCATAGATATATGGTTTAAAAAATATTTTCCCCTGGTTCTTTAAAGAAAATAACTGTGATAAAAAAATGAATCCATAAGCTATTTTCATGTCATTATATTTTTTAAGTGATATTTTATTAATTCTTATTAAGGGCAGGGAAATGAAAACAGTATTATGCTCTTGAATAAAATCTATTTGTTCATTATTCAACATAATATTTTTTAATTTTTTAAAATTTTCAAAAAGATATTCTTTGGTTATCATTAATTGATTTATATTTAAAAGCTGGATGAAATCTTCTTTTGAAAGCTTCCTAAATGCAAATTCTCCAAGAAAAAGCAGATAATCTCCTAAAAATTTATTATGGATATAATAGCTACAGCAACTTATAGGTTTTTTGGACTTTTCCAAAGAAAGGGCTTGAAAATACTCCCTATATTTTAAATCGTTTGATTGTCCTTTTGAAAAATAAACATAATCAAAATTCTGTATTTCTTCTTTTAATTTTTCAGGTTCTTTTTTAAAATCGCCAATTTTTAATTCAATTACCTTTTTTTCAACCTTAGGCAATTCCTGATGATATTTGGGATTTTTTTTCTTTTTAAGTTCTATAAAAATTTTTCTAAAGTCTTCATCCAGACTGTAATTATTTATGGTTCTTTTTTGAGCTGCTCTTGCAATAGTTTCTCTTTCTTTTTCATGTTTTAAATAATATTTTATTTTATTTAGAAGTTCTTCCTTGTCTTTGAACATTACAATTTCCCTGTTTTCTTTGAATAAATCCAGAAAACTTTTTGAGTATTCTGTCAGTGTAAAGGAACCGCAACTACTGCATTCAAAAAATTTTGCCTTTATATGAGGCGCTCCAAAATTATTTTTAGTAAGACAAAGATTAATTTTACTCTGGTTTATTACTTTTACAATATTTTCAGAATCCAGAGCTCCAAAATAAATGTCTTTAAATTCAGGGAAACGATTCCATCCCCATCCAAATAGTCTAATGTTAACTCCATTATCTTTCAGAAACTTTATTGTTTCGTACCTTCCAGAGCTTTCAGTTCCTGGAGCCCCTATAAAAGTAACATCGTAAATTTTTTCAGTATTTAACTTTCTGAAAAAACTAGAATCTATTCCTATGCAAAAGAAAACATTATTTGCCCCCTCTTCTCTATATTTTTTAAGGAATTTCCACTGACCCACCAATCCATAGTCCATAATTCTAATCATATATCTTGAAAAATTTTCAAAACCTATGTCATCATCTCCAAAATAAAGAAATGTTTTAGATTTTTTAGATATCTCTTTAATTTTAAAAAGGGTTTCCATATAAAATTCGTCAGAATTAAACAAGAAAATTATTAAATCTGGCTGTTCTTTTTCAACCAAATCAAGAAACATCTTATTCATGGTTTCCTTTCCATAAAAAAGATAATTCCATTTGAAATCAAAATTAAGTAAAGTTTTACATCTTTTTTTAAGAGGCAAAAACCAGTTTTGATAAGGATAATAATACTTGTTCAGGCTTTCTACAAAAAGTATTTTTTCAACTTTACCATCTCTAATTTCCATAAATTTGAACAACAAAATTGTTTTTAAAAAGATATAGATAGTAGATTATAGACTTATAAACCTAAAGAGGTATGCTGAAAAAAATAATGCAAAGGTAGTGTATAAATCTTTTTAAACTATTAATTCTAAAGATACTTAAACTTTAAAGATGTAAAAAAATAAAATGAAAACTGAGATAGTTCTAGCAGACTTAAGTCATAAAGAAAAAGATAAACACCTCTTCATCTCAATGCCCTTGGGAATCTCTTATGTTGCAAGTTATGCAAAAAAATATCTTGGAGATAAAATAGACCTTAAACTTTTTAGAGACTCAGATAAATTAATAAAATATCTGGAAATAAAAACTCCAAAAATTCTTGGTTTTTCCAATTGTTCTTGGAACTTAGACCTGTCCTATCAAATTTCAAGAAAAGTAAAAGAAAAATTTCCAGACACAATTATTGTTTTTGGAGGAACTAATTATCCTTTGGAATTGTTTAAGCAGGAAAAATTCTTAAAATCCCATCCTGCTATTGATTTTTATATAATAAGTGAAGGGGAATTAGCTTTCCTTCAACTGCTTAATGAGCTTGAAAAATTTAATTTTGATTTAGATTCTTTAAAAAATAACCTAGTAAAAATAGGAAATTGCCATTACATTATTAATAATCAAATGATAACAGGAGAGAATCTTCCTAGAATAGAAAATCTTGATGAAATACCATCCCCTTATTTATCTGGATTAATGGATGAATTCTTCAGTGATTTTGCCAAACCTTTGATGCAAACTACAAGGGGCTGTCCTTTTCAGTGCAGCTACTGCCTTGAAGGAAATCAATATTTTAATAGAATCTCTAGATTTTCCCATGATCGAATAAAAAAAGAAATAGAATATATTGCAAAAAAAGCAGAAACTCATACATTGATGTTTTCTGACTCTAATTTTGGGATGTATGAATTTGATATAGAAACATGCAAGATGGTTGACGAAATCAAAAAAAAATTTTCCTGGCCAAGGTATCTTGAGGCAAATTTAGGAAAAAATAAGAAAACAGTTCTAGAAGCTATAAATATATTAGGAGATAGTGTAACTGTAGGGGTTCCTGTGCAATCTACGGATGAAATAGTCTTAAATAATATCAATAGAAGAAATATTTCAATGGAACTTATAAGTGATTTTATAAAATCAAGTGATTCTGCAGGAGCAAATAGCTTCTCGGAAGTAATAATCGGACTTCCTGGAGATAATTTTGAGAAACATGCTAAATCAATGTATAAAATGATTGATCTTGGGGTAAATGTAGTAAGAGCTCATCAATTGGTGATGATTCCATGTTCGCAAATTTCAACAGAAGCTTCTAGAGAAAAATATAAGATAGTTTCAAGATTCAGGCTTCAACCAAGAAGATTTTTGAATATGTATATTTATGGGGAAAAATTTCCAGTTGCAGAGATAGATGAAATCTGTGTTTCCAATGAAACCATGTCTTTTAATGAGTATCTTGACTGCAGGTATTTTGATTTAACTGTTGAACTATTTTATAATAATGGTATTTTTAAAGAACTTATAAGTTTCCTGAAACAAAAAAATATTTTACCTTCGAAATTTATAGAACTAATAAATAAAAAAATACCATTTAGCGATATTAAGGATTTATATCAGGATTATATAAAAGAGAACAAGGAAAGTTTATGGGAAGATAGGGATGAGCTTGAAAATCTTATTAAAAAACCAAGGATTATAGAGGAATATCAAGAAAAAGAGTTGCGAAATAATGAACAGTTCAAATACAGAGCAATTGGATTGTTCCATAAAATAAAAGAATTGCATGATATTGCATTTTCTTCTGCTAATGAATTATTGGGGGCAAATGGAAATTATAATGAAGATGAAAAAATATATATTCAAGAGCTAAATATTTTTAGTTTGCTTAGAAAAGTCTATCTTATTTCAATTGATAGAGCTGAAATAAGGGATTTTACTTTTGATTTTGTAAAATTATTAAAAAAAGATTTTAAAATTAACCCTCTTGACCCTGAATTAAGAGCTAATATTAAACTCCAATTCTTTCATACTCCAGAACAAAAAGAGCTTATTTTAAGTTATATAAAACAATTTGGAACAAGTATAAATGCCTTAGGGCAGATATTGAGTTCTAGTTACTTTAACAGATTTTATAGGGAACCTAAACAGGTTTAAAAAATAAAATGAATAGCCATGAAACTTTTGTGATAAACAAATTTAAAGAAGTTGCAAAACTAATACCTGCAAAATCAAAGATTCTTGATATTGGATGTAATGATGGCAAATTAAGAGATTTTCTTATTGATTGTGAATATTATGGATTAGATTTGAACAAGGAAATTATCAATAGTATGATTAAAAATAGAATTAAAGCTAAGCAAATAGATTTGAATAAAGACGAACTTCCTTTTAAGCAAGAAAGGTTTGAATACATAACAATGCTCGATGTTTTGGAGCATATAGTAAATCCAGAAAAATTACTTATGGATTCCAAAAATCGGTTAAACGAAAATGGTAAAATGATTATAACTCTTCCGAATGACTATCATATTTTAAATAAAATACGATTCCTGCTAAATAAGCCACTGACAGAGAATCCCTTTGCACCCCATGGGCATTTGCATTATTTTTCAATAAGAGATGGTGAAAGATTTTTAAAAAAAAATGGATTTAAAATAATTAAAAAAATCCCTATTCCTCCTGTTAAACCCTTTGTTATTCCTCAGTCAATAAAGAATTTTCTTGGAAAGAATTTTCCACAGACTTTTGCAAGGGATGTTTTGTATTTAATGGAAAGAAACTAAACCCTATTGCACCCATTACAAGCCAGAGGAGCCTTTCTTTCCCTAAGCAATTTTCTGTAAGATTGATAATTTTCTCCATTCCAAATCTTCCAAAAATCCTCCTTTAATATATTGCCAAAACAAGGTTTTCTATAATTCAGAATTTTACAGCAGGGAGTTACATAGCCATTCCAGGTAATATAAATGCTTCTCCAGGGCCAAATACAACCAAAGGTTTTTTCTTCATCAAATATTATGGTTATACCATGATTTTTTGCAAGTATTTTTGCATTTCTTACAGCTTCTTTTATTTCATGATTTAATTCAGAAACTGATTCTTGTTTTGCATTGGGATTATATTTTTCAACATAATCTTGTTTCTCCTGCAAGCCCTGAAAAATTAGTTTTTTAACTCCTAGGTTGTTTGCTAAGGAAATAAATTCAGGCAGTTCCTTTATATTTTTTTTCATAATAACTATTGACAGGCTTAAAATTGTTTCTTTATTTCTTTTTTTTAGTTCAAGGTTAAGTTTCCTTATATTTTCTAAAACCTTCTCAAATTTAGCCCCTTTTCTTATCTTTTCATAATTTTTTTTATTTACAGAGTCTAAAGAAACAGCTATTTCTCCTATATTTGTATCACATATCTTATCTATAATATTATTTGTTAAAAGAGTTCCATTCGAGCTTAGGTTTATTAAAATCCCCCTATTATTCGCGTATTCAATCATTTGAAAAATCTCTTTGTTAAGAAAAGGCTCTCCTTGTCCGGAAAGATGTATTTTAAAAAGGCAGTCTAATTTGTCCAATATTTTTTTAAAATCTTCAAAAGAAAGGCTTCCTATTGGAACTCCTATTTTTTCTCTTATGCACATCTCACAATCAAGATTGCATTCAGAAGTTGGTTCTATCTGGGCAACAACCGGCTTATTGTTTATTATTATTTTTCCTCGGTTATTAAGAAACTTTATTATATTAAACAAGATTTTAGACCTATTCTTAGAAGAGGTTTTAAAAAAAGTTTGATTGCTCCTGATTGCATCATAATATTTCCTTAATCTCATAACCTTGTAAGCCATAAGTTCTTATTATAAAACAGATATATAAAATTTGTTATTAATCTTTTCCAGAAGTTCTTTTCTTTCCAGGAGTATTTTTTTTGATTGGAGAATTTAAGAGATGAACAACCTTTTTTTTAAATCTAGGGGGCATTGGTTTTAATTCTGGATAAGCATAACTTGGATCAAGAATATGAACATCAAACTTGTTTTCAATTAAATACTTATTTAAATGAGATTCATCATGCCATTTTGCCACATAATTCTTGCTTAAATCCTGGTCTATTCTTTTTTCAAGAATTTCCAATAATTTTAATAGGGATTCTCTCTGACCCCCCCAAAAGGCTCCAACACAATAGTCTGATAAATCATCATTATGGGATACTGATGCAGTTGATATTGGATTGAATTCAAATTCTCCTGGCTTATTTACATACGAATCATGTTTGACCGCAAATAGTGGTTTGTCATGGGAAAAGAATTCTTCCTCTTTTACAGAAGAATTAACATACATGTCTGCATCTATGAAAATAATATGGGAATATTTTTTAAGCTTATTTTTTACCTTATTTATTATACGAAATCTAAGCAAAGTTGAGAAAGGCCATTTCTGATGCTCAGTTTTAATTATGATAACGTCTTTTTTATCTTTTAAAAAAGGAAAATCTATCATATCTGTAAATACGAAAAAGTCTTTTGGAGTTTTTTCAAGAAAATATTGTTTCAGTGTTTCATAATACCTTGGGAAAAATTCTATATATCTGCTGGTTCCTATAAATAAAATGGCAATTTTTGAAACCCGCTGTTTTTGTATTGGATTAATCTGAATACCTTTTCTTAGTTCTTTTAGCATAGCTTTTTTATCAATAGGATATTTACAGATATATGCAACCCTATATCCAAATATTTTAGTTATTATATTCCCAATATTTCTTGAAAGCCTGCTCATTTTTTGAGATAGGATAGTGCTGTTTAAAAATCCTTTGAGAAGTTTTAACCTATTTAAACTCACGGATTTGGAGTTTTTTAATCAATCAAAGTCCTAAAAAGGTTTAAAAACCTGCCTAATCTAGCTAAAAATACAAAAAATATTGATATAAAATGGATAAAAACCAGTTCTATAAAAGTTTGATGGGATTTTCAGAGACTAAAGATAACCAGATAAAAAGGAATGTTACCTTAAAAAGATGGGAAATAGCTCATATTTCTGAAGAAGAATACTGGGAAGAATATACAACAGAATCTCTTTCAAAAAGATCAAGCGAAAGATACAAAAAAAAAGCTAAAATATTAATTGAGGAATGGAAAAAATATATTAAAATAAACAGCAAAACAAAGGTGCTTCAGATTGGTTGTGGCCCTGATGATGTTATAAATCACTTTCCTGTTGTAAAAAAATATTCCATTGATCCTCTTGCAGACTTTTATAAAAAAAAGTTCAAATTTAATTATAAATCAACTAATCTGCAAAAAGCAGGAGGAGAAAACATTCCGTTTAAGGATAGTTTCTTTGATGTTATTGTTTTAACTAATGTCTTGGACCACACGCATATGCCTGAAAAGGTTTTATCTGAAATACAAAGGGTACTAAAAAAAGAAGGATTATTTCATTTTGAGAATTATATCTTTCAGAGAAATTTTTTAAGAATAGCAAAAATATGGGGTATATTAAAAAGAATATTTGGAAATGAAATATACAATGTTCATCATCCATATATGTTTAGCTTACAAGATCTCAAAAGTTTAATTTCTGAAAAATTTTCCATAATAAAAGAAGAAGTTGGAAGAGATATAGGAAATTATGAAAATTTTCAGGAATTTGAGGAGAACATAAAAAAAGAAAGAAAGATTACCATTAAGATTCCTGCCAGATTTGGGCTTTATGGAAGCATAAATTATTCCTGTTTTTGTAAAAAAAATCACATATAAATTTAAAAAGTATTAAGCAGGGAGTTAATAATGCAAAAAACCTCAAAAATATATATTGCAGGCCATAGAGGACTTGTTGGTTCTGCTATAAAAAGACAACTAGAAAAAGAAGGATACAGAAATATTGTATTTAGAACTTCAGAAGAATTAGATTTGAGAGATTCTAATAAAGTTGATGAATTCTTCAAAAATGAAAGCCCGGAATATGTTTTTATTGCAGCTGCAAAAGTGGGTGGAATTAAAGCAAATCTGGAAAGAAAAGGGGAATTTATTTTTGATAATCTCATGATACAAACCAATATGATTCATTCTGCCAGGAAGCATAAATCAAAAAAATTAGTTTTTATTGCAAGCAATTGTATATATCCTAAAGAATCAAAACAGCCAATTAAAGAGGAATATTTGTTTACTGGCTATTTAGAACCAACTAACGATGCTTTTGCTGTTGCAAAACTTGCTGGAGTAAAAATGTGCCAGGCATATAATGAACAATACAACACAAAATTTATAAGTGTTGTTTCTGCAAATGTGTTTGGCCCCGGAGATAATTTTAATCAAGAGGAAGGTCATTTAGTCGCGTCGTTAATAGAAAAATTCCATAATGCCAAAGTTAATAATCAAAAAGAAGTGATTCTTTGGGGAACAGGAAAACCTAGAAGGGAAATGCTATTTGTTGATGATTTTGCAAGAGCATGTATTTTTTTAATGAACAACTATGATTCTTCAGAAATAATTAATATTGGAACAGGGGTTGATTATGAAGTTAAAGAAATAGCAAAAATAATTAAAGATATTACTGGTTTTGAAGGAGAAATTATTTTTGATGAAAAAAAACCTGATGGAATGTTTAGAAAATTGCTCGATGTTGAAAGAATAAATTCAATTGGATGGCAGGCTGAGGAAGATAGTTTAGAAGCGCTAAAAAAAACATATCAGTGGTTTTTGAATTCTTTTGGGAACAATATCCAAAAAAATAATCTCAAGGTTCAATTAATGAAAAATACATTTTATAATGAAGATGAAACAAAAAAAAATTTAGCAAATTTTATATTAAACTCAAGTAAGCTTAGTATGGATAAGTACTGCAAGGAGTTTGAAGATTCTTTTTCAAATTATCAAAATAGAAAATTTTCAGTGCTCTACAATAGTGGAAGTTCGGCAAATCTTGCATTGATACAATCTTTGCTTAATTTGAAAAAAATAAATGTTGGAGACTCTGTAGGATTTTCCTGTTTGACTTGGGCAACAAATGTAATGCCTTTATTGCAATTAGGATTGAAACCTGCTCCAATAGATGTATCCTTAGATAACCTCAATGTAGATTCTAATAATCTTCTTCTAATTTTGGAGAATATGCCTATAAAGGTTCTTTTCATAACAAACCTTTTAGGATTCTGTGCTGATTTAAATAAAATAAAAGAGATTTGTGAAAAAAAAGGAATAATTCTCATAGAGGATAATTGCGAATCTTTAGGAAGCGAACTTAATGGAATAAAACTTGGAAATTTTGGGCTTGCAAGCAGTTTTTCATTTTATGTTGGACATCATTTATCAACAATTGAAGGGGGAATGGTTTGCACTGATGATGAAATATTATATGAAATGTTATTAATGGTAAGAGCACATGGATGGTCTAGGAACCTTAAAAAAGAAAAAAAAGAAGAATTAAGAAAGAACAATGGAATTGAAGAATTCTATAATGATTATACATTTTATACTCTTGGATTTAATCTTCGTCCAACAGAAATTACTGGATTTTCAGGATTAAAACAATTAGAGATTATAGATGAAATTCACAAAAAAAGAAATAATAATTTTAAGAGGTATCAAGAAGCAATTAAAAAAAATTCGGACATAATCCCTATAAATGTCAATCATATGAGTTTTGTTTCAAATTTTGCCTATCCACTTGTCTTCAAAGAAAAAAATGTCTTTGAAAAGTATAAATTAAAATTTTTAAAAAATGTTGAAATAAGGCCTATTGTTGGGGGGGCTATAATAAATCAGCCTTTTTTTCAACAATTCATGAAAGAGAACGATATGATTTATAGAAATTTAAATGCTAAAAAAATACATGATTTAGGATTTTATATTCCAAATAACCCTGACTTAAACGAGAAAGAAATTGAACTTATTTTAGACTTATTAAGAAAAGATTTTTAAAGCAGTCTAACATGGAGAAAGCATGAAATTTTCAGATGCTGCTGAAAGATTAAAAGGACAAGAAATGTTCCAGATTTTAGCAAAAACACAGGAGCTTGAAAGAGCTGGAAAAGAAATATTGCATTTTGAACTTGGAGATCCTGATTTTAATACTCCTGATAATATAACTTATGCAGCAATCAAATCTTTGAGCAATGGAGAAACTCATTATTCAAATTCTTATGGACTTTTAGAATTAAGGGAAACTGCTGCAAAAGCAACAGAAACCGGAATAAGAGGATTTAGGCCGGATTTGGATCAAATTCTAGTAACTCCTTGTGCAAATATTCAAATCTATTATACTCTGGCCTGTGTTGCAAATGCTGGTGATGAAGTCATTATTCCAGATCCTAGCTTTGTTACTTATAACTCTGTTGCAGAATTTTTAGGATTAAAGATTGTTAGAGTTCCTTTACATGAAAAAAATGAGTTCAGGCTAAATCCAAAAGATGTTGAAAAAATGATAACTGCAAAAACAAAAGTTATTATAATAAATTCCCCAAGTAATCCTACTGGAGCGGTTATGAATGAAGAAGAAATAAGAGAAATTTTTGAGCTTGCAAGAAAACATGATATTTTTTTATTGAGTGATGAGGTTTATAGAAGAATAACTTATCTTGATGAAGAAACCAAATTTTTTTCACCAAGTGTCTATGATCTTTGTAAAGAAAGAACAATTGTTATCAATGGATTCAGCAAATCTTATGCAATGACTGGCTGGAGATTAGGTGTTATAATGGGGCCTAAAGAATTGATTAAAAAAATGAATCTGCTTCTTGAAACAACTTCTTCTTGCGTTGCTCCTTTTATTCAAAAAGCTGGAATTGAAGCATTAAAAGGTAGCCAAGAAAGAGTAAATGAAATGACTAATGAATACAGGAAGAGAAGAGATATTATAGTTGATGGATTAAACAAATTACCTGGAGTAAAATGCGTTAAACCAAGAGGAGCTTTTTATGTTTTTCCTAATATAACTGGGACTGGAATGACAAGCAAAGAATTTGGAGATTTTATGCTTTATAATGCGGGAGTTTCAATTGCTCCAGGACCTGTTTTTGGAAATTATGGAGAAGGTTATGTAAGATTTTGCTATGCAAATTCAATTGAGAACATAAAAAAGGCTCTTGATAAAATGAAGATAGCTTTGGAAAATAGAAACATTTAATATTTTGTAGTTTCCCAGCCTTCCAGCGGAGGAATTATCATCTGACTTTTGAATTCTTCTCTAGGCAAATATGGCTCCATATCTTCAATAGGTGTTTTCCATCCAGATACTCTTGGCTCATAATTATCCCATCCAGAAACATCCAAGTTACATACTGCAGGGCCATCAAAATCTAAAACTTCTTTTATTTTTTCCTGCATCTCAGAATTTGTTTCTATTGAAAAAGTTTTTATTCCATAAGCCTGACAAATCTTCAAAAAATCTGGAGGATTATATCCTTTAGGACCACTTGCTTCGTATCTGCATTGCAAATTTGTTCTTTGAAATGCGCGAATAATTCCATAGCAATTATTATTGATTATAAAAGTCTTGAATTTTAAATTATAATTTTTAACTGTTTGCAGTTCCTGAATATTCATATTGAAACCTCCATCTCCAATTATGCAAACAGTATTATGAATCCTGTCTGAAGCAAGCCAAGCTCCCATTGCTCCTGCAAAAGAAAAACCCATTGGAGAATTCCCATTGTTAGTTATGAATCTTTGAGAATGTTTTGTTTCAAATGCCTGGCTGGCTAAAACAATATTCCCTCCGCAATCACCTACTAGAATATCTTTTTCCTTCATCATTTCAGAAAGAATTCTCATGAAATTATAAGGATTAATTTCTTCAGAATCAGCTGGTTCAAATTTACCTGGATCATATTTATTTTTCCAATCAATAACTTTTTCTGTCCAGGATGAAAAATCCGGAATAGAAATATTTTTCAAAGCAGAATTAAATCTTTCAAGAAAAACTTTTGCATCTGAAAGAATGCATTCGTTAAATGGTAATTGTTGTAATTTTTTTTGCAGAAGAGGTTCATCTATATCAATAACATATTTTTTTGCAGCTCTTGCAAAAGAGGTCACATTTCCTCCAGTTATTCTTCCAGAGATTCTGCTTCCTATTGCAATTAATAAATCCGAGTTCTGTATGCCTAAATTTCTTCCCGCTCCACCATAAGTCCCTACTCTTCCACCATAATACTCAAAATCTGAAGTTACAATATCAAGGGCATTCCAAGTTGGAAAACAAGGAATCTTAAGCTTTCTTGCAACTTCTAAAAATAAATCAACTGATTTTGCAAGCCTTACTCCAGAACCTATAAGAAAAACAGGTCTTTTAGAATTGAAAATATCTTTTATAAGTAAATCTATTTTTTTATCCAAATAATTAAAATTAGGCAAATTTTCATAAGCAGACAAATCAAAACCAATTAATTTTGTTGGTTCAATTTCTGCTTTTTGAACATCCATTGGAACGTCTAGTAAAACAGGGCCTGGCCTTTTGCTTTTAGCTATATAAACTGCTTTTTCTAATTCATACCTTATATCTTTTGGGTTTATGATAAGTTTTGCATATTTTGTTATTGGAGTAACAATATCAACTATAGGAGTTTCTTGAAATCCTGATTGCCTAAGTGAATTTTCTATACGTAAAACTTGCGAATTAACCTGTCCTGTTATAAAAACACATGGGACTGAATCATAATAGCAATTAGCAATTGGAGTAACAAGGTTATGCCCTCCTGGACCACTGGTTCCTATTGCAACCCCTAAATTTTCAGAAATTTTTGCATAAGCTTCTGCTGCAAAACCTTCTGCCTGCTCGTGCATCACTGCAAGGTAGTTTACGTTAGGATTTAAAGCAACAGCATCAATTATTGCCGCATCACCCGAACCTGTCAATACAAAAAAATCTTTTACTCCCAAATTTGCAAGATAGCCTATAACATAATCAACGACTCTCATTCTTGAACCTAGGATTTTTTGATTATAAAAATGTTTATATAATCAAATATATAGTTAAAAAGAATTGGATGAGTATGATAAACCAAGCTATTAAAGAAGATGTAGAAAAAATACTTAAAAAAAATAAAGAATTTCTTTTTAGTTTAGCAGGAAAAAAAGTATTAATTACTGGTGGAAATGGATTTATTCCAAGTTATATTGTTGATACCCTAACTATTATCAATAAACAGCTGAATAATCCATGCAAACTTATTCTCCTAAATAAAAATCCAATAAATGAAAAATCCAGACTTTCACATCTTATTAATGATTCTAATATAGAATTTTTATCACAAGATGTTGGAAAACCTTTTAAAATAAATTCTAAAATAGATGTTATAATTCATGCGGCATCAAGAGCGAATCCAACTTCTTTTTTAGAGAACCCTTTGGATACTATTGATTCAAATGTAAATGGATTAAGAACTTTGCTTGATTTTGCTGTTAAAAATCCTGTTGAAAATTTTATTTTTTTTAGCAGTGCTGAAATTTATGGGAATCCCCCTAATGAATTTATACCTACTCCAGAGAATTATAATGGAAATGTAGACTGCACTTCAAAGAGGGCATGTTATTCAGAATCCAAAAGATTCTGTGAAACTTTGTGCATGACTTATTTCAGAAAATATGCAGTCCCAATAAAAATACTAAGAATCTTTCATACCTACGGACCTGGTTTGAGGAATGATGGAAAAGCTATAACTGACTTTTTTAAAAATGGAGTCAATTACAAAAAAATTCTTTTAAAGGATAGAGGGGAATCAAGGATGACTTTTTGTTATGTTTCTGATTTGATTAATGCTATTTTTTTGATTTTATCCAAAGGCAAATCAGGGGAAGTTTATAATGTTGGAAATGATTTAGAAGATATTTCCATAATTGAGCTTGCAAAAATAATAGGAAGCATTATTGGAGGAGTTCCTGTAATCGCTGGAGAACAAGGAAACTACAGAGATAGATTTAAAATAGAATTGAGAAAACCTGATATTTCTAAATTAAGAGAACTTGGATTTGCTCCTGAAATATTTTTAAAAGAGGGTTTATTTAGAATGTATAATTCTCTTGGGATTTGAAATTTTTTCTAGAAATTATTTAATACTAAAACTCTATTCCATCAGCATAAGTTAAATTCCTTCTACCCCCACTTTGACAGTTGGGTAGACTCTAAAATATAATAATTCTAAAACCGAAAAATAAAAGTAAGGGTTCTTGTTTTGAATTATATGAACCAAACAAAACTCAAACCCTCATATGAAATAAAACCTA
>Ga0209542_10002152_pt1 | contig 44795 bp, 45 predicted proteins | sample RifCSPhighO2_01_FD_184028 | JGI IMG/M metagenome (GOLD analysis project Ga0209542, IMG submission 184028) | Soil microbial communities from Rifle, Colorado - Rifle CSP2_plank highO2_0.1 (SPAdes) (version 2) | ecosystem: Environmental > Terrestrial > Deep subsurface > Rock core/Sediment ...
TGGTGGCCAGAACTAAAGGTCCGTATTTAATATAGTAAAGAGGATCTTTTCTTTCTTCGTAAACCACCTCGAGATCAGAGAAAGATGTACCATCATATGTACAATAATTAACAAGTCTTTTTGCGCGATAGACCAACCCATCGTCATAAAGCTTTTTGAAAGTTTTATAAACGATTGCAACTATGTCAGGATCCAAAGTAAATTTCATTCGAGACCAGTCAAGGGAAAAACCTAATTTACGAAGCTGCGATTCCATTCCTCCGCGGTTTTTTTGCACAAAATCCCAAATCATTTGATATAGTGTCTCGCGATCATAGTCGAATCGAGATTTCCCTTCATTGGCAAGATGCTTTTCAAACACAAACTGCGTTTCAAAACCTGCATGATCTGCGCCCGGCAGCCAAAGGCTAGCCTCACCTTTCATTCGGTGATAGCGAATCAAAATATCTTCAATAACATACATTGCGTGGCCAAAGTGGAGCGGAGCGTTGGCGTTTGGCGGAGGCAAAATAATCGAATAGGGCAACCCATCCGGGTTTGCCTCTGGTTTAAAATAGCCGTTTTTCTCCCACTCCGAATAAACTCTGTCTTCTACCTTTTTATGATCGTAAACTTTATCCATTATCTTACTTATTACTAATGACTTATAACATGTAATAAGTAACAAGTTACAAGTTGGTTAGCTTTAGCTAACCTGCAATTCTAGCATAACACAATTCTTGCTTCAATCGAATAGAACTACAACTTATGAGTCTCTTCATAGTATAATGTGAGAGACAATGGAGAAACGGATAAGCACAGACATTCCCTACACCCTTAAAGAGGGTGCCATTTTTAGTCTCTCACCAAATAATAAACTCCAACAATCAAAAAACATAAAGAGCAAAAAATTAGAAGAAACTATTAATATAAAAATGTACGGGCAAGAGAAGGTTATTGAGGTTCAGCGTCAGCACCCAATTGTTCTTTTGGTTCCCTCATTGATTATTTTATTGCTTATATTGATAAGTATCTCTCCATTCTTTCTCTTGCCACTTCAAACGCTATTCAAAATTCCAAACATAATTCTTATTGAATTTTTCCTTATTATGATTGGCCTTATTTTAATATTCTCAACCTACGCATTCATGTACTGGTATTATCAGTTCTATGTAATTACAGATAAATGCCTCTTTCACCGGCATTTTTTTAGAGTGGGCGGCTATTATTCAGAAGAGGTATTTCTTGAGACAAGTCCTGAGAGAGATATCAAAAGAGAGGCGCCAAATGTCTTCTACAGTCTCCTTAATATTGACGATGTAACAGTTCTCTTTCAGCGGCCCGGGCTTGAAGTGTTTGTCTTCAAAGCTCCTGAAAACGCTCAAGGAATAGAGGATGCCCTGGAAGAAGTTATTTTAATCGAGCAAGAAAGGGGTAAGAAATGATTTTTATTCTAATACAAGTTGTTCTATTAATTAGTGCTGTCTTTATTCTGGCCTGGTACTTGATAATAAACTTTGCGACAAATCGGGCAGCAATTACCTCTCACATCTCTCTCCCCAAAATTTGGAACTTTATTATTCCATTTAATTTTATTTTTATTCTCGGTATCATTTCATTCATTTTAATCCAATTGCTCTTTGACCTTTTCCCCAAATCTTAAAAATCTCAGAGACTTGCTACCGATTTTCTATCAGCATATAATACTCTTATGGATTCGTCCACGAAGCTTAATCAAGATTCTGATTTTTTAATAAAAGCGCATGAGGAGGCAAGCCACAAAAAGGGCGATCAAGCATTCGCTACGGGGATTGCGTCAGAGCTTGCCGCATGGTATGAAAGGCTTAGGACCGCAATTGAGAATCGTGACGAGGAAGTGATTTTGCGGGCTGCGATTGAACGGATTTTAAGGCGACGGCTTCTTTTGGGTGGGAATGGCAAAACTGTCGGCCCCCTTCTTGTCAGGGAGCTTATCTGGGCCCGTTATTTCCCTGAGGAAAGTATAAGCGATGGTCAAATTTCCGAGGTAGAGCAAACCATAGATCTATATTTGGACCTTCGAAATTCAATTCCTAAACACAATAAGATCCCTGAACCGGAGCTCAATGAATGGACATACCATTTAATGGCATCAGATCTTGAAGACAGACTTAATCCTACTCCTCAAAAGGAGGCAATGATTTCCTACATCTTTCGCAATCTTAAAAAAATGGTCACAATTCAGGATGATAGTGAGGAGACGCGGGATATTCAAGTTTTTATAGCGATAAGAAAAGCGTTTGCAAGAGAGGATCTGCCATTCTTGCGCTACGCGCTTTTTAACCAATATTTTGGGCGACTCACCCAAAATAATTTACGCCAAACAACCGAAAGTTTTTCAAAAGGAAAGAAGATTATCGAAGAACAATTAAATTATTCCAGCCGATTCAAAATATTTGAATTTGTGAAGCACCAAATCCCGCCATTTCTGATTCTTGAAGATGTTTTGGAGAAATACAATAGCGGTTTCCGAGAACTCATATCAAAATCCGAGGAATTTATAAATGTCGTCACTGAAACCGCAAGTGCCCGCTACGCCAATATTTCGGGGAAGGTGAAACGCGCTATAATTCGTTCAATCATTTTTATTTTACTCTCCAAGGCCTACTTGGCTTTTACCGTTGAAGGGACTTATGACAGACTGGTGTACGGACATATTGTATGGGGAGTAATTGCAATAAATATTGCCATTCCTGTTGGAATGATGATTCTTGTTTCCTTTTTTATAAAAGCGCCCGGAAAAGACAATACGCAGAGAATTATTAACAGGATAAATTCTCTCTTGTTTGATAAAACGCCAGATCTTGGACGATCATTATTGTTTAATCACAAACCGCGAGCACAAACACTTCTTGACACAATATTTACGATCATTTGGCTTGGAACTTACCTCCTCAGTTTTGGCGCAATTATTTATGCTCTGAGCGCTCTCCGCTTCAATTTTGTAAGTCAAATATTCTTTATTTTCTTCTTTGCTATAATCACTTTCTTGTCCTACAGAATCAATCAAGCGGCAAATGTTTATACAGTGAGAGAGAGAACACGCCTTCTCACTCCATTTATTGACTTTTTCTTCATGCCTATTGCCCGCGTTGGAAGATATCTATCTGATGGAATTCGCCAAATCAATGTTTTCATATTTGTCCTTGATATGATAATCGAAACACCACTAAAAGGCTTAATAGCCTTCTTTGAACAATGGTTCTCGTTCCTCCACTCAAAACGCGAGGACTTGGCATAAGGATTCCTTAGAAATGAAAGAATCACAAAACTATACGATTTACGCTGATGGAGGAGCAAGGGGGAATCCGGGACCTGCCGCTTATGGGTTTGTGATTTATGACGAACAAGGTTCGAAAATCTACGAGGAAGGCAGAGCAATCGGTAAGACCACGAACAATGTCGCCGAATACTCAGGCGTTGTTGCCGCATTGAAATGGATAATATCCAGTATTCAGTATCCAGTATCGAGTATTCAGTTCTTTCTCGATTCGCAATTGGTTGCAGAACAATTATCGGGCGGATGGAAAATCAAAAGCGAGAATTTGAGAAATCTTTTCTTTACAATTAAAGATCTCGAGCAAAAAATCGGAGCAAAAGTTACCTATTCGAATGTTCCCCGAGAACAAAACCGCGAAGCCGACCGCCTGGTCAATGCCACCCTCGACAACAAATCCTAAGCATTAAATCCTAAACAGACGTGAGAAGAAATCACATTTCACACATCAAGATCCAACTTCTAAATTCTCACCTCTCACTTCACTAATCAGGATTTAGATATTAGAATTTAGGATTTAAAATGGTAAACTATCTCCATGCCCAATTTAACTCTCGAAATACACGAAAAACAAAAGCCGATAATCTTAGTCTACGGAGATAATCCATTAATCCCGTACCTTTTAGACGAATATTCAAGAAAACTCAAGATCGCTTACGTTGGAGTTCTAGAGCAGATCGAGCAAGGAGATGATTTTTACCGCATCCCAAAAACTAATGCAAGGTGGGTTAAAAGCCTTGAGGAAAAATTAGATTATGCCGTAATTTTTCTATCAGAAAAGGACGACAAAGCCATAATTCCTTCTTTTTTAGAAAAGATCTCAAATGATGGTACGCGCGCTGCAATTATTATTAATATTAAGAATTTAGAAAACTTTTATGATGTGCTTCTTGAGTATAAAAAAATACCATCCTTGAAATTTCTATTTATCGGGGACGTTTATTCAGAGAGTCCCTCTTTTAACGTCACGTCTCAAACTTTTAAAATTGTTCGGAAAGCCATTTCTACCCACTCAATAACCGTATCGCATGACCTTGAACCGGTTTTCATAATCTACTATAAAGACACGATCGTGGGAATAAACCAAGTTCTCTTTGGTAAAAAAAAGAATGACATATTCTATTATCTTTTTTATTCAGAGCCCCAAACAGTAAATTCTATAGCATATATACTACGTCGTATTGAACCTGACCTTGAAATTCATTACCAAGAATCAGAGGACAAAATGCTAACAAAATCTCATAGCGGTTTAGCAAAAGAAATAAAATCTAGAATAGTAGCTGAACCCATCTTTCTTGATAAATACTTTATTGGCTTTGAGAAAAGTCTAGCCAATTTTTCGCAAGATTCGGCGCAAAAAGATACTAAAGAAGAAATAAAAGATAAATCCCGATTATATCGGGATAAAATTATTGAGCTTTCAAAGGATGTCCCTCGCAGGCCAATTTTTAAATCCCTAGTACTGTCCGTAACAACCGCTACCTTTCTTTTCATAGTTTTAAATATTACCATGATAGGATTGGGATTATTTCAATTAAAAACTTCTGCGAAGGCTTTCCGCGAAGGTGAGTACAAAAAGGCATCTTCAAATATTAGGAGCGCCGCTTCTCTCTTGGACATATCTTCGCCTGTTGCAAAACTGGGCGCAAAAATTGCGAGGGTAGATTTTAATCAAGTCCAAGAATCGGTTGGTCTCATGGGCATTGCGGCCAATAATTTAGGGCATCTTGAGAACGTGACAAAGGGTCTTGATAGAGAAGCGCTTGAAAGAACAATTTCAGATGGCATTTATTTCTATTTTAGGTCTCAAGAGTTAAAAAGTGAACTCAATAATGAGACACTGACTACACTTTCGACTCTGAATTTACCAAACATTATTAGTCTTGCTCAAATGCTACCTGTTATTTTAGGCTACAACGAGGAAAGAAATTACGTCCTTTTGTTTCAAAATAATGGAGAGTTAAGACCAACGGGTGGATTCATAGGATCAGTCGGCGAATTGAAGCTTAAAGGCGGCAAAATAGAAAGCTTCACAATTCAAGACGTTTACGAGTACGATGGAAAACTTAGGGCTCACGTTGAGCCTCATTATGTAATAAGACGGTATCTTCAACCGCATCTTTATCTTCGCGATTCAAACTTTGATCCAGATTTTCAAAACAGCGCAAGCACCTCAGCACTTTTATATAATCTTGAAACTGACAAAAAAATTGACGGAGTAATCGCAATAAATTTTGAAGCTGTAAGAAGGCTAATCGAAGAAGTCGGGCCAATAGAATTGCCTGCCTACAAAAGAACATTGGACGGAAAAAATACTCTTGATTTTCTACAAACTACAATTGACGATAAGTTTTTCCCAGGGTCAACACAGAAAAAAGACGTCCTAACAGCTCTTTTCAATCAATTAATCTTAAAACTTGAGGACCGGAATTCATTTGTAAAAGCTGCAAGACTATTCCCCAAATTAATGAATGAGAAACATGTGCTTTTTGCATTCAACAGTTCTTCAATTCAGAGCATCTTTAATACCTTGGGGTACGGAGGAACAATTCAAAATGAAAGAGTCGTAGCGGAGGGTATAATAAACGATTTTCTTTTGATTAATGAGGCAAATATTGGCGTTAATAAGGCCAATATAAATGTGACAAGGTTAACAGAGTACCAAGTCGCATTTGAAAACAAAATTAAATCTCACGTCTCGCATACCCTTAAAAATGACGATGACAAAGAATATAAGGCTTATGTTCGAGTTTTTGCTCCCTTGGGCAGCAAGCTTACATCAATAAGTTTTGATCAAGAAAAACAAAATATTGTTCCGGCTGTCACAGATTTTAGAGTATATGAGAGAACAGGATTTAAACCACCGGCAGGTCTTGAGGTAGACAAAGATATTGAGCAACGCTTTCAAGTATTTGGGTTTATTGTATCTGTTGCACCCAAGAGCACCAAAACAATTAAAGTGACTTATGATAATGGCATCGCTTTGCCAAGCGATGCTGTAATTAAATACTCCCTGTATTTAATAAAACAATCTGGAACGCAAAAATATCCTTTCACTCTGAGCTTGTCTTACGGTGAAAATTTTGCGCCAAAAGAAGTCGAAGGCGCGGTTCTAGAGAAAGACTCGATAGTGATAAAACGCGAATTATTAGCTGATGAATTGTTTGATGTAAAGCTTATCAAGAGATAGAATAAACTATGGAAAATATTACCGAGCAAGAATTTCAAAAACATATTGAACGTGAACACAGTAAATTGTCTATATCAGGTTATCTTAAGGAGATTGTTTATGGCGGAAGTGACGGAATCGTTACTACCTTTGCAGTTGTTGCAGGTTTTACAGGTGCACAAAGTCAAGCAATTGATCAATATCCTGTCATAATCGTTTTAATTTTTGGGTTTGCCAATCTTACGGCAGATGCTTTTTCAATGGGACTTGGAAATGTTCTATCTATATTCGCTGACAAGGACGTCTATAAAACAGAGCGCGACAAGGAACTATATGAAATAAAAAATAATCCTGAATTTGAGAAAAAAGAGACAATCTATATTCTAAAAAAGAAGGGATTTACAGAAGATCAAGCAAAGAAAATAACAGAGCTTTATTCAAAAAATGAAGATTATTGGGCAGAGTTTATGATGAGATTTGAACTTGAAATACCAACCCCCGAACATGAAAATCCACTGTTTACGGGTTTTGCAACATTCTCATCATTTGTTGTTTTCGGGTTTATACCTCTAATTCCTTACATTTTGGCCATAAATGGCGATAAATTTTTAATCTCTGTTATGTTTACTTTTATAGCCCTCGTCCTCTTGGGGGTACTACGTTGGAAAGTAACGACACAAACATTGTGGAGGACAATTTCTGAGACGGTAGTACTTGGTGGAATAGCGGCAATAATCGCCTATTTCGTTGGCTCACTATTTAGGTAGCAACTAGAAACTAGATAATAGATACTAGAGAGAACAAAAATTCCTAGTAGCTAGTATCTAGTCACTATTATCTACCTTTTAGTCGGTGAATTCCTGTACGAACATTTTACCAAAGACTCCTGCATCTATTACTCCAATTCCGGCTTTATCAAAGCTTGGCGAAAGAATGTTCTCACGATGTCCCGGACTTTTCATAAATCCAGTAAACGCAATCTCTACATCCGGCGCAAAAGCTAAATTTTCACCCGCATATGTATAATTTATTTTTGCCATTTCTAAACGGTCGAACGGGGACAGTCTCTCCGTAGTATAGTGCGAAAAGTATCCCCGCTCAAGCATGTCTTTTGCATGGGCCCGCGCCACTTCCCTGAGTGATTCATCTTGACCTAAAGGAGAAAGCCCTTTTTTTGACCGCTCCAAATTGACTAACTCTAGCATGGTCTTTTCAGATTTAGGGTCTATCTTAAAAGACGTTGTTGTAAAATTAAGCCGAATACTTTCCTGTGATTGCGGCCTAATTGTCAAAAAGTTAATTGTCTCTTCAATCGCTCCGCCAAATACTTTTCGTACCTCTCTTTCTATTCCGGCCGTTCTAGTAAATAAAAACCTTCCTGTTACAGAGTTTCTTATTGAATCTTTTATAATCGAAGATATAGGAAAAGAAAGAAGCAGCGCGACTGCAAAAGAGGCTATAAAGAAAAATGAAAGAGCACCAAATACTGCCCCTCCTGCCATGTCAACTTTTCTGCCAAACTTTACGGAAATGTATTTTCTTCTTATTATTGAAAGCGCGCCTGAGATAAGAACAAAACTTACCAAAGTCACGGTGAGAAATGAAAGCGCGTCAGAAATCCCTTTTGTAAGAGTGAATTTTTCGACAATTAAAGATGAGAGACCGGAATAAAAAGCAAGGCCCACAAAAAAAGCCAAAATAGTTGCGGCAAGAGCGATTGTAGAAGGAATAATACCAAAAGAAATATCTTCAAAGATATAAAACAAAAGAGCGATAAAGATTATGTAGTCAAAGACATTGAACGGAATGCTCTGAATTAAATATCTAACGTAAGAAATGTAATCCTTAACAGACATGTTTATATGATAGCACGTTTCTGATATAATCTTTTAATTCTGCGACCACAAAAATTTCTTTCGATACTTAAATTCTGGAAAATAAAGGGCAAGAAATATATTGTGCTTTTTTTGGTTATCCTATTTTTAATTGCCGCCTATTTCTATGTTCTCAAAGATATTCCTTCAACAGCAACAATTGGATCAACAAGCTATCCGCAGTCAACTAAAATTTATGACAGAAACGGAAAACTTCTCTACACAATTTATACCTCTCGTAACCAAACTTATGTTCCTTTTAAACAAATTCCAAACCATATCAAGAACGCGACCGTTGCGCTTGAGGATAAAGATTTTTACAAACATGGGGCAGTGGACATACGTGGCATAACACGGGCATTTATATCAACAGTTTTTAAGCGGGAAGTACAAGGGGGATCTACAATTACACAGCAATTAGTTAAAAATTCACTTCTAACTCCGGAGCGAACTATTTCAAGAAAAGTCAAAGAGATCTTCTTAGCTTTTATTATTGAATCAGTCTATTCAAAAGATAAAATTCTTGAGATGTATCTTAACCAAGTTCCATATGGCGGCACCGCATATGGGGTTGATGCGGCAAGTCAAGTCTACTTTGGTAAGCCGGTTGAAAAATTAACGCTTGCTGAATCCGCGTTTCTCGCGGCTCTTCCAGAAGCGCCCTCACTTTATTCGCCTTTTGGTTCAAGACCTGAATTTGGCAAAGCAAGACAACTTGAGGCTTTGCGAAAAATGCGAGAACAAGGGTATATAACGCACGAAGAGGAGCAAGAGGCAGTGACGTTGGAACTAAAATTTTCAAAAATTCAAAATAAAATTCTGGCGCCGCATTTTGTCTTCTATGTGAAGGATATCCTTGAACAAAGATATGGACCACGAGCAGTTGAACAAGGGGGACTTCATGTAACCACGTCGCTTGATCTTGATCTTCAAGCATATGCAGAAGCCTCAGTTGCAGCAGAAATTGAAACACTTAAAAAATTAAATGTTTCAAATGGCGCTGCCCTAATTACAGATCCCCGGACAGGTGAAGTCTTAACAATGGTTGGTTCGAGAGGTTATTTTGATACGGAAATTGACGGCAATGTCAATGTAACATTGGCAAAAAGACAACCGGGCTCCTCCATAAAACCAATCAACTATGCTGTGGGGTTAATAAAGGGATATACTGCCTCAACCCCTCTTGTTGACGATAGAATTTGCTTTCCAAATCCGGGGGGGCAGCCTGCCTATTGTCCAGTCAATTATGATGGAAGGTTTCATGGGGTAGTGCAGATGAGGTTCGCTTTGGCGAATTCATACAATATCCCGGCGGTTAAAATGCTTAAAGCAAACAGCGTTGAGGCGATGATAGCAACGGCCTCAGCAATGGGGATAACAACGTTTACAGATCCTTCTCGGTATGGGCTTTCTCTAACTCTTGGAGGCGGAGAGGTAACTATGCTTAATATGGCAGAAGCTTTTGGGGTTTTTGCAAATAATGGATATAGAATTCCATTACAGCCAATTCTTAAGGTCGTAGATAACAGAGGGCGAGTGCTTGAAGAATACAACCCTCCAAAAAGCCCAATTTTTGGAAAGAAAGTTTTGCCAGACGGTGTGGCGTTTATTATCTCTCATATTCTTCTCGATAATGGCGCACGCGCGCAGGCATTTGGCGCGAATTCGATTTTGCGGGTAGGAAATTATCCTGTTTCGGTAAAAACCGGGACCACAAATGATCTTCGTGATAACTGGACCATTGGATATACTCCTTCACACCTTGTTGCAACATGGGTTGGGAATAACGATAACAAACCAATGAACGGGATTGTTTCAGGAATAACAGGAGCGGCGCCAATTTGGCATGCACTTATGGAAAAAGTGCTTGAGGGAACAAAGCCGCAATTTCCTCAAAAACCTGACAATGTTATAGGCAAACACGTTTGCACTGACACCGGGCAAGTTGCGGGTCCTGAGGGAAGTGAAGGGCGCTGCCCAACAAGATTTGAATACTTTATTCGTGGCATGGAGAATAGTCATGGAAAGATAACTCGCGAGAAAGTTCTTATAAACAAGGACACAGGCGATCTTGCAAAAGCAGGCGCGACTAATGTTGAAGAGCAGGAGAAAACGGTTATTTTCGATTTAAACGGGGACCGCTACTGTGTTGACTGCCCCCACCCAGAACTCCAACCAACTCCCACACCCTAGTTAGTTTATAAGACGTAAGACTTAAGACTTAAGTTTTAGGTCTTACGTCTTAAGTCTGCGAACGACAATCCTAATACTAGTGCAAGCATTATCTGGCCTTGTTCGAGAGTTAAGAAGAAATGATCGAACATCCCGACAATCATGATTGAAATTAGAATGAATAGAATGCTTCTGTAAAATGCCCGAATTTCTCCTTTACTTAATTTTACCTTTTCCCGAACCGCCCTAATAGCCCTAATAAAAATATATGGGATAATCCACCATCCAAATATTCCAAGTGATAGAAGTGCGATAACAAAAATATTATGCGGCGGTTGAAAAAGAATAGGAGAGATATCTTTGATTAGTGCCGATTGGTGAATAAAAAAATTATTAAGACCTATCCCAAAATAAGGATTATTTAAAAAAATTTGAAATGATTGGGCTAACAATTCTTGTCTAAAATCTATTCCCCTCAGCAAAAACGCTGAAGTAAAAAAATCCCCGCCGGGCAGAGCGTTCTTCGCGGCGCCAAACAGCCCTAATAACCCTAATACTATGAGTATAGCATTGCGTTTTCCTTTCGCGTAAATTGCGTAGATGAAAAAGCAAATTGCTAAAAGAATTATGATTCGTGAGAACGTCAAAAATAAACCAACAGTGGACAACGTAATACTTAATATAAGGAATGTTTTAATAGCCAAACTTTTTTCGTAAGGTAATCTAAGAATAGTAAACACGCTTGCGACAAGGAAAAAGAATGCTAAAACATTGGGGTGAGGGAAAACTGCATATGGTCTTAAAATTTGTTGGTCTAAATTAACCGTTGAAATTCCGATTGTTGATATATTAAAAGTGCGCTCACCAAAAAAATACCAAAGGCCACCAACAGACGATTGTTTTATAAATTGCCATATCGAAAGGAGAGAAGAAACAATAGCTGATAAAGCAAGCACCCTAACAAAAACGGAAATATCTTTTTTTTCAAAAGTTTTTACCACCAACCACCCGAACAACCCAAACTCAGCTAATTTAACAATTCCGAAAATATGCGCTCCGATTGATTCTGCGTTTAAAATATTCCAGAAAAGACTTAGACCAAGCAAAGACAATAAAACTTTTAGGACATTACTTGTGATTCTCGCCCTAAAACCCCTAATCCCCCCAACAGCCCAAACCACAATCCACGCGATAATTAAAATATCGAGAAGATAAAGCGTGGGAGATAGATAATCAATTCTTATTCCGCTAACTTTCGCAAACTCCGGCCAAAAATGCAGGCCTACTTGAGAAGACAAAAAGAAAACAATTACAAAAAATAAAGTCTTCCGAATTTTATCTAACACGCGGGTAGTTTACTAACAATTGAACAATGAAGCAATAGAATAATGAAATGATTACTTTTTCTTAATAACCAGGACTCTGTCTCTTTCTTCTCCCTCTGATTCTGTTGCTACATCTTCATTTTCTCCCAAATGCATATGGATAATCCTTCTTTCCCAGGGCTTAAGTCCACGAACCTGCTTTTCAGATCCTGTTGTCAAAACCTCTTCTCGAAGTCTTTCTGCAAGGTCTATCAGATAATCTTCGCGCGCTTCTCTATATCCCCCAACCTCTAAAATTATTCTCTGAAACTCGCCCAATTTTTTTGCCACGATAAGAGACAATACTAGCTCCAAAGATGAAAGAGTATTTCCGTGTTTTCCAATTAAAAGCGCATTTTCGGAAGCATCAATATGTACATTAAAACCATTATCGCCTCCTTTAACTTCAATGGTTGCATCTATCCCTGTTTTGGAAAGAAGTTCTTCTGTCTCTTGTTTAACAATCTTACTTTTTTCTTCCATGGAAGCATCAAATAGTTAAAATAGCTAAATGGCTACATGGTTTAGAACTATTTAACCATTCTAACTATTCAACTATTTTTTCTTTATTCCTATTTTGTTAAATATTTTCGCCGCTCCTCCTGGCCCTACTAGCAAATGCTGCTGGAGTATACCAAAAATTGTGAATGTATTCCAATACAAAGAAAGCCCAACCGGCAAGGTAAAAGCAAAAAATCCAATCATCACAGGAAATATAAATAGTGATTGTTTTTGAAAAGCCGCTTGAAAATCGTCCTCTTTTGTCCCAGGGACTTGAGGAATGTCAACCGTCATCATTTTTGATAAAACAAATTGAAGAACCCCTGTTAAAACTGGGACTAAAATTAAATATGGGGCAGATGCCCATATTTTTGATGGTGCAGCGCCAAGTGGAATTCCAAAAAACATTGTATCCCAAACAGAGGATAATTTTAAGAAGTCAAAGTATAAAACACTGTTGATCTTTGAGAGACTATCGTTAGAATTGATGGCAACAGCCTTTATTAAAACTTGGTAAAGACCAAAAATAATAGGCATCTGTATTAGTAAAGGCAAACATCCTGCCGCCGGATTTATTTTGTGCTCCCGATAAATCCTCATCGTCTCCTCTTGCTGCTTTTTCTTATCATCTTTATGTCTTTCGCGAACATTTTTCATCAGAGGCGCAATTTTTTGCATTTGAAACGCCGATCTTATTTGAGCCGCAGTAAATGGATAAAGAATTAATCTAATTACTACGGTCAGAATTATTATCGCGAACCCAAAAGCAAAAGGAATACCAATAGAAACGAGAAGCTGATACAAACCTACCAGAAGATTGATTATTGGATTGGTAAATAATGTATTAAAAATTTCAAACATGTTAATAAATTCAAAAGTCAAAAGTTTTTTATCTTCTCGACTGCTTGATTAATTTCATTTTCTAGATCTCCCGAATTCAGTATATTTTTCTTGACATAAAAAATAAGATCCAAAGATTCTTTTGTATCTAATCTTTTTTGGATCGAATTCAAAATCTTCCTTTTTATTTTATTCCGAACCGTTGCTCGCTTATCAACTCTTTTCGAAACTACCACCGCAACCTGAAGCTCCCCAACATTCTTGCCATATCTAGCCGTAAACGATGGGGAATGGAAAACGTTCTTCGGCAGCGAATCTCTGAAAGAAAACCTATTCTTCTTTGCTAACATTATTCGTATCCATTCGCACCTGCCTCGCGCCAGCGTCGATGCAAGACGCGGCAAGGCGGGCTAATTTCATTCGCATATGATTCGCATGAGCTATATTCGTTTTCTGCCTTTCAACCTCCTGCGTTTAAGGACTTGTTTTCCTGTTCGGCTCTTTATTCGATGACGAAACCCGTGCTTTCTTTTGTGCTTTAATTTTTTAACCTTTGTTAACTTCTCCGGCATAAGATGTAATAATACCAAATCTTACGCATAATCACAACCACATAATCTCTCGATTCTTGATTCGTGATTCTCCCGCCTGCTTGCCTATTGCAAAGCAATTGGCGGGCAGGTTATTCTTAATACATGGTGAGGGTTGCGATAAATGGTTATGGGAGGATAGGACGCGTAGCGCATCGCGTTATACTTCTTTCGCACACGGACGAAGTAGAAGTGGTGGCAACTAATGCCGGCTCATCAACTGACATTACCGGTTGGATGTATCTTTTGAAATACGATACCGTATACGGGCCTTTGCAAAATACGGAACTATCAGTTAAAAAAGCTGATGAAGTTAGCTTGCCGTTTGAGTCCTCAACCAAGCCAATTGGTGCAATTGTCATAAACGGCAAAGAAATTCCTGTTTTCTCAGAAAAGGAGCCTGAGAAACTTCCATGGAAGGATTTGAATGTCGATGTCGTAATTGAATCAACCGGCGCATTTACAACAACCGAAGGACTACGAAAACATATAACTGCCGGGGCAAAAGCGGCAATTTTATCAGCGCCATATAAAGACGGAGCGTCGGGACCAGTTTATGTTCTAGGGGTGAATTTGAACCAAACAGGCGACCAAAAAATCGAAAATTTAATCGGCAATTCATCTTGTACAACTAATTGTATTACTCCCATCGCGCATGTAATCGAGGCGACTTTTGGGATAGAGAAAGCGATGATGACAACAATTCATGGATACACTTCTGATCAAAGGCTCCAGGACGGAGGACACAGAGATTATAGGCGCGCGCGCGCGGCAGCACAAAATATTATTCCCACATCAACCGGCGCAACGAAAGAAGCTGCCAAAGCAATCCCAGCGCTTGTTGGAATTTTCAATGGACTTGCAATCCGGATCCCTATCGCGACTGGATCTCTGTCAGACTTTACATTTTTAGTTAAACGAAATACAACAGTCGAGGAAGTCAATCAGGCACTCGAACAGGCCTCGAAACAACCAAATTTCGAAGGCATTTTGGAAGTGACTCGTGATCCAATTGTATCCTCTGACATAATAGGTAATTATCATTCGGCAATCGCTGATCTTTCCCTCACTCAAGTTGTGGGCGGAAACATGATAAAAGTGATTGCCTGGTACGACAATGAGTTTGGCTACTCAAACCGATTAGTCGAAGAAGCAATAATTCTGGGCAATCAAGTGGCCAAAACAACCCAAACACCCCCAACAATCCCGTCTCCAAACCTCCCAAACACATAATCTTGATACTCAATACTGAATACTCTATACTCAATACTAACCTATGGCTTCTCCGATAGAAATTCCGAATGTCCGAATTATCACTGTTTCTGGCCGCATTGCCTCGGGGTCAACAACACTTGCAGAACATTTGGCAAAAAAATTAAACTGGCGTCATCTTGAGGGTGGAGAAATATTTTGGGAAGCGGTTCGCAAAAAAATGGGACTTGCGGAAAAAGACACCAATTTAAGACCGGACGAGGAAGACAAATTATTTGATGCAAGACTTAGAGAGATTCTAAAAGAAGAGAAACATATAGTTCTTGAAACAAAACTTGCGGCTTTTAATGCACAGAGTATTGACGGAGTATTTAAAATTTTAGTACTCTGCGAGCGCGCAGGAGTTGACCAGCCGCAAATAAGAATTGACCGCCTAGTAAACAGGGACAACATAAGCGTAGAAGAAGCTAAAGAAGAAGTTTTGCACCGCGAGATGAGTGATATTGAAAAATGGAGAAGGCTTTATGCTAATAATGATCCGAATTGGGTCTATTGGGAAAAAAAATATTATGATCTAGCGATTAATACCTATGACAAAAATAGCGAACAGACTTTCCAAGCCGCCCTCGCCGCCCTCGGCATATCGTAAATCGTTTGTCGGTTAAGAAGCCCGTTTCGTTGTTCGGTGACGTTCAACGTAACCCATTACCGATACGGGCATCGTCACCGTAACCGTTAACCGAATTAGAATCCGCTGATATTCTCAAGATGCTCGAGGTTTTGGAGTCTATTGTCATCCGAAAGAATAATGCCTATTGCGTCTATTCGCATATAATCCGGAAGGCCTGGGTGTAGTTGTTTGTAATATTGGGCTAGACGAACAAGGTGTTTCAATTTCCATGGGGTAATTGATTCAAAAGGACTACCGAAGGAATCGGATCTTCGAGTCTTAACTTCTATAAACACTAAGGTCGAATCCCCTGGGGTGAGCTTAGTCGAACCCCTAACCGCAATGATATCAATCTCCTGATACTTTTTTCTAAAATTCCGCTCAATAATTTTATAACCCTTACCAACTAAATATTCGCACGCCAAATCCTCTCCAATTTTTGCAATCGGATTTGAAACTTTCATTTTTCAAGTGTCTTGAGGCCGGGGAGTTTGTGGCCGGACAAAAATTCTAGCATCGCACCGCCACCGGTTGAAACAAAGTCGAATTTCGAAAGCAAATTTATGCGACGAAGATAAGCAAGCGTGTCTCCTCCCCCCACGACTTTATATGCTTTTGTCGAAACAATAAAATGCGCCAACTCCCTCGTCCCCCTCTCTGTATCATCTGTTTTCTGTCCTCTGCTATCCGTCTTCTGTCTTCTATCCTCTGTCCTCCGAATAAGCCCGACAGGTCCATTCCATACAATTGTATTTGCTAATCCCAAAACCTGCTTAAAATTCTCAACTGATTTAGGAGTAATGTCAAATCCATCTTCCGCAAGATCTGCTACTAATACTGCCGACTCTGAACCTTTTATTTTTTCATGTTGAACTTTTATTAAAACGCGTGTTTGTTCTGCAATTTCTCCTCCAACCAGAACATACTCAGCGATGGCGTGCATCTTTGAAACTAAAGGCAGTTTTGTTTCAATTTTTGCCCCTCCAATCAGTACCGCCAATGGCCTTTTAGGATTGCTCAAAATTTTTGAAAGTTCTTTCACTTCTTTTTTTAGATGTAGGCCTGCATAAGAGGGAAGGAATTTTGTTACTCCAACAATACTCGCATGTTCTCGATGGCAAACTGCAAACGCATCGTTAACGTAAATATCCCCAAGCAAACTTAATTCTCTTGCAAATTCCGAATCATTATTTTCTTCTCCTTTGAAAAACCTAATATTCTCGATTAAATTGACTTTATCGGCAACTCGCCATCCATTGAAATTTCCAACCTTAATAGTATTGAGTATTGAGTATTCAGTATTCAGTATTTTCGAAAACCACTTTGCTACCGGCTCAAGAGAAAATTTTTTATCTATACTCGATACTGGATACTCGATACTGGATACTGGCTCCGGGCGCCCGAGATGTCCTACAATATTAATATCCGCGCCCTTTTTTAACAGAAATTCGATGGTAGGAAGGGATACGCCAAGACGCGTATCATCAAGGATTCTGCCCTGCCTGCCGGCAGGCAGGCCATTTTCAATATCAACATCACAATCAATCCTTAAAAGAACAGTTTTCCCCGAAAGTGCGTCAAGCGAGTCAATAGTGCGAAGTTTTCCCACTAACTTTTTTATACTATTTAACCCCTCGCATTTGCAACCAAGAGCGTTAAGTTCTATTAATTAACTTGCGGGGAGGGAGTTACTGAAGGCGGCAAACCGCGACAATTCACTGAATTTTCTGTTCCTTTTATAAAGTACCTATCCTGACCAAGGCAGAACTTCTTAACAATATTTCCCGGAATTACAGTTGCCGATGGTGTTCCAGTTTTTTCAATCATCATTGTCATTATCCTATTCCACATTGGAGCAGCTCCTGTTATGCCTGATGCAAGCGCCTGATTCAGTGGACTATTATCATTGTTTCCAACCCATGTTGCTACCAAAACGCGCGGAGTAAAGCCAATTGTCCAGTTGTCACGTTTGTTGTCAGTTGTCCCTGTTTTTACAGAAACCCGGGCTCCGGGAATGTTTAGAGGAGTGTTTAAGCCAAACTCAATGCTTCTTGCTTTATTATCCGCAAGAATATCGGAGATGATAAAAGCAACTCCCTCATCAAGAACAGGAATAGCAACAGGATCTTTTTCATAAATTGTCTTTCCAAACGAATCTTTTACAGAAAGAATTGGATCAAGATCCACTCTTTTACCTCCATCTGCGATTACGCCATAAATTGTTGCCATATCTGTCATTCTTACTTCAAGGCCTCCGAGCGTAATAGAAACTCCGTATTTTTTGGCTCCCTGCCATGAAGCTATCCCCATTTTTTCTCCAAACCCTTTAATGCTTTGCGGCCCAAGCTTTTGAGCAGTTCTAACTGCAGGAATATTAAAAGAATTTGCAAAAGCAGTCCGCAGGGGAACCTTCCCGTGAAATGCTCCATCGTAATTTACAGGAGTATAAGATGGACCTCCGGCATTTGGGATTGTTAGCGGTGTGTCATCGAGAATTGTCGCTTCCGTATAACCATTAGATAAAGCTAACGAATAAGTAACAACTTTTATTGCAGAGCCTGGTTGGCGAAGTGAAGTTGTCACGTTTACATTGCCCTCGGCCTCCGTGTCAAAATAGTTCTTGCTTCCAACCATGGCAAGAATATCCCCGCTCTCAGGAGTTGTGACTAAAGCAGCCCCGTTTCCAATATTAAGGTAGGCGTTTGCTTCAACCTCTGAAGCGACAATCTTTTCAATTTCTTCTTGCAACGGAAGATCAATGCTAGTAACAACACTCAATCCACCCCTTTCAACCTCACTCAATCCATATTTATCAACCAGAAGTTTTCTGACATACATTACAAAATGTGGAGCTCTTATAGGGCTCTGAGGTTTTTTAAATATTAGTTCTTCTTGATATGCACGGTTTCTCTCCTCGGAAGTTATAAAGCTCTCCCTTACCATAGCATCTAGCACTTCTTTTTGGCGTTTTTTCCATGATGTCCCGTTTCCAAAGTATGGAGAATAGACTGATGGCGCGCGGGGCAATCCTGCGAGAAAAGCTGATTCGCCAAGTGTAAGATCGCGGACTGTTTTTCCAAAATATATTTCAGCCGCCGACTGTATACCCCAGGCAGTACCTCCATATGGAACATAATTTAAATAAAGCTCAAGAATTTCATCTTTGCTGTATATCCGCTCAGCCCAAAAGGCAAGCGCAATCTCGCGAAGTTTCCTAATAATTGTTGGTTCAGGTGTTAAAAAAGCAGACTTAATAAGTTGCTGAGTAATTGTTGATCCCCCCTGAAGCTCTGCCCCTTGAAGATTTGATATGGAAGCGCGAACAATACCTCGTAAATCAAATCCGGGATGGTTGTAAAAATCCTTATCCTCTATGGCAACAGTTGCATCTCGAAGAACCTTTGGAACATCTGAAAGCGCGACCACGGTTCTATTTTGGTTAGCAAATATTTCATAAAGAAGATTTCCATTTCTATCATAAATTTTTGTAGTTTTTGGAATGTAGTTCAGTGAAAGATTGGAAGGATTTGGCAAGTCTTGCACAAAAATAAAAGAGACAAGAGGTAAGAATAGAAAAACAAAAGAGAAAATAAGACCTACGAAAACATATTTTAATTTATAAAGAAAAGAAGGCCTATGAATACTATTTCTCAGTATTGCCAGCTTTCTTTGCGAAGTTGTTCTTCTTTCCCTTTGAACAGTAGACCATGTTGAATACCATTTCCAAAAGCTACCGAAAAAACCTCCCAATCCAAAAATTAATTTTTTTATAGGTATATTAAATGCTATTCTTTTTCTTGGTTTTCTCTTAGGTAACTTAAACGTCCCGCTTCTTACTTTTCGCTTAAGTTTAATTGGAGTTTCAAACAGGGGTTCCCCCGAAATTATCTTGACAGGACTTTGAATTATAAAAATAATTGTATCCCCAAGATTAATCAAAATCTTAACCACAAAATTCACAAGGGCAAGAATAATGTTCATAATAAAACCGGGCAGGAGACCCCGCTAAGCGGGGCGAGGCAGTATTTATCTAATTATAACAAGGAAAAACACTAGTGGAAAGAAGGACTTTATGTCTTGGGGAAAGGAACTCTTTTACCTCGGATACCTTTGAAATCCGCCATTGAAGTCATTCCGTAAGCTCGCATGGCCTTTACTAAGTCTCTTAGAATATAATACGCAAAGTTTGGAGTAGAAGTTTCTTGTCTAACAAACGCTGTGTAAACATCAACAGTTGTCGCTCCGCCATAAGTCAGAGCATCCCATACGTCGCGAACATTCATTATCCCACCGATCCTATGAATCGGAATTTCATCGCCTATATAATCATATAGTCTATGACTTGCCTCCAAAGCCTTCTGTGTTATCGGTAAACCCGAAATTCCCCCTTGTTCTTCTCTGTGTACATCTCGACCGCTTAGCCCCTTACGAATTTCTGCACCTGTTGAGGTATTTGTGATAGTTATTCCTGAACCCTTTTTGTCAATTATTGTTTGTGCGTTTTTGTGTAGTTTTTCTGTCTCAAGATCTGGACCAAATTTGAACCTGACAGGCTTACCACGATGAAGATATACAGGTATAACTACATCGGCCAGATCCGAGAATGCATCAGTTTCTTGAAGTCCCCGAACTCCGGGCGTATTCGGACTACTGACATTTGCTTCTCCTTCATCGCCAAAATCGGCTAGCTCATCAGAAACAATTCCATAATCCTCTATCTGTCGTCCCGCATCAAAACTCGGCCTTGAAGCCGCAAAATTCACAATTAACAAATAGGGTCTGCTCCGCCTGTCAGCTCGAAGTGTTTCGACCGCGCTTCTGGATCCTTCCCCCGGAAAGCTCATCCTATTTATTAATCCGCGCGAATTTGGAAGATCGAAAATTCTCGGCCTAGCGTTTCCTCCATATTCAACTTTTGCAATCGAACCTACGGTTACTGTTCCAAATCCTAATCCTTGTCCAAGAAATCGATGCACCCTTGCGTTTTTATCAAATCCTGCCGCTATTCCAAGTGGGTTCGGCGCTTCAAGCCCTGCGAAAGATGTTCTAAGGATCGGATCATCATAAGAAAACATTCTATCCGTAATTTCCACGGCAAGTGGAATTCTTTGCGCCATTTCCATGAGTTTAAGCGCTCGTTCATGTGCTATTTCGCGATCATTTTGGGCTTCGCCACGAGTTAAATATGGGTGAACAATATTTCTGTGGGCAGCATCAATCGCAGATCTTATCTCAACGCTCATATAATTCTCCCTTGGGGAAGGCCAACTATTTCTCCTTCTTGTAAAACTCTTGACCCCCGAAGCTCTACATTTGCAACCCGACCATTTACCATATATCCATCAAATGGAGTCTGTTTTGCACGAGTCTCAAGATTTTCAGCATCGATTACATATGGGGAAACCCCGAGGATTACCTCTGTATAAGTTTGACGGTCGGACTTTAATCCGAAGATTTCTCTTGGCTTTATAGAAATCATATCAACCAATTTTCCCAAGGAAAGCCATCCACTATTCACGGCTGTTAGCATAAGAGGAATCGTTGTCTCAAGACCTACTACCCCGTACGGGCCGTTTTCGGGTGTGAAGTTTTCTTTTTCCTCACGCGCGTGAGGCGCGTGATCTGATGCAATAATATCTATCGCATCAATATTGTCCCATAGAGCTTGTCTATCATCTTCTGTTGCAAGTGGCGGCCTCATCATTCCCTGTCCTCTTGGTAAATGACGAGCATCTTGTTCAGTCAAAAAGAGATGATGAGGTGAAACCTCACAGGTTACGGGCAATCCTTCGTTTTTGGCGTCAATTATCATCTGCATTTCGCTCGCAAGCGACATGTGGCACAAATGAAGTCTCTGGCCAGTTTTTCTTGCCACATTTATTGCCCGTTCAAAAGTTGGACCCTCCGCATGAACCATAATAGGTTTTCCTTTTGGCCATCTTGAAAAAATGATTTCAAGTTGTTCATCATCAGGCACCTCAGTTATGCCCGTGGTTCGATTCATGTATTGTTTTAATGCGCGAACGCGATCTATTACGTCCTGAAAAGTTTCCGAAGATTCAACTGTGCCTCCGTAATTAAAACCTACATCTATATAGATGTTTCCTTCAGCAAGTCTTCTTTTTTCAGCAAGCGCCTCGGGCGTAACAGTGGGAATCGGATTATTTGGCATATCAAAAACAGCGGTATATCCTCCAACTAATGCTGCGCGAGTCCCTGTAGTAAAATCCTCTTTATGCGTTGCGCCGGGCTGGCGAAAATGAACGTGCGGGTCGAGGGTGCCGCCACGAATTATAATTCTCTCCGCCATTTGTTGGAATATAAATCTTTAAACTGTTTATGTCAACCCCGTTAGAATTAGTATTTCTAACGGGGTCAATTGGTCAATTTGTTAATTGGTTAAATGTTGATACAATGGATCTATGCATGTACTTGTTGTTGGTACGTCTGTTGTTGATCTTTTCTTAGACATTGATCCAGATCATGTTAAAAATGAGGATCAAAAGGTAACTTTTACACTTGGAGATAAAATCCCTTCAAGTATTAGAAAAACTGCTCTTGGGGGAAATGGCGCGAATGTTTCGGTAGGGCTGACTCGGCTTGAAATACCGGTAACTTTCTACACATACTTAGGGAGCGATTTCTTTTCGCGCGAAATTGAATCGGGGTTAAGCCGTGAGGGAGTAGGGCTCGATGTTGAAAGACATGAAGACACAACCTCACCTCTTCATATAGTTTTAGACTTTCCCAAAGACAGAATAATCCTTGCCAACTATAATAAAAACGCGTATGAGTTTACGCCCCGCCAAAATCATTATGATTTTATGTATCTAACCTCAATCCCAGATTCTTGGGAAGGCGCTTACAAATCAATTCTTGATTTTGCGAAAGAAAATAAAATCCCAATTGCATTTTCTCCCGGCACTCGTCAGATTGAGGATAAAAACGATTTAGTGATTGATGTAATTAAGAATTCAAAAGTCTATTTCTCAAACCTCGAGGAGGCCATAAGAGTATCGAGTATTCAGTATTCAGTATCGAGTAAAGAGGATGTGAAAAAACTATTGCTTGAGATGAAAAAGATTGGCCCCGAGGTTGTTTCAATAACCGACGGCCCGCGTGGGGCGTATGCTGTTGATAAGCAAGAAAACTGCTATTTTATTGTCGCGGCCCCAACACGCGGGCACGAAAAAACCGGCGCAGGCGATGCTTATGCAACCGGTTTTTTTGCATCATATCTTTATGGAAATGACATCCCAACTTCTATGAAGTGGGGGCTTGCTGTTTCAGGAAGCGTAATGGAACACACAGGCGCGCAATTTGGTCTTCTCACAAAAAAAGGCCTTGAGAAACGGTTGAAAGAACAGGATAATCTAAGAGCCGAAACAATATGACAAATCAGGAAAAAGCGCGTGAGCTTTGGGAACGGACAAAACGGGAAAAATTTGCTGTCGGCGCCTTTAATATAGACAACCAAGAGACCCTTGTTGCTGTAGCGCGCGCTGCAAAGTCCAAAAACTCCCCTGTTTTAATAGAACTATCCCAGGGAGAGATTGATGCAATCGGGCTTAGCAACGTGCGTGATATGGTAGACAATTACAAACAGGAGCTTGGTATCGAAATGTATATTAACCTTGACCACTCGCCCTCAGTTGAGGCGGCAAAGGCCGGAATTGATGCGGGGTTTGAATTTATTCATATTGACCTTTCGCAAGCTAAAAAAGATGCGACCGACGAGGAGATTATTGCCGCAACGCGCCAAGTTGTTGAATACGCTAGAAAAACCGGTGCGCTTGTTGAAAGCGAACCCCATTATTTTGGTGGAAGCTCTAATGTTTACAAGGAAGAGATAGACTATGAAGAGGTTAAAAAAACATTTAGCTCGCCTGAAAAAGCTCTTGCATTTGTTAATGCAACCGGAATAGATACTTTTGCTGCAGCCATCGGTAACTTACACGGTAAATATCCTGTGCCTAAAATCTTAGATATAGAGTTATTAAAAAGGATCAGAGCCGCAATCGATTGCGCAATTTCCTTGCATGGGGGATCCGGAACTCCTGCCGAGTATTTTCAGCAGGCAATTGCGGTTGGAGTAAGTAAAGTAAATATTAACTCCGACATGAGATATGCATTTAGGACAAACCTTGAACAGCAGTTGAAAAAAAATCCTGACGAATATGCCGTGGTAAAGTTAATGAAACCGATCGAAGAGGAAGTGCAGAGGATAGTTGAGGAGAAGATCGACATGTTTGGTTCAGCAGGAAAAGCGAAAATATGAAAATTTATATAGGCGCTGACCATCGTGGGTTTAAACTCAAGGAAGAAATTAAAAAATACTTCTATGAAAATGGCATTGGATATGAGGATTTGGGTGCTTACGAATTTAATCCTACAGACGATTACCCAATTTATGCAGAACGAGTTTCAAATAAAGTTTCAGAAGGCATAAAAGAGGCCCAAGATTCTAGGGGAATTTTAATATGTGGAAGCGGAGTGGGCGTAGATATTGTTGCAAACAAATTTGAACATATTAGATCCGGTCTTGGGATAAATACAGAACAAGTGAAATCCGCACGCCGCGATGATGACATAAATGTTCTGGCAATCGCTGCGGATGAAGCTTCGGAAAATGAAGCTCGCGAAATGGTAAAAGCATTTCTTGAAACAGAATTTGAACCATCAGAAAAACACACGAGAAGACTCAATGAAATTGAGGAAATCGAAAGAGAGAAATCCTAAGCACGAAATTCTAAATTCTAAACAATACTTAAATTCTAATGTTTGAAATTTGAAACATTGTAAAATTGGAATTTGTTTAGGATTTAGATATTAGGATTTAGAATTTATGCAAATAATACCAGGCATACTTGAAAAGGATTGGCAGTCTATCGAATCGAAACTCGAACAGATAAAGACTTTTACAAATACTGCACATATAGACATCATTGATGGCAAATTTGTAAACAACAAAACTTTTTTAGATCCTGAACCTTTCAAAAAGTATGCGGCCGAACTATTTTTGGAGCTTCATATGATGGTGGTAGATCCGATCGAACTAGTCGAACAATGGGCGGCAGCGGGTTTCAAGCGATTCCTAGGTCATGTTGAACATATGACGTCTCAAAAAGAATTCGTTGAACAAGTAAAACAATATGGAGCGGTGGGGCTTGCGCTTGATGGACCTACGCATGTTTCTCAAATAAAAATCCCATTCGAACAATTAGATACAATTCTTATTTATACTTCGAACAGGGTTGGATTCTCAGGCCCGCCAATGATGGATGATCAATTAGACAAAGTCCGGCATTTAAGAAGCCTGACGAATATTCCAATAGAAGTTGACGGCGGGATAAATGATAAGACAATAATTCGCGCAAAAGACGCCGGTGCCACCCGCTTTGTCTCAACCAGCTTTTTATGGAATTCCGAAAACCCCTCGGAACAATACAACAAGCTTAAGGAGATTATGGAGCAATAGCTATTTGTTTTTATGTCTAGCTTCTCTAACCGCGTACACTTTCCCTTGTTCCATATCATATACTATAGTTGAAGTGGTTAGCGGGTGGAATATTGATTCGCTAAAAATAAGTCCAACTGCCTTAAGTTGCATTTTGGGAGAGGGTGTAGGTTCGTCAAATTTCCCTCGTTCCGTTATGATTCTTTTGTTTTCGGTATCCAAGGTAAATCGTGACGTCACTAAAGGATGCATAACAGATTCTTTAATAAGTGCTCCAACCAATCTTAATCGCATCGAAAAAGGTATTCGCTGCGGATCACGTCCCGGTTCGAGTTCTGAGTTCGGCATACCCCTTATTATAACATCTTTATATCCTGAACAGAGCGCGAAGGATTGGTTGGGTTGTAACAAGATACTGCAAGAATAGTGTGATGATAACTGAGGCGATCATAAAGCGATTGATAGGGAAAACTCCCCCTCTAATTATAAAAATAATTATCATTTCTCCAACCACGAGCAGATTAAAAACCAGAAGACGAGGAACCGCAAGCGCGCCATTAAGGTTAATGGCATAGATTGAAATTAGAATAAGCGAGAATACGAATGTTATTAAAAGTATAAATCGCAAGCGCGCGAAATTAAGAATTTGCTCAGAAATATCTCTCGGTTTTCTTTTAAGTAAACCTCTCCTTTTAATATCGGTTGCCAAAGCCATGGCCGGAGCGCCATCACTTACCAAGTTTATCCAAAGTATTTGAGTCGGGGTAAAAGGAATAGGTAATCCAAATATAACAGCGAGGAAAATCACAAAAAACTCAGTAAGGTTTGTCGAAAGAAGGAAAACTACAGTTTTTATAATATTGTCATAAATTGCTCGCCCCTCCTCTATTGCCTTTACAATCGTATAAAGGTTGTCATCTGTTATAACCATATCCGCTGCTTCTTTTGCTACGTCCGTTCCTGTCTTACCCATAGCAACTCCAATATTTGCCTCAGACAATGCAAGAGCATCGTTTACTCCATCACCTGTTACGGCAACTACAGCCCCTAATTTTTGATATAGACGAACTAACCTTAGCTTATCTCGAGGGACCATCCTTGCAAAAATTCTTGCCTTTGGTATTAACTTTAATAACTCCTCATCATTCATATCTTCAATTTCCTTGTGTGTTAAGACTAGTTCTCCTTCTGAAATAAGGCCTATTTCTTCCCCGATTTTTTTCGCGGTAGTTTGGTTGTCGCCGGTTACCATTACAATTCTGATCCCTGCCTGTGCCGCTTCAGATATCGCATTTTTTGCTTCTTCGCGCGGCGGATCATATATTCCAACAATTCCTAAAAATGTAAATCTTTTTTCCGCTGCCTTCTTATGAGCAAACGCAATAACTCTTAGGCCCTCTTTTGTGAAAGCATCAACCTCTCGATGCGCTTTTAGCGCGATGCCATCGAGTTTAAAAACTGTTTCAGGCGCACCCCTAATAAGAACGTGTTTTTCTCTATCTTTTTCCCAAACTACTTCAATAATCTTGGTGTCAGGATTAAACGGCTTCTCTTCTATTACTTTTCCTTCCGATCTAAATTCTTCTACATCCTTTATGTGCTCTCCGACAAAGGCCAATATTGCTCCATCAGTAGCATCACCCACTACTTCGTATTTCCCCGCCACCTGCCTGCCGGCAGGCAGGTCCTCTTCTAAAACTAGATTTGCTGTATTTCCGAGAACTGCTGAGCGAAGTAGCAAGTTCATTTTCTCTTTGTTCGAAATCCAATGCTTCTTAACAGCCATTTTGTTTTGTGTAAGAGTACCTGTTTTGTCAGTGAGGATTACATTTGTCGCTCCCAGAGTTTCAATTGCGGCCATTTTGCGTACTATGGTTTTTCTTCTAATCATTCTGTACGCACCTACTGCCAAAGACACTGTTACAACAAGCGCCAAACCTTCAGGAATCATAGCAACGGCAGTACTTGTTGCTATAAGAACAATTTCATTAAAGTCTCTTCCCTGGAGGACTCCTATTGGCACGAGCGCAAAAGCGAGTATTATAGCAAGTAAAGCCAGGCGCTTACCTAAATTAGTTAAGTTTTCTGCCAGTGGCACTTTTGGTTTCTCAGTTTCCGAAAGTTCTTGGGCTATCTGCCCTAACCGAGTTTCAAATCCTGTTGAAGTTACTTCTATATATCCTCTACCGCGAACAATAAAAGTTCCCGAATAAATTTCGCCATGACCAATTTTGTCAACCGGCATTGACTCTCCGGTTAAAATTGCTTCATCAACTTCAATCGGAACATCTGTAATCAATTTCCCGTCTGCAGGCACCCTATCTCCCTCCCGAAGAACAATAATATCGCCCGGCACGATTTCTTTTGCATCTATTTCAATCTCTTTTCCTTCTCTAATTACTCTTGCTGCTGGCGCAACAAGTGATTTTAATTTTTGAAGAGTTTTCTGGGCTCTATATTCTTGAATGAAACCAAAAAAACCGTTAATAATAAGGACTAGAAATATAAAGAAGGCATCAAGAAAGTCCCCAATAAAAAGCGAGAATATTGTCGCCGCGATCAGAAGCCCCGATATTATGTTTTTGTATTGAGAAAACAGGAGAAATAGGGTTAGGTTTTTATCTTGCTTTTCTACGGAATTTTTACCGTGAGTGGTGAGTCTTGCATTTGCCTCTTGACTTGTTAAACCTTTAATTTCCTCTATCATATATAAACTTTGCTATTTTACCGATCGTCTTCTTTGCCTCCTCTTCATCTTTAATGTCTGAGGTTAAAACCGCAAGAATAAAAGGTGAGGAATTCGAACGTCCCGAAGGATCTATAATCCCTACATCATGCACCATATTTGTCGCATCCGCAGCTTTGTGGTAAGCCGAAACATTCGAAGGCAAATCGCGCACCAAGCGGTCTTCAAAATCAGTGTCCTTCATAAAGTCAAGGAGCTCTTGGGTCAATGGATCCGAGGTTATCTTTCCGGAATAAATTAGATCCAGAATCTTCCCCATATCACGGGCGGTTGTCTTATTATTAGCCATATTCGTTGATGCCAAACCTAATTTTCTGCCATATTCTTGGATTTTATCTTCGCCGAGTCTTAATGATAAAACATAGGCCGCAGTATTATCAGACTGTTCAAGCCCCAACTGCGTAAGAGTTTTTAATGTATAAGGTTTTCCTTCACCATCGTACCTAAGGCTCCCTGTGCCATAGTCTTGGATATCCTTTTTTTGGATAGTAATTTTATCTTCAAGATTAATTTTGTTATCGCGGGCTAAATTATAAAGATAGGAAATTATCAAAAGCTTATTAAGAGACCCTGCTGTTAGAACTTTATTTTCGTTGATTCCAAACTCCTGTCCTGTCGCAAGATCCTTGTAGTAAATGCTATAGGAGCCCTTTTCTCCCTTTAAAAATTTCTCGAGAACGTTTTTACGGATGTCTTCTGCCGCTTCGCGTGATCCGAATTTTATTTGTGGCAAGAAAGAAAGCTGCCTACCCACAAATAGAAGGACAATCGAATAAACAACAAGAACAATTGTTAAGTTCTTAACCATAATTAAATACTACAAATACTACCAATGCCACAAATACTACAAATAATTCAATGGGAAATAATTGAACTATTGGAAATTGGTAGTATTGGTACTGTATTGGTAGTATTCATATGTCTAGTTTTGGTCTGTACTGCAGTGCTTCCAAAATATGCTGCCGTTCGATTATCGGCGAACTTGACAAATCTGCTATTGTTTGGGCAATTTTAACCATCTTATGATAAGCTCGAGCCGAAAGAGAAAGTCTTACAAGGGCTTGTTTTAATATTTCACGCGCCTCCTCATCTATCTTACAAAATTCTCTTATGTCACGGTTTGTCATTTCGCTATTTGTAAGAATTTTCCCCGCAGAGCGGGATCCCGCTTCGCGGGATTTGCCTTTAAATCTTAATTCTTGAACCAGGCGTGCTTTGATTACTCTTTTTCTTATGGTCTTTGAACTCTCGGCGGAATTTTCTTCATCTGCCACTATTTTTGCGACCTTGACTGCCGGCACATCAACATGAATATCAATCCTGTCAAGCATTGGCCCCGAGACCCTTTTTTTATATCTTAGGATCTCGCTGGTAGTACATTTGCATTCGTGATTTGGATCGCCATAAAAACCACACGGGCAGGGATTATGCGCCGCAACCAACATAAAACGACTCGGGAATTGAATTCTTTGCTTTGCTCGCGATACCACAACATGACCATCTTCAAGCGGCTGGCGAAGAGCCTCAAGAACGTGTCTTGGAAATTCGGGAAATTCGTCCAAAAAAAGAATCCCACGATGGGCCAGGGAAACTTCTCCGGGGCGGGGGATTGTAGAGCCGCCAATTAGACCAATGTGTGAAGTTGTATGATGAGGATTTCGGAATGGACGACTAACCATTAACCCCGATCCGATCGGGGTTAATGAATTTCCATCCAGCAGTCCTGAAATACTATATATTTTCGTAACCTCAATTGCCTCGTCAAAAGTCAAAGGCGGCAGGATTGAAGGGATTGTTCTTGCGATTAACGTTTTACCTGCACCGGGCGGACCTTTTAATAAAATGTTATGTCCGCCTGAGACTGCCACTTCGATCGCGCGCTTAACAAATTCCTGGCCACGAATGTCACTCATATCAAAGTCGTACTCATCATCACGCAGGTATTTTTTATATGAAACTGTTTTTGCGCACTTCATAAGTTTTACGCCTGACAAATGCAGGATAATTTGGCGAAGATTTTTGGCAGGATATACTTCTATTCCCGAAACAATTGCTGCTTCAAGCGCATTCTTTTCCGGGACAAATACGCGCTTTATTCCGTGCTCGCGCGACAAAAGCACTACCGGCAAGATTCCCTTTGTCGTGCGAAGTGTCCCATCCAATGATAGTTCTCCTAAAAATACAGAGTCTTTAACATCCGCGACCAGTTGCTGATTTGCAAGAAGAATTGAGATGGCTATTGGCAAATCAAAGGCCGGGCCTTCTTTTGGCAGGTCTCCGGGAGCAAGATTGACTGTTAATTTTTTGTCAGGAAAAAATTTTTTTGAAATGTTTTTAAGAGCGGAGCGAACCCGCTCCCGTGATTCGCCCACTGCTTTATCCGGAAGGCCGACAATGTTAAAACTAGGAAGCCCTCCCAAAATATCTGTTTCAACCTCAACCGGCACCCCGTCAAGCCCCACAAGCGCCCCAGATAATACCTTAGCGAACATTGTCCCTCCTGTATCTAGCAAACCTATTTTCCTCTCCATTTATTGGAGAGGGTGCCCGAAGGGCGGGTGAGGACAAAACCTTCGCAAACATAAATTAAGTATGAAGTATTAAGTATTATGTATCAAGTATCGATGCTGACAAGAAGTCCCACCGATAAGGGCTTTTTTCTTGCCCAAAATTCATAATTCACACTTCATGATTCTTGATTCATGATTCACGTTGTGTGCTACAATACCCCTACCTAGTAGCTAGTATCTAGTCACTAGTTGCTACCTAAAAATGGATGATGTTGACAAAGTAAAATCTAAAATAGATATTGTCGAATTGATCGGTGAGCGGATTCAGCTTAAAAAGGCGGGGCGCAATTTTAAGGCGCTTTGTCCTTTCCACGGTGAAAAAACTCCTTCATTTGTTGTATCGGCGGAACGCCAAATTTTCCATTGTTTTGGTTGTTCCAAGGGCGGTGATTTGTTCACTTTTCTAGAAGAATACGAACACATCACTTTTTCCGAGGCCTTAAAAGAAATGGCTGCGCGGGTAGGTATAAAGCTTACTGTTTCTGCTGCCCGGACTGACCGCGAGAAAAAGCAAGAATTGATTTATTCGCTCAATCATTTGTCGGCACAATTCTATAACTATCTTCTCCTCTCACATCCCGCTGGAAAACGCGCACTCAAATATTTAATAGACGAAAGAAAATTGTCCATTCCCCTGATCAAAACTTTCAATTTAGGATATGCGCCCGAAAAAGACGCGCTTGTTAAATATCTGATCGGCAAGAAACATTATAAAGAAGACGAACTTTTATTGGCGGGTTTAGCATTTCGATCGGGCCGGTATGTCTCGGATTTCTTCCGCAACCGAATTATTTTCCCCATCATTGATCATCGCGGCAACACTATCGCTTTCTCTGGTCGACAACTTACAGAAGGCTCCACCGGAGGAAAATATGTTAATACAAGAGAAACTCCCGTATATATTAAAGGAGACACGCTTTATGGACTCAATTTGGCGCGTGATGGAATAAAAAAAGAAGGAAGAGTAATTATTGTCGAAGGAGAATTTGATGTAATCACGGCTCATAAACAAGGCATAGCCAATATTGTCGCCGTAAAAGGTACTGCCTTGACAGAGAATCAGATTAGACTCCTTAAGAGATTTGCTCCAAAATTTGCGCTTTGTTTTGATACTGACCCGGCAGGAACTGAAGCACAAAGAAGATCAATTGAAATGATCGAGCGCGAAAGCATCACAACAACTGTTATCAGACTCCCTCAAGGAAAAGACCCGGACGAATTATTGAATGAAAATCCGCTTCAATTTAAGAAAGCGCTTTCAAATGACATCAATATCTACGATTTTATAATCGACACCGCCATTGCCGAATCAGACGAGCGAAGTGCTGAGGGCAAAAAAAGAATACTTGAGAGAACTCTTCCGCATCTTGTAACAATCGAAAACGAGGTAATAAAGGAGCATTATCTTAAAAAGCTTGCATCTCTGATTGACACAACACTCGAGGCACTAATGAGGCAGGCTGATAAAGCCCGCCGGGCAGAGCCCTCTGGGCGGAGCCCCAAAACATCCCCCAAATCGCAATTGCCACGTGAGGAGCTCGCAGAGATTTATCTTCTCTCTTTGATTTTCCAATCAGAAAATCCCAAACAATCTTTGACTTTTGTAAGATCGCATCTTTCAGGAATCAGTCTATCAACACCATCTATCGAGAAACTCTTGTCTCACCTTGAGTCATACAATCAAAGTGATTTTAATGCGAAAGATTTCTCCGTGTACCTACCTCGCGAATTACATTTGTCTTTTGACACCGCGTATCTTGCGCCTATTCCAGAATTCCAAGACAGCGAGCAATTTTATCACGAGCTTGAAAAGGCGGCAAAACAGGTAAGAGTTTTGGCCATAAAGAAAAATCTTGCCAAATTAACGGGCCTCATCTCGCAAGCAGAGCAGGAAAAAGATGAGGGAAAATTAAAAACCTACCAGGAGAGGTTCTCAGAGCTTTCAAAACTCCTCGCAGATTAAGTCATACGAATATATTCGAATGCTTACTCCGAATGCATACAAATGACCATAATTCGAATTAATTCGAACTAACAATTCGGATAAATTAGGATGAGCGTGCTTTTAGTCTCAGGCTTGATTCCAGCACGCCCTGAGAGTAAAATAAACAAATCATGCCAAGAACCCAAGCGCGCGAGAAAAAAACAAAAATAGGAGGTTCAAAATCTGAAGAATTAATCGCAATGGCCAAAAAGCGCGGCTATATATCTCAAGATGAGATATTAACGGCATTTCCTAAACCTGAGGCCAATCTTGAAAAACTTGATCTTTTGTATGATCAGTTGCTTAAAAAAGGGGTTGATATTTTTGAAACAGTTGAAGAGGAGAAAGAATCCCAAAAGTCAATTGAAGACCTTGAGCGCGAACTTGAGGCTCTTAATATTATCCAGGGCGGAGCAGTAACGGACCCTGTCAGAATGTACCTTAAAGAAATAGGCCGCATTCCGCTTCTTACTTTCCCTGAAGAGGTAGATCTTGCCAAGAGGATTGAGAAAGGAGATCAGCGCGCGCGTAAGAAATTAGTCGAATCAAATCTCCGTTTAGTCGTTTCAATTGCAAAAAAGTACGTCGGCCGCGGCATGACGCTTCTTGATCTAATTCAAGAAGGCAACCAGGGATTAATCAGGGCAGTTGAAAAGTATGACTGGAAAAAAGGATTTAAGTTTTCAACTTATGCCACTTGGTGGATAAGACAGGCTATAACTCGAGCGATCGCTGATCAAGCGCGAACAATTCGAATCCCTGTTCACATGGTTGAAAATATCAATCGCTTTATGAGGGTTCAGAGAAAGCTTATGCAGGAATTGGGACGCCAGCCAACGCCTGAGGAGATCTCAAAAATACTTGAGATAGAACCTGATAAAGCGCGCGAAATTATTAAAATCTCCCAGCAACCAGCATCGCTAGATACACCGGTTGGTGACGAAGAAGATTCATATCTTGGAGATTTTATATATGATATTACCGCCCCAACCCTTTTTGATACTGCTTCGCGAGGACTTCTTAAGGAACAATTAGGCTTAGTTCTTTCGACTTTGTCAGATCGCGAAAAAAGAGTTCTTGAGGAAAGATTTGGGCTCCGTGATGGAAAACCAAAGACACTTGAAGAGGTTGGTCGCATGTTTGCGGTAACCCGCGAGCGAATCCGCCAGATCGAAGCCAAAGCCCTAAGGAAACTCCGCCACCCATCAAGAGGAAACAAGCTCCGCGACTATCTGGAATAATATGAGCAATGGCGCTCCTGAAGCTCACGTTCAACTACCAAAAGGTGACTTATTTGTTGACATTGAAAAGACGAAAGATAACTTCCTCTTCCAGCGCCGTTTCCTGCAAGTTTTAGCAGAATTAACAAGAGATATACCTCAACCAAAAGTCTTAGATTATGGAGCAGGGGCAAATCCCTACAACATAACGTTATTTTCACGTATAAGAAGAGGGCAAGAGACAGTAGCCTACGAACCATCGCTTCATCAGAACATTTTTAAAGTCGGGAGAATTAGCAATGATGTTTTATGGACAAAGGAAGCCCCAGTTGGTCAAAGGTTCGACATCGTGATCTGTAGCTTCTCGCTTCATCATATGGAAAGACCCCCTGAAGAAGCCATAAGTGATTTACGGGATTATAAACCTGCTCTTATTGCGCTTTCTGATTATGACTTTGGGGGAATAACTCTCGATGAGTTTAGGGATATTTTTTTAAGCGAAGCAGAACACGAAGAGCTACAAATCTTATTTGGGGGTGATTTGCAAAAATGCTTTGATTTTCACCGACGATTCGGGCTGTCAGCTTTTAGGGGCGCGTTGGAGCAAAATGGATTCCATGTAGCGCAGATGGAATCAGGTGAAGGATTGGCAAAAAACAAATTCTTCATGATCGGCCAAGCCGCAACCAAATAGTAATTCCGCTACTTGTTAATAATTTATAAATCTTGATAACGTCGGGCGCTTCTTTCATGAGGCAATTATAGCAGAGAAGAAAACACCAGGATCATTTTCAATATATAGTCTATCTGATCAGTTTAAGGAGCATTACGCATGCAACCGGGCCGAGAGTAAATGCGGCAATATCAGTGACTGGCTTGATAAGATTGCGGCGACCAACTTTTGTTCTCAACGTTTTTTTATCAATATATGAAGTTAGTGCAATAAGCGATAAAGGTGCTAAGAGAGATGCAAAAAGCCAGTCGAATGTAACAAGCGCAGTTGTAAAAAGAAGTGATAGGCCGGCGAGAGTCCGATCTCTTTTAAAAACGTTTTGTGTATGAAAAGAATTTTCAATTTTCCGAAAGTCTTCCAAGATCTCGTTTAGAACTGCTACTCCAAAGGCTCCAATCATTCCAAAAGAAAGGCTTATATGAAATTTATTTTGGAAAAAATAGAATAAAGAACCCGATATAAACAAATGGAAAATTGAGCGAAGCGAAAGATTTAGATAATTGTGATTCACCACCATGTAATTATATCAAAAAGTTCTTACACCGTAGATTTTGCGAGAAGTTCGGCGAGGAGAATTATTTTAGGGATTCGGCCCGCCATTAGGCAGGTTGGGAGCATGATACACCGAAAGCAATTTATTTACAAGCTAATCTTCGTTTTGCCCTCAGCGTAGTTGTTGATTAGTAAATTTATGAGAGTTTGATATGGAATTCTGTTTCTCGCTGCTTTTGCTTTTAGCCTTATCAAATCTTTTTTCTTAATTCTCAAAGTAATACTTTTGCTATTCTCAAGATCGATGTGCCGCGAAGCGGCTTCTTCAAACATCTTTTTATTTTCCGCAAAATTCGGATCACTTACAAATTCGCCTCTTTCCAAAGCGTCTTCTGTATCTTGCTCGTACTTATCAAGTACTAAATTTTCGAATGGATCAAATTTTTTCCTTTTCATAAGTTTTTAAATACTTCTTTGTAAGCTTTCCGCTCGGATAAAGCGTTTTTAAAAATAACACCTGTCTTTTGCGATCGATAACATAAGGTACGACATAAATATAGACGCCTATTTTTACGACAAACAATTTTTGCCCGCGATATTTCTTTTGATTTGGATTCTTTTTATCATCAATTAAATTCCCAGACTTAATTGCCTGTATGACGTCTTCAAAATCAACACCTCTTGTTTGTTTTAAAATTTGATTCTTTTCGAAAGAAAAATCAAATTTATACCTCACTGACATATTATACTACCTGTACATACTTTGTCAATACAATTTAGGGTGGGAGCATGACACACCAAAAACTATTTATTTAGTGCGGAATTTCAAGCCAAACCACAGGTTCGTTTCCCCCGTTCCATCCGTCATGTCCAGGAGGTACAACTCCTACCTCGCCCGGACCAAATTCTTCTTCTTTCCCATCATTCATGCGTGCGGCTAGCTTACCCGAAATTACATAAACAAGGTGGTGCTTCTCACAGCTTTCAGTCTTAACAACTGGCTTTAGATGCTCTGACCATTTCCATCCAGGTTCTGCTGTTATTCGCTGAACTTTTAAGCCATCTATTGTAACAATTTCAACCTTCAGCTTTTCAGGCGTCTGAGTTTCATCTGGTTGGTTTAGGCTCTTTTTCGAAAGATTTGCCATTATTCTCACCTCCTTTGAAAATTGTGATTGAACTATTTTAGCACAAAATAAACCTAAAGTTTTTGGATAAAATCAGCAGTTAAAAGTTGACTAAATTCAAACAATACTTTAAGCTAAACTTGTGACGAAAAAAAGAAAAGCATCAATTAAAAAATATATCTTTCTCATCCTGTTCTTGATAATTGCCTATCTTATCTATGCATTAATTTGGTATCAAAAAAACACTTCTTATAAACCAGGCCTTTCTCCGGTCACGGATGAGGAATTAATAAAAGATCTGCAAATGTTAATCGATCAAAAACCCTAAATTAATAATCAAAAAACGGCTTGAGATTTTTTAGTGCTTAAACCCTCAGAATCTTTGACTACTACCGTCACAACTGCCTCAGCACATTCTCCGGGAGTATTGTAACGCCACTCAATTTGTGAACCGTTTTGCGCTCCAACAAAGTAACCACAGTTGATACTCCACGAATAAGTAAGCTTTCCACCTTCCGGATCGCCAGCAAATACCTGTAATAAATAACGGTGAGGCGTCTCATCATAAGAATCATGCAGTTGGGTATTCCCAATTCGATCTATAGTTGGCACCCCCCCAACAGTCGGCATCTTTTTGCTTCGGTCAGGTAAAAATGATTTCTTGCCAACCTTCTGATATTCAAAAGCACCGTTAATTATCTCGGAGGGGTTTCCATCGCCGTCAACGACGGCTAGAGTAACTTTTCCGCTACCGGCCGTAATTTTGCCTCCTGTTGTGTTTCCTCCCCAATTGAGTGTAAAATTTTTGGCAAAAGGTAGCTGAAAAGACCCCGTCTCTGGATCTAAATCAAACAGTGATCTGCCATCATAGATTTTGCCGTCTTCGTCAATGATGCTCGGTCCATTGCCATCGCCGACTGTCAATTTTATCCTCACTGCGCGAGTTCTATTTTCCAAAACCGAAAAAGTAATCTTCGTGCCTTTCTCATCAAAAACCTTCGGCGAAATCGAAAGATTCGCTGCAATAGGCGGTAGTTTCTTGGAGATTACCTGCAACTGGCCGGCTGTATTGGCAATTGCTGTATTAAATACAAAAGTAACCAGTCTGGTTTCTTTTGACCCCAACGGATTTGCCCCTTTTCCAAAATTATTACCACTGGTGCCGTATCGACCCCAGGAATTGAAAGTATTGTTCTTCTGCCAGTACTGGTTCCAATAAGAATCGCTGTCTAAATACCTTCTTACTGCATTTCTTGTTGCCTTCATGTACACCTCAGGGCTTGGTAATTCAACCGGCCCGCCGGCCATGAGGCGAATTTTCCCTTCCGAGGCCAAATTCTCGACAACCTGCTCGAACAAATCGTCACCGACAGTTTCTAAAAGACTAATTCCGGGTGGAATACGGTTGTTTTTATAAGTTGGCTGGGCATCGGTTCTTGAGGTCTTGCCCGCTCCAAAATACTGCTCGCTTCCCCTGCCGTGAGGTGTAATACGCACGTGCGCAGGTACTGTCGCATCCTCTGTTAAATGCAACAAAACCCCAATCCGCCGGTAGGCTTCTTTGAATCTTTTATTTTTATAATCTTCCAAAACTTGCTTCCAGTGAAGGTCCGGTGCGCCAAACCAGGCAAATTCATTTTGTCCTCCGACTTTCGCATCAACAGCCAGTTTGTCAGACCCTTGATGGGCCATTGACTCATCAGAATCACCCTCAAAAATCTCTGCCCTCAAATCCTCTTTAACCAAGTCAGGATACTTATTGTTTGCAATCTTCCCGACAGAATAAGCAAAATTAGTAATTTCTGAATGAGTATCTTGAGAGAATTTATAGGAAAACTCAGAAGAACCAATACTAATCTCAGAGTGGTAAGCAAAAACCGGAGCAGCTGCCAGAAAAATTGTTACTAAAATAGTGGCAATAAAAAAAAGTCTCATACCACACTTTGAGTTTAGCAATAAGGGGAGAATTAAAGCAAGAAGAGTCAAATCCTTTGCCTTGCCCCGCACCGTCTGGTGCAGGGCCTTGAAAAAGTCAATAGGTTTACGGTCCGGATCGGTTTAAGCATTCATTCTATTTTGGCACTATCAGGGGAGCAAGCCAAATGCCGGCGCGGCGATCTTCAGGATCCCGGCAACGGAAAACTTCTAAGCCGAGCTCGACAGAGAAGTTACCAACGACGGCGTTGCCTGAACCAACCAAAGTTTTAGTTCTGGCGAAACCATAGTCGTACTTTTCTCCAAAAAGGCGCTTGCCAGTTTTATCAAAATGCAAAAAAACAAGCCCTACATAGTCAGGAGCTTGCCCAATAATAGCTTTTACCCCAGGTATTTTTCTTGCAAGTTTTAGACCAAATTCCCCAACCATTTTTTCGTGCTCTTTAAGGGTTGTGTTATTGCTTTTTGGTATAACAAGTTTTTCGGGGTTAATCGCAGCCTCTCCTTTTCTTGAGGGTAGATTCGCAAGAACAGGATAGTCTTTGTACCAAGTTGAATAAAATGGCCTGCCAGCTTCATTAAAACTTCTTATTGTCCGCCCATTTAATTCATAAATAATATAACCTTCTTTTTCTAAGGCTTTGCGGGTCGTGTCAGAAAATCTCCTAACTTCGTCCATGCTCCTTAGTCCCACTTAGGTTGTTATGTATTTTTAGCCCCTTAATGTGGCGTTTGTCAAGTAACGCTGCCGCAGTGCTCCCCAACCCTGAGATTCTTATATCAACTATTGAGAAGATACTAAGGGTTTTTGAGAATGTAATTCAAATGGATTTAATGAAGGTAAGGTGGGAGGAAATTAAGAACAAAAAGGTGAGCAAATATATTGCCACACCAACCTTTCAGGCCTTAATGGAAGGCCATAAGGTTCTAAAATTAACAACTCAGCTCGAGAATCGTAACTCTAATATAACCACGCAATTATCCAGTATTATCAAAGCTTTTGAGGATTTCAGGCTAGTTGCTCAAATTAAGGAGGGGATCGAAAGAGTCAGCTATGGGTTTCGTTATTAACCGAATCGGCAACTGTAACTTCGGAAACCCTGTGAAATTCTTCAATAAACACATCTCTCCCAATTGCAAAGAGGGTTAGGGGCGCTTTGTCGTTTGTTTGTGGTGGCAATCCGGTAATCGATTCACAGTGGCTTCTGGTAATTTCTGGATCCTGTGTAAATTTTTTTGTAGAAAAACCATGGTTTTCTCCCCAAGCGGCAGAAAGTTGAGTAAGACCGTAAATCATATCAACGTCTCTTAAATCCTCTTTTAACCTTTCGGCCAAAATATGTAGATCTGCCCCTAAATTTATTAAAAAATCCCTGGCCCTAGCACGAAGCGTTTTACTGCTGCCCAAAGACCCAAGACTTTCCCTAAAATGAATAGAAATCCATCGCCCGCCTTTTCCGGGATAACCATGAAGCAAAATACTCGTAATTTTGCCTACTTGTTCTACGCTCCCCTCTGGCAGCCCATTATAGTTAAGGCCTTCCGCATAAAGCTGTTCGCAAAATGAATTAAAATCTGAGACAGGTAAGTTTTGTACTTGGGATTCTGTAAGTTCACGTTCTTTGCCCATAATGGGAGACATTATATCAAAAGCGCATCCAGACTAGAATATCAGCTCCCCCGCGAGGATTCGAACCTCGAACCTTGAAGTTAACAGCTTCCTGTCCGCCAGTCGGCGGACTACAGGGGAATGTTGAAAACTTGGCTCCTCCGAGAGGACTCGAACCTCTAACCTTGTCGTTAACAGCGACCTGCTCTACCATTGAGCTACAGAGGAGCTCAGTTTTCAACTATATATTTTTTAATAAATTCTCTTCCCCGAAAACTTTTCAATTGTCTTTCTCTAGCTAACGCTTGTTTTCTATCTTCTACTGTTTCTCTATATATTAATTGCCATTCACCGTCAAACTTTGCTGTAAAATGATCCCCTCTTTTGCTATTATGTTCGTCAATTCTCCTATTCAGATCTCCTGTCTCTCCGATGTAAATTTTATTTACGGTTCGATTAAATATTGCGTATACGAACCACATCTTACAGCTTCCTGTCCGCCAATTGGCGGGCTGCAGGGGAATAACGAATGTTATTCGTAAGTGAATTATATAAAATGAGCGTGGATTTGTAAATCACTCTTAATAAAACTCTCGCGGGGGAGCTCAGCTAGTTAATGGTTAAGGCGTAACTAAAGACGCTGCCCTTACTTGATACTCAGGTAATATGTGCTGCTGAATAACAGGTAGTAATCCCATTCCGGAGAGTACTCCTTGTAAAGTGACTGGCAAAGCGTCAAGCCTTTCTGGTTCAAAGAAGACAGCAAGTGTTTTGTCTTCATTTGCAAGAGCAATCATGTGTCTCCAGTGATCTGCGGTTAACTGTTCAACCCCATCGTCAACTGGAGATAAAGACGAAGAAAATGGTGTCCCTCGAAGACTTTCTTCATATAATCCACAAAACTCGTTTATATCAAAGACCCGTTCTACAAGTGCAGATTCTACAGCAATTCCTGAAAGACCAAAGAGAATTCCTGTATGATTAATATGAAGGCTCATTTTTTCTGTTTGAGAAATTCGCCCAGACGCCCTCCAACCTCTATAGATTTCAATGCCTCGCTCATTTAGATCTCTTGCTGTACTTAGTATTCCATCTCTTCCTTCCGTGATGAACTCCTGCAAGAATACGTGCACTCTTGATTGGCACATCTGTTCAGCTTTTCGCTGCACTAAACGTACAAATTCATCCCCTGATGGATTGGTACTTAATAAACTCTCGATACTCATTTATGCGAATTATAGCATAGCAAATTATTTAATTGTTGAATTATACATTCGAACTTTCTCTATCCCTCGGAGAAGATTTTCCTTCTGCTTGCCCTGCCTGTCCCGAGCAACGTAGAGGGAAGCCCGATCGAAGGGAGTTCTATCGAAGGAATCGAAGGGATATAATTGCCTTATGAAGGGACTGTTGCTGATTGGAGCGCTGGTGGGTCATTAAAAATATAATTCATTGTGAGTACCGATGTCAACAAAGTACGCAACTGTTTCCTCTCCTACCTGCTTCTCTATATAAATTGCCCTGTAATCTGATGTAATATCAATGCTTCTGTGGCCGATCCATTCCTTCTTCAGTTTGTGATTATTAAGTTCGGAATTATTAGGGTCTCTTGCGAATAGAACAATTTTTTTCTTGAAATTATTGAGGATCCTAACGTTGATGCTTTTTAGTCTTGTTAAAAATGCGGGGTCATAATAAACCGTCATATTCCCTGTTTTTCAAGCCATGCAACTGCTTCCTCACCCGTTTTAAAAGCTGGGGAATGGTTGCCTGATTTCCAATTCTTCTCTGCCTGTCGAAGTATTTTTTTGAGTCTGCTGCTTGGCTCTTCACCTAAGTCAAACTCAACTCTTCTTGTCCTAACAAGCTGTCTGAGGTATGCGTTTATAAGTGAGGAGAGGCTCACTCCCAAATCCTTTGCTAATCTCTGGGCCTGTACTTTTGTTGCAGGTTCTGTTTTTGTTATAATGACTGCTGTGTTCATACTTTGTCCACCGAAGCTTTATGCGTAGGTGTATATCTAAAGTATATATATTATATATATCATTGTCAAGAGGTAAATAAATGTAATAACTCCTGACATCATCCACCTCACCTTCATGTTCTGCTTGCCCTGACTATTGTCGAAAGGCTATAATTGCCTCATGACGACTAAAAAATTTAATTGGAAGAAATATATAGATGAAGCATTAAGGGCAACAGACTATTGCAGTATCGCAACAGTCGATAAAAAAGGTGTTTGGTCAAGTCCTGTATATTTTGCCTGGAATAAGAAATATAATCTTTACTTCATTTCTCAAATGCCATCTCGACACATGCAGAATATAAAAAGTGATGGCCGTATTGCTGTATCTATTTATAAAACAGAGCAAAAGGATAATGTAATTGGTATTCAACTAGAAGGTGTAGCTAAAATTCTCTCTGAAAACGATGGTAAAGAAGCAATACAGCATGCTTACGAGACTTATTATGGGAGAGCAGGTCATGGCCCTGATGTTCAAGGATATATTAATAATCCCACTTGGCTATATGTAAAAATTACTCCTTCGCAAATTTACTATTTCGACACAAGGTTTTTTGGTGAAAAACGACAAGAAGTCCCGCTCCAAGAATTAATAAAATAGGTTCTGTTATAATTGTCTCATGAAGACGAAAATCGAAACACCCAACGCTCCTCCTGTTGGGTCGAGCCCACATTCTCAGGCCATAGTGGCTGGCAACTTTATTTTCACTCAAGGGTCAATATATTTGACTCCGGAAGGAAAACTTCTTGAGGGCACAATTGAAGAACAAATTCACCAAATAATGAAAAATCTCCAAGCTATTCTTGAAGCAGCTGGTGTTTCCTTTGTAGATGTTGTTAAAACAACAATTTACGTAACCGACATGTCTTTTTACGAAAAAGTGAATGAGGTTTATGGCAGCTACATGTCTGATCCCTATCCAGCTCGGGAAACAGTTTGTGTAAAAGAGCTTCCCCTTGGAGCGAAGGTAGAAATAAGCATGGTTGCTACTAAATCATAGCTTTATGAATAAAAAATTTGCGGTAGTAACTGGACCTTCAACTGGTATAGGAAAAGCAATAGCGGTTGAACTAGCAAAGAACGATAATTTCATTGCCCTGGTAGGGCGTTCCAAAGATAAACTTTTAGCTACTAAACGGGCTATCGAAGACGCAGGAGGAGAAGCTGAAGTTTTTATATGTGATTTGGCACAAATAAATTCCGTTAAGTCACTCATTAAGTCAGTCAAAGAGAAAACCAATCATGTTGATATCCTCGTTAATGTAGCGGGTATTTGGCATGGAAAAGATGAGGTATATGCTGGTAAAGATTTTGAATCTTTCGCTGAAGAAGTAATTATAGATACTTTTTCAGTAGGACTTATCTCTCCTACATTATTAACGCATGCTTTTATTCCTTTAATGCCTCACAATGGAAAGATCATTAACATCTCGGGAACATTTGAAAATGGCGCAAAAGGCTGGCTCCCATACTTTGTTTCTAAAAAAGGAATAGAAGATCTAACCATTGGTTTGGCGGAGGAATTAAAGGATAAAGGTATTCAAGTTAACGCGGTTTCCCCCTCAGATACGGCCACAGAAGCTTACAGAAAGTATTTTCCTCAATATATTCCAGAAGCTATAGAACCGAAAGAGATAGCAAAACAGGTTGCTTATTTATGTTCCGAAGAAGCCAATGAAATTACAGGGCAGGTTTTTGTCCTGAAGAAAGGAAAAAAGCCTTTCGCAGGCTATCACAGCTAAATAATGAGAACGGCTGAAGGACATTTCAATCTTGATAAGAGCGAGTCATATAAGGAATTCCCTTTCCTATTAACGCTCATTGACTAGTATGATAGGCTCTGGCATCCTCTACTAGGGGGAGAAGCCTTTCTTCTATTATGATTGCCGCTTGACAAAATCCCTATTTCTGTTACAATCTGCACTTAACTTGTAACAATATGGATGCAAAAAGCCTTTTTACCGCGCAGGAGCTTGAAGAGCTTTTGGGAAAGACCTATTTCTATAGACAGCGTATTTATAGAATGGCAGAAGATGGGAAAATATCGCCCTATCAAGTAGGAGGGAAGCTTTTCTTTTCAAAAGAAGAGTTAATAACGGCTTCGCTAAATCGATTGGCTGCAAGAATTAGGCTAAGATTCTCAAGGCTCGCTCCCTTTTTAAGAATAAGTTTTGACGAAAACAAAGATAAACTCATAACTGTTTACGGATTCCCGGACAAAAGCGTGATTACTGCAAACACCGAAAGTGAAACAGAAGAAGAACTCTTAAGAAAAGTAGAAAGTAAGGGGAGGGAGGTGAAAAATATGCCGGACATTCCTGTTGGACAAGGTCATCACGATCACAATCCTCCGCCTCCGCCACACCACCCACCACATCATCCACCTCATGGGCATGATAATCCTCCGCATGAGGAGATTTTAGAGGTTTTAAGACGAATAGAAGATAAGTTAACAAGAATTGAGGAAAAGTTGGGGTAAGGGTGAAGATTATAAAGAATAGCAGCCGGGTAAAAACGGCTGTAATTCTGTCCGGGACTGGAAATTGCCAAAGTTGACCTGTTTTGTCCTAGTTTAGGCTGGTTTGTCTTAGTTGACTTTTGATGTTTTTTTGATTATTCTGTTCTGTTATATTCAAATCCTTCCGCCAGCAGGCGGACAGGCACAAGAGATTTGGTAAGAGTAACAGGAAGGGGGTGAAGAAACGTGACAAAGGGTAAGAGTAATAAAATAAGTTCCTCGCATGTAAGATTCGGCAGAAGAACCTATTTCTTTGACGTAAGTCAGGCAGTAAATGATAAGAAGTATCTCAAGATTACCGAGTCCAAATGGATGGGCGAAGGAAAGGATAGAATCTATAATTCTTTCGTTCTTTTCCCAGAAGATATCGAAAACTTCCAGAAAAATCTTTCTGAAGTGACAGGATACCTTGTGTAAAGGTGGGGATGAAGTGCCGGGCCCTGCTTGTAACGCAGGCAGGCCGGCGCGATTATCTTCCGAATAATTTCCTGAGTTCCGTCTTTGCCTGCTCGAGTACTTTTTTTCTCTCGGTTGGTAGGTTTTTGCCTGCGCGGTTAATATAGAAATTCAGCATAGACATTGCGGATTGTAATGGAAGAGCTTTTCTCCGTACACTTTCGTCCGCAGATCTCTTAAGGCTCTCTGCAATTTTTCGAGGATCGTCCCATGTAAACACTCCTTCTTCAAGATCAA
>Ga0209542_10002153_pt1 | contig 44780 bp, 44 predicted proteins | sample RifCSPhighO2_01_FD_184028 | JGI IMG/M metagenome (GOLD analysis project Ga0209542, IMG submission 184028) | Soil microbial communities from Rifle, Colorado - Rifle CSP2_plank highO2_0.1 (SPAdes) (version 2) | ecosystem: Environmental > Terrestrial > Deep subsurface > Rock core/Sediment ...
CGCAGATAGGCCTGGTCGAGATTCCGGCGCGTTTCCTCCGCGGCGAACAGGGTCTGAAAATGTTCCTTGGCCTCCGTGACACGGTCGAGCTCGAGCAGAGCGGTGATCAGGGCCTCTCGCGCCTCGGTGTCGCGCGGCCGCAGCTCGGCCCACAACCGCGCCGACTCGAGCGCCTCGTCGTAGCGCTTGCCGTACAGCGATGCCAGCGTGGCGCGCTCGGCGATTCGCGGGTCGCGTGTCTGCTGGGCGACCTTGCCCAAGGTGGTCGCCGCCACACCGATCTGTCCCCGCTGCCCGGCAATCTCGCCCAGCAGCAGGTCATAGAGAATCTCCGGCTCCAGCGCGACCCGGGGCAGTGCTTCGTCGGATTTGGCGGACTTGGGAGGCGCGGTTTCGGCCTGTGGCTCGGGTTTAACCGTACCGGCACAGGCCGTCAGCCACGACAGGAGCGACAGCAACAGAAACGGGCGTAAACGACGCAAACGGGAAGTAATCATATATATAGATAAGCCTAAATCTGCCATGGTGGCACGAACATCCTTATGACCGTCGCGGCGGGCGGATATTCGCCTACCATTTAAAATAGTCATCACAGCCTCTAACATCCAGAAAATCGCGCAACCGGTTATCGGGATAATATCGGAATGATCTTTGGCGTGGCATCCGGCAACGGGAATAAGTCGTGAATTCGCTGTTTCTGCTGCTGGCGGCGACGGTGGCCTTTGTCTTCGGCTATCGGTTCTATTCCAGGCTTCTGGCGCTCGGCGTTTTCCACCTTGAAAACAATTATAGTATACCCGACTACAACAACCGCCCCACCGAGGACGAACGTCATACCGCCAAACGTCACCTGATATTCGGTCATCACCTCGCTTCCCTCGCGGCCGGCGCGGCCGTCACGGGAAGCCTTGTCTCCCTGATATGGGGATGGATTCCGGCCTTTCTATGGGTCGTGGTGGCGACGGTAACCGCCGCCGGCACCTACGGACTCGGCTCCTTGTGGTTGTCTCTGCGCTATCCGGGCCTGAACCCGGCGGAAATCGCGGCACGCCTGCTCGGCACCCAGGCACATGCCCTCTTCGCCCTGTTCGCCTTCCTGCTGCTGCTCATCATGAATGCCGCCTGCGCCACGCTCGCGGCACAACTGCTGTCCGGTTTCCCGCAAGCGGTTTTGCCTTTCTGGGTCATTGCCGTGCTGGCCTGGTTTCTCGGGGGATTTCTGCACGGCCGGAAAAATTTCGAAATCATTTCTGCCTCGCTGATCGCCCTGACCCTGAGTCTGATGGCCGTCTGGCTGCTCGGGGAATTCCCGCTGGCGTTTACCGGCGCGCTTAATTTCGAGACCAAAACAACCTATCTGGCATTCGACACCAACATGGTCTGGGTCTTGATTCTGTTCGCCTACGGCTACCATGCCACGCGTCTGCCGATGTGGAAACTGATACGCCCGCGCGGTTATCTCACGGCCCTGCTGCTCGGCATCATGCTCTTCATCTGTTACACCGCGGTGGTGATCGATCACCCGGTCCTGGTCGCGCCGGAATTCCATACTGGGCCTGGCATTCCCGCCACGCTCCCGTGGTTGTTCGTCACGCTCACCTCGGGCGCGGTGGCGGGTTTTCATCTGTTGATCGCCAACGGCGTCACCGCGCGCCAGCTCAAGCACGAAACCGACGCGCGCTACATCGGATACGGCGGCGCGCTCGCGCTGGGGCTGCTGGCGCTGAGCGCCATCATCATCGGCGCCACCGGCTTCGCCAGCACCCAGGAATGGAACCAGCATTACGCCACGTGGGAAGCGTTTCGCGATCTGCACAAGGTCCTTGAGCTTTACATCAACGGCTTTGCGCGCATGGCCGCCGGCATAGGGCTGGACCCGGCATTTGCCCGCACGCTCGCCGCGGTGGTGATGCTGGGTCTCCTGGTCGCCACTTTGGAAGCCGGTCTGCGCGTGCAAAAACAATTGCTCACAGGCCTGACGGAACGTTTTCCGTCCCTGCTGCCTGGAAATGAAAAAACCCGGATTGCGACCGTCGTGGCACTGTCGGCCGTGCTGGCGCTGCACGACGGCCACGGTCTTGGCGGACTTTCGTGGTGGCCGCTGTTCGGCGTGGCCGACCAGATCCTGGCGGTGCTTGGTTTTTTGTTGCTGGCGTTGGCGCTGCGGCGCAGCGGACGGCCCATCATCTGGGTGCTGGCGCCGCTGATTTTCATGGTGGTGGTTGTCCACTGGGCCTTCGCCACGCTGGTGGCGCAGTGGTGGTCGGCGGATGAGTGGCTGCTGTTGGGCCTCGGCATGCTGCTGCTGGCGATTGAACTCGGACTGGCCGTACTGGCCCTGAGAACATTGAAAGCATCATCGCCGTCCGCGACTTGAAGCGAACCCAAAACCCGGTTTCGGGCATTACTTACCGGTTCAGGAGCGGATGGATTGTTCCGGGCTTTGATGTCGCTTCTTGACACCATGCCCTGATGGGTCAAAATCGCAGGCATCCAGAGTCATTTCCCGGTTTCTGCATGCATCTGCTCGCCTTTGGCATCAATCATCACACTGCGCCGGTCGATATCCGCGAAAAGGCGGCGTTTGCCTCCGATAAGTTGATTGGCGCGCTGCACGACGTCACCGCCGGCGGTGGCGCCAACGAGGCGGCGATCGTCTCCACCTGTAATCGCACCGAACTCTACTGCGGTCTCGATCCGGCGCACGAGGATCATGTCATCGACTGGTTCTGCCACTATCACCACCTCAACCGCTCCGACATTCATCCGTACCTGTACCGCCACCCGGATCAGGCAGCAGTCAAGCACGCCTTTCGCGTGGCCGCCGGACTCGATTCCATGATCCTGGGCGAGCCGCAAATCCTCGGACAGATGAAAGAAGCCTTTGCCACCGCGCACAAGGCCGGCGCCACCGGCAAAATCCTGAACCGGCTGTTCCAGCAGACCTTCACGGTGGCCAAACAGGTGCGCACCGACACCGCCATCGGCGCCAGCGCTGTATCGGTCGCCTCGGCCGCGGTGCGACTCGCGCGGCAGATTTTCAGCAAACTGTCGGAACAGACCGTGCTGCTGATCGGCGCCGGCGACATGATCGAGTTGTGCGCGCGGCATCTCAAGGACCAGGGTATCGGTCACATGATCGTCGCCAACCGCACGCTCGAGCGCGCCCAGCAGGTGGCCGCCGTCTTCGGCGCCGAGGCGATCTCGCTCGCGGAAATGCCGACACGCCTGGCCGACGCGGATATCGTGATCTCCTCCACCGCCAGCCAGTTGCCGATTCTGGGCAAGGGCGCCGTGGAAAGCGCCCTGAAGGCGCGCAAGCATCGGCCCATGTTCATGCTGGATATCGCCGTGCCGCGCGACATCGAGACCGAGGTCGGCGAACTCAACGACGTGTATCTTTACACCATCGACGATCTCAAGGAAGTGGTGCAGGAGAACATGGAATCGCGTCAGGAGGCGGCACGCGAGGCGGAAAAGATCATCGACACGCAGGTGGTGGATTTCATGCAATGGGTCAAATCGCTGGATGCGGTGCCAACCATCCGCGCCCTGCGCGAATCCGCCGATGCCCTGCGTGAAACCGAAGTCGAGCGTGCTCGGCAGCGTCTGGCCCACGGCGAAGACCCGGCCAAGGTGATCGAGCAACTCGCGCGCGCGCTGACCAACAAGTTCACGCACACACCTACCGACGTACTGCGCAAGGCCGATCACGAGGGCAACAAGGCCCTGCTCGATGCCGCCCGCCGCCTGTTCGACCTTAACGAAGACTAGAGCTCATAATAAAATGAACTTAACCGCCAGGACGCCAAGAGCGCCAGGAAAGGCAATATTTAGACAGGATTCACAGGATTAAAACACGATTAACAGGATTTCTTATTTCTTAAATCTTTAATCTGTAAATCCTGAAAAATCCTGTTAATCCTGTCTATAGCTTTTTGTTCGGGACCCTAAGACATGAATCCGTCGATTGAAACAAGGCTCGCCGGCCTTGCGCAGCGCTTTGAGGAAATCGAACGGATGCTCGCCGACCCGAAGGTCATCGGCAAGCAGGACCGGTTCCGCAAGCTGTCGCAGGAATACGCCGAGATCAATCCGGTGGTGAAGCTGTACGGCGACTATCGCGCGGCCAGCGATCAACTGGAATCCGCGCGCGCCATGCTCAAGGACGAGGACCCCTCCATACGCGAGATGGCGCAGGAGGAAATCACGGATGCCCGGCAACTGATCGCCAAACTGGAATCCGAAATCCAGACCCTGCTGCTGCCGAAGGACCCGAACGACAACCGCAATATCTTTCTCGAAATCCGCGCCGCTGCCGGCGGTGGCGAGTCGGCGCTCTTTGCCGGCGACCTGTATCGCATGTACAACTATTACGCCAGCGCGCACGGCTGGAATGTGGAAGTGATGAGCCACAGCCCCGGCGAACATGGCGGTTATAAGGAAGTCATTGCGCGTATCTCGGGAAAGGACGTGTACTCGCGGCTCAAGTTCGAATCTGGCGCGCACCGCGTGCAACGCGTTCCGACCACCGAGGCCCAAGGCCGCATTCATACCTCCACCTGCACCGTGGCGGTATTACCGGAAGCGGAGGAAATCGACGCCATCGCCATTAACCCTGCGGAGTTGAAGGTGGACACCTTCCGCGCCTCCGGCGCCGGCGGCCAACACGTCAACAAGACCGACTCGGCGATTCGAATCACGCATCTGCCCACCGGCATCGTGGTCGAATGCCAGGACGAGCGCTCGCAACACAAAAACCGTTCGCGTGCCATGTCGATCCTGTCGGCACGCCTGCTCGAGGCCGAGCGGCGCAAACAGCGCGAACAGGAGGCGGCCCAGCGCAAGAGCCTGGTCGGCACTGGCGACCGTTCCGAGCGCATCCGTACTTACAACTTCCCGCAGGGGCGCGTGACCGACCACCGCATCAACCTCACGCTGTATAAACTGGATCAGGCCATGGAAGGCAAGATTGACGAACTGATCGACGCGCTGCGCACCGCCGACCAGGCCGATCAACTCGCGGCGCTAAACGGCTGAACATGCAACCGGCTGCCGTGCGTCCATCCATCGTTACCGTTGGCGTGGCCTTGCACAAGGCACTGCATGAGCTGGAATTGACCAGCCCCACGCCACGGCTCGACGCGGAAGTACTGCTGATGCATGTGTGCGGCCTTGATCGCAGCCGCCTGATCATCCACAACGAAACGGTTTTGACGGGTGAACAGGAACACAAACTGGCAAACTTGCTCGACCGGCGCAAACGCGGGGAACCCATCGCCTATCTCACCGGCACGCGTGAATTCTGGTCCATGGAACTCAACGTCACGCCCGCGACACTGATACCGCGACCGGAAACGGAATTGCTGGTGGAAAAGGCGCTGGCGCATATTCCTGAAAATGCCGCATGGACCATCGCCGATCTCGGCACCGGCAGCGGTGCGATTGCGCTGACACTGGCGAAAGAGCTTCCCCGTTGTCGCATCATTGCGACCGACAGCTCACCGGCAGCGCTCGATGTTGCGAAATCCAACGCCGAAAAATTCGGGCTGACAAATGTCGAATGGCGCGAAGGTAACTGGTTCACCCCTCTCGCCGGCGAAACGCTGGACATGATCGTGAGCAACCCGCCCTACATCCGCGCCGATGACCCGCATCTTGAACAGGGCGATGTGCGTTTCGAACCGGCAGCCGCGCTTGTCTCCGGCGCCGACGGGCTTGATGCCATTCGGCATATCGCGCTTCATGCGCGGGAATATCTCAAACCCGGTGGCTGGCTGCTGTTCGAACATGGCTGGGATCAGGCCGAGGCCATCGGCGCTCTTCTGCGCCGGCACGGCTATCGTGATATGGTTTGCCATCGGGATCTGGCCGGTCATGCTCGTGTAACGGCCTGCCGTCGGTAATTTCCGCTTCGGTTCAATCGCGATGGACGACAAACAACTGCTGCGCTACAGCCGCCATATCCTGTTGCCGCAGATCGATATCCGCGGGCAGGAGAAGCTGCTCGCTGCGCGCGTCCTGATCATCGGCCTCGGCGGGCTCGGCTCGCCGGTGGCAATGTATCTCGCGGCCAGCGGCGTGGGACACCTGGTGCTCGTGGACCATGACAAGGTGGACCTCACCAATCTCCAGCGTCAGATCGCGCACACCACCGAAAATGTCGGTCAGGACAAAACCGCGTCGGCCACGCGCACGCTGCAAACGCTCAACCCCGACACGCGCATTACCGCCATCAATCGCAAGCTCGAAGGCGCGGCGCTCGATGAGCAAACGCGACTCGCCGATGTCGTGGTGGACACGACCGACAACTTCGCCAGCCGCATTGCCATCAACGCGGCCTGCGCGCGCGCCGGCAAGCCGCTCGTCTCCGGCGCCGTGGTGCGCTTCGAAGGCCAGGTCGCGGTGTTTCCGCCGGGCGGTCCCTGCTACCGCTGTCTGTACACGGAAGGCGGCGGGCCCGACGAGGCCTGCGCCACGCTCGGCGTGCTCGCCCCGGCCGCAGGCGTCATCGGTTCGATTCAGGCAGTCGAGACGATCAAGGTGTTGCTTGGCATCGGCCAGCCGCTGACCGGCCGGCTGCTCCTGTTCGATGCGCTCAACATGGAGTGGCGCGAGATGAAATTGCGCAAGGACCCGGCCTGTCCGGTGTGCGGCACGGCATGAATGCCGTCCGGCTCCCCCGCGCCATCGTCAACCAGTTGCTGCACCTGGCGCAGAAATCGCCGGACGAGGAAATCTGCGGGCTGATCTCGCGCGACAGTCGCGGTTTCCGGCAATGCTACCCCGTCCCCAATCAGGCCGGAGACAAGAAGCGCTTCTTCGCGCTCGACCCCAAGGCGCAGATCGATGCCATGCGCAGCATGCGCAGCCACGGCGAGGAACTGGCCGCGATTTATCATTCCCACCCCGATTCCCCGCCCCTGCCCTCGCTGGCCGATGTCGAACAGCACGAATATCCCGGCGTGCTTTATCTGATTATTTCACTCGGCACCAAAGGCGTGCTGGAGATGCGCGGCTTTCATATCCGCGGACCGGCCATCGAGGAAATTGCCATCGGCCTTCAGGAAGAATCCACGCGCTAGCGGTGACGCCGACGGCGGCTATACTCCTTTACTAAAGCCACCTCAGGCTTCCCAAGGAGAAAACATGTCCATCGCGACCTTCGTCTTTCTCGGCATTTTTGGCGCGCTGTTTCTGTATGCCGTCACGATGTACAACAATTTCGTGCGGCTCAGGAATAACGTCGCCCAGTCCTGGTCGAACATCGACGTGCTGTTGAAGCAGCGCCATGACGAGCTTCCCAAGCTGGTCGAGGCCTGCAAGCAATACATGAAGCACGAGCGCGGCGTGCTGGAGAAGGTGACTGAGGCGCGCGCCGCCGTCGGGCGGGCACGCGAAGCGGGTGACGTGGCCGCGGTCGGCGCGGCCGAGACCCAATTGCGGGCCGGGCTGATGAATCTCTTTGCCGTCGCGGAAAACTATCCCGAGCTGCGTGCAAACGAGAACTTCCAGCATTTGCAAAACCGCATCTCGCAGCTCGAGGCGCAGATCACCGACCGGCGCGAGTTCTACAACGACTCGGTCAATGCCAACAACATCCGCATCGAGACCTTCCCGGACAACGTGATCGCCACGCTGTTCCGCTTTCAGATCAAGCCGCTGCTCAAATTCAAGGAAAGCGAGATCAAGGACGTCAACATCAAGGCGCTCTTCAACACCTAGTGCTCATAACACAATGAGACTAACCGCCAAGACGCCAGAGAAAAAATTGAACAGGATTCACAGGATTAAAAAGCACGATTAACAGGATTTAAAAAATTTATAAAATCCTTAATCCTGTAAATCCTGAGAAATCCTGTTAATCCTGTCTATTTCTTTCATAAGGACCCATGGCCATGTCTTCTTCAGGTCCGCTGGCGCAGTGGTTGTCGGAACTTGCCCGCCAGATCAGTCAAGGTGATCCAGTCGAGGTAGGCATTGGTGTCGCGGTACTCGCGGCCGGTTGCGCCTACACTTCGTGGCGCACTTGGCGCAACGTCAGCCATATCCGTCTGATTGAAGATACTCCTACCGCTAAAATCCGCTCCGCGCCGCAGGGCTATGTCGAACTCGAGGGCGCGGGAATGATGATGGACGGCCCGCCCATCATTGCCAAGCTTTCCGGCCTGCCCTGTGTCTGGTACCGCTACAAAATCGAACAGCAGGTCAAGACCCATTACAAGGGACATACGCAAACCCGTTGGGAAGTGATCGAAAAAGATGAAAGTACCGAAACCTTCTGGCTGCAGGATGATACCGGGCGTGTGGTGATCGACCCCGAGGGCGCGGATGTTACGCCGCGGCACAAGGACAGTTGGCGATCCGGCTCCAGCCTGGGCGGCATTACCCGTCAACCCGCTGGCGCCTCCCGTCTTTTTGCCTCCAATGTAGGTCATGGTAACTATCGCCTGACCGAGGAGCGCATCAACTCTGGCGAGTCACTCTACGCTCTCGGGCTGCTGAAAAGCGTGAGCAGCTACACCAGCATGCCGACCGTGGACGAAGACGTGCGCGAAATACTCAGGGACTGGAAAAAAGACCAACCCACCATGTTGCAGCGCTTCGATCTGAACAAGGACGGAAAAATCGACGAAACCGAGTGGCGCCTCGCCCGCGCGCAAGCCCGGCGCGAAACCATGAAGAACCGTCAGGAACAAGTTATCCACTCCGCCGACGGCCTCAGCGTCCTCGGCCCGACCCGCGACGGCTCACGGCCGTATATCCTGTCGGCGTTCACGCAAGCGGAACTGACGAAACGCTATAAACTTTGGGCGGCGTTATACGCGGGAGCGTGTTTCTTTTTGGGTCTGGCGGCGGTGTGGGTGTTCAACGCGAAGTTTATTTGATTCTCTCTCCGCTTACGGGAGAGGCTGGGGAATTGCGGCCTCATTTCCAAGATTAAGGGAAAAGTTTCGCAAATCGCGAATGAAATTCCTTCTTCCGGGCTTCTGGACCCGTCTCCGTAAGACCGCGACATGCAGAGGCAGAGGCAGCATGGGCATCCCATCCCATAGGCCAGCTCTTAAAGACCATGTTGGGTATGCATGCTGGACAATAAACTTCCTTGTTTACCACATCACCATAGGTCAAACCGCGAGGATCGATGGCTGGGCCAGGAAGTTGCGGCAGACAACTATCAATCGTTGTCGTGGCTTTATCTCCGCCTATTTTCTTGGCAAATATGCGAATCGTGCCGATAGCGATCTGATATTCCTCATCAGTAACGACCTTGTCGTGCGACATGCGGTTTCGAACATCCTTTATCGAAAAGAGATGGGTCTTAACATCACCAGTCACATGATCTCGAAACACTGCGCCCCAATGTTCGATAGCAACGCCCAGGAAGGCACTCGTGTCCAAGTCCGCGATCGGGCGCGGAAGGCGCTCCTCGTATCGAGACCCATAGTGACGTTTCAGATGTGAACACACGAACTCTTTGAGAATAGGCAGTAGCGCTTTGAGGCAGCAGCGAAACACGTTCTCCGGGGAGTGAAGTGACATGGGTCCTCTCATGGGATTGAGTTGCCGTCTATTGAAACTTTCTCATGTAACGATTTGTATTTGCAGATACCTTTTACATGATAGCGTTCAAGTATGCTCCGGATTTCCTCGTAAAGCCATTTCTCCTTCAGCACAAAAAGGAAAGCCAAATCGTCCTCTCGATAGGCACATGTGTAAACCTTGCGATCGACACTGCGAACCTGTTCGAGCTTCCTTTCAGTGGCTGTCTTGTGGTTGTTCTTATCATTAGGCAAGTGTTGATACAACATCAGGACGGAAGAGCAGTCGAGTTCATCAATTAGAAATTTTAATTCGCTGTTGAGAATATACTTTTCTCTGCCCATTTTCCTGAGATACGATGGTTTGCCGGTTTCAAGGCCAGTATCGGGATCGACAAAAACCAAGGCGTTTTTTTGTCCGAGTATCGGTCGAGACGCTCTCCAATATACTTCTCGTGCCTGATCCGAAAAGAATGTCTCATCAACCGGTTCCAGAGTCTTGTAGGAATCAACGTAGCGATCAAACCAGTCTTCCCAATGCTTCAAGCTCTTGCCGTTTCGGCTGCTTATGAATTCAAGCAAATCATCCGATTTGTCACCGCGGTTGCGGGGTGGCTTCTTTCCTTCGTGGTCATGCCTGTGTTCGGTAAGCATTGGAACAAACACATAATGGCGTAGCGACGAGCGGCTCAATACTGATGAAATCAGGTCATATTTGAAATAGTCACGGTCATCACCAAAATATTTGAGCTGAACCATTCAAGGCTGTCTCAGGTAATGTATTCCATAAGATAATGGACGTTCTTCGATCTGCATTTTGGACAGAATAATTTTTCTTCCCTTGAAAGATTGCCCCCACATTGGCATCCTTTTTCGATCAAGCCTGATAGAGAGTCGTTCACTTGCACAAACTGTCCACAAGACTGGCACTGATAACCGGTCGTGCAATCATTGGTTCCATGCAGAAAGCTGATGATCTTGACCGAGTAGTTGCAGTCGCCACAGACTAATATCCCTGCACCTCCGATAGTACCGAAAGTGAGGCTGCTGTCCTGTCTCTTCAGGATCCACCCCATAAAGCTAAAACCATTGCGTCTGAGTCCTATAAAAAGAAAAACCGGCCAGAAAGTTATAAATATGATTGAAAATATGATAACAAGCATAACAATCTTTGTTATCGGAGTTGGGATTGGCTTCTCCTCATCTGTGTAGAACAATGCAGATACTGACTTCCCTCGCATGCGCTTTATATCATGGCGCAGATCCCACTCTACAAATGGATCAAGTATCAATAATACGGCCCCTATGAGGATATACAGCCCAAGGCTAATAATAAAAACATTGTTCATGGTCGACGAGAATAGAATTATTGAACGTGCTTGCAGTTTATGGGGCGTATAGGTGTAACAATAAGCTTCAGACAGGAAATACACTTTTTCTTAACATCCCCCACTGCCTCTCCCATCCTGCTACGGGAGATGACTGAAATTCACTGCGTACATAGCGGGTAATTGAGCCTTCCACCACCGCAAGCAGCAACGCCGCAGTATCTGCAATCGGCACGCGCAAATTCTCACCGGCTTCCGCCTCGCGCAGGATCTGCTTCAGCTGGGTTTCGATGCGCTCATATATCTGCACCACGCGCTTGCGAAGGCGTTCAGTTTCGCCCACCAGCACGTCGCCGTACAGCAGGCGCGCCATGCCGGGGTTCTTGTCGGCGAAGCCGAGCAGCAGGAACAGGATATTCTGCACGCGCGCCTCGGCACGGGATTCATCCGCGATGATCTTGTTGATGCGGGTGAACAGCGTTTCCTCGATGAATTCGAGCAGGCCCTCGAACATTTTGGCCTTGCTCGCGAAGTGGCGGTACAGCGCGGCCTCGGAAACGCCGACGGCGCGCGCCAGCTGGGCCGTGGTGATGTGCTCGCCTTGATTTTTCTCGAGCATGTGCGCCAGCGTTTCGAGGATGATCTGGCGGCGTTCGCCGCGGCGCGGTCGGGCCATGGGCGGGCAATCAGGACTTGATCAGGGTACCGACGCCTTCGTTGGTGAAAACTTCCAGCAACACCGCGTGCTCCACGCGCCCGTCGATGATGTGCGCGGTCTTGACGCCGCTGCTGACGGCGTCGAGCGCATAATTGACCTTGGGCAGCATGCCGCCGTGGATGGTGCCATCGGCGACAAGGTCCTTGACTTGCGTGATGGACAGACCCGTGAGCAACTTGCCTTCCTTGTCCAGCACGCCGGTGGTGTTGGTGAGCAGCATGAGCTTCTCGGCCTTGAGCGTGATCGCGAGCTTGCCGGCCACCACGTCGGCGTTGATGTTGTAGGTCTGGCCGTCCTCGCCCACGCCGATGGGCGCGATCACCGGAATGAAATCGCCGGTGTCGAGCAGCGCTACCAGTCGCGGATCAATGCTGCTGACCTCGCCCACATGGCCGATGTCAATGATCTCGCTCGGGAGATCTTTTTTGTCGGGAGCCTTCTGCAACACCATTTTCTTGGCGCGGATCAGCCCGCCGTCCTTGCCGGAAAGCCCCACGGCCTTGCCGCCCTGCTGGCTGATGAGATTGACGATCTCCTTGTTGACGAGGCCGCCCAACACCATCTCAACCACGTCCATGGTCTCGCGGTCGGTGACACGCATGCCCTGGATGAACTCGCTCTTCTTGCCGATTCTCTCCAGCAGCTTGCCGATCTGCGGCCCGCCGCCGTGAACCACCACGGGATTCATGCCGACGAGCTTCATCAATACCACGTCGCGCGCGAAGCCGCGCTTCAGGTTCTCGTCCACCATGGCGTTGCCGCCGTACTTGATGACGATGGTTTTGCCCTGGAAACGCTGGATGTACGGCAGCGCCTCGGTCAGGATGCGCGCCCGGTCGGCGGCGGATTGGGGGGTGAGCGTCATTCTTGTTCCTTTTCCCTGCTTGTTCCTTTTCCTGCCCCCTCACCCCTTACCCTTTCCCGCTATCGCGGGAGAGGGGGAGTTGGAGGAAAGCCTGCTTATTTGATCGAAAAGTTAGCGCATATTCACATTAAAGTCAGCCGGGAATTTAACTATTGAGAGTTACGTAATTACTTGACGTTCTTTGTAGCCCGGATGCAGGCCCGCAGGGCCGGAATCCGGGGTATTGCCGGGTTTCCCGGATTCCGCTGCGCTCCATCCGGGCTACTCGTTGTGAAGGATTACCGTAAACCTCAATAATCTGCAAAAAAGAAAGGCCGCTCACGCGGCCTTTCTCACTCCGGGATCCGTCCCGGTAACAGCGGGTCAGCGCCCCGTGCCCGAGGCAAACACCTCTTCGACAATGGGCGCCTATAGCCGCAATCAGCAAAGTCTCTTTGGGCGCTCTGCCGCCGTCTCCGAAAGAGCTGCGCCTCGGGATCCGGCGGCTAGACTACATCCACTGTAATCTTCTTGGGTTTCACTTCCTCGGCCTTGGGCAGGGTCAGTTCCAGCACCCCGTCCTTGTAGTTGGCCTTCACGCCCTTCTCGTCGATCTGGGTCCCGAGCCGCAGGCTGCGGACATATTTGCCGTAACGGCGTTCCTGGCGCAGGACGCGTTCGCCTTCCTTCTCTTCCTTCTCGCTCTTGGTCTCGGCGGTAATGGTGAGAATGCCGTTTTCCAGCGTTACGTTGATGTCCTCTTTCTTCGCGCCCGGAACGTCGGCGACGATGACATAGGCGTCATCGCGTTCCTTCACGTCCATGGCCGGGAACAGGTCTTCGCCGCGCGCCTCTTCCACCCAGCGCATCGGGCTCAGAAAGCCCTGAAACATCCGGTCAAAATCATTGTTCCACAGGCCCAAGCGGGTCAGCGGGGTACGGTCTTCACGTCGCATCAGTCTGGTCATAAAGCACCTCCGAATAAATTAATGGAATTCCCGGCATCCGCTGAACCTGAAATCACCATCCTCAAGTTCATCCTGCCGTTTGCGGTTTTCTTAATGGGGACGACGGGGGAATTTTCAAGCGCGAAAAAAATCGCGGAAAATCAAAAGGAAATACCGATTTATATGATTATCTGCCGCAAAGACGCGAAGGGTGAGGCGGGGTTTTCGCGAATGTTCGGTGAACATTCGCGCCGCCGAACGGGTGCAACGGGTTTCGTTGCACACTGGGCCGCAATAAAGAAATCTTTGCGCTCTTTGTGCTGTACAGGAAGTACGAATGTCGTGAGCGCAAGGATGCGCGGGAGCGACCGCCTTAGCGGCAAGAGATATTATTTAAAAGCTTTCTAGAGGATATAGCGCGCGAGGTCTTCGTTGGCGACCAAGCTGCCTAGGTGTTGGTCAACGTAGGCGGCATCCACCACGGTTTTTTCGCTGCCGCGGTCGGCGGCCTCGAAGGAAACCGTTTCGAGCAGGCGTTCCATGACGGTATGCAGGCGGCGCGCGCCGATGTTCTCGGTGCGCTCGTTCACCTGCCACGCCACCTCGGCGATGCGGCGCACGCCGTCGGGTGTGTATTCGAGCCCGTGCCCTTCCGTCGCCAGCAAGGCGCTGTACTGCTCGGTCAGCGAGGCATCCGGTTCGGTCAGGATACGCTCAAAGTCATCGGCGTTCAGGGGATCGAGTTCGACCCGGATCGGCAGCCGGCCCTGCAGTTCGGGAATGAGATCAGAGGGTTTGGAGAGATGAAACGCGCCCGAGGTGATGAAAAGAATATGGTCGGTCTTGACCATGCCGTATTTGGTTGAGACCGTGCAGCCTTCCACCAGCGGCAGCAGGTCGCGCTGCACGCCCTCGCGCGAGACATCCGGGCCGCGGGTTTCGGAACGGCCGACGATCTTGTCGATCTCGTCAATGAACACGATGCCGTGCTGCTCGGCGCGCTGCAACGCCCGGCCCTTGATGTCTTCCTCGTTGACGAGTCTGGCCGCTTCTTCCTCAGTCAGTAGTTTCCGGGCCTCGCGTATTTTGACCTTGCGCGGGCGGGAACGCCGCCCACCCATGTTCTGAAACAGGCCCTGCAATTGGCTGGTCATTTCCTCCATGCCGGGCGGGGTGATGATTTCCACGCCCATGGCCGGCGCCGACAGCTCGACTTCGATCTCCTGATCGTCCATCGAGCCTTCGCGCAGTTTCTTGCGGAACATCTGGCGCGCCGCCCCTTCGCTCGGGCGCGAGGCCTCGCCCACGGCAAAACCCACCTCGCGCGCCGGCGGGACCAGAATATCCAGAATCCGGTCCTCGGCGGCGTCTTCGGCGCGGGTGCGAACCTTCGCCATTTCCTCGACGCGCGTCATCTTGACCGCCATGTCCATGAGATCGCGAATAATCGAGTCCACCTCGCGTCCGACGTAACCCACTTCCGTGAATTTGGTCGCTTCCACCTTGATGAAAGGCGCGTGGGCGAGCCGGGCCAGCCGGCGCGCGATCTCGGTCTTGCCCACACCCGTCGGACCGATCATCAGGATATTCTTGGGCGTGATCTCGGCACGCAGGGCCTCGTCTTGCACCTGGGCACGGCGCCAGCGGTTGCGCAGCGCAATCGCCACGGCGCGCTTGGCGGCCGACTGGCCGATGATGTGTTTGTCCAGTTCCTGGACGATTTCGCGGGGGGTCATTTCAGACATGTTTGTTTCTTCGAGAGTCCCTGACAAAAAGAAATAGACAGGATTAACAGGATTCTTCAGGATTTACAGGATTAAGGATTTTGGGAATGAAAAATCCTGTTAATCCTGTTTTTAATCCTGTGAATCCTGTCTGATATTGTCTTTCCTGGCATCTTGACGGTCAGGTTCATTCTGTAACGAGTTCTTAAAAGTTTAATTCTTCAATAGTGAGGCTGCGATTGGTATAGATGCAGATGTCAGCGGCAATATTCAAGGCCCGCTCGGCAATGGCGCGCGCGTCCAGCTCGGTGTTCTCCATCAGGGCAACCGCCGCGGCTTGGGCATACGGCCCGCCGGAACCGATGGCAATGAGTCCGCCCTCGGGCTCGATGACATCGCCCTGACCGGTGATGACGAGCGAGGCGGTCCTGTCCGCCACCGCCAGCAGCGCCTCGAGGCGGCGCAGGATACGGTCGGTACGCCAGTCCTTGGCCAGTTCCACGGCGGAACGCACGAGATGGCCCTGGTGCTTTTCAAGCTTGCCCTCGAAGCGCTCGAACAGCGTGAAGGCATCGGCCGTGCCGCCGGCGAACCCGGCGATCACCTGGTCCTTGTACAGGCGGCGCACCTTGCGCGCGTTCGCCTTCATGACGGTGTTGCCCATCGTCACCTGGCCGTCACCGCCGATGACCACGTGGCCGTTGCGGCGTACCGACAAAATCGTTGTTCCGTGAAGTAGTTCCAACTCAGATTCCTCTCATGGATTATTCAGGGTGATGCCCGGCGCGGCGCTGAAAGAAAGATGGTTTCGAAAAAGCTGAAACCCGCGGATCAAGACGCCGGCGCCATCACGCGCGCCGGCGCGCGTGATGGTTTGCCTGGCGCGAGAAAGCTCAGCGCCTGTTCCAGCAGCGGCTTGCGCTCGCTCGCGAGCGGGTAAACGACATAGACCTGACGGTCAATGATCGGGGCGTCGTCCACGCGGTGCAGGCGCCCGGAGGCAAGGTAGTCGCTGACCGTCTGCTCCGCGAGAAAAGTGGCGCCGCCATTGTGCAGCAGAAACGCCAGCGCCATGCGCCCGAGGCCCATGCGCACCGCGGGCGGCGGCATGTCGGGAAAGTGCCGGGCGTGCGCGATGCCAAACGACGTGCCCCAGTCGGCCATGATGTAGCCGTTGCCCACGGCCTCGCGCGCGCTAAGCCGGGGCCGGTCCGCCACCATGATCAACCTGATCAGAGCGACCTCGTGCACCTCGAGCTCCGCCATCTGCGGTGGCTCGAACATGAAGGCCACGTCGAGGGCGCGGTCGAGCAATTTCCGAATGAGCAGCTCCGGGCCATGTGCCTCGCCCTGCAAGGATACGTGCGGCATCGCGCCATACAGCCGGTGCGTCCAGTCCTGCAGCAGGATGTCCCACAGACTGTAGGAAGCGCCGATGGCGAGTGAAACCTTGTCTTCCTCCCCGAGCGCCGCGTCCTGGCGCGCGCGGTTCCAGGCGTTCAGAATGGCTTCGGCGTATTTCAGCATGCGCGTGCCGGCCGGCGTCAACCGAATGTCGTTGCGCGTGCGGGTGAACAGCGGCGCGCCCAGCGTCTCCTCGAGCAGGCGAATGCGGGCACTCACCGCCGATTGGGTCAGGTAGAGATTTTCCGCGGTCCGGCCGAAGTGGCGCGTGCGATAGACCTCGAGGAAGGTCCTGAGAAGATCGATATCCATCTCTTTCCAGCAATTTCTTTTATCAAGGCAATCATTTCATTTTGGCTTGAGGCTGGCAAGCCTGGCCGCGCGGTTTCAAGCGCTATTTCTGAAAGCCTGTGCCCGGGAGGAATTTACCGGACGGCGCCGGAGATCGCCGCGCCCGTAGCACGGCGTGTCTTGTCCCCCGCCCGGAAACCCAGCAGCAAGGCCAGAATGACGCCGTAAACCAGTGGCTCGCGGATGTCGGATTTCACCGGTTTGAATTTAGTTGCTCCCGTTCCGGAAAGCCCAATTATTCCGGCAAATAAAAAACCCGCCAGGCCTTCGCCGGGCGGGTTTCTGTTTATAGCTCCTGATAATCAGCGCGACTGCTGCAAGGCGGCAATGCGCTCACCCAGCGGCGGATGCGACATGAACAGGCGCTTCCAACCGCCGTCGCGCCCGCCGGAGATGCCAAAGGCGGCCATCTGGTTGGGCAGTTGCGCCGGTTCGTGCGCCGCCTTGAGGCGCTCGAGCGCGGCGATCATCTTCTCGCGGCCGGCCAGTTTGGCGCCGCCACGGTCGGCGCGGAATTCACGCTGGCGGCTGAACCACATGACGATCATGCTCGCCAGGATGCCCAACACGATTTGCGCGACTATGCTGCTGACATAAAAACCGATGCCGACGCCGCGTTCGTTCTTGAGCAGCACGCGATCGACGAAATAGCCGACGGCGCGCGACAAGACGATCACGAAGATGTTCAGCACGCCCTGAATCAGGGCCAGTGTCACCATGTCACCGTTCGCGACATGCGTGATTTCATGGCCCAGCACCGCTTCGGCCTCGTCCTTGTCCATGGCCTGCAACAGGCCGGTGCTCACCGCCACCAGTGCCGCGTCACGGCGCATGCCGGTGGCGAAGGCGTTGATGTCCGGGGCGTCGTAAACCGCCACTTCCGGCATGCCGATGCCGGCCTGTTTGGCCTGGCGACGAACCGTTTCAAACAGCCACTGTTCCGTGGCGTTGCGCGGCTGTTCGATGACCATGGCCCCGGTGGCGCGCTTGGCCATCCATTTGGACATGGCCAGCGAGATGAACGAACCGCCGAAACCGATAGCGGCTGCGAAAATGATGAGGGCTTGCAGATTCAGCCCGCCCGGCATTTCCTCTATGCCCAGCGCGCGAATCAGGATACTGGCCGTTATGCTGAGCACCAGCAGGACGGCAATGTTGGTCGCCACGAACAGCAATATGCGCTTCATAAAATCTGGATTCTCCTGTCAGATAAACCGTTTTCGAGGCTTTTAAATGGGGCCGGCGTCCCGCAAGTTCAATCCCCCGTGCTGACGCCCCCGATATCCCGAGCCTGCACGCCGGGCCGTTGAACCTGCGCCAGTGCGGTATAATTTATAACGAAGCGCCTGGGTAAAGCCAGTCTGCCCGTGCAACCACCCCGTTGGGGCCTTTCCGGGAATGCCGTACTCACCGTGTGTCAAGCATGAAACTCGAAGACAAACCCGCCGAACCCCAGTACCGCGAGGCGCTCATTTCGATGACGGCGCTGGCCTTCATCGAGGAACACGCGCTGCTGCGGCCGGATCAGCTGGAGGACGCCAAGATCAGTCTGCAGGCGCTGTTCCTGCGCACGAGCGGCGAGGAAACCATGTTGCGCAAGCTGATCGATATTCTCAAAACGACCAAACAGATTCACCAGTCGTTCGCCAGCATCTCCAGTGTCCTCTCCGGCATCACGCGCGGCGTGCAGACGGTGGATGGCAAGGTCGCTGCCTACAAACAGGCCCTGGCCACGATGACCCTGAGCGCGGAAGAAAATGCGGCCTTCGTCGGGCCGTTCCTGTCGTTCTCGCAGGCGCTTTTGCAGAAAATGGAATCTTTCGACGACAACATACATCAGTATGTCGAGCTCAAGGAGACCGAGGCGCGCTATGCCAGCATCCACCGCATCGCCATTGACGCGCGCGAGCGTCTGAAACAGCGCCTGGCCGGCGTGCTCGGTTCCCAGACACGCAGTGAGGTCGAAAATCGGATCCGGCAGAACGTCGTGAGTTCCTTCGATTACAGCGAGGCGGAAAGCAATCTCCAGTTTGCCCGGCGCGACACACGCAACAAGGCGGAGGAAATACTGGAACAGCTCGAGGACATCCGGGCCATGTGCCAGATGGCCAAGAATCCCTCCATGCGTGAAAAGAACGAAGATTCCCCCGATATCTCGGTGACGGTCTCGTCGCATTCGGTCACACCGGCCGGCAAAAAAACAAAAACCAAGGTCGAGTACGATGATGTGTTCGACTTGTTCGCCACGGCGCTGCTCGCGCATCCGCGGCTGCTGCAGCTCAAGGACATCGTGCTGGAACTGTTCAAGCTCTATCAACATTCCTACGGGATGTTCGGACTGGACTGCAACAACCTCAACAAGGCGATCGAAACCATGTTCGACAACTCGGAGGCCTATTTCGAGGCCAAGGAGGAGGACATGGACGTCCGTACCAAGCGCGAAAAACTCAAAATGATCGAGGGGCTGATTCCCTTTCTCGAGCACACCGCCGCGGTCTTCATGGAAGACGCGGTGCTGAGCTACGGACGATTCTCGCGCAAGATTTCCGACATCATCTCGGAGAAGCGCGCGCCCTGGGCGCATGTCGCCATGGATCTGCTGCGCTCCAAGGTACAGGCCGAGGCGGACCTGAGCACGCGGCTGTAGCCATTATCTTTATAAACCGCAGATGAACGCGGATAAACACGAACGCGAGTTCAATCTCAAAGTGCGACACTTTAATGCCAAGGGCCTCCGCGATTGATGGCTTACGGCTTACGGCTTACGGTTCACGACTCACGATCCAGCGGCTTGCCGCAGTGCCAGCAGATCTCAAATGCCGGCGGATTCGTTTCACCGCAACTCGCGCACCGCTTTGGGAACGATGACACGGGAGCGCGCTCGAACTCCGCCAGAATCTCGCGTGCCCGCGCTTCCTGCGCCGGTTCCATGATCCAGATTTCAGGATAGGTGTGGGTGAAGGGAAGTTCGCCGAGACCGCCCTGCGCGTGTTCGTTGAACACGCGCGCCTCGATCCCGGCGTGCACCAGTTGGTGCAGGAGCAGATGAGCCTCCGGCAGGTTGGCCGCGGTACAGAGGCGCAGCATCCTTAGAAAAATCCGATTTATTGGTTTTCAACGCAGAGACGCGGAGGGCGCAGAAGAACGCAGAGTATTTTCTTGTTGAAATACCCCGGTATTTTCTCTGCGTCTCTGCGCCTCTGCGTTGGGCAGTTCATTAAATCAGGGGAATCTCTAATCCTCCATGCGGAAGCCGACCTTGATCTTGACCTGCCAGTGGGCGATCTTGCCGTTCTCGAGATGGCCGCGGGTTTCGACGACCTCGAACCAATCCAGGTTCCGCAGGGTCTTGGCGGCGCGGGCGATGGCGTTCTGGATGGCCTTGTCCGTGCCCTGGCTGGACGAGCCCACCAGTTCCACCACTTTATAAGTATGTTCGCTCATGCTCGGATTCCTCCATGGGGTCTAGGGAAACCCATTGTGGCAGCTTCTCCCGTTTCTGTCCGCTCCCGGCGCGGGCCGGATAACCCCGGCCGCTTTTCTTGGGAGTAGGAATATCCTGACCTACACTTAATGCTGTCACGGCTGTTGCAGCGGTTTCACGCGGGATCACGGAATAACAGGGAGCCGGCGGAGTTTATTGAGGCGGCATGAATCGACATGAACAGGGACAATCGCCTGTTACTCCACCTTGTCCACCGAATCGACGTTGTCGTGCCGCCTCAATAAACGAAAATTCATTATGACTTCCGTTATTGACCCGGCACGCATGTGTAACCTCCAGGGGCATGAAATGCCCGTCGCAAACTGCCTCCGTTCGATCACAATCGTGCCGGGTCAATAACATGACAAAAAGAAAACTCGAGGTACAGCAACTCAAGCTGGGGATGTATGTCCGCGAACTGGACCGCCCCTGGCGCGAAACCCCTTTTCTGTTCCAGGGTTTCGAAATAAGCAGCCAGAACGAGATCCGCGAGCTGCAGCGCTATTGCCGGCACGTCTACATCGACACGCCCGAAACTTACCAGAAACCGGTCCCGCGCACCCCGGCGGAGAAGGCCGTCGCCGAGGAAGTGTTGCGGCATAAAAAAGTCGAGCGTGACCTTCTCATCAAGGTTGCCAGTCATCCGCTGCTCAAGCCGGTCTATCATGATCAGACCAATCTGGAACAGGAAATCGAGGCCGTCCGCGAGATTCATCGCGAAACCCGGGAACTGGTATATACCCTGCTCGAGGACGTGCGCCTCGGAAACAACATCAACAGCCTGGCCGCCAAAAAAGTGGTTGGCGGGATGGTGGAAAGCGTCATTCGCAATCCGGATGCGCTCACCAGCTTCGCGCAACTGAAAAAGAAGGACGAATACACCGCGCAACACAGCATGCGCGTCTGCATCCTGGCGCTGTCCTTCGGCCGCCATCTCGGGCTGGAACGGCACGAACTCAACCTGCTCGGCATCGGCGCGCTGTTGCACGACATCGGGAAGATGAAAGTGCCGAACGAGATACTGAACAAGCCCGGCAAGCTCAACGACTATGAATACGCGCTGATGAAAAGCCACGTGCCGCGCGGCGTGGAAATTCTCGACAAATCCTCCGGCATCCCGCGCCCGGCCATCGAGGTGGCGCGCTGTCATCACGAACGTTACAGCGGCGCCGGTTATATCGGCGGCCTGAAGGGCGACGAGATCGGGTTGTTCGGCATGATCGGCGGCATCGTGGACTGCTACGATGCGATTTCCAGCGACCGCGCCTATCACACCGGCATGTCAGCCCATGCCGCGCTGAAAAAGATGTACGAGTGGCGCCACCGCGACTTCCATTCCGGCCTGGTGGAGCAATTCATCCAGTGCATGGGAATTTATCCGATCGGGAGCGTGGTGGAACTGAACACCGGCGAGGTCGGCGTGGTGGTGACCATGAACCGCGTGCGCCGTCTGAAACCGCGGGTGACGCTGGTGCTGCAACCCGATTTCCACCCGGTCCCGGGGTCCACGACCGTTGATCTCATGGACTATAAGACACGCGACGGACGGTCGTGCGAGATCGACCGCGTGGTCGAACCGGGTGCCTACGGCATCAACCCGGTGCAGTATCTCCCCGTCAACACCGCCGCCTGATGTTGCCGGATCAGATCGTCAACATCTGTGACGCGTTTTCCTCGATCAGCATAAATCCCTCCTGCCAGCCGTTCAGCACGAACTGGACGGCCAATGCCGCGAGCACCACGCCGAGCACGCGGCTGACGACATTGGCGCCGGTCTCGCCCATGAAGGCCATGATGCGCGCCGAGAAAATCAGCGAAACCAGCGTGACCAGCAGCACCACCAGGATCACCGCCAGCACCGTTCCGATCACCAACGGATCGTCGCCCTGGTCGCCCACCATGAGCAGCACCGAGGTCAGCGCCCCGGGCCCGGCGATGAGCGGAATCGCCAAGGGAAACACCGAGATGTCCTTTTTCGTCTCGGCCTCGCGCTGTTCGCGCTCGGTCGTGGAGCGCAGTCCCGAATGGCGGGCAAACACCATGTCAACCGCCAGCAGAAAGAGCAGCGCCCCGCCCGCGATCTGAAACGCCGGCATCCCTATGCCGAGCGCATCCAGCAGCATGCCACCGGCCAGCGCGAATACCACAAGGATTCCCCCCGCGATAGACGTACCGCGGATGGCGATACGGCGTTTGGTGGCCGCCGATTCACCGTGCGTAAGCGCCGCAAAAAGAGGCGCGACGGCTACCGGATCAACAACCACGAGCAGGATAATCAGCGAATCCACCAACAGGTCGAACACGGCGTCTCCCTTCGTGTGAGAATGAGTCTAACTCTACCTTGTGCGCGGCAAACCTGAAACACCGGTCGGTTAAAGCGGGATATTCCGTGGTATGGCGTGGAAATTCGCGGGCAAAAAAAATTCCGCCGCCCAAAATCAGGCCACCAGGGAGAAGTGATGGCCGTGCGGAGACATGAGCGGCGGATTGCCCTACTGAGGCAATAACGCGTGAACTCTGGCAGAAATACGCCTCCGATACATTGACCCAGATCAAGAAGACGTCGCATCATCGTTCTAGAATAATTTTAAACCAAGGAGGCAACCATGCTCGTCGGCAAGATCTGCAATCGCGAGGTCGTCTTCGTTCACCAGGACACATCCATTCCGGAAGCCGCACGCCTGATGCGTGAACATCACGTGGGCGATCTGGTGGTGGTGAAAGAAAGAAACGGGAAACGCGTTCCCGTCGGCATTGTCACCGATCGCGACATCGTGCTCGAGGTCATCGCCGAAGGCGTGGACATGAACGATGTCAACGTCGGCGACATCATGAGCGATAACCTCGTCACGGCGCGTGAGGGCGATGACCTTCTCGAGACAATCAAGGTGATGCGCGCCAAGGGCATCCGGCGGCTGCCCGTCATCGATGACGATAACGAGCTGGCCGGGATCCTTTCGGTGGATGATCTGCTCGAGCTGTTCTCGGAACAGATTGCCGACCTCGCCCGGCTGATTGCGTTCGAACAGAAACGCGAAAAGGAAAGCCGGAAATAATCCTGCGCGGTTAGCGGCTCAGCTTGAGGGTGACGCCCACCCCCCATCGGGGCTGCCATCGGCGAAGCCCGCCATCAGGTAACCCGTGAGCCGGGTTTTCACCCCCGGCTTGCCGCTCAGAAACAACGTCAATTCCGACTTTCCATCCGCTCCCGGCAGCGGCGCTTGCTGCCCATACAGCTCGACGCCCACAGCGCGGGTTTCATCAAGCCGGTGGGAAATCCCCACGGATCCATAAAAAACATCGTCGTAATCGATTCCCGGCGGATCGCCGAGGATCTTGTATCCGGCGGTACCAAAGAGCGTGTTATTGCCGTAGGTCCTTTGCGCCTCCAGCGGAACCGCCACATCGTCCTCGCCCGTGCTCAGATTATCCTGTTCATCGGCGGTGCCGAGCTTGATGAGCCCGCCCAGGCCCACGCGCCAACCGGTTTCGGTCCGCGCGATCACACGCGATGCCGCCAGCTCGATGTCACCCAGCCCGGATTCCGTCCGGCTCACCGGTGTCGTCGTGCGCGGCAAACCATGCGCGCTGCCGGTCGCCACGACATTGCCGGTACCCTCGACAACAACGTAGGGCACCGTCAACGCCATCATGTAGCGGTCCGTTTCATACCTGAGCGTAACCGGGAAATACCACATCTTGGTTTTGCTGGAAGTCCCGTAATCACCCGAGGTGTATTCCGCCCCCAGGCCGACGCTGGTCTCCCCGGCGGTGGCCGCCTGCGCCCGCGGCATTACATCGCAGAATACCGTGACGGCCGGTACCAGAACCGCATAATGAAGATATCTTTTCATCGCATGAATACCCGATGCATAACCTTGAAGGAACATTCCCCGGCGCCATCAGCCGCGGTATTGGCGTTATGGTACGTGAACAACGTCACGGGCCATTGACCCCGATCAAAAAAACAGCGGCATGACGATCAATCGACCGAAGCCAGTCGATGCGCGTGGCGCGTGGTCTCCGGCAGGCGGTAACACGTCGTACAGCGCAGGACATAATCAATGGCGGTGGCGAGACTGATCCGATGCCCGATGGACACATAGACCGGCTTCACGCCCGTGCGCGTGCGCAGCACCGCACCCACTACTTCGCCCTTGTCCTCCAGCGCCACCCATCCACCCTTTTGCTCCGGAACGTCACCATGCGTTCCCGTTAACCGCGACTTGGCCACGCCGATACTGGAGATATCCAGAAGCAAACCGAGATGACAGGCCAGCCCGAACCGCCGCGGGTGGGCCAGGCCCTGTCCATCACACAGGATCAGATCAGGTCTGGTATGGAGTTTTTTCATGGCGGCCAATACCGCCGGTGCCTCACGGAAGGACAGGAAACCCGGCACATAGGGGAAGCGCGTTGGCAGGCGGGCGATGGCCTGCTCACGCAACGTCAGGCCGGGGAAATCCAGCACCACCACGGCCGCGCGCGTGATGGTTCCGCGTTTCTCGAAGCCCACGTCAATCCCGGCAACCGTCCTTATCTTGGCGAATCGGTCCCTGGCAACAATCTTCCCACGCAGCGATTCCTGAATCGCGCGTGCTTCAGCGATATGGGTTGGCCACATCTGGATACGACGCATTCTCAATGCCGGTTCCCGCCGGGCGAATTTGCCTTTTGCCGGTACGGTGGATATTGTATTCCAGCCGACTGATCAAGCTCATTGGCGTAATATTGATCGAAGAGCGATTCCAATAAATTAATTTTTAAAGTGCCGGCAACACGGCACAGGGCGGAGAAATATGTATCAGTGTCCTCACTGCGGAAAACCCGCGATAAGCTTGATTCGCAAAATTTTCCTGGGTCCCGGCGCTCCCGTTCCCTGCCAGGCCTGCGAAAAAACCGTCAAGGTCACCTTTTCGGACTGGCTGAAGTCCACCCTGCCGGGAGCGGCCGTCATGATCGCCGCCCTGTTTTTTGACTCCGACCTGATGGTTTATGGCCTGAGCCTGATCGGCCTGGCGTTGATGATCAGTCTGCATTTGCTGTGGGTCCCTTTGGTCAAGGAATGATCCGCCGCGGACGGCATGTCCGCAACGTGCACTGGCTTTTCCCCAGCTATTCCTGTATGGTTCGGGCCGGCTGAACGATCCAGACAGTAAAGTCTGATCCAGCCGATAAGTTCATCGCTCTCTGACCCACCTTCTGGTTTCAGTCTCCCTGGAATTTCAGCAATACGATGGTTGGCGACGATGTGTTCGCGCCAGCTGTGCTATCGCCGTTACCGGAATCCGGTAAACGGCGGTCCACCCTTACGCGCCAATCATTCTTATGCCCAGACGAACGAAGTAGGGCGACTACTCTTACGTCCAAACGAACGACGTAGGGCGACATTTACTGCATTCAAGGAAACATCGTGACTTTTGAAAAACTGACGTTACATCCGTCCATCCTCCAGGCCATCCGCGAGAGCGGCTATACCGTTCCCACGCCGATCCAGGCGCAGGCGATCCCGCAGGCGCTCGAAGGCCATGACCTCATGGCCTCGGCCCAGACCGGCACCGGCAAGACGGCGGCATTCGTGCTGCCATCCCTGCATCGCCTGAGCACGCCCGCGGTAAAACATTCGCGCGGCCCGCGCGTGCTGGTGCTCACACCGACGCGCGAGCTCGCCAATCAGGTGACAGCGGCCGCCATCAAATACGGCAAGCACATGCGCTTTCGCATCGGCAGCGTCGTCGGCGGCATGCCCTATCCGCCGCAGATGCGGCTGTTATCCCAACCTCTGGATATTCTGGTGGCGACACCGGGCCGGCTGCTCGACCACATGGAACGCGGTCGCATCGACTACTCGCGCCTGGAAGTGCTGGTGCTGGACGAGGCCGACCGCATGCTCGACATGGGTTTCATTCACGCGGTGGAAAAGATCGCGGCCGCCACGCCGGCCACGCGCCAGACGCTGCTGTTTTCCGCGACGCTCGAAGGCACCATCGCCAAACTGGCGAAGCGCCTGCTGAAAAATCCAAAACTCATCCAGATCGACACCGTGCAGGAACGGAATGAACAAATCGAGCAGCGCCTGCATCACGTGGACGATGGCGCGCACAAGCATCGCTTGCTGACGCATCTGCTGGACGATATCAACATGGACAAGGCCATCGTCTTCACCGCCACCAAGCGCGGAGCGGATCGTCTGGCCAAGACCCTGTACGCCAAGGGACACCCGACCGCGGCACTGCACGGCGACATGAACCAGAACCAGCGCAACCGCGCGATCGCCAATTTGCGTTCAGGCACGGTGCGCTTGCTGGTGGCGACCGACGTGGCCGCACGCGGCATCGACGTCTCCGGCATTACGCATGTCATCAACTTCGATCTCCCGAAAAGCGCCGAAGATTATGTGCATCGCATCGGCCGCACCGGCCGTGCGGGCGCCAAAGGCATCGCCATTTCGTTCGCCGCGCCGGATAATTTCCAGCAACTGCGCGATATCGAGCGTTACACCCGCCAGACGATCCCGGCCCATGTCATTCCCGGGCTGGAACCGACCATCCGCCCGCGCCAACAGGCCCCCTCGGGTCACCGTCGAGGCGGCCCGTCCAGCCACCAACCACGTCGCCCGGACGCTGCGCCGCGCCATTTCAAAGGGAAAAACGGCGGGAACCCTCCCCGGCACGGCCAAGGCCAGCGCCATGGTTCGGGTGGCACCGGTCGCGGTGCCAAGGCGTACGGCTAGCCGGCGCCGCACGCCTGCCCCCGGCAGGCCAAAGATCGGGCGGCGTTCTGCGGGCACTTGGACGCCGGCAAAGCACAGGCGTATTATCTGTCGCGGATGCCGAAGCTGGGTCACTGAAACCCACATTTCCTTACGCTGAAACCAAGGAGCTGGTTCACGCCCGATCATTCGCCTATCCGGCCGCGCACTTTCACAACCATCGTTTCCGAAAGCGAAGCACGGTCCACGACGCCTTACCCTTTCAATCCAGGAGTTTGATATGAATATCTTCGTAGGAAATCTGTCGCGCGACGTCACTGAAGAAGATTTGCGGGAGGCGTTCAGCGCTTTCGGGCAGGTCAGCAAGGTCACCATTCTCAAGGACAAGTTCAGCGGCGAACCGCGCGGCTTCGGCTTCGTGGAAATGGCCGCCAAGGCCGAAGCGACGGCGGCGATCAACGGCATGAACCAGAAAGACCTGAAAGGTCGCGCGCTGAATGTGAACGAAGCCCGGCCCAAGACGGAACGTCCCGGCGGTGGCGGCGGTGGCGGCGGTGGCGGTCGTGGCGGCTTTGGGAATCGTGGTGGTGGTGGCGGTGGTGGTGGCTGGGGCAATCGCGGCGGTGGTGGTGGCGGGCGACGCAGTTACTAGATTCCCCAATCTGCGTACTTGGCCGGGTAGTCTCAACTCGTCTTTCTTCCTCTGACGTCGAAGCGGGGCAATGCCAGACAATGGCTTGCCCCCGCAAGTCGGTATTATTTCTAATACGGCAAGACGAGCGAGCGCCGCGAGCAGGGCTACCCGTCGTATGTCAGGACGAGCGAGCGCCGCGAGCAGGGCTACATTTACATCCCCGGCGCATGGCATACGCCATGACATTTTTTTCATGATCCCAATAATCTCCGCGGTATCCCGCGCCTTATGCCTCTCTGTAATGAGGTTGTCACGCTGACAATAGTCGGGTAGTTTATTTGAACCGACACGGCTCAGACGCGTTGGTGGAATCGACCCATGCCAGACCAGTCAAATAATGGCGCGCAACTGCTGACCCTGACCCGCGCCGCGCGCCTCATGGGTGTCTCACGCGGCGCCCTCCAGAAAAAAATCAAGAAAGGCGAGCTGGAAACCTTCGAGGGCATGGTCAAGCCCGAGGACCTGCTGCGCGCCTACCCGGACACGCAGCTGGAGGACAATGCCGCGCTGGAGCATTTCGCGCACCTCAAGGACGATGCCTTTATCCACCGCGTACGCGAACGCCTGTTGCCTGAACCCGAGGTGCTGGCGGAACGGTTGTCCGGATTGGGAAAGGAGCTGGCCAGGACCCGGGCGCAGGTGGAGCGCTTCAAAACCATCACCGACTGGCTGTATGACAAATTCAGCGAGCATGAAAGGTCCGGCGGTCAGGATATCCGCAACATCATGGGGCCGCTCAAGCAGTGGCTGCGGTATGAACTGGAGAAGCAGACACCGAGCGACTATCTTCAGTCCTACGTCGTCAAGGAGAGTTTTCTCAGGCTCATGACTGCCCATGTCCGCCTTGTTCCGGGCCAACGCGAGTTTTTCGTGGAAGGTTCGGACACGATCCTCGATGCCGCGCTGCGCGCCGGCATTTCGCTGCGTTACGGGTGCAGCAATGGCAATTGCGGCCAGTGCAAGGCCAGGGTGATTTCCGGGAAAACCCTTCCGATGCGCCATTACGATTACGCCTTCAGCGAGGCCGAAAAAAATCAGGGCTATGTGCTGCTCTGCGCCCACACGGCGGTGACCGATCTGGAAATCGAGGCCGCCGAGATCGGCGGCACGCAGGATATCCCGGAGCAGGAAATCGCCGCGCGCGTCAAGAAAATCGAGTTGCTGGGCGATGACATGGCCTTGTTGCACCTGCAGACACCGCGCACGAAGCGGCTGCAATTCCTCGCCGGCCAGTCGGTAACGCTCGAGACCGGCAACGGCGCGGAGGCGGATTACCCGGTGGCCAGTTGCCCGTGCGACGACCGCAATCTCCAGTTTCACGTGCAGCGTCTCCCCGGTAACCGCCTCACCGATTATCTCTTCAAGAAACTGAAAAACGGGGATATTGTCGCGCTCGCCGGACCGAAGGGCGAATTCACGCTGAACGAGGATTCACCGCGCTCCCTGATATTTCTCGCCCATGGCACGGGATTCGCGCCGATCAAAAGCCTCATTGAACACGCCATGGCGCGGGACGTGGCCGAGAGCCTGCACCTGTATTGGCTCAGTGGCGATGGCGGTCATTACCTCAACAACCTGTGCCGTTCCTGGACGGACGCGCTGGATAATTTCCAGTACACGCCGCTGACGGCGGAGGCGGTCAATTCGGCCGCGACCCTCAAGCAGCTCACGCAGGATCATCCCGACCTCGGCGGTTTCGATATCTATGCCGCCGGTCCCGAAACCTTTTTAACCTCGGTGAAAAAATATCTGCGTGACAATAAATTCCCGGAAAACCAGCTAATCACCAATCGCGTGGATTAGCGCCCGTCTGAAAAGCAAAAAAGGACAAGGCAACCGCAGATAGAAGTGGCGCAGGGATGCGCCGAGAAGTGGCACATGGATGTGCCGGTTACGGAGCTAAGGACGCAATACGGAGCTAAGGATGCAAACGCAGATTTATTCATTAGGGAAACTCTGATTTATTAGTTTTCAACGCAGAGACGCAAAGACGCAAAGATTTTTTCAGTTATTCTTCCGAGCTTTTTCTTTGCGCCTTTGCATCCTCGGCTCCGCAACCGGTACATCCCTGTACCGCTCCTGCGCCTGGCGTCAAATAGTCATAATTAATCAGACCTTCCTTAGGATGAACGCGGATAAAACAATAACTTTTTAACTAATCTGCGTTTATCTTCTTTATCATCTGCGTTCATCTGCGGTTAAGCATTTTAAGATAGTTCTAGAAATTTTCGATGGCCACCGGCGCAACCGGGTCAGCCGGCGTAAAACCAAACAGACGGGAATAAAAATAGAACTCCGCCTCCAGCGCACGCCGGATATTTTCCGCGCGGCGGAATCCGTGCTGCTCGCCTTCAAACGGGACATACGCCACGGGGATGTTGCGCACACGCAGGGCATTCACCATTTTCTCCGTCTGCTCCGGTGGCACCACTTTATCTTCCAGCCCCTGAAAGAAGATCACCGGACATGACAATTTGTCCGCGTGGTGTATGGGTGAACGCTCGCGGTACAGATCACGGCATGTCGTATAGGGCCCGATCAGCCGGTCCAGGTAATGCGCCTCGAATTTGTGCGTGTCCCGGGCCAAGGCCTCGAGGTCGCTCACACCATAGTAAACCGCGCCGGCACGAAACATGGTGTGGAACGTCAGCGCGCACAGAGTGGTATAACCTCCGGCGCTGCTGCCGCGGATGGCGAGCCGCTCTTTATCCACCAAACCTCGATCCACCAGATAACGCGCTCCGGTGATGCAATCCTCCACATCGGCCATGCCCCATTGCCCGTTGAGCTTGCATCGATAGGCGCGGCCGTAACCGGTCGAACCGCGGTAGTTCACGTCGAGCACGGCGAATCCGCGGCTGGTCCAGTACTGAATCCTGAGATTCAGCGCGCGGGAGGCGGCCGACGTCGGCCCGCCGTGGCTCAACACCAGCAGTGGCGGTTTTTCCTCCGCGGGCGCGCGGAAATCACGGTTCGCGGGCGGGTAATACAAGGCATGCGCCGTTTCGCCGTGGGTCGAGGGATAGGCCAGCGGCTGCGGCGCGGACAGATAACCGGAGTCCGGAACATCGGTAACGGAAGCGCGCAGAATTTCATATCGATGTGTCGCCAGATCCAGACTTACCACGGCTGCGGGCAGCGTGGGTGAGGCCGCAACAAAAACCGCTATGCCGTCACCGGCCATGACATGACTGATGTCGCTGAACGGTGTTGCAATCTCATCCAGCCTGAGCGTGTCGGTGTCGAGCACGGCCAGATGCCAGGCGCCCGCGCGGTTGAACGTGCAGACCAGGCGCTGCGCGGAGTCGAAAGCACAGGTGGACAATCCAAAAATCCACTGGGGCAGACCGAACTCCGCTTCCAGGGGTGCGAGCGCCTCGATGCGCCCCTGCCGCAGGCGGTAAAGATTCCACCAATGGCTGCGGTCGGAAACAAAATAAAGCGTGCCATCGGGCGCGAACAGCGGCTGAAACACCGATTCCTCGCGGCCACCGGCGACGCAGCGCGGATTGACGGGGAGGCCATCCGGTCCCATGTCCGCCAGCCACAGTTCCGTGCCATCCCACGGCATGTCCGGATGATTCCAGGAAATCCACGCGAGCTGCCTGCCATCCGGGCTCAGGCGCGGGGAGGCGTAAAAATCCTGCCCCGCCACCAATACGCGCGCCTCGCGGCGGCCCTCCGGATCGATGGAGACAATCGTGTTGACAGGTTCGCCCCCGGCGCTGTGATCTTCGCAAACACAGAGAATGCGATGATGCCGGCGGTCAATCACGCCATCGGCGTAGCGTTTGTCCGCGCCCACGGTGATCGCCTGCGGCGGATTATCCGGCGCAAGACGATACAGAAGCTGATCGCGGTCGTTGCTGAAATACAGCACGCCGTCATTAACCATGAACGCGCCGCCGCCGTATTCATGCGCGCGCGTGCGGGCGCTGAAGGGCGCGGGCAGGACCTCTTCCACGGCACCGTGACGCCAGCGCAGGATGACATGGCGCCCGCCTTCCGCGGGGCGCATTTCACTCCAGTAGATATCGGAACCGTCGAGCGCGACCTGGCCCAGGCTGACGCCGCCCTCGACGATGCGATCCGCGGTGATCGGCGAATTCCAGGAACCGTACGGCGCGATGGTCTGGCGGACGTTCACGCGCCCAGATGCACCACGATCTGGCGCGCACCGCGCTTGTGCCGGTGCTCCCACAGATAAATTCCCTGCCAGGTACCGAGCGCCAGCTTCCCACCCTCAATTGGAATCGAGAGTGACGTGGCTGTCAGTGCAGTTTTCAAATGCGCCGGCATATCGTCAGGACCTTCGTTCTGGTGCGTATAAAGCGGGTCGTTTTGACTCGGGCCATCCTGGCCCTCGCCCTCCGGGCGCGCTGAAGCGCGCCAAATTTTGTTCCCGACAAAATTTTCCGGCACCAGACGATTCAGCCACTGTTCGAGATCGCGCCTGACCGCCGGATCGGCGTTTTCCTGAATAAGTAAGCTTGCCGACGTATGGCGCACGAACAATGTACACAGGCCTTCTTTCATTCCGGCCTCGCGCACCATGGCCTCGATACGGTCGGTGATTTCATGCAGGCCCTGTCCGGATACGTTAACAGTGAGATGTTTGATCATGGCAAAAAAAAATGAGACAGGCATTAACAGGAATGCCCAAAACCAAATGTAATGATGACGCATTGTCCTATAAATCATGGTTACCGGACAGGCCGCTTGCGTGCCGATTCCGGTATGCGCTTTGAGACAACTGGGTGACTAACACAGATCTCATCTGGGCGGTTAGAATCCAGCCGGGAATGGTGGGGCAGCGATGGAGAAGCAGCGTACAGGCAAAGCCATCGTTGCTGAATAACCAGCGCTGACAAAACAAGTATCTAAAAGATTAACTTGTCACCGGCGGCAGCTTGCGGTTCACTACCCCAATAACAAACGGGAGGGGGAAGGATGGACCGCACCGAACGCTTCTACAAAATCGAACGGATGCTGCGTAATCAGGACGTGGTGCCGATCCGGGATTTCCTGGATGAGCTCGGCGTCTCGGCCGCGACCTTCAAGCGCGATATCGAATACCTGCGCGAGCGGCTCAACGCGCCGATTCCTTGGGACCGGGAGAAACACGGTTACCGGCTCTACGATCCCGACCAGGAAAACCCACGGCATGAATTGCCCGGTCTGTGGTTCAACAGTTCCGAAATTCACGCCTTGCTCGCCTTCCATCATCTCCTCGACCGTCTCCAGTCCGGCTTGCTCAGCCCGCACATCGCACCCCTCAAGAAACGCATCCAGGCACTCATCGAAAAAGACGATCATTCTTTCACCGAAGTCGCGCGGCGCATCCGCGTGCTGCCGCTGGCGGCGCGGCATATCGAGTCGCCCTGCTTCCAATCCATTGCTCATGCGCTGCTGGCACGCCGCCGTTTGCGCCTTACGCATTACCATCGAGCACGAAATGAAGAAACCGAACGCGAAGTCTCACCACAGCGTTTAGTCCATTACCGCGATAACTGGTACCTCGATGCCTGGGATCACGGCAAACGGGCGCTGCGCACCTTCGCCGTGGATTCCATCCGCAGCGCCGCGCTGCTCGACATCAAAGCGCGCAACGTTCCGGATAAAACGCTCGACACTGAGTTGGGCAACGGCTACGGCATCTTCGCCGGCCGCAAGACCCAGACTGCTGTGCTGCGCTTCACGCCCGAACGCGCCCGCTGGATCGCAAGCGAACAGTGGCATCCCAAACAGAAAAGCCGCCTTGAGGGCGGATACTATATCCTCGAAATTCCCCACTCCGACGACAGGGAATTGCTCATGGACATTCTTAAGTATGGGCCGGATGTCGAGGTCATTGCGCCGGCGCCGCTCCGCCGTGAAGTGGCCGAAAGGCTGCGCCTGGCGGCACAACGATATAACGAAACGGAGAAACAACGATGAACAAAGGCAAAACACAGATCTACCAAATCAAGGTCGCGCTGCGGCATATCGCCCCGCCGGTCTGGCGCCGCATCGAGGTGCCGGCCGACATCAAGCTCGACAAGCTGCACCGCGTAATGCAAGCGGTCATGGGCTGGACCGACAGTCACATGCACGCCTTCCGGGTGGGAATGGTGCAGTACGGCACGTCCAGCCGTGAATTCCCCGGCATGTTCAGGAACGAACGCACCGTGCGGCTCGACCAGCTCGTCGGTAAAGGCGGCAAGCTGATCTACGAATACGACTTCGGCGACGGCTGGGAGCACGAACTCAAGATCGAGAAAGTGCTGACGCCCGAACCGGGTATGCGTTACCCGCGCTGCACCGCCGGCAAGCGCGCCTGCCCGCCCGATGACTGTGGCGGTCCTTGGGGATACGAGCACCTGCTCGAAGCGCTACACGACCCGAAACACGAGGAGTACGAAGAGATGCGCGAATGGATCGGCGGGGATTTTGATTCCGAGGCTTTCGATCTCTATGAGACTGACGAAACGCTGAGAGGTGTTCGATGAACGGCATAAACACAGCGGCGATGGTTGTCGTGAACTCCCTCGTCAGGTATGTTTAATGAAGTGGTTTTCACCCGGTAGGCCGGGTAACGACATTCAAATGTATATATAAAGGCTCGATGGTGGCTATCCATGGAACGTGAAGAACTGCTCAAGCGTATCTCGATTGATCCGGGTGTCTGCTTCGGCAAACCGCGCATACGCGGCACCCGTCTCTGGGTTTCCTTGATACTCGACAACCTCGCCGATGGCATCACGGAAAAAGAGATATTAGAGAATTATCCGGGCCTGACGCATGCGGATATCCTCGCCGCCATCGCCTATGGCGCGGAAATGTCGCGCGAACGCTACGTACCGCTACCCATCGAGAAGTTGGCGTGAAATTCAAGCTCGATGAGAATCTCGGGCTCGGTGTTGCCCGGATTCTACGCGAGGCCGGTCACGATGTTTCGACCGTGTACGATCAAAAACTTCACGGCGCCGCCGATCAGACGATTTATGACGTCTGCCGGCAGGAACAAAGGTGCCTTGTCACGCTCGACCTCGACTTCGGCAACGTTCTGCGCTTCCCGCCGGAACCAACGGCCGGCATCGTGGTCCTGAGGCCTGACAAGGCACTCATCAACACCATCGAAACACTCGCCAGACAATTGTTGGCGGGTCTCATGCAGGAAAACGTCGCTGGCCGTCTTTGGATAGTCGAACTCGGGCGGGTTCGGATTCATCAAGCCAGCGAGCCGAACGAGTAAGCGCGCTTGGCGAAAAAGCCCGCCAAGGCGAGCCGTAATAGCTTTGGCCGTTTGCCGTACTCACGTCATACAAGCGACGGCATCGCCAGTTGTTCAGGGCATCTCAAGCACCCGCATACTGACCGCATTTTGCCGCGGTGTCTTGTGACACAAGACGCAAGACGTTGTAGACGCTTCTTAACGACCTCGGTAAGGTAAATTAGGGCCTGTGGCGCATGAAGTAACCACACCGTCGGGGCAGTCGTCACCGGAAAGTGTTGCGAGACCGGACGTTAGCGCATGCTGCTCAGGCGCGGTCTGAATCGTTACTGGCTCATGGTCTGAGCCAGTAACGCGATTATCCTTGGCATTTATACCGCCGGGGGGGAACACCTTGACCACAGGGAATGAACAATGGACAAAGCAGTTTACCTTGGCAGGAGCCGTAACATGACTGGCCGGGCACTATACCGATTGGGTCGCTCTTTCCAGGATTCCGAATGTTCTGGATTACCCATGTAAGGCGACGAAACATGCACACTGCACAACGCGCACTGCTGGTCTACATGCGGCACCTCTCGGACGAGAACTGGTGCGCCGGCTGGCTCATCGGGCTTGAATTTATGCTGTGGGACTGGGTGCTGCGCCTGCGCAGCGGCGCTGACCACACATTGGAGTTCGAGCGGGCGAGCGCGCCGGACATCGAGGTGCTGTCGTGGCTCGCGGAACAGGCGGAAGGGTGGTGGCATTGGAAGGCAGGGTCGAAAGAACCGGAGTTTGTGCCGCTTAACGAGTGGGTGGAGATATACCGAAACAGACACGCGACTGACTACTCATGACCACTTATTACGCCCACTCAAACCCCGAAGGGAGTACGCTTCCAGAAAATAATAAGGAAGATTGGCACTTGCTCCGAGAACATTTAACGGCGGTTGGAGAAGGGGCCGCTAAAAGAGCGGCTATATGGAATGGCGAAAATGAGGCCAGGCTGGCTGGTTTGTTACATGACATGGGCAAATACGCAGTCAATTTCCAGAAAAGGCTCGATGGGAAGATAAGGGGCGTGAATCATTGGTCGCAGGGGGCATATTGGGCAGCCAGACATGGTGCGGGCGTGGCTGCTTACGCGATCTATGGCCATCACGTCGGTATCCCAGGTGCAATGACCATGCAAGCGCTTATAAAAAATGTCCAAGGGGAGATGACTACTTGGAATATTACTGAAAACTTAGATGAGCTGAAGTCTGTTTTTGAACGTGACGGTTTGGTAATTCCCACAATTATGGGACAACCAACGACACCTTTGAAAGAAAAACACCGTTTTGCTATGGCTGTTCGGATGTTATTTTCTGCCTTGTGCGACGCCGACTTTATAGACACCGAGACCCACTTTAATAAGTATGCTTCTGAGTCTGCTCGACCAACCCCTCCTCTGCTACAACCGCAGAAAGCTCTGGATGTGCTGCTTAACCATATCCAAGGGAAACCTAAGTCTGACGACGCCAATGGCGAACTGGTTTACGTTGCCCGCCAAGCAGTGCTGCAGGACTGTTTAGATCAAGCCGCAAGGACTGAACGCCTTTTCACCTTAACAGCCCCGACAGGGTCCGGCAAAACACTCGCGTCGTTGGCTTTCGCTTTAAAGCATGCGGCGACACATAACCTTCGGCGTGTAATTGTTGGGAACCTCTAAAAATTGCTTCTCATGTAGGTTGGGTCAAGCCGCGTCAGCGGCGGACCCAACAAAATCATACTGTTCGGCGGGTTTCGCTTCGCTTCACCCACCCTACATTTGAATTATTAGAGGTTCCCTGTTGTTATCCCTTATCTAAGCATCATCGATCAAACTGCGAGCGAATTCAAAAAGATATTCGAACCAGTTTTTGGTCCGCAATACGTGTTGGAACATCACAGCATGGCGGATAGGACTAAAGATGGTTCATCAGAATTAAGCAATGAAGAGAAAGATGCTGAATGGGAAAATGAAAGAAGACGCAGACTGCTATCCGAAAACTGGGATGCACCATTGGTCGTCACTACGTCAGTACAATTTTTCGAGAGTCTATTTGCTAACAGGCCGAGCACATGTCGAAAATTGCACAATGTCGCCAAATCAGTTGTCTATTTCGATGAGGCACAAACACTACCCACCGGCTTGGCCGTTGCCACCTTAGGGGCTCTCAATGCCTTGATGAAAGACTATGGCGTAACTGTTGTTTTTGGCACTGCCACGCAACCAGCTTTTAAAGCTTTATCAAGTCACATCCCTGATGGATGGCAGCCAAGAGAAATTATCCAAGACACTCAGAATATCTTTAAGGATCTGAAAAGAGTAATGCCAGTCTGGCCTTCATCGCGCACGGAAAAAATGGAATGGCCCGAGGTGGCGCAAGGGCTAGTTGAACATGATCAGGCACTATGTGTGGTCAACCTCAAGAAACATGCGGCAGAACTGACCCGAGCAATGCTGGAAATTCTACCCAGCCAATCTCATGGCTCTCTTTTCCATTTAAGTACCGCACTTTGCCCCGCGCATCGGCAAGCCGTTCTAAAGAAAATTAGAGCACTACTTGAAGAAAAGAAAACAGTTTATTTGATAGCGACTCAGTGCATTGAGGCCGGTGTGGACGTGGATTTCCCCGTTGTCTGGCGGGCGATGGGGCCACTGGAGTCATTGGCGCAGGCTTTCGGAAGATGCAACCGTGAAGGTCGTTTGCAACCGGAAGAATGTGAAGCTCGCGTATTCGTGCCTATGGAGGATGACATTCCCATGCCAGGCTATAAACAAGCTGCATCAGTTGCCGCGAGCCATTACTGGGAGGCCGATCTTCACTCTCCTGAGGTTTTTGATTCCTACTTCTCCAAGCTGTACAGCGACCAAGATATCGGCGGTGAAGGTAGCCGCCTGCAACGAGAACTGCGGGAAGCTATAGAACAGTTGAAGTTCCCGGATATTGCAGAACGCTATCGCCTGATTTCTTCGGATACAGTATCTGTCGTTGTCCCCTACACCGAAAATGGTGCAAAGGCATGTAATGCTTTGCAAGCAAGGGGGCTGAGCATCAAAGCATTGCGCGCGTTAATGTTTCAGGCGCAACCCTATATCGTAAATGTGTACCGCAATCAGCTTTTCAGAGATAGGGATATCGCGTCGCGCGTTATCCCCGTCTGTGGAGATGTGAAAGGTGGATGGTACACCTGGGTGGGTAAATATAATGACCAGTTTGGCATTCTTACAAAAGCGTCAGATGAAGTCTGGATAGTATGACGAGACTGCACCACAAGAAGGAGGTCGTATGAGCATAAAGGTTTTGATTCGCGGTCCTCTGGCGTGCTTCACCCGGCCGGAAATGAAAGTCGAGCGGATGAGTTACCCAGTGATAACACCATCTGCGGCGAGAGGAATATTGGAAGCCATTCTTTATAAACCCGAGTTCAGATGGAAAGTGCGCCGCATCCACGTACTCAACTCAATCAAATTTATCGGCCTTCGACGCAATGAAGTGCAAGGGAAAATCTCCACGGCGAAGGCAAGGCAATGGATGCGGGGGAAAGGAACCATCGAACCCCTCGTAGCTGATGCCATGGGACGTGACCAGGGCGGCGAAGGCGAAGGACGAACGCAGCGAAATACAGTCGCCCTCAAAGATGTGGCTTACGTAATTGAGGCAGATGCTTGGGTGCGTCCCGAAGTGAAGGAGACACCGGTCAAATACTACGAATGTTTTCAGCGCCGCGTCGAGCGTGGCCAATGTTTCGCCCAGCCGGTGCTAGGTTGCAGGGAATTTGCCGGCTATTTTGAACCAGCTCCAGATCAGTTTGAAACAATTTCCGATACTCGTGATCTTGGTCTGATGCTCTACGATGTCTTTGATCTAGATGCTCGCAACGATGGTTATGCCAAACCCTTTATCACGCTGTTCAGTCCAAAAATGGAATGCGGCGTGATCACGATTGAAGACTATGCCTCGGTTAAGGAACGCCACATCGCAGGAGGCCATCATGCTTGAACATTTGGTCAGGTATGCGGAACGTAAAGGCTTGGGCGATGATCCATGTTTTGTAGCTAAATCCGTAAAATGGGCTATTGCATTGAGTGACGACGGATCGTTCCGAGGAATTAACCCGCTGGGTAACCCCGATGACAAAGGCTGGAAGGGAAAACAGTTCTCCAAAACGCCACTCACGCCGAGGAATGAATTACAGGTTGGAGGAAAAAGCCATTTTCTATCCGAATCTGCTGAAACAGTTTTATTACTGTTCCCAGATGAACCCAAGTTAAATAAAACGATGGAAGAAACAAGAGAATCCATCAAGGCAAAACATGCTTACTTTCGGAAGATGTTTGAGGAGGCGGAAAAATCCGGTGTAAAAAACCTCATCCCGGTAATTCACTTCTTAACCGATTCCAATAAGGTTGATAATGCCAAACAGGAGTTCGCTGGTACCAAAAAAGCAAAACCAAGTGACTCCATTACCTTCGACGTGAACGGAACCAACATATTGGATATGCCTGACTGGCATTCTTTTTGGCGACAGATGCGGAGCGCATCTCAAACTGAAAATCAATCGCAGGTTGCGAAGATGCCCTGCCTTGCCACCGGTGCGCTGACAACTCCAATAGCCGTACATGAAAAGATCAAGGGGATTTGGGGCGGGAAACAGACCGACAGATCACTCATCGCTAACGACAAAGATGCCTTCCAATCTTACGGCTTGGAGCAGGCGTACAACGCGCCTGTATCTCCAGAGGCAGAAAGTCGTTATCGCGCTGCCTTGCAGGAGTTGATTGGATATGCCGTCCCGTTGGGAGGAGCACAGTTCATTTACTGGACTCGAGAAGCTACGCAAGCTGATCCTGTGGCACTTGTACGCGATGCAGAGGATGCCGGCTTTGATTTCTTTGGTAGTGACGAGAAACTCCGAGAAGGGGGTCTGCTTGCTGCTCTTAAGGCGGTGCGCGATGGCAGCTACAAACCGAACGGTTATGAGAATAACCAGTTTTATGGCTGCGCTTTAAGCGGTAACGGGGGGCGTGTGGTTGTCCGTGATTGGTGGGAAACATCACTATCGGATGTTCTAACAAATGTAGCGCGATGGTTTGATGACGTGTCAATTGCCAGAGATAGAAATGTATCTCTAAAACCGCCAAAGTTTTATACGTTTTTGTCTGTTCTTGTCAGGAAGAAACAGGGCAAACCCCAGATTGACGATCTTCCCCCACACATCCCTATTCAACTCATGCGTGCTGCGTTACGCGGCTTCCCATTGCCTCGCAACCTATTGGATAAGGCCATAGATCGCCACGCAATCGAAGTACGGGAAGGAGACGTGAGGGCCGAGCGTATGGGATTAATCAAAGCATTTCTTAACCGTTCAGGAGGAGAAAAAATGACTGAAAGCCTAAATCGAGAGTCGATTAGCATCGCGTACCACTGTGGCCGTCTTCTGGCGCTATTCGAGCAAATTCAGAGCAAGGCATTACCAAACGTCAAAGCGGGTGTCGTGCAGCGGTTCTACGGAGCCGCATCCGCGACGCCGGGCCTGGTGATGGGACGATTATTCCGTACAGCCCAACATCATCTAGGGTCGATTGAGAATCCGACCTACTATCAAAAATTGCTCGGAGAAGTGACTGACAAGATTGGAGAAAATTTTCCAGCCGTTCTAAGCCTGGAGGAACAGGGCCGTTTTGCCTTGGGTTATTACCATCAACGATCAGAGCGCTTTGCCGGAAATAAATAACAAGGTTGCCAATTCACATGATGAAGGAGATTAGACATGAGTGAACCAATCAAAAACCGCTATGACTTCTTATTATTGTTTGACTGTAAATCCGGGAATCCAAACGGTGATCCAGACGCAGGCAATGCACCACGCATGGACCCTGAAGATATGCATGGATTGGTAAGTGATGTAGCGATTAAAAGGAAGATCAGGAACTACGTTCAATTAGCCAAGGGAAACGAGAGCCCATACAGCATCTTCATTGCCCATCATGGTATTTTGAATGAAACGATTAGCATCGCACATGACAAGGCAAAGGCGGAGGACCCAAAGAGCTACGGTGCGATAAAAGGAAAGATCACGCGGGACCAAGTAGAGTTGGCACGTCAGTGGATGTGCCGGCATTTTTATGATGTCAGGACCTTTGGGGCTGTAATGAGCACAGGTAAAGACGCGGGGCAAGTACGTGGCCCCGTGCAGCTTACATTTTCACGCTCGCTTGATCCGATTCTACCCATGGATTTATCGATTACACGCATGGCTGTCACCGATCCGAAGGAAGCAAAGGAAGCTGAAGACACAACCGAACCAACTCAAAGCGAACCCCCCTACCAGACCATGGGCCGTAAAAATCTGATTCCCTATGGTCTATATGCATGCCAAGGGTTCATCAGCGCTCATTTCGCACAAACCCCCAAAGGAACTGGTTTCAGCGATGCTGATCTTTCGTTGCTGTGGGAAGCGCTAGAAAATATGTTTGATCACGACCGGTCTGCATCCCGAGGCATGATGGCGGTACGCAGTTTGAAAATATTCAAACATGTAGGGACCGATACGAATCCGGACCAAAAAGCGCGCCAAGCTATGCTTGGCTGCGCTCCAGCCCAAAAGTTGATAGAACTTGGTCAAGTAGTAGAAATTACGAAGGATGCAGCAGCCATGAAGGCAGATGGTGTCAGTGTCCCGCGTCAGTTCTCGCACTACAAGATTGACGTTCGCAAAGAACGTGTTCCTAAAGGGGTGGAATTCATCGAGAGAATATAACTTGGACACGGATAATCTGATCCCTATCTCCGCGCTGAATCAATACAGCTACTGCCATCGCAGGTGTGCGCTTATCTTTATAGAGCAGTCCTTCGAGGAAAATGTCCACACTCTTCGCGGCCGTGCGCTACACGAAAACGCGGATGAAGTAGCAGCAATATCCGAGGCGGGAACTCGCGTTGAACGGGCTCTGCCGCTCTATTCCGAGCGACTGGGTCTCGTGGGCAGAGCCGACGTAGTGGAGTTTCGCACAGATGGAACCCCCTACCCTGTCGAGTACAAGCAAGGCAAGAAAAAACAATACATGAACGATGACCTGCAACTCGCCGCCCAAGCAATGTGCCTGGAGGAAATGACCGGCAAGCCGGTCCGCCATGGCGCTATCTACCACCACACTTCCCGCCGGCGCCGGGAGGTGGAGATTACCGATGCTCTGCGGCAGCAGGTGGTGGAAACCGTAGCCGCAGTCCGTGCCCTGCTCAACTCAAAGACCTTGCCACCGCCGGTGAACGATCATCGTTGCCCGCAGTGCTCGCTGCAGGAAATCTGCCAGCCCGAAGCTCTGGCCGCTAAACGCAGGCTGCACGGCCTGCGCGAAACATTATTCGATCCGGAGGCCAACTGATGCATCAATTCCTGAATACCCTCTTCGTCATGACGCCCAACGCCTACATCCACCTGGAAAGCGAGACCTTGCGCATCGAGGTCGAGCGTGAAAAAAAGATGCAGGTGCCGATTCATCACATCGGATCGGTCGTGTGTTTTGGGGACGTGATGCTGTCACCGGCCGTTATGCACCGTTGCGCGGACGACGGCCGCAGCGTAGTGCTGCTGGACCGGAACGGCCGCTTCAAGGCACGACTGGAGGGACCCGTAAGCGGCAACATCTTGCTGCGGCAGGCGCAGTTTAAGATGGCGGACAATGTCGGCTTCGCCCTCGATACCGCCAAAGCCGTCATCGCCGGGAAGCTGCGCAATGCGCGACAGGTGCTTTTACGCGGTGCGCGCGAGGCGGCGGACGAAAAAGACACAGACCCATTAGGCCGTGCGGCGGATTCGCTGGCCATTTCCATCAGGAATATACCGACCGCCGACAATCTCGATACCCTGCGCGGTATCGAAGGCGACGCCGCCAAGACTTATTTCTCCGCGCTCAATCACATGGTCCGTTGGGAGGTACGCGAGGCGTTTGCAATGAACGGGCGCTCGCGCAGACCGCCACGGGATCGCTTCAACGCCTTGCTCTCATTTATTTATTCCATGGTGATGAATGATTGTCGCTCGGCGCTGGAAAGTGTGGGGCTGGACCCGCAACTCGGCTTTCTGCATGCCATGCGTCCTGGACGTGCTGCACTGGCACTAGATTTAATGGAAGAGTTCCGCGCGATTCTGGCGGATCGTTTGGTGCTTACCCTCATCAACCGTGGACAAGTAAGCGAAAAGGATTTCCTCGACCGCCCGGGTGGCGCCGTCCATTTGCAGGACGATGCCAGAAAAACAGTGGTGGTGGCCTATCAAGAACGCAAGCAAGAAGAAGTTACTCATCCCTTACTGGATACCAAAGCACCTATCGGCCTCCTGCCGCACCTGCAAGCGCGCTTTCTTGCGCGCACCATCCGTGGCGAGATGGAAGGCTACCTCCCCTTCCTGATCAAATAACCATGCTCATACTTGTCACCTATGATGTTTCCACCGAAACACGGGCTGGCAGAAAACGACTGCGTCGCGTGGCCAAGGTTTGTCAGAGTTACGGTCAGCGGGTTCAGAAATCTGTTTTCGAATGCCAGGTGGATTTGGCGCAATATGAAGAACTGGAGCGATCGCTGGTGGCCGAAATTAATGAGGAAGAGGATAATCTCCGGCTTTACCGGCTGACGGAGCCTGTGGATCAACGCATCAAGGAATTCGGGAAATTCCGGGCGATAGATTTTGAGGGTCCCTTAGTGATATGAGTAGCGCGAACCTATAGCGATGGTGAGTTGCCGGGTATTTCCGCGCTAAACCTAACCATATGAGCACAATGAAAATTTCTGGAAATAATGCTCAATTCTTATGCGCCTGTTGCCATGGCGTGGGTAAGTTCGCGCAGATATCGCCGGAAAACATGATGTATCATCATCTTGCAGTTAGGCTGTTGCACCCGCTGTTGCACCCGCTCCTCGGAGCGGGCCAAGCTCGGAGAAATCATCGCCCTGCTCAATGAGGTTGCACCCGCTGTTGCACCCGCTCCTCGGAGCGGGCGTCATGGCCGGTGACGCGCAGGAGTGTGCGTGCCGGGTTGCACCCGCTGTTGCACCCGCTCCTCGGAGCGGGCACGTCGGCCACCGCCCGGGCGCGATCGATCTCCAGTTGCACCCGCTGTTGCACCCGCTCCTCGGAGCGGGCGATCGGCCGCGAAAAGGGGCGCTGCTTGCTGCGCGTTGCACCCGCTGTTGCACCCGCTCCTCGGAGCGGGCTTTTGGCCCGCGTGGCAAGCCGAGAAAGCGGCCGCGTTGCACCCGCTGTTGCACCCGCTCCTCGGAGCGGGCCGGATCATGCCGGCGTTCAGACATTGTGGACAGACCGTTGCACCCGCTGTTGCACCCGCTCCTCGGAGCGGGCTTTCGGCTCGGCGGTAAGGAGCTTGGTCAGCTTGTTGCACCCGCTGTTGCACCCGCTCCTCGGAGCGGGAGTTCCAGCGTGCGCACCCCGTCGCGGTCGCCGGGGTTGCACCCGCTGTTGCACCCGCTCCTCGGAGCGGGTGAGGATTGAAACGACCATCCTTCAGGCCGGTGCCCGTCTGGATGATGTTGCACCCGCTCCTCGGAGCGGGTGAGGATTGAAACATGCCATCGAACGCCAGGGTGTTGATCAGCGTCTCGTTGCACCCGCTCCTCGGAGCGGGTGAGGATTGAAACCAATTCGGTCGATGCCCCGCCGCTGATCTGCGAAAGTTGCACCCGCTCCTCGGAGCGGGTGAGGATTGAAACATTGTGGTTGCGCGCCAGCAGCCGCGTCCAGAACGTTGCACCCGCTCCTCGGAGCGGGTGAGGATTGAAACAAAACGCT
>Ga0209542_10002154_pt1 | contig 44779 bp, 45 predicted proteins | sample RifCSPhighO2_01_FD_184028 | JGI IMG/M metagenome (GOLD analysis project Ga0209542, IMG submission 184028) | Soil microbial communities from Rifle, Colorado - Rifle CSP2_plank highO2_0.1 (SPAdes) (version 2) | ecosystem: Environmental > Terrestrial > Deep subsurface > Rock core/Sediment ...
CCAGCCAGCCTCTCATACCGGCATCGTGGGGCTGAAGCCGACCTACGGCGCCGTCTCGCGCTCCGGGCTCATCGCCATGGGTTCTTCGCTTGATCAGATCGGCCCTCTGGCGAAGTCCGTTGCCGATGCGCGCATTCTCTACGATGCAATTCGCGGCGAAGACATACTAGACTCCACTACAATTCCAGAAGGTCTCTTCTCCGCACGCGAAGTTCCCGAGCATTTGCGCATAGGGGTTCCGCGACATCTCCTCGGCGAAGGCGTTGATGCGGATGTGCGCGCCGCCTTTGACGCCATGCTTGAACATCTCGCGCGCGCCGGACACACGCTCGTTGACGTAGAACTGCCGATGAGCTCGCACGCGCTCGCCGCATATTACGTCATCATGCCCGCCGAGGTTTCCACCAATCTCGCGCGACTTGACGGCATCCGTTACGGTCATGCGGCGCGCGGGAAGACGCTTCTTGAAGATTATATTCTCTCGCGGACGGAGGGCTTCGGGGAAGAGACTCGCCGCCGCATCCTGCTCGGCACTTTCGTTCTCTCCTCGGGCTACATTGACGCGTATTACCGCAAGGCGGATGCCGCGCGCGCCGTATTGCGTCAAGAATATGCAAACGCCTTCAAAAAGGCCGATGTCATCGCCTTCCCAACGACGCCGTCTCCGGCGTTTAAATTCGGCGAGAAGAGCGACCCGCTCGCTATGTATCTTGAAGACGTCTTTACCATAACCGCGAACCTCACCGGTATGCCGGCAATCTCCGTCCCGATGGGGCGGATTCCCCGGGAATCCGCGGAGCAAGGGACAGTAAAACTTCCCGTCGGCATCCACTTCACCGCGCCGCATCAGGCAGAAGATGTGCTTTTCGCTGTGAGTTCGGCAGTGGAAAAAGCGCACATCGCATAGTATTTTTCGTTTATACTGGTAACGATGCCCGGAAAGCAGATAAACGTCGAATACTTTTTTCGTCTCCTGTATGAGTGGATATACGGACCGCATGCTGTTTTCAATTATGCAGGATTTCAGGCCACCGTTGCGCATATCTGGCTCTGGATTATCTTCATCGGCTACATACTTTCGGTCATAGGATTGTTTGTTATTGTTTATACGACCGTGCGTCTCTTTGAGCTTCGTAAGCGCGAGGAGGTGTACTACAGTACACCCATCGCATCGCCGGAGGCGACCGGAGGCGTGAATCCGCGTTGGCAACACATTGAGTCGCTCGCTAATGGTGCGAGCGCGAGCGAGTGGCGTGAGGCGATTATTGAAGCCGACATCATGCTCGACGATATGCTCATGCGGCAAGGGTATGTGGGCGACGGCGTCGGAGAGAAGCTGAAAGCGGCTGAGCCGGAAAATTTCGGAACGCTTCAGGATGCGTGGGAGGCGCACAAGGTGCGCAATCAGATTGCACACGAGGGGTCCGCATTCAATCTCTCCGAATCGCTCATGCGCCGTACCATCAGCCGTTTCGAAGCCGTCTTTCGCGAGTTCAAAGCAATTTAATTTCAAATTAATTTTGTGCCTTTGTATGAGCCATCCACAACTTTACGCTATAGCGTAAAGTCTTTGATACCTATGCCGTTATCTATTGCTGTTGATTTTTTACGATGTATACTGCTAACAGCGGGGTAGAGGAGAGGTACCTCGGGAGGCTCATGTGAAAACGTGACCCTATCCGGTAACGGGTAGTGGAAAACTCTCTAAATTGCTGGAATACCGTTAGAGCTTCTTGTGCTACAGCGTGATCCGAAAGGATGAGCGCGAAAGCCTGAGAAACGAGAAGATTCGGCAATCAGCAGCCAAGTCTCGGGCAGGCCGGGAAAGGTTCAGAGACTATAATGGGAGAGTCCTTATAGGATTATGGGATAGTCCATTCCAGCTGGAAACAGCAGGTGTAAAAGAACCTCCAGACGCCGGTTCGATTCCGGCCCCCGCAACCACGTAAAGCAGAAGGCCGTACAGGTATTTCCTGTACGGCCTTTTGCCACGTGGCTGCGCCCTAGCAGACACGTGAGTGCGTAACGCATTTACGTGGTTGAAAAGTCGCGTGTGAGTCAGCGGAGCTGGCGATTTTACGCGACAACCAGTGTTAAAGTATTTCGATGTATTACGTCTACCTTCTAGAAAATCAAAATGACAACAGTTGGTACATCGGCTACTCCGCAAATCTCAGACAGAGAGTCGAACGGCACAATAAAGGCGATGGAGCGCGCACCACCGCTCGCAAGAAGGATTGGAAGTTGGTTTACTACGAAGCATACCTAGACGAGCAAGATGCAAAAGGTCGCGAGCGATTTTTAAAAAGTGGTTCAGGCCGCATCTTCTTGAAGAAACAGCTCGTGAACTTTTTGACTCGCGGGAGATAAGCGTAATCGCGGTCCCGCCCTGCTATGCCCTCAGCTGCGCGAATAGTTCATTGATTCTAAATGAGAGTCTGCTATCGTAGAAGCATAGGTCGAATATTGCCAGCCTAATCATTTAATGAACTGCTTCGCAGTCATATAAAAACTTCAATATGGACGAAAACCAGAATCCGCTGCCGGATGAACAGAAGAAGGAAGAAGAGGGAATGGGCAATACTCCTCCGACTCCAGCTCCGAGCGAGGACGTCATCTAACTCGCGACAGAATCGCCCGATGCGCGAAGCGCATCGGGCGATTCTCTGTACCAAACAGTCTTTCATGTTAGAGTGTTGGAATGGACTCTGCACTGGAACATAAACGTCATTCTCTCGCACACCTCTTGGCGGCCGCAGTAGTAGAGCTGTACTCGGAGGCTAAGCCGACTATCGGTCCCACCATAGAAAACGGTTTTTATTATGATTTCGACGACCTTTCCATAACGAAGGGCGACCTCGCGAAGATTGAGGAGAAAATGCGAGAATTGCTGAAGAGATGGGCGGAATTCACGAAAAAAGAAGTCTCTGCGGAAGAGGCGTCGGAGCATTTCAAAAACAATCCGTATAAGCTCGAACTCATTAATGAACTCGCGAAAGAAAATCAAAAGATAACGTTCTATACGAGCGGCGAGTTCACGGACCTCTGTCGCGGCGGCCATGCTGAAAATCCTTCGAAAGAGATTGCCAAAGATTCTTGGAAACTCTCGACGGTTGCGGGAGCATACTGGCGGGGCGACGAGAAGAATAAGCAGCTGACGCGCATTTACGGCATCGCGTTTCATACGAAGAAGGCTCTTGAGGAATACGAAGCACTGATGAAAGAGTCTGAAAAGCGCGATCATCGCAAATTGGGGAAGGAACTTGGTCTCTTCACTTTCGACGACGATGTCGGCCCTGGCTTGCCGCTGTGGCTCCCGAAGGGTGCAATCCTGATTGAAGAATTGGAAAAGCTCGCGAAGGAGACGGAGAATCGTGCCGGATACGAGCGGGTGCGCACGCCGCATATCGCGAAAGAATCGATGTATTTGAGAAGCGGCCATCTCCCGTATTACGAAGATACTATGTTCCCCCCGATGGAGTACGAAGGCGAGAAATATTATTTGAAGGCGATGAACTGTCCGCACCATCACAAGATTTATGCCGCATCAGGGCACAGCTATCGAGATCTTCCGGTGCGACTTGCGGAGTACGGCACTGTGTACCGACACGAGAAATCGGGCGAGCTCTTCGGACTCATGCGCGTCAGAATGCTCTCGATGAACGATGCACATATCTACTGCAGTGAGGACCAATTTGCCGACGAGTTCCGTGCCGTGAACGATATGTATCTCTACTACTTCAAATTGTTCGGCATCGAGAAGTATCAGATGCGCTTCTCGACCCACGGTCCGAAGAAATTGGGCGAGAAATATGTGGACGAACCGGCTCTGTGGAAGAAGACAGAAGACATGGTGCGTCAGGTGCTCATCGAATCCAAAATCCCGTATGTCGAGGTCCCGAACGAAGCCGCTTTTTATGGACCTAAAATAGACGTCGAAGTGTGGAGTGCCATCGGCCGCGAATTCACGCTCGCCACGAACCAAGTCGATTTCGCTGTCGCACGACGGTTCGGCCTCGTCTACACCGCGGCAAGCGGCGAGGAAGAGACGCCTCTCATCATTCACCGCGCGCCTCTCGGGACGCATGAACGATTCATAGGTTTCCTCATCGAGCATTATGCCGGTGCATTCCCACTTTGGCTCTCGCCAGTGCAGGCGGTCGTTCTGCCTGTCTCGGAGAAGCACCGCGAGGCGGCTAAGACGGCACTCGCGGAGCTTCGAAGTGCAGGCATTCGCGCAGAGTTGAGCGATGCGACTGAGTCACTCGGTAAACGCATGCGCGAGGTGAAGCTTAAGAAGGCGCCGTACTGGCTCGTCATCGGCGAAAAGGACGTGGCTGCAGCGGCCGCGACCTTCGAGTCGCGCGATAGGGGACCGCTCGGTCAAGTTTCAATTCCGGAGATTTCAAAAACACTCTCAACCGAAATTACTGCAAGAGGGTAATGAGGGGTAATGGGGACAGGGGTAATAACCGCGACGCCAAGTCACGGTGCATATAATTAGCACGTAGAAATACACGTGCGAACTATAGGTGGGGAAGAGAAGATTGAGTTGGAAAATATTTTAGAGCAGTCATTTCCAATATCAAAAGTCATCAACACACTAAAGAAATCGTTTGATGAAGTTACCGTTTCCGACGAAAGCGACGCCGATGCTACGGAAGCATCATCTCGAGTGTTTTCTGTTTGCAGGATTGCATAATTGCAAAATCTATATCTGAGCCATGTTCTTTCAAGATGGGGACTCTTGGCTGATGGCTGGAATAGTTAGGGAAATACGGGCTGATTTGTGCGCCACTTGCGTTTGTTGTAGAGCTGTGCTATAGTGCGCAGAGGTGGCATTTGGCGCTTTCGGTGCCCTCGGTAGGGTGCGGGAACGCAGGTGCTTTGTTCTTAACAACTAACCAAAAAGGAGGTGCCAAATGGCGCTTGAACAGCGGAAAACAACCCGCTGGGCTGCGCGGGTTGGCATGTGGGTTGCAAAGGCGATCCAACCAGTTCTCGATGTCCTCAAGTCTTTCTTGAGCGTAAAGGAGAGCGATGGGATTCTGGTGGGGGGCAAGAAGACTGCGAATCTACTCGTTCGGAAGATCGCGTACTTCTTCGCAGATTACTACCTCGTGGGAGTGTCCGCCTCAATTGTATCCACGATGAAATACCTCGGGTTCTCGTTCTCGTTGACATTTGTGGCGCTGTGGATTTTCGATGTCATAGTGGCTGGCGCTTTCCTCATTCTCTATGAGAGGACTGGAGAGGACCTATCACTCGGCGAAGACTATCGCAGGGCGGTGGACACGATATACACGAAGTCACGACTGGCGGGGCACGCCGCGCTGCTAATGTTCATCGCCAAAGCGACCTATTGGACTGGTCCAGAGAAAGTCGTTACTTTCTTCCGTAAGGAAATCGGGTCGGCCTATCGGGTGGTGATAGTCCTGCTCATCCTGACGGCCATCCAATCCCTGATCTGGACCCCAATTTATGGGCTCGGCTATGACTTACTAGCGAAGTGACGAAAACCGGCGACGATGCACACGCATCGCCGCCGGGTTCTCTTTTTGTGATAGGATTTTTAAATATGAATATTACGCGCAGGGCGCACCGGCTCTCCGTTTTCGGTTCGCTCTCAAAGGCCTTCCCACCTCTTTTTTTCTGGAAAAGTAACGGCAGTGATCCATCTGATTTGATGATGTCTCCGCTTGATGCAGTTCGGGAACTCGAGAGGCGGCGACGAGACCCCGCATTACTAAGGAGAGTCCGGGAGTATTTAAAGGATGATATCCCGGATTATTTCAGAGACGGTCCCATTTCATACTTGGCTCGACACGTCGCTTCACCAAATTTCGAAACCTTGCGATTCAAATACCTCATGGAACCGCTCGGAATGAAAACTGTTGTGAGCCAAGATACCAAGGACATGTTCGTCCCGTGCAATCAGGTAAAGAAAGCGCTCGGAAAGCTCCACATTTGTCGCGGCATCTCACAGAGGGGAGAGACACTAAACGAACAATTCCAGAATGTCTCCATCATTGATTTCAATTCAGCAAGCGGCCATCCTTTTAATTCGATCACAACACATTGGGGCGAGAAGTTAATAGATTTTCATTCCAGATTATTTTCGAAATTCATGCATGAAAAAATAGAGAACCCGGATGATGCGTTATGGATCGATCGGCATCACCGCGGCAATCTACTTGAACACTATAAAGATTTCTTAGCCCTTTTTGTCACGCACGGAATCCTTTTTGAGGATTATGTTATGGAGGATAAGCATGAAGCCCAGTTCGTGCGAAAGGTATTGCGACCTGCATGCCATTTCATCCAACGGCGCTTTGGTCTCCGACCGCTTATTGTTCCGTTGGTTCCCAAAACGTTCGAAAGCGATCGTTTCTGGCTCAGTTATCCGGAGGAAGTCTTAGACATTGTCCGAGAAAATATGGGCGGTAAATGATTTTGTCGGTACTCTCCCCATGGAGCTATCGCTCCGTTTACGATAGTATTGCTGATATAATCAGGTGGTGATGTATGGATAACAAATCAAAATCGTTATTAACTCTTTTGATAGTCCTGACGGCAATCTCTGTCGGTTATACGTTTTATAAGACCGTTATCAGACAGGATTTCGAGATTGTAAACACAGAACCGGAGGCTGATGCTTCCGAGGTGGAGTAAGGGTTATCTGCGCGTGAGGGAGCACTTGAATGTGCCTCCTCCCTATTTTTTTATTTCTATCGGCTCACAGTACTTCTCTTTTAATCCCGTTTCTTTTAATAGAGAACTGCCATGTGTATCCCATAAAGTTAGCCTCTTGTGGAGATCTTGTTGAACAGTAAAAAGCGTCTCGATTAGATAGGAGACAAAGATCTTGAATGATATGCCATTCGCGTGTTGACGTTCGTATTCAGCTCGGAAGAATACAACGATGTTTTCTTCTCTCTCTCCTTGTCGTAGCATAATATGTTTCAGAAATGGATTTCCACCATAGTCAGTGAGGTGAATTATGCCGTTTATTCTCGAATCATTCATAATGATGGGGGCCAATATCTCCTTGACAAAATGTTTAATTGTTTGATCGCATTTCATGCGTACCTCTTCAGACATCTGACTCAACATATCAAAGAATATGAAATGCGACACTTCGTGTGCAATAACAGCAGTTAGTCCATAGTTGCTCGCCACGCTGCTCGCATTTGTGCGCAAGAAACGTTCCAACGAGAAAAAGAAAACTGGCTGATGAAAGGGTGAAAATGGAAGAAGTGTCGGGATGACTGTATATCCGCTATCATTTTTGGGCCAAGAATACTCCATTATCGTGCCGAGAACTTCGAGAACTCGCGCACCATCTTTTCGAACCTGTAGCGTCATATCCGCCACGAGGATTTCAATTTGAGCTTGATGAAGACGATATTGTTCCCGTACAAAATTACCGATCAGTTTTTCCCCAGTTTCTTCGCCCTGTTGTACCGCATCAGTAAGACCTGGGTAGGCACGAATAATTAAACATTGTTTCTCCGGTGACCATCGATACAGAAAATTAGTAAATTGCTGCACATCTGTTTCGATATCTTGCTTAACGATGATTGAGGGTACAGACATTCCGAGAATTATACTATAAATTCAAAGACATTGAATCCCAATAAAATAGGTGCCGAGGATTTTGGTGCTTATCTACAGAGGCATCCTAAAATCCTGGTATCGCAAATAATCTCTGCGAGGCTTCAGTTTTTCTTAACACACAGTAGAGTTCTAACCCTGATCCATGTGGTAGAATCGAAAGACATGACGAAGGGCGATACTCAGCTAAGACTGGCGTTTCATGGATGAATCCGAAACTTGCAGTCAGCATTTTGATCTTTGCGCAGTGCTGGCCGACCGAGAAAATATCAGAACACGAGACACGGGCAATAATCGTGACTGTCCCCATTCCGCCCCATTCCGCTCCAAAAGTTTGGGCTTGAGCAAAGCATGCGTGGTGTCGGGCGGCCAAAGAATGGGGGCTGACCCCATTAATCCTGACCCCATTAATCCCCCCCCATTAATCCTCGTGGCAGGCACGTATGGTGCAAAAGTTTGGGCTTGAGCAAAGCATGCGTGGTGTCGGGCGGCCAAAGAATGGTGGCTGACCCCATTAACCCTGGTTTACGTTGGGGAATGGGGACTGCCGAAATATTCCACCAATCTTAAACGAAGGAATAGAAATACTTGTATCTGTCCCCATTTTTAACCGATTTATGAGGATCGCTGAGGATACGCTATAATGGTTCTTAATATGACTAAGGAAGAATTTGATGTTTTTTTCGAGAGTTATGCCAAAAACGTTGACGAGGCAAACACGCAGAATTTCTGGAAGTTATCAGATGCACTCATTCTCGAAATAATAAAAAGACATGTTCCAGATCCAGGTCAAAAAGGCGTTATCCTCGATGCTGGTGGAGGTACAGCTCGTTGGGCGATTTTGCTCAGCAAAATATATGCGTCAAAATTTACGGTTTTCGATTTATCCATCGACATGCTTAAAAAGGCTCAGAAGAATATAGAGAAAGAAAGGCTTGGGGAACGCATTTCTCTACTAAAAGGCGATCTCGCTGATATGAGCAACGTTCTAACTGAATCAGTGGATCACGTTATAAGTATCTACAGTCCATTGAGTTTTATTGAAGATCGAGATAAGGCATTAAGCGAGTTACACCGCATTCTACGTCGAGGAGGGAAGGTGCTAGTGATGGGCCATGGTTATTACAACGCAATTGCTTCAAAAATAAATAATTACCGCGCAGCAGCGACTGAGCTTCACGGACTCGATCGAGAGAGTCTAGTAAAATGGGCACCTTCAGTACCCGTACTGAATGTATTCTCAAAAGAAGGTCTGGAAAAAATGCTGAGCGACGCGGGTTTTATAACGAAACAAACATTTGGTGTGCCTGTCTTCGTGCAACCAGGTCTGGAAGATTTTGACTCAGAAAATAAGTTGCGTAGTGAGATCTCGAAAGCCTTAGAGGATGGCGCATTCTTCAATGCAGTGTTCGACCTGGAAATGAAACATAATGGAGAAGCATATGTAGCTAATCGCGGCATGAACATATTTGCTCTTGCGGAGAAGAAATAATTATGGAGCACTTCCATTTCGATCAACTTATCTACCCGCCCTGTCTTCAGGTTGGAGACACAATCGGCATTATCGCCCCTTCAGCTGGACTTGCCGGATTATTTCCACATCGTGCAGAACAAGGAGCACGGATGCTTGAAGAGATGGGTTTCCATGTGAGATTTTCTTCTCATGCGCGAGATTGCGATGGATGGGCCGCTTCTTCTGCAGAGAATCGTGCCAAGGATATTCACGATATGTTCACATCCGAAGACGTCAGTGCAATTATATGTGCTATCGGCGGGAATCATTCTAATCAAGTCCTGAAATATCTCGATTTTGATTTAATAAAGAACCATCCGAAAATATTTCTTGGTTATTCAGACATTACCGTTCTGCACTACGCCTTTGCATCTCAGGCGAATCTTCGTACCTACTATGGGCCATGTTTAATTTCAGAATTTGGTGAGCATCCGAGCGTACTGCCATATACAGAAGCGAGCTTTAAAAAAACTCTTATGAACCGCGGTCCCGTAGGTGAAATTGAAGCTCCCACTGAATGGACCGATGAGTTTCTGGATTGGTTTAATAAGGAGGATACCAAGGGTCCACGCAAAATGAATCCCCATCATGGATATGAATGGTGGAGAAGCGGAAATGCATCCGGCCCACTGTGGGGAGGAACAATTCCAAGCATAAATCATCTTGCGGGCACAAAATATTGGGTTGACCCGACAGACACCATCTTCTTTATTGATATTCCAGAAGGTGGTCCTGGAGAATACATGCCACAATCCGAATTGGACTCATATCTTGCAGATCTTGATAATCTCGGCGTTTTCAAAAGCATTGGTGGCTTAATTATTGGTCGTCCGTATCGATATGGTGAAAATGAAATTAAGGTGCTTCGATCGATGGTTGATCAATATACAAACCACTACAATTATCCTATTTTATACAATGCAGCTATTGGACATACGTCTCCCATCATAACTGCGCCGCTTGGCAGCAATGCGCGTATAGATTCTTCAGCGAATTTATTCAAACTTCTGTGATCTAGGAAAAGAGGCAACCCCGCCGACAGGCGGGGTTGGTTGTGTTACGTGAAGTTCGTCAGAAGGAGCTCAGTTCCAAGACCACTCGTGAAGAGCCGTTCTTTCCGCGACTGGAGCAATTTTTGGGTCCAATCTGCGAATCCTCCATCCACGAGCGGGTATTGCTCACCTCGTTCATTCGTCGCCCAGATTTTGATGCACGCATTGGTATAATAGTTCATGCCGGCCGCGCGATCAAAATCAATTTGGAAGGTCACCCAAGGGAATGTGCATCTTAATGGGGTGATCACCTGCTTCTCAAGGTCAGAAAGCAATATTGTCATTTCGTTGATTTTATATTTCTCAACGAATGCTGAAGTGACCTCATCGATGCTACGAACACGACGCATCCAATGAAGGTTGTACTGATCAAAAACGCTCGAGCCTTGAATCTGAACGGCTCTACCGATTTCTGCGCTATCGAGTTCATGATGAGCTACTATTGCCCTCATGATGCGAACGTCAGACAGATCGACAGTAACTTGTTGCATTGCATATCCAGCAGTTTTGAGAGCAGCGAGGTATCCGAGGTAGAACTGTATGTGCTCCCGCAGGGATTCCACCTCAAATTGCCGATATCCCGTGTCACGTCCAGCACTCGCTAGAGCAAACATCTTGAAGTGTGGACTGAACCCGGGAATGTCATCGAATCGTTGTAAACGCGTACAGCGTGCGCTAGTAGCAAGGCGAATGACTTCTGGACTTCGAATGTTACCGCTAAGCAATTTCGCACGCTCCTTGGCGCATTCGAGTGCCAACGCCGTGGTCGGATCGGCAAGAACTTCACAGTTCCGTATCGTTCCGAGGACGTTTTTTTGATTCACGCCTGCCAGTACCGCGTTCACACCGAGCGGTATGACGCTCGACAGTTCAATCCCTGCAAAACGCGGATCGAGCAACTCGTATGCGATCCTATCCGCATTGACAAATGCCTGCTGACTGACCGTACATGGACTTACTAAGCGGTTCTCCTTATAACCGGCCTTGATGTTTAACAGTGAGATTTTCCGCGCCCGTCTCGCGAACACTTCCATAAGAAGCGTATGTAGTCTGTTGCCGGGCATGTCTGAAAGGGAATCAGCAATGTGTCCGGCTCCACTAGTCGTGATAATCTTTTCAATCACATCGGTTTTCATGCCGATCTCCTTTCTGTAAAGATCAACTCAAGGATGCCAAAAGAATTATAGGACAACGGGTGACATTTAGCAAATACTTTGATAAGATGTCCTCGATGCAAAAGAATACGGTTAATCATCCACTTGGTTTTTTTAAGAAGGATAATTCGATTTACGAATCAATTAATAACGATGATATATCTTTTGCGGCGTCGGACAACAAGTCGTACATTTCCATTCCTGATTATGATCCGGCTACACACTATATTGAACTCACTCGCTCTAGATATTATGAGACATTGATTACGGTGAGGCATCACATCAAGTCGGTCTCGGACAACTATTTTTACTTACTTGGAGCGAAAAACATCGATTTGTTCATGATGACGCCAAGCATTTCTTCTCCAATGGGTCCCGGGTCGGATTCTGAGGCTATTCCGATTAATTTTGGCAAACTGAAAACATATCTCACGGACTCCTCGCAGTTCGGATTCGAACCGCTTCTGATGAATGGCATCGACAAGGTTTATTGTTACTTACCATCAATGCGTGGTGAAAATCCAGACAAACGTCACTTGAACCAATTTTTTCACTGCGAAGCAGAAATAAAGGGTAGTCTAGACGCGCTTATTCCGATTATTGAAGGATATGTAAAATCCTTATGTGAGGCTCTGACATGGATGCCTAGTATTGTTGGAGGAATAAGCCGGGAACCGCAGGCGACTCGTGCTGCACTTAGTCGAATACTCGCTTTTGATACTTTCAAACGAATCACCTTGGATGAAGGTATTGAAATTCTGAAAAAAAGTGAGGTACCTGACTTATTTACTGAAACCCAACATGGTCGGGATATGACTTCGCGTGGAGAACTAGAATTGCTTCGCATTCTGCATATAGATACTCCGCTGTGGGTAACTTCATACGACAGAGATCGGGTAGCCTTCTACCAGAAACCTGAACCAAATAATAGTGACAAGGTTATTAATGCAGATCTACTATTCCCACCGCTAAATGGAAATTCTTTCGGCGGAGAAATTGTTGGGTCTGGGCAGCGACAGGATTCAGTTGAAGAAATGTATGAATCCCTTAAACGTCAGGGAATACCCGCAGCACCGTATGAATGGTATATAAATTTAAGGCGTTTATCCGGATACGGAATAACGTCCGGATTTGGTCTTGGAATAGAAAGATTCATCGCTTGGGCTCTTTGTCTAGAAGATATTAGGGACGCAATTATATATCCACGACTGAAAAATGTTGTTACGTATCCATGAGGGAATCTGAAGCAACACTTGCATTTATATTCGACTAAACTAGATGCCGATAAGTTTTTGAGTCACCTCCTTTCGAGAGGAGGGACTCTTGGCTGATGGCCGGAATAATAAGGAGAGTGAAGGATGGTGCCTGTTCCAATTTTCCCGCTCTTAACACACAGTAGATTCTTAACCCTGATCCATGTGGTAAAATTGACACACATGGAAAAAGGGAATTCTCAGAAAAAGGAGAGAATGTTTTCATGGATGAATTCGAAGTTAGAAGTGCGTGATACCGGGAAGTACGGCAAAGGAGTTTTCGCTACGGAAAACCTGCAAAAGAATGATATCCTAGCGATGTTCGGTGGATACGTGATGACGCTCGACGAGGAAAGTCTCTTGCCCGAAAATATTCGCGACTTGGGACATCAAATCTCCGACGATTTTGTCATAGGAATAAACGATGTGGCAGATTTACAATCCGTCGATTATTTTAATCACAGTTGCAATCCGAATGCAGGTATTAATGGGCAAATTTTCCTCGTTGCGATGGAAGATGTCATACCTGATGAACAAATCTGTTTTGATTATGCGATGACTGTAGGAGGGGATGAGCCGTACTCTTTAGAATGTTTATGTGGCTCAGAAAATTGCAGGAGAGTGATTAGCAACACAGATTGGGAAAATCCAGAATTGCAGAAAAAATACAGAGGATATTTCCAGTGGTATCTACAAGAAAAAATCAATAAATTGCAACAAGCTTTATGAATTATCTTGTTTGTCCAGACTCAGTCCCTAGTTTCTTAGGTTTTTTTGATATTTCTATAGCTCCAACCCTACTATTCTATTCCTATTTTCCAATTGTTATCGTCTCTCTTCTCTTGAGCATCTTCATTTTCTTTAAAGATAAATATTCATTGCAGAGTAAATTACTGTTGCTAATATCGATACTTTTTTCACTCTGGATTTTAACAGCGATTATTGGATGGATTGCCGTTTACGCAAGTACTGTTCATTTTTCTTGGCAAATTATCGCTGTGTTTGAAATGTTGGTATTTATTTTTGCTTTGTATTTCGTCGCAGTCTTTCTAAACAAGAAAGATATTGATTTCAAATATAAGTTATTGCTTGGGCTGGCATTTTTGCCAGTCATAGCTTCTTTGCCAACGGCTTTGAATATGGTGTCATTTGATCTGATAAATTGTCAGGCAAATAATGGGTATATTTGGGAGTACGTCTACATTTTTGAGGTCTCTTCGATCGTCATTATGATGTATATGTTTTTCAATAAGTTCCGCTCGCTTGCGAAAGGCGACCAGTTTAGAAAGCAAATAGTGATTTTGGCTATAGGAATATTTCTGTTTTTAGGGATGTTTACCGCGACCAACGTTCTCGGTGATTCACTGCTCGTGTATGAGTTCAACCTCATTGGCCCTATCGGAATGGTGGCTTTCGTAGCATTACTTGCATTTATGATTGTTCGATTCAAGACATTTAATACTAAACTCATTGGCGCACAGGCGCTCGTGGGAGCACTCACTGCAATAATATTTGCCGCGTTGTTCGTGAGGGAAATCGACGATGTCAGGTATGTACTTGTCGGCAGCATACTGCTCGTGATAGCCGTGGGCATTATGCTCGTGCGAGGCGTAAAGCGAGAAATCGCGCAGCGCGAGAAGATTGAGAAATTGGCAGGAGAGCTCGCCGCAACAAACGAGCGGCAGGAAACGCTGATCCACTTCATTGGGCACGAGGTCAAGGGGTTCTTGACCAAGGACGCAGGCGCGTTCTCGGCGCTCTGCGACGGCGATTTCGGCCCGCTGCCGGACGGACTACGGCCGTTTGCCTGTCAGGCGCTCGAGGAGTCTCGACGCGGTGCTGACTCGGTCGCGAATATCTTGAAAGCATCGAACTTGAAGAAGGGCACCGTAACGTACGCGAAAGCACCATTTGATCTGAAAGCACTTGTGGCGGAAGCGGTCGAGAAGGCGAAGACAACTGCAGAACAGAAGAAGCTGACCATTACGTTTGCTGCTGACGACGGCTCGTACCAGATGACAGGGGACAAGGCGCAGATCAACGACCATGTGATCCGCAATCTTATCGATAATGCGCTCAACTACACCGCGACCGGCACGGTTGCTGTCTCCCTCAAAAATGATGCAGGGGAATTCGTCGTCTCGGTTAAGGACTCCGGCATCGGCATCACCGAGGAGGACAAGAAGCGGCTCTTCACCGAGGGCGGCCACGGTAAGGACTCGCAGAAGATTAATGTCCATTCCACCGGCTACGGCCTCTATATCGCGAAGCAGATCACCGAGGCGCACGGTGGCACGATCCGCGCCGAGAGCGAAGGACAAGGCAAGGGTTCGACGTTTGTGGTGGAGTTTCCCGTCTAGAAGACTTCATTTCAGAAGATAGAAATGGAGTGGTAGGATAAGCTCCTGTGGCAGAGAAATATAACCGCAAAAGGAGTGAGCGAAGACCAGTTCATCTTCCCCAGTCAGAAGAGGAATGGTTGCAGCTTGGGAAATTTGAAATTGAGAAGATTACCGTTGAAGGGAGGGAGATACGATGTGCATTGGTACGTGGACCAGAGCACTCCCCGCTTGTTACTATGGTGGGAGGTATTCCTCGCGATCCCGAGCGCCGCAAGAAACTGCCGCTGATAAACAAATTGTACGGGCACCTCGCGCTTAAAGTGCTCGATCAAGGCGAATCCAGTCTTTTATACAACCAACCATCCACGGGTGGCTCAACCGGTGAGTGGAAAGAAGAGACATTTCAGTCTCGGACGAAGGTTCTTGTTGAAACGTCGAAATATTTTTATGACCACACAAGTGCCACAAATCTTTCGCTTGTAGGCACAAGCGCTGGAGCTTACATGGTGGTTAATGCGCTTCAACAGCTAGAAGGCCTGGGAATTCGAGTCCCGAGAATAGCACTTCTTTCTCTAGCGGCATTTCCAAAAGGCATTGAGGATATCGCATATGGCGAATCTTTCAGTAGGGCTATTCACGAAGATTGGGACATTTCTGACTCGCCCGTTTTCCCCCTGCTCGAAAAGTATGTAAGAAACGGTGGGTCGGTCTTCATGAGCTTCTTCGAGGCTGATGATCCCCCGATTCCTCAACACATACAGAATTTTTATAAGGATTTCGCACGACGATTATCGGATACAGGGGCAGACATAAGATCCACGATCATCCCAGGAGTCGCGCATAACTTCCGGAGGATCGACATATCGGAAGGCGCGAATGCAGTCGATAACGACAGTATACGGACGACAACAACCGTTCTTGCTAATTTCTTACGTCAATGAAAAAGATACCTTTAAGAATCAATTTTGGCAGGACGGTACTGTTCGGCGACTCTATCCAAGAGAATACCAATCCGCGGTGGCTTTTTCTTCATGGAGCGGGCACCAGCGATAGGAAAAGATTTGAGCAATTGAGAATACTTCTTGCAGATGTGGGAGTTGGCTCATGTTCTTTTGATTTTATTGGCCATGGAGAAACGGGAGGAAGTCTCATTGGGTCATCCCTGGAGAGCAGGGCTGCTCAGACAGCCGCCCTGATTGATTCGCATGCGGTGTCGCGGCCTCTCTCAATTGTAGCTTCGAGTATGGGTGGCCATATCGCGATCAAAATGACGGAGTCGCACGAGATTGAAAACCTCGTACTCATAGCTCCTGCAGTGTATGCGTCGCAGGCGCATAGCATCCCATTCGGCCCAATCTTCACTGAGGTTATTCGACGTCATTTCAGCTGGCGGGAAACTGATGACTGGGAGATTTTACGAAATTATAAGGGCAATTTGCTGATCTTCGAAGCCGAAAATGATCAGATCGTCCCGCATGAAGTAATAGAGAGAATTTATGATTCTGCTCGAGACGCAAGATCCAGGGCTTTAGTTGTCGTGGAGGGCGCGACACACTCTCTGGCAAAATGGCTCGACGAGCGTCAGGATTCTCTTAGGGGAATTGTTGAAATGATACATGGGTTGCATCAATCCACCGATAAGGCGCACGGCGGCACCATCCGCGTCGAGAGCGAAGGACAAGGCAAGGGCTCAACCTTCGTTGTCGAGTTCCCGGCGTAGTTACCAAAACAAATTAATCAGTGTCTTTTTTATTTTTCTTCCGTAACATCAGTTCGGGCTTTCCCATCGTCAGTTCTAAACTCACTTTAATGCCTAGCGACTGTATCCAATTCAAAATCTCTTTCTTCACATTTGAAACGTTCTCAGTCCTACGCACATGATGTCTCTCGACTTCCATAAATAGACCGAGGCCCTTCACATCTTCAAGAACTATCTCGTAACTTTTGCTAGTAAACGTGGATTTAATATTTTTAATCCTTATCAATTCTTTAAATCCCAATTTCTTGAATATCTCGTCTATTTTCTTATAGTCATCAACTTTTGTTTCATATTCGTCTGAATAGAGCCACACCCCTTTTTTATCAAAACGATCAACTTTATACGCAATTGAAGATTCACCATCTTTGTCTCGAATCCTCAGGCACTGTTTTAATTGACCGCTCGGATCCGGCTTTAATTCGTTACGTTTAGGATCATAATAATATGTATCAAGAGTCTTCTTGTTACCTAGGAATTTCAATTCGTGCAGCTTTTGTAGAGCCTTTTTTTTCTTTTCGTGTATCTCAACCAATATTTCAACCTCTCTTTTCATAGTTGTGTATGATTTGACGTATTTCTTCCTTCGTATTGAGGGTGATTCCCATTGCCATCGTCCAGTTTTTCTGATGCCTATATATTATGTTTTGGGCGGCGTCTCTTCCGAATAAGTAGCCCATGACCATCGCAGATTCCTTAAATGAAGAGAACTGCAGCGGTACAATAATGCCTCGCTTCAGCCAGGTTAGGCCACAATTACGCGGCGAATCTATCTTTTCGGATCTTATCGTCCGCCATTCGTCAAAGTCCTTCGCCCGTATGGTATCTGGTATATATTTAAACCACATATTATTCAATTCATCATTGAAGGTTTCATCCCAGCCTATTGTCACAAAGATTCCATCGTCCCGTAATATCTCATAAATAGCTTTCAATTCATGTATGCATAACTCCTTGTCAGAAATATGGCTCGGGAAACCAAACGAGCTAATAACGAAGTTAGATTTAACTTTCAATACCTTTGGTAGTTTCAGAATATTCGAATGAATGACTGAGACTTTATTTATAAATTTCCTCTCCCTTTTGATATTCTTTTCTACGAAGTCACACATGCCCTTACTCGAATCAACGCCAAATGCTTGACCTTCATACTTGATTTTCTTAAGAATCTGCCATAACGTTCTGCCCGTTCCTGTTGCTACATCTATCGGATTGATAACTCGTTTGCTTCCTAGCATTCTATGAATTAAATCAAAGCAAATATTTTCAGGATCTTCTGACTCAGAAAAAAGATTATATATGGCAGGATCCTTATACCACTTGTCTGATTCATCAATGATTAGGCCGTTTTCATTTTTATGCGAACTAATTTCCAAATTTAATTGATTTTTGTAATCTGGATTCAGAAGAAAATATATAGTTTTTGATATTTCAGAAATGACAGATGTTTCCGTTTCAATATCTAGAATCTTATGCAGTGTCTCCAAGGCGTTATCATGCGCCATATTTCTCATTGATCTGCAAGCCATCTTCCTAATTAGCGGATCCCCATCGAATAATGCTCTTTCAAGAAACGGTTTCAGCAACTCAACGTCACTGTACTGCAAAGCAAAAAATGTATAATACTTAAGTTCATAATTTTTATGTTTGACAAGCTTCTTCAATTTATCGAAGATTTGTTTATCTACTAAGTTTAATCTACCGATTATCCAGCAGCAGTTTACTAGAACATCGCAGTCGTTGCTCTTTAGGAATAGTTTTTTGATTGCGGGGTAAATTATTTTTTGTATATTATCGACGTTACTTAAAGTCAATATACCGATAATCGATTTTTTATCAGATACGTTATTAAGGTAATATTTCAGACTTCGGATCCTACCAATCTTTAAAGAACGTTTTAGTAAATTTACTGCTTCCTCAACGCCAATATTTTCAAGTGAAAAAGCCGCTCTCCACCAAGCGTTTGAATTAGTGCTGTAATTTACGACTGCATACAGAAAGTCTACGACGAACTGATCTTTCCGATTGAATTCGCCAAATAGCCAAGCTAATCCAATAGAATTATACAGTCGCGGCGTATTTTTAACTTCTTTAAATATTCCAATTACTAAGTCGGTAGGTAGGTGTTGCAGTATGCTTGCAATGTTCCAGTCATATTTTTTATCATACGACGCTATTCTATCAATTAAATTAGAAACAATTGTTCTCCTACTTTCCTCTCCTTCTTGCATCAATAATTGTGAGATCCGTAATAACTCTCTTTCGGAATAAATAGCCTTATTTAAGAAATCGAAATTGTCCAACGAAATGTTGTCAATTATTCGCTGGTCTTCTTTTGAAAGCCCATTCTTCATGGTGGCAACATGTTACAACATGTTGCTAACAAAGTAAAGGACTCATCGGTTGCTACGAACTCCACACCGCGCTCGATAGTGTGACGATGCGTCAGCTATGGCTTCTATATCGCGAAGCAGATCACTGAGGCACACGGCGGCACTATCCGTGCCGAATCAGAGGGTGCTGGCAAGGGTTCGACGTTTATCGTGGAGTCTTCGGTCGCATGAGGCTCCGAAGGGCGTAGTCGACATACTGAGACGTCCGCGCAATGTTGGAATATGGTATAATATGTATAATGATTTCTATTCCCGCGTCGGCCGTGCGATTGTTCTGGGACGTTAATCCGAGAACGCTCGACCTCGCAGCGCACAAAGGTGTCATTATCGAGCGTATGCTCAACTACGGAACGCTTGACGATTGGCGCTGGCTCATCTCGACATATGGACTGAGTGTCGTGCGCGATGCTCTTACTGGGCGAGGGTCGGTCCGCCAAAGCGGCATACGAAAAGAGTCCGCGGGATTGGCCGCGCTCCTTATCCGATGAGCCAGCTGCATCTCGAGACGCTCATACCGGAAGCGACGGAACTGTTCCCGAAGCTCGCGGCGTTCAAAAAGGAATTTTATCTAGCGGGCGGCACGGCGCTCGCTCTTCAGCTCGGCCACCGTGTGTCGGTAGACTTCGACCTTTTCACCCCGCAACCAATAAAGAAAACTCTTCTTCCGATGGTGGAGTCTGTGTTCTCTGTCCCTGTCTCGAACGTGCTCGTGAATAGTAGCAGTGAACTTTCGCTTATCGTCGGGGGCGTCAAATGCACATTCTTGGAGTATCCGTTCGCGGTACTCTTGCCACTCCAAGAAGGCGAACCGGTTGATCTCTTGTCTGCCAAGGAGATTCTCGCTACGAAGGCATACTCTATTGGACGCCGCGGTTCATTTAAAGATTATGTAGATCTGTATGTAGGACTACGAGAATCTGTCGCATCGCTCGGCGAAATCATAGAGCTTGCCAAGAGGAAGTACGAAGACGCGTTTAATGACCGGCTCTTCCTGGAACAACTATTATATCTCGATGATGTTGATGAAATCACGCTTCTCATGCGATCTGGTCAGCAACCGACGAAGCAACTCATACTAGATTTCTTTACGAAAGCGATAGTGCAGTTGAAGCTTTAGCGCGATACTGTCGTTACAGCGAGTTAGGACGTCGGCAAGTGCTCAACGTTTTCAGTAGGGTTTCCCTCCATTACGTAATGTGATCGGTTGCTGAACCAGAAGTTAGTCTGAGATCATTTATTTACTCGAGACGATATTTGTCGGAGTGCCGGCGGCGAAGCTCTTGATGTTTTCAATTGAGGTATTCAAAATGCGCTCGACCGCCTCGGTCGTATTAAATGCGATGTGGGGCGTGACGATGACACGCGGATGATCGATGAGATAGTGATTCTCGAGCGCAATTTTCAGTTCCGCCTCCTTCGGGTGAGGCGCAGTCAAAAGCGCGACTTCTTCGGAGAGTTCTCCCTCTTCTTCGAGCACGTCGAGTGCTGCGCCAGCGAGCGTGCCGTCCTTGATCGCGGCGATAATCGCTTCGGTCTCGACAACCGCGCCGCGCGACGTATTGATAAGGTACGATCCCTTTTTGAATGTGGCGATGTTCTCTCGATTGATAAGATGATGCGTCTGCACGTTATACGGGACATGGAGCGTGATCACGTCTGAAGTAGCGAAGAGATCCTCGAGCGATGCGTAGGAGAAGTTGAGCGCTTTCGCGCGCGCGTCGTCAGTATGGTGGTCGAAGCCGAGCACCTTCATCCCGAACCCATTCCCGATGCGAATTGAATGGACGCCGATATGGCCGCAACCGACGACGCCGAGCGTCTTGCCTGCGAGGTCGAATCCACGCAGATTGTTCTGTACGAAAGCGCCGGTCTTGCGCACCTGCTCATCGGCGTCGATGACGCGTCGTGAGAGCGCGAGGAGGAGCGCGAAGGCGAATTCAGCAACGGTATTCTCGCCATACGAAGGCACATTTGCGACGGCGATACCGCGCTTCGTTGTGGCCGCAAGGTCGATATGGTCGAAGCCGGTCGAGCGCGTCGCGATGAGCCTCAGAGCGGGAAAGCGATCTAGCTCGGCCTCTCCAATGGGCGACTCAATAAAGGTGCAGAGAATCTCGGCCTCCGGATCAGTGAGATCGGGATACTTTGCAAGCGAGTCGTTATGAAATTCTATTTGATCATTCGGGAGTCGTTCGCGCACAAATGCTTCTTCCCACGGTTCGCCGGAAAAGTAGTGGATTTTCATAGAGGTATGCGCACCATGTTACACCGATTCGGCCTCGCGTTCTATGGCGCGCAGTCGGTCGTACTTCTCGATGCGTTCGCTCTGCTCGAGCCCGCCCGCTTTGATGCCGTGGGCGCCGACGGCGTACGCGAAGTCCGCGATGAAGGTGTCATGCGTCTCACCCGAACGGTGCGATGCGACGACAGCGAAGCCGGCTGCATAGGTTTCTTGTACCGCTTTCAGCGCTTCGCGAACCGTGCCGATCTGGTTCGGTTTTATGAGTACAGCGTTTATTTCCTTGCGACTTGCCGCTTCGCGGATGCGCGTTGGATCGGTAACCGTGAGATCGTCGCCAATAATCATGACTTTCTTGCCGATCGCTTCGGTGAGATGGGCGAAATCGTCGGGCGCGGTCTCAGCGAAGGGATCCTCGATGCTGTGAATAGGGAAGCGGCTGGCGAGATCCTCATATATCTGAAAGAGCAGCTCGGCTGTATATACCTTATCGAGCAGGTGATATTTCCCATCGCGGTAGAGCTCGTTCGCAGCAGCATCGATCGCGATAGAGGTGTCAGGGAACTCCCGAGTGATGTCGGTGAGCAGTTCAAACGGCGCGTCGAGCGTATCGAATGTCGGCGCGTAGCCGCCCTCATCACCCATCGGCGTGTTTGCGCCGAGGCGTTCGCCTATCTTCGAGAATGCTTCCTGTGCGATAGGGAGCGCAGTACCCATGTGTCCCTCGATGGTGAGCAAGTATTCCTGGAACGGGAGTTTGAAATCCGCGTGTGCGCCCCCATTCATGACGTTGATAAAAAGACGTGGCGCGCGCGGGGTCGTCCCCGCGCGCGTGCTGATGGCGCGCCAGAGCGGTACCCCTTCTGCCGCTGCGAAGAGTCGCTCGGCCGCGATAGAAACTGAAAGGATGGCATTGGCGCCGAGGTGCGATTTGTTCGGTGTGCCGTCGAGCGCGATGAGAAAGGTGTCGAGCTCGTCTGCTGAAGAGAAGTCGCGTCCATTCACGGCGCGCGCGATCTCGTCGTTTACATTTCGAACGGCTGTCGCGACACCGCCGCCGCCGTCGCGCAACTCAAGGGCCTCGTGCGCGCCAGTACTCTTGCCGCTCGGTACCGATGCCGTGACCGACACCTGGCCGCTCGTGAGCGTCGTCTCGACCGTCGGCCGATGGCGGGTGTCGAAGATGGAACGAGCCTCAACGCGAGTAATGAGCATATTAATTGGAAAGTTTCTCTTCTATCTCTGCAACGTGTTCGACCGTCTTCACGACCGAGTCGGGGTTGAGTGACATGCTCTCGATGCCTTCCTTCACGAGGAACTCGGCGAAGTCGGGCAGGTCGGAAGGGCCCTGTCCACAGATGCCGAGGTACTTCCCGCGCGCGGAACATTTGCGGATGATCATGCTGATAAGCGCACGCACGGCTTCGTTATTCTCATTGCCGATATGCGTCACGATGCCGGAATCGCGATCGAGACCGAGAGTGAGCTGGGTGAGATCGTTGCTACCGATCGACATGCCGTCGAAGAGATCGAGGAACTCTTCTGCGAGGAGGACGTTTGACGGTATCTCGCACATCATATAGATCGGCGTCGTCTCGCCCGGACTTTTTGTGATTGATTTGGCGCGAAGACCCTGTTCCGCCATGATGCCGAGCACCTGTTCGGCCTCTTCGAGCGTGCGACAGAACGGGATCATCGGAATGACGTTCGTAAGTCCCATGTCTTCGCGCACTTTGACGAGCGCGCGGCACTCGAGCACGAAGGCCTCTTTGAACTTCGGATCGTAATAGCGTGAGGCGCCGCGCCATCCGATCATCGGGTTCTCTTCGTCTGGTTCATACGCTTCTCCGCCGAGAAGCGTCGAGTATTCGTTGGTCTTGAAGTCGGAAAAGCGCACGATGACCGGCCGCGGAGCGAAGGCGGCGCCGATCTTCGCGATGCCGTACGCGAGATTGTCCACGTAGAAATCAATCGGATTGCTCCAGCCGATGATCTTCTTGGCAATGGCGACTCGCAGGCGCGGAGAGATCCTCCGATAATTCAGGAGCGCGAGCGGGTGCATGCCGATGTTCGAGGCAATGATGAATTCTTCGCGCGCGAGCCCGACGCCCGCTACCGGCAGGAACGATCGCTCGAAAGCGATATCCGGCGAGGCGATATTCACCATGATTTTGGTCTTCGTCTTCGGGAGTGCGCCGAGCGAATGTTCGCGCGTCACAATCGTTGCCTTGCCGGCGGTGACGATGCCCGCACTACCGGTCGTGTCGACAGTCACGAGCGTACCGGTCTTGAGAACGCGCGTCGCGTTACCCGCTCCCACAATAGCCGGCAGACCGAGCTCGCGCGAGACGATCGCGGCGTGGCTCGTGCGCCCGCCACGGTCAGTGATAATCGCCGAAGCCATTTTCATAATCGGCTCCCAGTCGGGATCGGTCATCGTCGTCACGAGAATTTCGCCCTGCTTAAATTCCTTTATCTGCCGCGGATTCATGATGACCCGCATCGCGCCCGTCGCGACCTTGGAGCCGACTGAGATGCCACGCACGAGCTCCTTCCCCTGGCCGGTGACTTTGTATTCAACGAGTTTGGAATAGTTACGCTCGGCTTGCACGGTCTCGGGCCGCGCCTGCACGATGTAGAGCTCGCCGGTCGTGCCGTCCTTTGCCCATTCCATATCCATCGGCACCCATGTCTTCGCGCGCTCGGAGTAGTGCTTCTCAACGAGAGCACCCCAGCGAGCGAGCTCTTCTATCTCTGGCTCGGAGAGAACGAAGCTCCTTTGTTCATTTGCCGATGTCTTTACTGTTTTGGTCTGCTTGATGCCGATTTTCCCGAGAGCGTAGAGCATCTTCTTATTTTTCACGCCGAGCGTTTTGCCGATAATGGGCGATTTCACTTTGCCTATCTTCGATTTCATAACGAGATATTCGTCGGGCGTCACGTGACCTTGCACAATGAGCTCGCCCAAGCCCCATGTGGCGTTGATAAGGACCAGATCGCGGAAGCCGCTTTCAGTATCGACGGTGAACATCACGCCGGAAGCGCCCTTATCGGAGCGCACCATCTTCTGTACGCCCACCGAGAGAGCGATCTTAGTGTGCGCAAATCCTTTATCAGCGCGATAAGAAATCGCGCGGTCGGTGAAGAGCGATGCCATCGCCCACACGGTCGCGGTGACGACGTCTTTGCCACCGCGAATGCCGAGATAGGTCTCATGCTCGCCCGCGAAGGACGCGCCCGGCAAGTCCTCGGCGGTCGCGGAGGAGCGCACAGCGACGTCGACGTTTTTGCCATATTCCTTCTCCATTTGCGCATAGGAATCGAGAATGGCCTTCTCGAGATCGGTGGGGAAGGGCGTCTTGTACATCGTGTCGCGCACGAGTTTCGCGCATCGCGAGAGTTCTTTCAGATTCTTGGTATTCAGACCAGCGATCGTTTCCGAAATGAATGCATCAAGCCCCGTCTGTGCTAGATAGTAATAGTATGCCTCGGCAGTAACGCAGAATCCTTGGGGCACGCGGACGCCCTGCGGGACGAGTGCCTTGATGAGTTCGCCGAGCGACGCATTCTTGCCGCCGACCTGCGCGACATCGTCCATACCGATGTCGCGCATCCAGAGAATGTGTGGGGTCTTCATATTAGGTCTTTATAGCAATAATAAGGTCGGAAACGTTTGATCCCGTGTGGCCGGTGTTGAGAAAGTCTCCCGTGGTAGTAAAGAAATCGTAGCTCGTATGCGCCGAGAGATGTTCCGATATCGAAAGATTCCGCTGTTCCGCATGCTCGCGCGTCACCTGGTCAGCGATCGCACCCGCGTGATCGCTGTTATCGTGCCCGTCTGAAGCAAAGGGAAGTATGATCTCATCGACGCGGACATCGTCGAGTGTCGCGAGCGCCATTTCTTGATTTCGCCCTCCCTTGCCGTGCTCCTCTCCGAGTGTGACAGTGCTTTCTCCCGCATACAGAAACGCGCTCCTCGACGGTGCATCGTGCAGCTTCGCCGCGACGCTGCGCCCAATGTCCCGTGCTGCGTCCGCGAAGTGTTCGTCGACGACCGTCGCCGCGTAACCAAGTCGCGCCGCTTCGGCGCGCATCGCGTCGAGTGCATCGCGGCCGGTCACGAGGAGCAGATTCGTCACGCGTTCGAAATACTTTGACTCCTTCGGTGTCTCGATGAATGCCACTCCTGCGGGCGGCTGTATCTCATAGTGTGCGAGAACCGCGCGCGCGTCAGCAACGGTCGAATCATCCTGCGTCGTTGGTCCCGAGGCAATGTATTGGAAATTGTCGCCCGGCACATCCGAGATGATGAGGCCGATTACTTCGGCGGGGTACGCGGCCTTCGCCAACCCGCCACCGCGCGCTTTCGAAATATGCTTCCGCACAGTATTCAGCTCTTGGATTGATGCGCCGTGCGAAGTAAGCTCGTCAAAAAGCGTCCGCTCATCGAGACAGGTCATCGGGGCGTCGTGGAGACACAAGAGCGCAGAGCCGCCGCCCGAGATAAGCATGAGCACAAGATCGTCCTCGCGGCACTGCGACAGGAACCCGACGATGCGTTCGGTCGCGCGCCTGTTCACATCAGAGGGCTCCGGGTGCGTGCCGATGTATGTTTCTATTTTTGTAAGGCCGCCCTCCATGGCGGACACGTCAAGCGCGACGCCGGCGGTCAAGCGCTCGCCGAGGAGCTGCTCAATAGTTCTGCCCGCGACGATTGCGCACTTACCGATACCGACGAAGAATACGCGGCGACCGGCGAGCGGATAACGCCGATCTTCGACAACAAGTTCCTCGTTCTCGATGCGCATCTTCCGCAGAATGGCGTTCTCAGTATTCACGTTCTCGTACCCGGCCTCGGCTATTGCCAGCGCGTCTTCGCGCTCTTTGATCGTCGCGAGCTCCTCAAAGTTCCGTATGATGTGCGACACCCTCCCATAGTACTGTGTTTCCACGCTCCGACCAACGTCATTATTCCCATTTGGTATACTGCGAGCATGAAAGGATATGTAACAAACATCGAAGAACGTGCACTCGCGAACGAGTATTTTCGCGAAGTGCTGTTTACCGATGCGAATCTGCAGCTGGTCGTGATGAGTCTTCTGCCGGGGGAGGACATCGGAGAGGAAGTGCATGAGCTCGATCAATTTATCCGCGTTGAAAAAGGGGAGGGGAAAGCGGTGCTCGATGGCGTCGAGCACGCCATCGCCGACGGCTCGGCAATAGTGATCCCTCGCGGCACATTGCATAACATCATCAACACCTCAGCGACCGAGCAGATGAAGCTCTACACCATCTATGCGCCGCCGAATCACAAAGACGGCACGACTCATAAGACCAAAGCCGAAGCCGAGGCGAACGAAGAACACTTCGATGGCACGACGAGCGAGTAGGCAGATATCTCACCGCAGGAGTTCGCGACGATAGAATAGCCGACGAAGTATCGATCGAGCGTAATAGTCAGCACCGATGTATCCGGCAACGCGGCGGGCGAGGACGAGTCCGAGCGCGAGGACAAAAAGTTGGGGATTGATGCTCGTAGTACCCGCGAGCAAGAAGTTAAGGTTCATAAAAAGGCCGAAGAACGCCGCAACGCCCGTGAGGAGTCCGAGAATAAGTGCGATACCAACAAGTAATTCGCCAACGGCAACGAGGTTAGACCACGCAGTCAACTGCGAGAGCACTGTGCTCTGAAGGAACGTAGCGTACCAGCTCTGTACGGCGGGGTGGGCGCCGCCGGTTTTCGCCAGCGCTCCTTGAACGAATCCTTGCAAAGATGCTCCGGCGCCTGTGCCGAACCATTCGGGATCTAGCACTTTATCCAACCCGGCAGAAAACCATTCCCAGCCGACATAGAGACGGACGACGAGCCAGAACGAGGCGCTTCTCGGATTGGCAAACAGGAAATGAGAAAGTGAAGAGACTTGGATTGTGTGAGTCATATTGCCATTGTAGAAGAGAATTGGAGCAAAGAAAGTTGAAGGTGTGGAGTACGGTACGCATTGTCTCCCGAGGTAGCTTTTGCTAGTGTTTGACTATAGCCCTCCTGCGCATAAAGCCTTGGAGGACAGGCCGGGATAGCTCAGGTAGTTAGAGCGAGGGACTCATAAGCCCTAGGTCGCAGGTGCAAGTCCTGCTCCCGGCACAAATTATCCCGACTAAGTCTGTTCTGGCACCAGAACTTTTTGATGCGTGAAGTGGTTATAGTCGGTATGATTGGGCAAATTTCACGCAACGTCTTCTTCCTCTGTCTGTATCCGTGCGCGATTCTCGTCCTCTTTTTCATCTGGAATAGCGGGCCACCTTCACCGCTTTGGTTCCAGTCGGCAGCGAGCCTGTTTGTGATTGGCCTCACGGCGTTTCTCACGTGGTTTGTCACGTTCGCCTACAAAACCTTCCGTAAGGACATCGTGGTGGTATAGGGGACAATTTCGGAAGTTTTTGCTAGGATAGCTCGTACGTACTTCCGTACGTAGATGCGGCTGTAGCTCAACGGTAGAGCGCTACCCTGTCACGGTAGAGGTCGTGGGATCATCACCCATCAGCCGCGCATCAATCAGAGAAAGCCGGGTTGGTGTCCGGCTTTTTCTGTCCCTAATGGCGCATCCGGGGCGTCGTCTCTCTTCATACCGAATACAGGAATGCATCAGTTATACTTCTTTCTTAATTTGAGGTGCCCGGTACTTACTACGTAATTGAAATCTATATGGCCAAGCCAGAAATGAAGAATTTCAGTGCGCCGGATGAGACAAGAACGCCGTCCAATGCGACAATTGAGGTGGTCAAAGTCGGTGGGAAGACCGTGATGAAAGCAACATTTCAACCCGGTTGGAAATGGTCAAAAGACATCAAGCCGACTGCAGGCACCGATGCGTGTGAGGTACATCACTTTGGATACCAAGCGTCTGGGATAATGCACGTGGTTGCGAACGATGGCACAGAAATAGAGTCAGGTCCTGGAGATATCATCGATATTCCTCCGGGACACGATGCGTGGATAGTTGGCAATCAACCCGTCGTGTTGATCGATTTCGGGGATATCGAGAGCTATGCAAAGTAGAAGACGGATTTTCTGCCCTATTCAACGGTAACTGATTTCGCGAGATTGCGCGGCATATCTATGGGAAGTGCACGAGAACGAGCAATATAGTACGCGAGGAGTTGGAGCGGGATGGTCGTGAGTATGGGAAGGAGCGCCTCGTGTGTTTCAGGAACCGATATAACTTCGTTCATTCCCTGTGGTGTGCTGCCCGTCGTAATTGCAATTATCTTTCCACCTCGCGATCGGATCTCTTCAATATTCGAGAGAGTTTTCTCATACACGCTGTCGCGCGGCATAAGGGCGATGGTAGGGAATTCTGGATCTATGAGCGCGAGCGGTCCGTGCTTCATCTCTCCCGCACCGTATGCCTCGGCGTGTACGTACGACACCTCTTTTAGTTTGAGTGCACCTTCGTAGGCGATTGGATACTGAAATTTTCTTCCTATAAAGAGGGCGTTTTGCATTCCGGCATATTTGGCGGCGATTTCTTCGATCTGCTCTCGTTCGCCGAGGATGCTACGCGCGTAGTCGGGGAGGCGAGTAAGTTCTTGAAGAATATTTGTCTCGGCCGTACCGTGGCATTGTTTCAGATAGAGAGCAATGAGCGCGAGCACAACGAGCTGTGAGACAAATGCTTTTGTTGAGGCGACCCCAATCTCAGGACCTGCATGATTGTAGACGCCAGTATCGGTTTCTCGAGCAATAGAGGAGCCGACCACGTTCACGACACCAAGCGTGAATATTCCGTGCCGCTTCGCTTCGCGTACTGCTTCGAGAGTGTCCGCGGTCTCTCCCGACTGAGAGACCGCGATGAGGATTGCTCCTTCCGGGTCAACGGTGCACCGCCGATATCTGAGCTCGGATGCAATCTCGGTCTCAACAGGTATTCCGACGATTTCTTCAATAAGAAGTTCACCTATGAGACTGGCATAGTAGGCGCTTCCGCATCCTGTAATGATAATGCGTTTCGTTTTTCTCAACCGTTCTTCAGCGTCGGCAAGGCCTCCTAAGTGCACGTGCGAGTTCTCGAGGTCGAGCCGGCCGCGAATTGCGTTCTCGATTACCTCCGGTATCTCCAAAATCTCTTTGAGCATGAAATGGTCGTGACCTTTCTTCTTAACTGATTCGATATTCCATTCGAGCGTCTCGATTCCTTTCTCGATCGGTGCTTGGGTCAGTGAAGTGATGGAATGCCCGTGGGAGGTAAGTACGGCCATTTCTCCATCATCGAGATATATCACTCGCCGCGTGTGGGGCAGAAGAGGAGTCGCGTCGGACGCGACATAATATTCACGATCGCCCATTCCTATGAGAAGCGGGCTCCCGAGACGAGCAACAACTATCTTATCTGCTTCTCGCGTCGACATAACCGCGATGCCGTAGGCTCCTCTAATCTCCGAGAGAGCCGCAGCCACCGCGGCCTCAAGGATCGGCAGTTCTCGATATTTCTTACCCACGAGCTGCGCGAGCGCCTCAGTATCTGTTTCTGAACGGAAGACGACCCCTTCTGCCTCAAGTGAGGCGCGAATCGCCCGATAGTTCTCGATAATGCCGTTATGAACGAGCCAGATGTTTCCTGTCGCGTCGGTGTGTGGATGCGCATTGTTTTCCGTGGGAGCGCCATGAGTCGCCCAGCGGGTGTGCGCAATACCGGCTGCTCCAATAAAATCTGACGGGGTGCAACTCTTAAGCACCGAGACCTTCCCGGCTCGCTTCAGGACGCCTTTGCCGGCTACGTAGATGCCTGCGGAATCATAACCGCGATATTCAAGCGCCTCGAGCCCTTCGATTAGAAAAGGAGTTGCATTTCTTTTCCCCACATAGCCGACGATGCCACACATGGTATGTACATATAGTACAACGACCCTCTTCATGAAAAGGATGCGTATCAGGTATACTGGAGCCAAGCCATATGCTTAGCGAATTCAAGCAATTTCTGCTTCGAGGAAATGTCGTAGATCTGGCGGTCGGCGTTGTCATCGGTGCGGCCTTCGGCACCGTGGTGACGGCACTCGTTAGAGACCTCCTCACGCCGCTCATCGGCGCGATCGTGAAGACGCCCGATTTCTCAACCCTTTCTTTCACTCTGAACGGAAGCCAATTTATGTACGGCGACTTTATTAATACGATTATCGCATTCGTGCTTGTTGCAGCCGCCGTTTTCTTCTTCGTCGTGAAGCCGATGAACATCCTCACCGCTCGTGCGCGTAAGGAGCCGCCCGCAGACCCCACGACCAAGAAATGCCCGGAGTGCATGGGCGAGATTCCTCGGGATGCTAAACGCTGCAGGTACTGCACTCAGATAATCAGTTAGGGAAGGGAATGGACGTTTACTTGACTCAATACCCCTAGGGGGTATACTAGACGCGTTACTCAATGGTGATGCGCGATACATGAAACCAACAACGCAGAGACTTGTTCGACGCTTGAAGATAATCGAGGGCCAAGTGCGCGGGTTAGAGGAGATGCTCGCGAAAGATGCGTATTGCATCGATGTCATCACGCAGACCTCTGCGGTGAAGCAGGCACTCTCCGGCGTCGAGGATGTACTTATGGAGAACCACCTTAGGACATGCGTCGTCGATCAGGTGAAAAAGGGCAAGGAGCGCACGGCAGTCGGCGAGATACTGAAAGTGTATAACCTTAAGCGTCGCTAGTTCGACGCGCTCACCATAAATAATCATATGCAACTAACGCAAACCTATCGGATACGAGGCATGCATTGCGCTTCGTGCGCGAGCATTATCGAGAAATCACTGGGGAAGGTCGTCGGCGTCGGTTCTGCAGAGGTGAACTACGGCACTGAGTCGGCAAAGATATTATTTGATAAGACAAAGACGAATCCGCAAGGTTTGTCAAAGGTAATTGAACCGCTCGGGTATTCTCTCGTCATACCGAGTGCGAGCGATATGGGCATGTCAGAGAGCGAGCACGCGGGACATCTCGGATTAAATCAGTCCAAACGCGAGAAACTTGCTGAGCTCGCGGCAATGCGAACGAAAATCATCTCCATCATGCCGATGACCGTTATTGCGATCGTTATCATGGCCTGGGGAATCCTCGCAGAATTCGAGGTGGTGCGCGGTATACCCGAGACATGGAATACCTCATTTAACTGGCTACTTGCGCTCATGGCGACGTATGCGCTCTTCGTCGTCGGGAAGCCCTACCTCCTCGGCGTCTCACGATTCTTGCGCTACGGCAAGGCGAACATGGACACACTCATCGGCATCGGCACGTCGGCCGCGTTTGTGTACAGCATCATCGTGATTGCGTTCGCGGTGCAACTACGCGCGTACGTGAACGTCGACGTTACCTATTTCGACGTGGCGATTGTTGTCATCGCATTTATTACGCTCGGGAAATATCTCGAGACGCGCGCGAAGATTAAAACCGGCGATGCGATAGAGAAATTGCTCAATCTGCAGGCGAAGACGGCGCTCGTCCTTCGCGATGGCCGAGAAGTTGAAATACCGATTGGCCAGGTCGTGCATGGCGACCTGATTATCGTGAAGCCCGCCGGGAAGATTCCGGTGGACGGCGTTCTCACCGAGGGGACGTCCTATGTGGACGAATCGATGGTCTCGGGCGAGCCGATGCCCGTGAAAAAGATCGTGGGCGATTCAGTCGTCGCAGGGACGATCAACACCAGCGGGTCATTTACCTTCAAGGCGACAAAAGTCGGTTCCGAGACAATGCTCGCGCGCATTATCCAAATGGTGGAAGAAGCACAAGGGAGCCGCGCGCCGATCCAGGCGCTTGCGGATAAGATCTCATCAGTGTTCGTCCCGATCGTTCTCGTTATTGCGTTTGTCGCGCTTGGCGTGTGGGTACTCGTCGGGGCGCAGTATCTTGGATTTTCGCAAGCGCTCTCCTATGGTCTCGTGTCGTTTGTCGGGATTCTCGTAATCGCCTGCCCCTGTGCTCTCGGCCTCGCGACGCCGACAGCCATCATCGTCGGCGTCGGCAAGGGCGCGCGCGAGGGCATCCTGATAAAAGACGCGGCGACACTCGAGAAACTGCACAAAGTGAACGTAGTGGTAGTCGACAAGACGGGAACCCTCACGCGAGGGAAGCCGGAGCTTGTGTCGTTTCAGAATCAGTCTGACAAGAGCGATGCCGATATCATCGTGATTCTTGCGTCGCTCGAAAATAAGTCAGAACATCCGATCGCGCACGCAGTCGTTTCCTATGCGAAGGAGAAGAATATTGGGCTGGTGCCGGTCGAGCAGTTTGACATGATCAAAGGGAAAGGGATTTCCGGCATGGTACATGGTGTGCAGTATCATGTCGGGAGCGCGAAGCTCGCCGCAGAGCTCGGCGCACCGCTCGCACCGCTCGAGAAGGATACGCGCGAGGGGAAGACGCCGGTGATTCTCGCCGCGGAAGGGAAGGTGCTCGCGATCGCGATGGTCGCCGACGCGATTAAGCCGGAAGCTATCGCTGCGGTAAAGGATCTCCACGCGCTCGGAATCACGGTCGTGATGCTGACCGGTGACGATAAGAACACAGCGCGATTCATCGCGGACATGGTTGGTATTGACGACGTGGTTGCAGAAGTTCTGCCCGAGGATAAGTTGAATAAAATAAAGGAGCTTCAGGCAGCGGGGAAAGTTGTCGCGATGGCAGGCGACGGAGTGAACGACGCGCCGGCGCTCGCGCAGGCGGACGTCGGCATCGCGATGGCGACTGGCACTGACGTGGCGATCGAGAGTGCCGGAATCACACTCTTGCACGGCGATATCAGCAAGCTCGTGAAGGCGATTCGTCTCTCGAAGTTCACGATGCGCGGCATCAAGCAGAATCTCTTTTGGGCATTCGCGTATAATGTAGTCGGCATTCCGCTCGCGGCCGGCGTCTTCTATCCGCTCTTCGGCTGGCTCTTGAACCCGGTCTTCGCGGGGCTCGCGATGGCAGCGTCGAGCGTGTCGGTCGTGAGCAACTCGCTTCGCCTCAAGTCGAAAAAGTTGTAGAATAGACCTATGTCTTTTATGAAGAAAATCGCCTTTCCGCTCATGCTCGCGCCATTTCTCATGGCGGCTTTCTTTGGCTTCGTTGCTATGACGTCTGGGCCGGACGGACGTATGCAGGGCGATTGCCCATTTTCTGCAACCGGAGTAACGCTCTGTCCGCAGAATGCGGTGGCGATTGCTATGCACCACATCTCTGCGTACCAATCATTTCTCAATGTGCCGACCGGGTTCGACCTAGTGGCACTCTTGAGTGCGCTCGGCGGTATCGGCATCGTTGTCGTGCTTATCGCGACGAGTCCTCTCGTGCCCTCCACTGTGCCAGTCTCCATATTGTACGAATCGCCGCCACCTATTTCATACAATCGGAAATTAGTTCGCTGGCTATCTCTTTTTGAAAATTCTCCGTCGTAGTACCGAGAGCACTTAAGAAGCTGCGGCTTTTTGGGTGCTCGCGACTCGCGTGCATTCGCGGGTCTTTTGCAAGAGGCGCTTACTCACTTGTTCATATCGCAATGAAATCAAACACACTAAGTATCATCGCCGTTATTCTTGTCATCTTCGTGGGATTATTCCTCTGGGGTTATGCCGGAAACGGCGCAACAACAGCATCGGTGCAAGGATCAACCGTAGCAGCGAATGCGGCTAGCGGGCTCACCGCTCCGGAAAAGTTCTACGACTTCGGCACGATCTCGATGAAAAATGGCAACGTTACCAAAGAATTCGTCGTGACGAATCCGACCGACAAAGACGTTACCGCATCTACGCTCGTTACCTCCTGCATGTGCACGGCTGCCTTCTTCGTTTTGCCGGATGGAAGCGCGAAAGGGCCGTTCGGCATGCCGGGTATGGGTTCAGTACCGCCGGTGAATGACGTTATCAAGGCGGGTGAGAGCCGCGCGATCCGCGTCATCTATAATCCAAACGCGCATGGTCCTGCGGGTGTCGGACAGATCGATCGATTTGTCACACTCACCGATGCCGCCGGCGCGGCAATTGAGTTCGAAATCAAAGCACTGGTAACACCGTAGACATGAAGCGGATCATTATTATCGGTATTCCCGTTGCAGCCTTCATCCTCGCGATTCTTGTTCTAAAATGGAGTCCGGCGACCTCAACGCTCATCTGGAATGTGAGCGAGAGCGGGACATGGCTCTTGCCGCTCGTCCTCGCCTCCTCGCTTCTTGACAGCGTGCACCCCTGCTCCTTCTCGATTCTGCTTATCACGATCGCGTTCCTCTTCGGCTTGCAGCTCACCCGTGAGAAAATTCTGAAGATAGGCGGTGTCTATATATTCGGCATCTTCGCTTCGTATTTTCTTATTGGGCTCGGCATCTTGAAGGTGCTGCATATCTTCGACACGCCGCACTTCATGGGGAAGCTCGGCGCGACGCTTCTAATCGCCTTCGGTATCATCAATCTCTTACAACGATTCTTCCCATCCGCTGGTCGGTGGATGCCGATCAAGCTCTCGATGCCGTCATTCACGAAACGGCCGATGGCAGAGCTCATGGAGCGGACCTCGATGGTGGCCGCATTCGGGCTCGGTGTGCTCGTCGGCATCTGCCAGTTCCCGTGCATGGGCGGCCCATATCTCATGGTCATCGGGCTCTTGCGCGATCAGATGACGTACACGGCAGGATTCTGGTATCTCGTGCTCTACAATGCGATTCTTATCATTCCCCTCGTGATCGTCCTCTGGTTCTCCGCGGATAAAGTCGTCGTGGATAAGTTGCAAGAATGGAAGCGCAACCATCTCTCCCGTGTACGGCTTATCGCGGGCATTGCGATGATCGTTCTCGGGGCGCTTATTCTCTTCATCTAACGCATATGATTATTACTATTGCGTCCATCTCAATTCTCGCCATCTCTGCTGTCGTATGGCTCGCGAACCGGGTCCTTCCGATCACGATTTGTCCGATTTGCGCCGGCGTGTTCCTCACGTGGGTCGGACTTGTCGGCGCGAACCTCACGGGTTATCCGGTCGATCTCGCTGTTCCCGCGCTCCTTATGGGCGGCACCGTGGTCGGCACTGCGTACCAATTCGAGAAGAAATTCGGCGGCGAGCCCTCAGGCGTGCGGAAGCTCTGGAAAGTGTTATTCATTCCCACCGGCTTCATCGCGGCATATGCCGTTCTCGAGCAGTCGTGGGTCGTATTTCTCGGCGTCGCGATATTCCTCTGCCTGATATCGCTCGCGCTCGCGTCTACAGTCCGCGCGAAGCCTGCAAACCCAGTGGTGCTGACTGATATCGAGCGGCGGATGAAAGATTGTTGCTAATGTAACCTCACGTATGGAAACTGAAAATAAATCGAGAACCGCCGAGGACATTGTGCGTGAATATTCGACGCCGCTTAGCATCGTGGCGGCGGGAGCGCTCATCGCGATGGTGATGTACGCGGGCCCGGCCACCCGCGGCGCCAGCTCGGGGCGAGGAGCAGATACTGAGAGCAGTCTTCAAGAGTTGGTAGTGCCTGCAGATGGCATTACGCTGCCGATTATCTGGGGCGATCTCGGCGCGCAAATGGTCGAGGTCGGTGCGATTGACGCGGCCAGAATGGAAGCGCTCTATCAGGACCGAGGCGGATTCCCGCCGGAATTTCGGAAGATGCTCGAGAAAAATATGAACGAAAAGATCGTCATCACGAGCACGAATTCCGGCTACCTACTGAATCTCCTTTGGGCGCTCGGCCTCGCGAACAAGAACCCCGTTCTCGCAGACACGACGGAGATGATGAACCCGGCTTACAAAGGAGCGGGCGGATTCGCCTCAACCGGCGGTTGGACACTCGCACAAGGTAATCCGATGAACCACTACAACATGCACACGCTCATTACGCTCACGGCCGCTGAGCAAGCGCTCGTAGATCGCGTGTCACGAAATATCTATCGTCCGTGCTGCAACAATTCGACGCATTTCCCGGACTGTAATCACGGGATGGCGATGCTCGGCTTCCTCGAGCTCATGGCTTCGCAAGGCGTGAACGAACAAGACATGTATAAAGCCGCGCTCGCAGTGAACTCGTACTGGTTCCCGGAAACGTACCTGACCCTCGCGACCTACATGCAGAATAAAGGTGTCGAGTGGAAAGACATCTCGCCGCAAGAAGTGCTCGGGAAGAATTATTCGAGTTCGTCCGGCTACGCAAACATCGCTTCGCAGGTAACCCTACCGGAGCAGGGAGGCACTAGCGGCGGATGTTCAGCATAGCGAAAGAGTATACTGTTGGGAGCGATTAGTAACCTAACGATACAGTATGATGTACGGACTCTATAACGACTATGGATGGGGCGCAGGAAACATGATGGGCTGGTTTGGCGGCGGCATCTTCATGATTCTCTTCTGGGTGCTGTTCGCCATCTTCGTCGTGTGGGTGGTGCGAGAGGTGGCGGGGAAAAATCTTCGTTCTGGTTCGCAGGCGCTCGATATCTTGAAGGAGCGGTATGCGAAGGGTGAGATCAACAAAGAGGAATTTGAATCGAAAAAGAAAGACATCTCATAAACAAAAATGGTAGAGTAGTGGTTCGAATGGAGAATCAAAATCAAACACACACCTTCCACGTGCACGGGATGCATTGCCAAGCGTGCGTACTCCTGACCGAGAGCGAGCTCGCGGACGTGGATTACATCGCGCGGGCGACCTCGACACTCGCTACTCGCACGGTCGAAGTGTGCGGCGACTTCGGCGACCGCACACGAGAGGAGATTGCGCTCGAGCTCTCGCAAGTGCTCGCGAAGCACGGCTACTCGCTATCTGTTGACCAACTCGAGCACGAAAAGAATTGGTCAGACTTCGCCGTCGCAGTGCCAATCGCGCTTCTCTTTGTCGCGGCGTTCGTGCTCCTCCAGAGACTCGGGATCGTGAATCTCGTAAACGCGGGCGACGTGACCTACGGTACGGCGTTTGTCGTTGGTATCGTCGCGTCGCTCTCGACCTGCATGGCGGTCGTGGGTGGTCTCGTACTCTCGATGTCAGCCACCTTTGCGCGAGAAGGGGACAAAGTGCGTCCGCAAGTCCTGTTCCACCTCGGGCGTCTCCTTTCATTCTTCATCCTCGGCGGCGTAATCGGCGCAATCGGTTTGGCATTCACACTCGGTACGACAGGCACCTTCGTCCTCGGTCTCCTCGTCGGCGTTGTGATGCTACTGCTCGGCGTGAACCTCCTCGACGTGTTCCCTTGGGCAAAGCGGCTTCAACCAGCGATGCCGAAGTTCCTCACGCGGCACGCGCTCGGCGTCTCGGAGATGAATCATGTCCTCACGCCGCTCCTGGTCGGCGTCGCGACATTCTTCCTGCCCTGCGGATTCACCCAGGCGATGCAGGTCTACAGTCTCACAACCGGCAGCTTCTTCTCCGGAGGTCTCACGATGTTCGCGTTCGCACTCGGCACGCTGCCGGTCCTCGCGCTCATCGGCATGAGCTCATTTAGCATCAAGAACGGCAGGAACGCGGGGATCTTCTTCAAGTCCGCGGGACTCATCGTGATACTCTTCGCCGTCTTCAACATCGTGAACAGTCTTGCGGTCATCGGGCTCATTTCACCCGTGTTCAATTTCTAGATAGTATTCGAAAAATGAAAGCAACCTATATAGCAATCACCATCGCTGCAGTGTTCATCGGCGGGGCACTCTTATTCGGCGCCGGTGGTTCGGGAGAATCGGTCGATCCTCCCGGGAACAATGTCAGCATTGTCGATGGCAAACAGATTATCGACATGCGAGCCAAAGGCGGCTACTCGCCGCGCTCGGTCACCGCGCGCGCGGGCATCCCGACCATTCTTCGTTTTCACACGAGTGGCACCTTCGACTGTTCGTCATCACTGCGCATCCCGAGTCTCGGCGTGAGCCGGTATCTCCCGTCGACGGGCACGACCGATATCACGATCGATGATCCGCAAGTCGGACCGCTCCAAGGGATGTGCAGCATGGGCATGTATCGATTCAGAATTAATTTTCAACAATAATCTCGCGGTGCGCGCAGTCTCGCGTGCTATAAATAGAAAACATGAACGGCTTTCATCACATGCGCGCGCGGGCGCGCCACACGAGGGGGCTCGAGCCATTCCCCGCCACGAACGCATGGAAACGTTCTCTCGACTATCTTATGTATGCCGTGGGCATCCTCGCGCCGCTCGCGCTCCTGCCGCAAATTCTCCAGATATATGAGTCGAAGAGTGCTGAGGGTCTCTCACTCTCGACATGGGTCTTGCTCGCGCTCTTTAACCTCTTGTGGGTGCTCTACTCGATGGTGCACAAAGACAAGCAACTCTTCATAGCGACCGCGTTCATGGTCGCCTTCCATCTCGCGATCGTCGTCGGCATTTTGCTGTATTAGTAGAGCTGACTTGTCCACAGGAGGTGCTTTACTAAATAGACTATAGCTGAGATACTAGCAATGATGGATAAGACATCGTTAGAGCGGTGGTACGTTCGCGACAAGAAATCTGTGCACGATATCGCTCAGGCATTTCGTTGTTCTGACGGGAAGATAAATTATTGGATGGAGAAACATTCCATTCCGAAGCGCTCAATTAGTGAGGCGATTTATACGATGCATAATCCGCTCGGCGATCCATTTGCGATCCAAGCTCCAAAGACAAACAGAGATTCATTCATTCTTGGTCTTGGTCTTGGCCTCTATTGGGGTGAAGGTACGAAAAGGAATCTGGGGCAGGTTCGGCTTGGCAACACAGATCCGTATCTTGTGCGTTCATTCATTCTATTTTTACGAAATGCATATGGTATAGATGAATCACGATTGCGCTTCGCGCTCCAAATCTTCAGTGATATGGATCAGGGGAAGGAAGAACGATTCTGGCAAACGTTCTTGAAGATATCTCCGAAGAAATTCTACAAGACTATCAATACCCGATCCGGCAGCATAGGAACGTATCGGGAAAAGTCCAAGCATGGTGTACTCACGATTTATTTCAATAATAAAAAATTGCGGAATATTTTAATCAGTGAAATTGAAAAAGTGAAAGAACTCCGTTAGTATGCGTTGGTGCCTTAATAAAGCCGAGATAGCTCAGTTGGTAGAGCAGCGCCATGGTGGGTCGCAAACCCTGCCCACGATTCCCGCGAGGGCATCGCGAATCCCGAATAACGGTCAATAGCTCCACAAGCCAAGACCGTGGCCCACAAGGGCCCGAACGACTGACAAGGGTGCCCCTCGTTGGGCAAATATACAGTCTAGCCCTCTTTGTTGTGGCAATGAAGAAGAGGTGTAAGCGAAGGCGCAGGTCGTCGGTTCAATCCCGACTCTCGGCTCAAGGTCAGAATGAAAGAAAAAATCCGCTGTGTTTAAGCCATATGAAGCAGTTCGACCGTCGACTGGTAGAAAGACCCCAAAGAGTAATCCTGCTGACGCCACATGGAATAAACGGCTCAAACAAAGGTCCTTTTCTTCAGGTTCATGGGTTCGAGCCGATACTTTGGTTTCAGCCCGGTGCACAACATCATTGTCCGCTCATGGTTCTTCCTGTACAGTTAGGGTGCCTGTGGGGCGTCAGCCCTATTTCGGCTAATACATAAGCCGAAGGCAGGCACTTCAAAGGCACCGACATTGCGTCGGTGTTTTTGATTTTCAGTCTTCCTCAGGGTTGCCTTTCATCGTGCTGAAGAGCTTGATGTCTCGGTATTTGTTGGTCGTCCATGCTGGCACGATGCTCCAGAAGTGGAGTTGTCCGTTGTCGCCGATTTTGCGCAGTATGACCTTGATCTTGCGTCCATCGACGATGGCGATGAGTCCCCAATACTTCACTGGCTTACTCTTCCGGACCTTCCTTTTGTGACTCTTGATCTCGAACTCCTTCAATGTTTCCTCGAATTCCTGATACGTTGTGGAGTGCTCGATGAGCTTTATGGCGATAGGCAACAATTTGAATCTCAATATCTGCGATGGGCGTTCTCGTTCGCTGCGTGAGCCTTTAAAAACGATGTGGTTGAAACCTTCGGCGGTGAAATGGACATATTCGTTCAGGGCCGGAGACTTGATCGGGCGCGTGCCCGTATAGAACCTGCGTGCGTCGTCGCGGAGTCTGGCATAGTTGGACACGTCCTCCATGCAGCGTAGTGTACACTGTCGCACCCGATGCGTGTGTAGAGATGTGCTCTGCACAGATCATGCTGCGTGCTGGGCACAGCGTGTCATCTTTAACGAGAATGGAAAAATAGACGGAAGCGGCTACTATTCCCATCTTGCATCCATGGTTAAGTCTCTTAATCTTTTATGGGGCAGGACGAATCTTGCCTACCAACTCGCACTGCATCGTGCACCATGCAACGGTGCGACTATCACAGAAGACCATCGAGGAATTCAAAGCGATCGTTCGAGATGAGTTCGAGATCAAATTGAGTGATACAGAAGCAGAGCAGCATGCACTCCGCGTGCTCGGACTCTTCGATCTCCTTATCTCGTCGGCAGCTAAGGACTCTGATTGATTACGCCGCCAATCCGGGCAGGCGACCATTCTTATCGGATTGAAATGATCCGAGGAGTTTGAGCACCAGTGATTTCCATTTTTGCTTGTAGGTTCGAGACCTGTAATCTTGGCGCAAGCACTTCGGTCATTCACGTGTGGACAACATAGGGAGTGCCGCGTTTCCAGACGGCATAGATTCTTTGAAGAACGTGCCGGGCATTTGCAACCGTAGCTTCCTTGTACCGTTTCCCTTCAGAGCGCTTCTTTTCATAATACGTTTTGAGAGCCGGATCATATCGTTGAGCGATCGAAGCGGCGATGAACAGTGCTCGACGTAGATACGGAGAGCCTCGTTTGGTTATTTTGGTATTGCGAGCGAGTGTGATGCCGCTCTGTCGCACCTTTGGATCAAGGCCAGCATAGGCCACCAGAGCCTTGCTGCTCGAGAATCGGTGTACGTCTCCGATCTCGGAGGCAATCGTTGCGGCGAGTGTCTCTCCGACTCCAGGAATGGAGGAGAGGAGCCCAGAGACTGCCGGATCGGTTGATTGTATGCCTTGCGCCCGTATCGCTTTCACCGCCGAGGCGATGTGTGTTTCAAGCGCGTGGAGCGTGTCCTGAATAGCTGGTTCTGCTTCCCAGTGCTCCTTAAAACCTTTGCGCATATGGCTCACGGAGACGGCGAGACGCGTGAGTTCAGAGGACGTGCGCAACATTCTCTTGGCTGCGCTGAACGAGGCAACGGTGGCCGGTTCTCCCTCGCCTTGCAGTACACACTTGGCAATGACGTGAGCATCGGTGAGGTCAGTCTTGCGCTTCCGCACGGTGGCCCGCGTGAACTGTTTAGTGACAATGGGATTGAGGACGATACAGGGGATGTCTCGCGCAATGCACGCCTTGGCAAGCACGTTGTGGTATTCGCCCGTCGCTTCGCAGCCGATGGTCCCGACGGTCACTAACGAACTCAGAAATTCGGTGATACCCGTCTCGGTATTTGGAACAACATACGTCTCCTGAATCTCGCCTCTCTTGTTGATTCGCACTCCAACCAATTCTTTCTTGGATACATCAAAGCCAATGATCTGCATATCATCGTGAATTAGGTACTAAAAGAAAGAAGAGAAAAAGAGAAGAAAGAACGGAGGTTGCCGGAGACACACGACTCGGTATCATATCCATGGGCTTGTTGGTTATCTGAGGCAACGGTCACCCGTTCCCCAACCTGCAATAGATGGCTTATACACTGATACCGGGGTGTCACATGCTCGAACAGTGGACATCTCGCAAGAGATTCCATACGTCATCACGGTGGCCCTCCGGTATCAGTGTACCGGCGCACCTAGATGCAAGATACAAACGTCTATCGGCCTCCCGCTCCAGTGAGTTAGAATAGTTCTATGTCTGAGAAGTCACCGAGTAGGAAGATTTTACGTGATGCTGAAAGAATTTGTGATTCGCACGATTTGTTAGCGCGTTCACGGAACGGGATAGACACGCTCTCGAATGAGGAACGAGTGCAGTTGGCGAAGTCCGGTCATGACTATTTGAGCGAAGGTAGCGAAACGATCGCACTGGATTTCTTTGAGGCGGCGCAGGATTTTGAAGGGCTACGTGTAGTAGCTGATAAACTCCTTAAGGAACGCTTGGACAGCACTGAAATACCCCGAGCATTGATCCTACTCGAGGACCATGAGGGCATGCGCAACTTATTAAATCGTGAGAGTCGAGGCTATTGGGGTACGTATCAATACGAAGGCAGTTTCCGCATTCTTGAAAAGACACTAAATGAATATGTGGACAAATTCTTGATTGAGAATGGCGATCTTACAGCAACGGGCATGATAAACAGAGGTGATGATCTTATCGCTATCCGAAACTTGTCTCGCCAATATGATGTGGCGGTGCCGATCGCGCGCGGCGGTCTAAAGCAGGGTGCCATTGCGCATTTGTGGGGGATGCCAACCAAAATCGTTGATATAGCTGCCCACAATCGAAAGGTGCCTCGAGGTAAGTGGATCAACCCTGTGCAAAAGAAGGATTTCGAGGGGAAAAAAGTACTGCTATTCGACAAAGATGCGGTGAGCGGTGCGAGCATCCGTAAAGCTCTCAGCATGCTCGCGCGCTTCAGGCCGCTCAAGGTAGATGCGTATTTCCCTTATGATGAAGTGCCAGCCGGGAGTAACGGAACAGGGACGAGAATCGAGAATCTGCCTCCAGAGCTCACTGCTTATTACCCAGAGAATGCTCCGCTTCAAAATGCGGGTGATGTGTACATTGAAGCTCACGAGAAGCTGGAAACACCTTACGGCAGAAGAAGAAAAACGGAAACGCTTTTTATAGAAGAAGCCGAGAGAATCAAAAAAGAGTTTCCCGAATTATCTGAGTCGATACGGACGTATATAATCGAGCGATGCCGCCTATGGGATTCTCTGAATCCAATGGTGGCGGGAATATCCGATGTGCGCGAACAGATGCTGACAGAATTCGGCGAGCTTAAAAAGGTTTATCTTAATACGGCTATGTATAAGCTGCCCGGGGTCGTTGGCAATCTTATACAGCGATTGAGTAACCCAGAGAAGCTTCCCATCAGTACAGAAAACAAACTTATTGCTGCCCGGTATGCGGCGCGTGCAGTAGAAGCGGCTACAAGTAGAAATATCGATAATCAACATTATCCTAGCAATCCACTGGCTGCATTTATTGCCGCTCGCGAAGCAGTACAAAAAGGTTTCGATGTTGCGCTTATCGTCGGCCCGGAGGGCTTTGCGTACGAGCCATTCTTTATTGATCTAGGTCTTGCCACCGTCGCCGTGAATATTCCGGAAAGTAGAATCGACGAGACCCGGACGACCATCGCGTGCGGCGACCTGTCTGTTCTAAAAGGTAAACGAGTATTGATCGTCGAGGACGATGTGCGTACTGGCGCAACATTGAAGAAGATTATCGATATTTCGAACACGTACGTCCCACAAGAATTAGGACTCTATCTCGGCTTGCCGAAGACGTTTCAAAGGATGGAAAATATTCCGTCAAATTTCAAAGACGTCTTTGTCGCCGACGGCAGTCGCGAGGAAAGAGCGGATTTCAGCGATTATTTGGCAACTCGCGGACTGAACATTTTTAAATACAGCAAGGATTGAAAAGTATTCATATTTGGCCTTCCGCTGCAGTTTATTTGTGCGTGAATTCGTGCTACGTTAGCTCTGGAAAGGAGGTTTACGGTGGGGAAGACAAAGAAAAGAGTCAGAAGGTGCAAAGACCGTAGACCGTGGCACATCTGCAAAGGGATCTGCGATCACTGTGGCGCGAGTGGGCCAGGAAGGAATTGGCAAAGGATCGGCGGCTCCGCGCACAAGAACGCCGGAGCAGGCCGAGAAGAATCATTTTCCTGACCAGGTGGCTATCAAAGCACAACAGAAGCAAACAAACGGTGGCGCGGTAGCTACAGCTAACCATGCTCGTCGCGATAGAGAAGAAACGGGCTGCGCGTGCAAGCCCGTTTTCCTTTGCTTAGACAAAAGGGAAAGGAGTATACTGTGCGCATATGTGTAAAGAACAATCAGGCACCGGTGCGGCAGTCTATGGGCTCGGCGTGATCGGCGCGGCCATTTACTATATCCAGGGCGCGCCGACCTTCCTAGCCGGAGTTATCGGGTTATTAAAGGCGCTCGTGTGGCCGGCGTATCTCGTCTACCACGCGCTCACCTATCTCGGCGTATGAAGAAGCTCTACCGTTCGCGCGAGGATGCGGTCATCGGCGGTGTAGCGGGCGGCTTCGCCGAATACTTCGACATCGACCCGGTCTTCATGCGCCTCATATTCTTCGTCCTGCTCTTCTCGGGCGCGTTCTTCTTGGCCTACATCGCCGCGTGGATTTTCGTCCCCCTTTCTCCTCTCACGCCACCACCACCACTGCATCCATCCGGGGGGAATAAGGAATAAACAAATGCATCCGCCTCGGGTTGGTATTTGGTATACTGAAGCCGAATGATTCAGTACGTTAAGGATAATGCGGGGGTTATTTTGATT
>Ga0209542_10002156_pt1 | contig 44739 bp, 48 predicted proteins | sample RifCSPhighO2_01_FD_184028 | JGI IMG/M metagenome (GOLD analysis project Ga0209542, IMG submission 184028) | Soil microbial communities from Rifle, Colorado - Rifle CSP2_plank highO2_0.1 (SPAdes) (version 2) | ecosystem: Environmental > Terrestrial > Deep subsurface > Rock core/Sediment ...
ACTACCGCCAGAATCAAGAAAAGCCAGCTTAGCCAGATGATAAGATGCAAAACCAAACCGACCAAAAAGAGAACCACAAAGACTATAATTAAGGTTTCAATTATTCCCATAACTTAAGTATATCATTTTTAGCCAAAAAGAAAACCCGGGTAAACCCCGGGTTTAAAAGATCTCTAAAAGACCTTAGTTGAATAATCTTTTTATTTTTGAGAACACGTCTAAGGCTAGAGTTGGCCCCCAAAGGACCATGTGGCCCATTGTTAAGGCCAATACCCAAAACGTCTCTCCTGTTTTCTCTACGTCTTCTTTGGACTCTATGACGGCTCTCGTCCAAAGACTAGCGTTTGGGTTGGCAGAGAACACTTTTCTTCCTGCCCCTTCCCATTTGCTGGTCTCATTTTTCTTGGCCAGCTCTTCTAATTCCTCCAAAAAAGCCTTTTGAAACTTACTCCTAACACTTCCCTTTCGGAATATCTGACGAATACATCCAATCGTCAAACCTACCAGAAGATATGCTATAAACCAGATCATTATCACTCTCCTTTTTGGACAGGGGTTTTGGGTTTCACAGAACTAGCTTATTATATCATTAAAGTAGGTGTTTTGTCAAATCAAAAACCCCGTTGCCGGGGTTTTTGAAAAGTAAGGATAATTAGTAGCGATCGCCACCACCAAAGCCTCTGCCGCCGCCACCGTGGCCGCCGCGGAAACCTCCGCCGCCGCCTCGTGGCCTTTCGGTCATCGGTCTGGCTTCATTGACGATAAGTTTCCTGCCGTCCAGCTCGTAGCCATTGAACATTTCAATAGCTTTCTGCGCTGAAGCGTCATCAGCCATTTCTACGAAGCCGAAGCCTCGGGCTCTGCCGGTCACCTTGTCGATGATCACGGTAGCAGAAACTACCTCGCCAGCTTGAGAGAAAACTTCTTTCAAGCTATCCTCACCCGTATTATAGGAAAGACTTCCTACGTATAATTTTGTTGCCATACGAATGATTTGTGAATCCGTTTAGGATTCGTACTATTTTTGTAGGAAGACCTATCCCCTAACTATTAAGTGTTGAGAATACCCTACTCTTCTATTATACACCCATATCTAAATAAAAGCAATAGCTCGGTCTGGTCTGTGTGTCTAGTTGTTTAAAAATTTTTTTGCGGCGATTTTATATAGTATGACCGAAGTCAAAATACCAAGAACAATACCGCCTAAAATATCAGACGGCCAGTGGACCCCTACGGTTACTCTGGCTAAACCCATAATCAGTCCGCCAAAGCTAAGCCAATAAGCCGTTTTTTTATTATAAAAATAAACAATGGTGGCAAAAGAAAAAATGAATATCGTGTGGCCGGACGGGAAAGAATAAGACGACTCTGGAATTAACGGCTTGATACTGTCATAAAAAACGAAAGGTCTTTGGTTATGGTAAAAATAACGGATGATCTCGGTCAGAATACCTCTGGCGAAACCCGCTGAAATAAAAGCCAAAGCTAGCCATGCACGTTTTTTATTTGATGCTAGCCTTTGATTTAACAGTAGGTGGATTATGAAAATCAAAATTAGGATGTAAAAAAGATAGCTAGCATTAAAAACAAAAAACCAATTGAATTCCGGGAATTTGCGGGTTAGATTGTAAAAAAAATAGAAGGCTTGAGTATTCATTTAAATCGTTTTAAAACGGGAACTGATGTAGTTTGAAGCTTCAGAAAATTTCAGAGAGGTGGTGCTGTTGCCGGTGCGAATGCAAAACTCCTCATTGTCGTCTGTCCGAAGAATGGCAGGTTTCAAAGAAGGCGAGACATTGATTACACAGCAGTCTTTGTTGTCCAACTTCAACCAGCTTAATTTTACAAGAGAACGGAATTCAGAGCCGATCATATTATGAAAAACATGAGAAAAGTGGTTCTCAAAACCATCGGGGTTGGGCTTGCCTAATGTTGCATAATCAGCTTCCAAACCCAGCGGTTTTTTATTATCGTCAATCCCCAGAACAATTTGTCCTCCCTGGGTGTTGAGAAAAGCCGCTACGGTTCTCATTACCGATTTTTCCAGCTGACGGTTTACTTTTTGGGCTCGCAGGTCCCATCGGAAAGTGCTTTTAAGTTCTAAATTCTCCCTCTCCCCATCTTTTATGAGCTGGTCTAAATCAGGATTAGGATTGTGGCGTCCTGCTGTGAATTCCGAAGCTTGTTTAAACTGCATTATCAATTCAATGATGTTTTGCGGTTCGGGCAGGTCTTTGAATGAAAAGTATTTTTTGGACTGACCTACTCTTATCTCAACAGTGCCGTATTTGACGAGTTTGCCCAGAGGTCCTTGTTTGAACGAAGCAGAAGTAATCTGGTTTAGCGGTATGGTCTCCCTTTTTCTGAACAGCAGTCCTCGGCCGTGTATGATCTGATACGGCTGGATTTGCCAGTATTCTTTGTACCAGCGAAAAAATATGTAGAAAATAATCAGCGTCTCAAGGCCGAAGACAAAAACAGCCTGGGCAATTTGGAAGGAAACAACTTTAGACAAAGGGAAAGAACGGTAAATCTGGGCATAGTGGCCGAGATAAGCGGCGGCGATGTAAGCGGCCACGGCAGAAGCCTGAAGGATTAAAAAATTCTTTACGATTACCACCGGACTTTTTTTGATAATCATTTCTGACATAGAAAGCTATGGGAGTCTACAGACCTCTTAACTTCCGATATTGCAAACCGAGGTTATGCAGCCAACAAAGTCTGATAATCTCTTAAGTAAGCACTTGGTAAACTTTTAAAACAGGGGTGCCCAGTGGGATTTGTTTTTGCCTCTCCTTCGGACCCCGGCAAAAACCCTGGGAGTTTATTAACAACTCCCTTCAAATCCCACTGAATAGTCTGGGTGCCCAGTGGGATTTGAACCCACGATCTCCGCTGCCACAGAGCGGCGCTTTAGACCGCTAAGCTATGGGCACCATATTCGACCTTATTGAAAATATTAACCTTAAAACAAGCTAAAAGCAAGATGATTTTTAGGTACAAAAAAGACAGGCTGGGCCTGCCTAAAACTTTTTGGCTAATTCCAAATCCGGTTGACTTCCTCCTCTACCATTGCGCATAGATTTTCTTTGGTTTTAGCGCAACTTTCCGAGATTTGTGGCATAAAATCTTCTTCGAAGTCCTCTTTTATAGACTCTAATTTGTCTACTGTCAGTTTTTCTTCCGATGCAGCCCCCTCCAGCAGGGGTATAAAAAGAGCCTGCTTTATATCTTCCGGATTCGTCAGTTTGTTTACGATTTTTAGGAGATTTAAACGGTGTTGCCGCCGATTTTTGCAAGTAAGTCTAAGTACCTGTCTCCTCAATTCCGGTATATTCGGCAGTTCGGTAAATTTTGTTTTGGTTACTCTGGCAACCGTAAGAATCGCGTCAATTTTCTGCCATTGTTTTTCATAGGCCTTGTCGCCTTCATTGTCGCTGGGCTCTAGTAGTAAATTGACCACGTTGTTCATTATCTGTTTTATCGTTTTTTCAACCAGCTTTTTTTCTTTTGAGTCGCCTTCTTTTTTTGAAGCAACTTTTAGGAACATCTCTTCGGCCGCAGAGTTTACGTCTTCCTGCGACAGCAGGGGCATATTTCTTTCGTTAAGTTTAAGTTTTCTGGCGATGATAAGACTTGCACTTATAGGCAAAGGGGCTAAGGCGCTTGAGTCAATTATTTTGTTTTCACTCGATTCCCTTGGCTGTTCTCCAAAAAGGATCGTGGCTATCTGATCTAAGGCTTCTGTTATGATTCTTTTCAGAATGTCGCCTTCTATTTTTAATCCAACGTCAAGCAATGCCTTAATTTCTTCTACAGAATAATGCTCTCGTCTTTTCATCCCCACTCCTTTTTAATGTTCAAATACTGGCACAGTTATCCCAACAGTTGTCTTGGTTTTTGTCAACCCTACTCAACATATCCTTTTGCCTGTTTTTGAAACATGGTGGCGTAGATGCCTTTGCGGGATATTAAGGATTCATGATTGCCCTCCTCGGCTATTTTGCCGTTTTTGAGGACAATTATTTTGTCGGCGTTTCTGACTGTAGAAAATCGGTGAGAAACTATGACTAAAGTTTTGTCATTGTAAAGATTGTCTATATTCTCAAATATTTTAGCTTCAGCTTCGGCGTCAATTGAAGAAGTTGGTTCATCCAAAATTAAAATCGGCGATTCTTCATAGAATGCTCTGGCTAAAGCCAATTTCTGCCACTGGCCAATGGAAAGCTCTGCCGAGTCTTCAAATCTTCTGCCCAGCCGCTGATTATATTTTTTAGGAAGATTGTTGATGAATTCTTCGGCTCCGGCCTTTTTGGCCGCTTCTTTTACTTTAGCTTCGTCCACCATCTTTGGTTTGCCGAGAATAATATTGTCTCTTATGGTCAGATTAAATTTCACAAAATCCTGGAACAGGGTGCTTATAAATTTGTACCAGTTTTCAGTCTTAATTTCTTTTAAGTCGTAGTCGTCAACCAGGATGCTTCCCTTGGTGGGGTCGTAAAACCGAAGAAGAAGCTTGATCAATGTGGTTTTGCCGGCGCCATTGGGCCCGACTATGGCCAGATGTTCTCCTGGTTCCAGTTTGAAAGAAATGTTTTTTAGAACTTCAGGACCGTCAGGATAGCTGAAGCTGACATTCTGAAATTCAATTCTTGGCGGTTTGATTTCTTCAAAAGTATGTCCCGGTTCTTTTTCTTTGATCAGTTTGGGCAAGTCCAAAACATCAAAATAGAAGTCAACGTATAAGTTGTTTTCGTATAAATCGGCCATAAACCTTATCAGGTCACGGCTATTGCCGGAAATTCTGCTTAAATTTTGTATGTAAAAAGTAAACGAACCTATTGTGACCGCGCCTGCCGCCGCTAAAGGCAGTTTGATGTAAGCCAGCAGGGCAAGGACTGTCAACTCTAAAATCAATGGCCAGTAGTAGCTTTTAAAATAACTGTTTAGGGTTTTTTTGGTAGTTTCAAAGAGAAAATCTTGAAGCTTTTTCAGTCTTTTAAGCAGTTCACTGGTGGCTTGAAATACTTTTATCTCTTTTATCTCCTGGGGGTCGGAGAGTAGGCTTTTCAAGTACCAAAGGTCTTTGGACTCGGGAGTATTTTCGCTGAAGAGAGACCATTGCACTTTGCTGTATTTGTTTCTCAAAAAAAGGCGCGGTACGGTGGATGCAAACATTACCAATGGAATCCAAAAGCCGAAAGGAATCAAAACCAAAAAAGAGCCGATTAAAGCGACTATGGAATATAGGGCGTAAAGCAGAGAGCGGGTAAAATTGGGAATGCGCCAGTAGTAACCTTCGTTGGCTTTTTGTATTAAGCTCTGAGTTTCCGGATTTTCAAAATGAGCTATGTCCAAGCCGGATATTTTTTCGGTGATGCCGTAGGTCAGATGCTTTTCCATTTTGTAAGTCAGAATACGGTCCAAGTATTGGTACTGGATGGAGCTTTGCAGGTCGTCAATCAGTTCCAAAATGTACCTGAAGGCGAAGAAAGAAAGCAGGGCAACCGTGACCACGCCGGCTGCGGTTTGTATGCCGACGAGTTCGTCTATCAAGAGCTGAAAAGAATAACTGATGCCGATGGGCAGTAAAGCTCCGATTGCTGTCAGAGTGACAAACCAGATGACTAGCTTTTTATCGGTTTGCCAAGCCAAACCAAAAGCTCTTCCGATGTTTCTGACTAATTTTTGCGATTTTGGTTTTTTGGGCATTTGGTAAGTCTCAAATAGGGTGCAGTTTATTTTACCAATAAATCCCATAAACTAAAATGCCGTAAATGGTAAAAAATAAAAAAACCGCTTCTTGTGAAACGGTGTTTAGAATAAATTAACTTCTACTTTTTAAGGCTATTCTTTTTGCGTATTTACCGGTTATAACTTCCCATGCGAGATTGCCGTCCGCACCGTCTTTTAGAGGTAGAGGGGTGAGATTAAATAACCCGATAAAGAGATTTAAAAACAATACAGAATATAACATACAATCCCAGAATCTTATTGGAGGCAGGGTCGGTTTTTTAGCAAAAAATAAAAACAATATTATTGCAATCAAAATATTGCTTAAGGGGCCGGCTGTAAGAAAAACAAATCTTTGAAAAGAAGTCATTGTTCGTTTGTTTTGCTTGAGACCCATATCTCCAGCGAAGGGATACGGGGAAATACAGATCTTCTCAAGCCGTCTTTTAAAGGATATTTCCAAAGTTGGCCAAGACTGGACTCCTAAGTTTATTACGTCCACTTCATACCCCAGAGTTAACGCGGCGAACACATGACCGAATTCGTGCAGGGATATTGCAACCAGAAAACCAACATAAGTGCTTAGGAAAAAAAATAAAGCTGGAATTAGAATTTCAAAAAACAATTCTCACCCCTCTTCTCAACTCCCAACTCTTTGTAAATGGTAATGTTAAATAGTTGCTTTGTCAAGTTTTGTTTCCGAAGAAGATGGGGACAAATTAAATTACACATAAATCTGCAATTTAATTTATCCTAAAGTGTACAGTGTTCTTGAATTGGTCCGAACGCATTTCGCTGTCTGTGGCGGCGAGGAAAGCTCCCCGCGAAAAATGCGAAAGACGGCGGGGCCGCACCAATTTTAGAAAAAAATAGAGCCCCAAGCAGAAACGTGTTCTGCGAGGGGCCCAAGTTTGAGACGTTGGCGAGCTCATTTCTTCTCTCGGTAGTACACCTCGGCGACTAGAAGGTAGCCCTGGGCATACGTGGTCTGAATCTTCACGACATCGTACTTTCCGCTATTGACCATCGCGTCAAGTTTCGGTTTGATCTCGGCGGCCCTCTGGTCCCAGTAGTGCTTGTCACTCGTGATGAATATCACGCGAAGGCCGTTACCATCACCTCGACCGGAAGCATCATAAGTAACCTCGGCCGAAGTAAGATATCCAGACGAGTACGACGTCTTCACGGAAGCGATGTTGTACTCGCCACCGTTGATTGTCGCCTCGAGCTTGGGGCGTATCTCATCCTGCTTCTGGTCCCAGTAGTGCTTGTCGCTCGTGATCGTGAGCAGGCGCAAATTGCTACCGCTCACTGGTTGAGTGGTCACTTCGATGGTTTGCGTCGACTCCGGCTCCAGACGATTCAAAACACAACCGGCGACGAAGAACAGAAGCCAGAGAAGTGCGATTGGAAACACTGCTTGCCTGATTTTCATCAGAATCTCCTTCTTTTAGGTCTTGGAATGTGCCATCGAGCCATTATAGCCCGATTACTAATCGGGCATAAACGTAGCATATCTGCTCGTGTAAGTCAAGGACAATAAAAAATCACCATCCTTGGTATTTCTCGTTTCTTAACTCTTTGGATTAAAAAATTTCTTTCCCCAAAATGCAGAGTCGCTAATTCGTTCTTACCCCCAAAATTGAATACGAAATGGCCGCCGAGCGAAGCGAGGCGGCTTCCTCTGACTTGCGCTTTTCCAAAGTGTCCGCCCGGAGGCAGTCAGAGTAAACTGCTTTACTCTGACTCAGAATTTTAGCCTCATTTTGTGCTTTAGCACGATGAGGCGTTAAAAAATTCTGGAGAACCCCTTGGGGTTCGTTGTCTTCCAGAGAAGACAAAATTAATAATAACTGCCATTTTGTGGCAGTTATTATTAATTAGTCCGCCCGGAGGGAATCGAACCCCCATCAACGCCTTAGAAGAGCGCTGCTCTATCCGTTGAGCTACGGGCGGAGTAAGCTGTCAAATAAATAAACCTTTTTAAATTTGACAATAAACGTAAAATAAATTATAACTCAAAACAGTTATTTTTACAATTAAGACGGCCTTAGTATATCAGAAAAGGAGTCAATTGTGGAAATTATCGCTCACCGAGGGGTTCACAAAAACAAAGGTGAAGAAAATACAATCGGTGCCTTCAATAGAGCCTTATTTTTGAAATGTGAAATGCTGGAGCTGGACTGTTGTTTGACCAACGACCGTAAACTTGTGGTAAGCCATGATCTATACTTCACATTGAACGACAATACGCGGGTCTATATTCAACAAAACACTCTCAAGGATTTGCACAGTAAAGTAGGGGCTGTGATTCCTCTGGAGTTTGTCTTGAAAGTTTTTATGGGCGCAATAAAAATAAATGTTGAGTTGAAAGATCGCGGCTGTGCTGTTGCTTTGCATAAACTTTTGGAAAAACTTACCGCAGAACGCAATTGGTCTACGGAATTTTTGAAGAAAAATTTAATCGTTTCTTCTTTTGTTCTTGACGAGGCGGTGGCTTTTAAAATTCTTTATCCACACATAGAAACTGCCTGGATAGTAAATTGGAGACAGTTTCTGTTGACTACAAAAGGGGCAATACAAGAAAATCTTTCATATTTTTGTTTGGATGCTATTCATTTACACCGCATAAGTGTAAGTCGGAAAGTCGTTTTCTATTTCAAAGCCAAAGGCTTCAAGGTCAGGGTTTATACTGTAAATAATCAGGATTTGATGAAAAAATGTCTGAAGTGGGGCGTGGATGGAATTTTTACTGACAAACCCGGGGAGTTTTTAAAAGCCTAAATCAGGCTTTTTTTATTGAAGAAATATGTTAGGATGAATAGAAATTTTCGGGCTGGCGTATGATGGTGGTACGACTGCTTTGGGAGCAGTTAGACTGGGTTCGATTCCCAGCAGCCCGACTATTTGTGTTAGATAAAACATGCTTTCCGCGTGTTTTATCTGCATAATATATTTGACTGCTGGGAATTGAAGGGTATTGAGAAAAAGCAAACTGCTTTGCTTTTTTGAAAACCCCGGCTCTGGAGGAGAAAATTTTGATATGCCTTTAGGCATCAGAAATTTTCGGGGGAAGAGGATTCCCAGCAGCCCGACATTTGTGTTAGATAAAATAATACCCCCGTATTACGAGGGTATGGCGTGTCTATTCCGGAAATCCATAGAGAGCGATATTCCGGTTGTTGTATCTGGGATCTTCTGTTACGGCTTTATTTATGCTAATAAACGGTGGCAAGGTGCATGTATCGTTTTCTTTGGTTAACTCAATCTCAAGAATCACTTTTTTCTTTTCAAAGGGGTTGTACGGGTAGATTTTGAAGTCGTCAAGTTCAAAGTACTGTTCGTTCCAGGCAAAACAATACCGCGTTTTTTGAATTATACCATTTGCGGGTCCAGCAAGCCTTAGGTTTCTTTCATACTCTTCTTGGTCAGTGAACTCCTCTTTTTCTAATCTGACACCTGGTCGGATAACTCTCTTTACCGTACGGTAATAGGTTTTTGCGCCTCGGTGTGTGCGGCGGCGAAAACGAACCTCTTCTTTCAAAGAATCATTGACTAGGTAAAATTGTTCTATTTCAACTCTTTGAGTGTGTTTTGGCAGTGCTGGCCAATCTACATAATCAACGAGAAACTTTCTTTCTATTTCCAGAGGTTCAGGATAGCCTAGAACACGGCAAATATCTGCAAAAAGACGCTCCAGCTTTTGTGAAAAGTCAGCTCGGTTGTCAATAATACGAAGATGCGGGTGGCCAATCCATGCGTCTAGTGTCGCTGCGTCGCGGATACGCGCTTCTTCTGTGCTTTCTGTGCGAGCGGAATTGTTGGCGATGGTATAAAATTCCTCAGCGCCGATTGCGGCTGAGCGAAGGTGAAACACTCCTTTATAGCGTCGGTCACAAATATCAGACACAGTCATTTTCCGGGAGAGGACAAGATTTTCAAAGTCCTTTTCCGTCATGTAAGCGCTGACGTCCATGAGTCCCCGGTCACAAACCAAGACCGGTTTTAAACCGTGCTGTTTTTTCATATTCTCGGCGACTTCTTTCATCTGTTGTTCCAGGAAAAATGTCGTGTCAAAAACTTTTTCGCTGAAGAGGTTAAAATTCAGCTTTGGAATGAACCCAGCGTTAATCAAGAGCGTTGCGGCTTCAGGAACCAGGAGTGGTGACAGGCCGATGTTCGTCAGACGTTCATAAAGATACGGGCCAGCCGAACTTTTACCTGCGCAAGGTCCACCGGTGATTGCCAGACTTTCTGTTTCTTCCATACATTCCCTTTTTAATTTTCAGAGTACTAGTGTGTTTAATTTTACAATATACTTCACAACTTGTCAAAGAAAAGACCCGACTTAAGATCGGGTTTTGATATTATCGGTTTATTCTATAAAGCTCCCATAATTTTGCCAAGCAGTATGCCTGCGACTATTGCCACGCCACCCACAGCAAGGGCCCTGAAACCGCTTCGTACGATGTCTAGCTTGGCGACCTTGGCACTAATTATGCCGAGAAGGAAAAGAGACGCCAGAGACAGACTGATGGAATACCAAAAAGCGAGATTTACGGGAATAAAAATGTAGGGAGCAAGAGGTATGAAGCCGGAAATAAAATAGGAAAAAAACATCACAACGCCGTCAAGAAGAGGGACTCTGGCTGAAACCTTGGATTTTACAAGATATTCTTCGGAAGAAAATTCTGACAGGAAACTGCCTACTGCCATTGAGAACGCTTCTATAGCAATCAAAATAATGCCCGTGGTCAGGATCATTCGGGTGTTCATTCCGGCAATAGCAATGCCGGAGAGCAGGCCTACTGTGGAAACTAAACCGTCCTCTACTCCGAAGACAAAATTTCTCAAGTACGAGGCGGAAGAAAATCTGTGTTTACTGGGCATATTTTTAATTTAGAAAAAACTTAGTCATTATTTGTTATACAAACATGGTCGGCAGTAATCTTGTTAAAACGTCTCGGGCAAGTTTAATGGTATTTTTGGAACCCTCTTTTTTGGGATTAACTTCAACTAAATCTATAGAAATATTTTTGTGTTTTGCCAAGATTGCTAGTAGCGGATAAACATCTCTGGTTAGCAAGCCGGACTTTGACGGTGTGCCAGTAGCTTTAACCAGCGACCCATCAAAGACATCTATATCAAAACTTATGTGTAAGTGTTCAAAAAGCTTCATAAAACGCTCCAGCTTTTTTTTTAACCAGATTCGGGTTTTTTTGTATGTCGTGTCTGTCAAAAACTTTTATTTTGTGGCTGGTCAAAAATTTTCTTTCCTTTTCATCTACTTCCAGATTGCCTATGTACAGGATATTGGCCGGAAGGAGCCTTTTTTTCAAAAGAGAACTGATACATTTTACGTCAAACCTTTTGTCCAACAGAGCTCTTGTGACCATGCCGTGAAAGTTTTTTGAAGGGCTGTGTGTGAAAGTGCACAGGTCGGCGTGCGAATCAAACTGAATGTACCCTATTTTTGCCGGTTCATGTTTTTTTAAAATCGCTGCGGTAGAGGCAAAGGAGATGCTGTGGTCTCCCCCGATGACCACTTGGGTTTCGTTTGGTTTTGAATTGGATAAAATAATGTCGGTAAAGTCTCTGAGTGATTCGGATAGTGTTTTTTTGTAGCGCAGTTTCTTGATTTTTTGAGGGTTGGGGAATTTGTAAGTTGTGACTGCCGGGTTTATGGAAAAATATGACAAGTAATTTTTCGTTAAAATTCCGTCAGGGCCTTTTTCAACGCCTAAATTAAGCTCCGAGCCGCCCCAGGGAGTATTTATTATCCCAAGCCGTGTGTGGGCTTTAAAAAAGTGGACTCTTTGCATAAGAATCAACTACCTAGTTATATAAACGGTGTCAGAGAAACTACATGCTTTAAAAGCATACTGCCATATCCCCATTCGTTATCGTACCAGGAAAAAACTTTAACTAAATCTCCATCAACAACTTTGGTCAAAGCCAAATCAACAATTGAGCCATGTGGGTTACCTAGTATATCACTGGAAACTATGGGGTCTTCGGTGACTGTAAGTATTCCCCCCCATTCTTTTTGGGAAGCAGCTTTTTTAAATATGCTGTTTATTTCTTCAACTGAAGTTGGTTTTTCCGATAAGAAAGTAATGTCAATCAAAGAGCCGGACAGTACCGGTACGCGGATTGCCAAGCCGTCAAATTTTCCGGCTAAACCTGGAAAAGATTTTACCGTGGCTTGGGCGGCGCCGGTAGTTGAGGGAACTATATTTTGGGCGGCGGCGCGAGCCCGGCGGAAGTCATTTTTCTTGTCCGGTCCGTCAACCAGTCCTTGGGTGGCGGTATAGCCGTGCACTGTGGTCAGCAGGGCTTTTTTAATTCCAGGATTTTCGGACATGACCGCCATGACTGGGTTTACGGCATTTGTGGTGCAGGAAGCGTTGGAAGTTATCTTTTCCAGTTCATAATTTTTTTCTGCAACGTTGGGTGTGATGTGCGGAGTCATCTCATCTTTGGCAGGTGCGCTAATGACAACTCTTTTTGCGCCGGCTTCCAGATGAACTTTGGCTAATTCGTGTGAGTCAAAAACTCCCGTTGACTCAATTACAATATCAACATCTAAATCTTTCCATGGGAGCTTGACCGGTTCTTTTTCTTGAAAGACCTTTAGCTCGCTTCCATCAACAAAAATATTGCCGTCTTTAATAACAACTTCTTTTTCGTAGTTTCCGTAGACCGTGTCGTATTTGAGCAGATAGGCTAAGTTTTCCGGCGTTCCTAAGTCGTTAATTGCGACTATCTCCAAATCCGAGCGGCCGAAAGCCTGCCTAAAAAATATCCTGCCGATTCGACCAAAGCCATTAATTGCAATGCGAAGTTTTTTCATGATGCTTACATTATACCAAAACTTTGAAAAAATAGGCAAAAGTTGTAGAATTATCAAAATCTCGCTACGGCGAGCACAGGCGGGTATCGTATAGTGGCAATACGGGAGTTTTCCAAACTCTCGACAGGGGTTCGATTCCCCTTACCCGCTCCAGAAAAGAAAAGCCCACTTACTGCAGTGGGCGTGCGTTCTATTTTTTAAAACCGACCGGGCTTTCATCACAATCAGAATTCTTTGAGGAGTCATTTTTGAAAAAATAATATAAAAAGAAATTATGACTTTCCTGCATTAGTCCCGCCATAGACCATTCCATTGCGGTAGTTTTCTGTTCTACTATTCTTTCTTGGTTTCCTAACCGTTCAACATAAAACTCTTCTTTTCCGTCTTTTGTAAGGATAATAAAGTAACGATTTTTAGAAACTGGGTCTACACGAACTATCTCTTCATCTTTTTTACCCTTAAACCTTGTAAATGAAGTACGACTGGAATCACACATTCCTATTGCAATAAGTCGTGCTTCTTTTTCGTAACCCTCCAGTTTTTTTAAAGGTTCCTGAGCAAATATGCTATAAGTCAAAAAAAATATCATGCAAACTATTGCAGGAATCGGTCTCACCACCTATGCACCCAACTTTGAACTTTTGCGACTCTTTGTCATCCGAAGTAATGTCCTTAGCTCACTAGTCGGCCCTTTTTTATAAATTGCTAGCAATTCTTTTCTTGTAATAATTTCTGCTTTATCGTGAACAAGGTCATTGATATGCCTACGCGTATACCAATCAACGCCAAATTCTCTTATAAATTTTCTATCGCCAGGAGAATTATTGAACGCATAAAAACCTGGCTTATTGAGAAAACTCTCGTGTCTGACCACAATACCGAGTACTCTTCCGAAAACACGGACAATATTTCCACGCCTTAGCTTTGTTTGCAAAGTAATCAGTGTCGCCACAAAAACTCCTTCACAGATAAAGAACTGACTCTTAATCTAGTTCATTTAAGTTAATTCTGCAAGTGGTTACTTTTACCTGTTCATAATCAAATTGGTGGGTCGGCTGTAAAAGTCAGGTTGCTCGGTCAGACGGTTCCTGTGTAGGTTTTTTACTTGACACACCCATTTATATCTGCTAATCTATTTAAAGCATATTAAAAAAGGAGGTTTTAAAAATGAAAGACCTTGGCAAGGCTATTGCCACTTTTGCTATTTGGGGCGGCGTCGCCGTCCTTTCTTACCTTTTTAACTCATTTGGTATTCTAAACGGATTTGGTCCTGTACTGATGGTTTTTGTAGCGTTTATTAACTTCGGAATATATGTGGTCATTCATTCTTTGAAATTCAGTGACAGTGATTGGTCGTCTAAGAATCATTTGAATTCCCCCTTTTTTAAATATCTGACAGTAAGATAACAACTGCCAATCTTTGTGTCAACATTTAATTTTTTGTTTTATTCAAAAGTTTGTGCTATAATTTTGTGTTCATTAAAATCTACCAAGCAGAGGGTTTAAGTGGCAAAAAACAAAGACTTCGGGCTGATATTTTGGATACACCTTTTTGTTCTTTTTTTGATGTACTCTTCCCCTTTCTTGTTTTCGTGGCAACTTATTCTGATTGGCGTTGTTCTTTATTTTTTCCAACTGCTTGTTTTTGGCGGCTGTGTTTTGACAATAAAAGAACTGGGATCGGAGAGAAAAGAGGGCTTTAACGCACATTATCTCCGCAAGCTTGGGTTTAAAGTCAACGAAACCAAACTTAAAATTTTTTTGAGTCTTGTTCCTTGGTTTATTTTGTTTGTTGCTGTTGTCTGGCAGGTTATTCTTAAACATACTCCGTTTATTGAGGGAATTTAAAAACGAAGCAAAAGCTTCGTTTTATTTTTTCTCCTTTTCGATTTTTTCATGATATAAATTCAGGGCCTTGCTCATGGCTCTATAGCCCATCTCCATTCCCTTTTGCATATCCCCTTTTTTAAATTTGCCGATAAATATGTCGGGCAGTTTTTCGTCGGACACGACAGGTATGAGCATTGTTTTTTTTCTGCCGTGGAAAGTGAATTTTTTCATTTCTCTTTCAACTTTCTCCCTTAGCAGGCTTTTTTCGTCCATTTTGTCCAGAAGTCTCTGTATGTTTTCCGCAACTTCAAGATTTTGGTTTGTTTCCTGATGTCCTTCAACCGTCTTTCTTGTGCTTTCGTTTATGGTTATATCCAGCGCTCGCGCAAGCTCTTCAATCCAGGTTCCAGGCGGAGCCACTTTTTCGTGAAAGGGAGTCTGTAAGAATGCAAATATGACGTCGCATTCGGCGGCTACTGCTCTGTGAAGCGGAACGTTAATTCGTAAGGCGGCGTCGTCCAGAACCAGCCCGCCCATTTTCTGGGTTGGAAAGTGGGCCGGAACACTGGCTGATGCGAGAATAGATTTTATCAGCCATTCATCCCGGTTCTCCAGATTCCTATGTTCCGGCAGATAGTTGGTAAACATCCATTCACCGGCAGTTACCAAATCTATTGCGGGTATTTCCAACTGGATTTTGTTCGGGCTGTTTTCTCCCGATTTCCAAAAATATTCAGGTTTAAGAGTGCTTTTAATAAGGTTATAGAGCGGCTTGTTGGAGAAAAGAGACGGTCTGTGTAAAAGCTCGTAAGCTAAAACTGCTTTTGTGCCAAGGGACAGGGCGCTTTTCCCGCCTTTGATAATCATTTTTTCGGCTTTTGTGGTTCCTTCAGGCAAAAAAGGCAAAAGAAGGTCCTCAACGATAGTAAGTATTCCAGCGCTTTCCATCAAAAGGTGAAATTCAAATATCTGGTCTTTGGTGAGATTTCTGATTATATTTCCCACAGTCTCAATGTTTTTTGAGTGCCATGGGCTGAAGCAAGAAACCGTAGCTATGGCTCCCGCGGAAGAACCGATGGCAAACTCGGGCCGGCCGACGTTGCCGTTATCTTCCTCTTCCTTGTATCGGTACAGGGATCCAATATGGGCTGACAGCCTTTTAAATCCTCCGCTAAGGACAAAGCCTATTTTGTGGTTTGGCATAAGCTTCTCTTTGATTTTCAAGCATCTGGTTTCAATATGCTACTCTAGAGGCATAAAGTCAAAGCCCGCGCCAATGGCGCGGGCTTTGAGAATAGTATTCCGGATCCGAAATACTAAGTTTACTGAACGGCTTCTTTCAGAACTTTACTGGCTCTGAATTTGGGAGCCTTGGAAGCTTTGATATGAACGGTTTCTCCTGTTTTAGGATTGCGGCCTTCTCTGGCTTTCCTGTCGGCTACTCTGAAAATACCGAAACCGGCAATGTTCACTTTGTCTCCTCCTTTGATTGCGCTGGTGATTTCATCAAACAAGAAATCCAACATCTCCATCCCTTGTTTTTTTGAAATTTCGAACTTTCCAGCTAACTTTTCAGCTAATTGATTTTTCTTAACCATAAAAAGTTTGGTGTTATTTTAAATACGAACTTTTTGTTTCCGACTGTCGACCAGCTATCGGATTTCAATTTCTTTGCAATTATTGCATTATTTGTCCAAAAGTACAAATGAAAATATGCACAGCTGGCTTATCCTGGCAAACAGTGTGAAAACTCGGCAAGTTTCAACATCAGAAGATAATTGATAGTTTCTGCTCTAAAAGTTACTTGGCGTATTCTATGGCTCTGGTTTCTCGGATAACATTAACCCTAATCTCTCCCGGATATTTCATTTCTTCCTCAATCCTTTTCGCTATATCTTTGGCCATTTTCATAGCGGTAAGATCATCAATTTTGGTTGGGGTGACAAAAATTCTTAATTCCCTGCCAGCTTGTATGGCGTAAGACTTTTCCACACCGTCAAAAGAGCTGGCAATTCTTTCCAAATCTTCTAATCTTTTAAGGTAAATTTCAACAGTATCTCTTCTGGCACCGGGCCGGGCGGCAGAGATAGCATCAGCTGCCTGAACTATTCTTGATTCCAGGGTCAGATAGGGATATTCATCGTGGTGCGACTGCATCGCCAGAACAACTCTTTCGTCAATATTAAATTTTTGGAGAATTTTTCTGCCAATTTCAACATGCGTGCCCTGGACTTCATGGTCCACCGCTTTGCCTATGTCGTGGAACAAAGCGCCTTTTTTGGTGACAGAAACATCCGCTCCCAGCTCTTGAGCCAGCAAGCCGGCCACATGTGACATTTCTATAGAGTGTATGAGAACATTTTGGCCAAAGCTGGTTCTAAAAGCCAATCTGCCGAGCAAAAAAGTCAATTTAGGATCAACCGGACCAACTCCGGTTTCATATAAGGCGGCTTCCCCCGCTTCTTTTATTTTTTCATTTATTTCTATTTTGGCTTTTTCTACGAATTCTTCAATTTTAGCCGGGTGAATTCTGCCGTCGGCAATCAGTTTTTCCAGAACCAACTTGGCGATGTGTCGGCGGATTGGGTCAAAGCTGGATAAAATTAAAGTTTCCGGCGTGTCGTCAATAATTACATCAACCCCGGTCATTCTTTCAATGGTTTTAATGTTTCTGCCTTCTTTGCCTATGATTTTACCTTTGAGCTCATCTGACGGCAGGCTGACGACTGTGGTGGTGACATCGGAGATGTGAGAGCCAGCATAACGCTGTATAGCGGTGGTCATTATCTCTTTAGCTTTTTTGTCCAGAGATTCTCTGTTGTTGTCTTCCAACTTTTTGACCTTTTGATAAAGATCATCCTTGTATTCTGTTTCCACTTTTGCGTACATTTCTTTAAGCGCCTCCGCTCTTTCAAGGCCGGATATTTTTTCCAGTTCAGCAATCTGTTTTTTTCTGACTTCTTCTGTTTCCAGCTGGATTTTGGCGATAATTTCCGTCTTTTCTTTCAGATTCTGTCTGTCCTTCTCCAGGTATTTGGTCTGTGTTTCCAGCTCAACCTCTTTTTTGGAAAGCATTTTTTCTATACGCAAAAGTTGAGCGTTTCTTTCCTGCCCTTCCTGTTTAGATTCTTCCAGAATTTTAAGAGATTTATTTTTTGCTTCCAGAAGCAAGTCTTGTGATTTAGACTTAGCTTCGTTGAGTATGTTTTGAGCCTTAAATTCGGCCGAACGTATCCGACTGTCGGCGATTAGCCGTCTGATGAAATAGCCCAAGCCCATGCCTGCAGCCAAGGCTAAAATAGCCAAAGTAATTGTGGTTGTTGAAAGTTCCATAAATTTTTTGGAGCAATAAAGTCATAAGTTGAATTGAGCTGATGATTTTGTTGCTAAATTTAATACTTTAATTAATGGAATAATCATATCAGAAAACCGAAAAACAGTCAAAAAAAGACGATCTCGAACATTGTTTTGTGCGGTTTTTTGGGTTTTCAGGGTGGGAGGGAAAAGTTTTTTGTGCTATTATGCGTTTATGGTTAAATCGCCGCTAGTTTTAATTGTCATTGACGGTTTGGGTTTTAGCAGCCAGAAAATCGGCAATGCTGTTTTGGCGGCTAAAAAACCTAACTTAGATTTTTTTGAAAAAAATTATCCATACACGCTGCTTCAAGCTTCGGGTAATGCGGTTGGTCTGGAGTGGGGAGAAGCCGGCAATTCCGAGGTCGGCCATCTTGCTCTGGGATCGGGCAGGTCTTTTAGACACTACTTGCCGACAATCAACCGTTCCATTGCCGATAAATCCTTTTTTTCAAACAAAGTTTTGCAAGAGGCTGTCGCTCATGTTAAAAAAAACAACTCCAAACTCCATATTCTGGGTCTGTTAACTTCCGGATCGGTGCATTCCAGTCTCAAACATTTGTCGGCTCTGCTGGACTTGGTAAAAAAGTCAGACATTTCTAAAACTTATCTCCATCTTTTTACCGACGGGAAAGATTCTGGTACTCACGAGAGTGCCGACCTTTTAAGTGGAATTATGAAATACACCGAAGGTTTTGAAAATATAAAGGTAGCTACGGTTATGGGCCGTGATATGGCCATGAACCGCAATAACGATTGGCCTAAAACACAGGAAGCCTACGAATTGGTTGTTCATGGCACGGGCAATAAATCAAAAAATATCTTAGAATCTTTGAGAAATTACCACCAAGAAGATATTACCGATGAGTCAATCCCCCCCACAGTCTTGGAAGAGTTAACATTACCCTTGATTTCTGAAAACGACTCTTTGGTTTTTTTTAACTTTAGAGAAGACAGTATTAGGCAGTTGGCTAGAGCTTTTGTTGAAAAAGACTTCTCCTTTTTTCAGAGAGCTGAAATCGCCAACTTGTTTGTGGCGGCTTTTACAAAATACTTGGACAACCCAAACCTGCATCATGTTTTTGAATCTCTGCAGATGAAAAACAATTTAGCCGAGTGGCTAAGCGTTAATGACAAGAAGCAATTGCACATAGCCGAGAGTGAGAAGTACGCTCATGTGACTATTTTCTTTAATGGTCTTGAAAACAAGGTTTACGACGGTGAGACTGACCTTTTTCTGGAGTCGCCCCACAACTTAGCCGGCACTCCGGAAATGAGAAGTCTGGATATCGCTAACAAAGTTGTGGAGGAAATGAAAAGAGAACACTATGACTTTTTTTTGATTAACTTTGCCAACGCGGATATGCTTTCCCATCTGGGAAATATAGACTTAGTTGTTAGGGGTATTGAAAAAGTTGACGAGGCAATCGGACTCATATTTGAAGAAGTAAAAAAACAAAAAGGAACCTTGATTATTACTTCAGATCATGGAAATGCCGAGTCTTTGGTTTACTCCCTAAGTGGAGAAAAGGAAACAAAACACAACACAAATCCTGTCCCCTTTTATCTTGTTGCCGAGGAGTTTAAAGGGCGTTTTCTGCTTTCTCAAGAAGTCTCCGGAGTCCTGCCAGACGTTGCTCCCACCATTTTGGAAATCATGGATTTGCCTGTTCCTTCAGAAATGACCGGACAGAGTTTGTTGAAGTTGGTAAAGTAAGAAAAGAATAATATGTTGGAATTTATAAAATCGGAATATGTCTCTTTTTTGCGTCGGACTGTCGCCGCCGAACTGCAAAAGAAACATATTCCCGATTTTATCTAGTCCTTTAAAATAACTCCTCCTCCTAGCACATCTTCTCCTTTGTAAAAAACTGCTGATTGGCCGGGAGTGACTGCTCGGACCGGTCTTTTAAATTCTAAAATTCCGTTTTTAAGTAAAACGGCTTTTTGTTCTTTGGTCCTGTAGCGTATCTTTACTGATATGTTCAGTGGAAATTTTGTCTTTTTGTTTATCCAGTTGATGCCGGTTACTTTTGTTTTCTTTGTCTCCAAATCTTTTTCTCTGCCGACATAGACGATATTTTTTTTGAGGTTTTTTGAGACGACAAAATAAGGTCCGTGTCCGTCAGTTATGTTTAAGCCATGTCTTTGGCCGGTGGTGTAATAAGCGGCTCCTTCATGTTTGCCGACAACCTTCCCGTCAACATCCGATGTTGACATGAGACGGATTTCGCCGGTTTTGGGTTTGATGTAACTTTTTAGAAAATTTTTCATATCAAGCTGGCCGATAAAGCACACTCCTTGGCTGTCTTTTTTGTTGTGCGTCGGCAGTTTGAATTTTTTAGCCAGTTTTCTGACTTCCGGTTTTTTGTAATCGCCGATTGGAAAGAGGCAACGTTCCAACTGTTCCCGTGTCAGCGTCCATAAAAAATAGCTTTGGTCTTTGTTTGCATCCTTTCCTTTCAATAGTTTTGGCTTTTGGGCGTCTGATTTGCGGACATAATGTCCGGTTGCAACATAATCCGCACCTTCGGTCAGGGCTTTTTTTAAAAATAGTCCGAATTTTATTTCTTTGTTGCACATTACATCAGGATTGGGGGTGAGTCCTTGACGGTAGGTTTCTATCATATAGTTTCCCACTTTCTTTTTATACTCTTTTGAAAAGTCCCAAGTCTTAAAAGGAACGTCCAAAATTGAAGCGACAGACATCGCATCTTTTCTGTCTTCTTTCCAACCACAAAAAGACAGTCCTTTTTCAGGTTGCCAGGGTTTAAAAAAGACTCCGACAACATCAAAACCCCGCTTCTTCAAAAGCGCCGCGGCAACCGACGAATCTACACCCCCGCTCATAGCGACATAGACCAGCCCTCTTTTTCTGTTGGTTTGACTTTTCATAATAATAGTTACATAATAACACTTAGTAAATTAAAATAACAAGAGAGGGAAAGCTTGTTAAACATCTGGTTGTTTCTGTCTTCAGTCGCTTGCTTTTTTATTTTTCAGGTATTAAGAGAAATTTACTCTGGAAAAAGAAGGCTTAGGGAATTCAAAATCTTTGAGAGCAAGAAAACACTGCTGAAAAATCTTGTAATTTTTGTTATTCTTTGCCTGCCGGTTAACATTAACGGCTACGTGTTTACAATCGCCGGAAGTGCCGTGGGAGAAAAAGGCGTCTATTCCCTCCTATCTTTTTACCAAGAGGTTGAAGAAAACGGACTGGCATTTAACATTTTCAGTCTCGGTGGCGTCCAGGTAGCGGAAAAAGGTTTAGCGCTTACTTTACTAGGTTTTCCTCTTTTTCAATATGGTGAGGTGGTGTCACTGGGAGTAGGCGCAACTCTTTGCCAAAAGTCCAAAGAGTTTTCAGGGGTTTTGCTTGGTGTGCCGATTACTCAATTCTCCGATGGCCTAGCCCGTATTGTAGTTGGAGCTACTTTTTTACAACAAGGGAAAAAAGCTGAGATTTTGTCCGGCTTAGTTTTCTGGCAACATGGACAAGAGGATGCAAGAATTGGCGTTGGCGCGGCGGTTGTCCAGAAGGCGTCTGTAGAAGCCAGGATTCATTTTGGAGCTGCTATGTTTCAGCTTTCCGGCTATATGGCCGGAGTTTCTTACGGCGGTGTTTCATACCAAAAAGCACTAAAAAGAGCCGAAGTTAAACTAGCGCTGGCCATTCTTCAGGTAGCCGGCAAGAAAGAAAGATCCTTTACGGTTTATTCGGTTCTTGAGTCGGATTCAAAATAAAAAGGGGTAACACCCCTTTTTTAAATACTTTTAATTTGTGACCTTTTTTCTGCGAGCCAGCTGTTTGTTCATGGTCTCTGTCAGTAATTTTGCCAAAGCGTGATTTTCATCATTTTCGGCCATTGTTATCATGTCTGGTCTGACCTCGGCTCCGCACTGAATCAAGGTTTTTAAAACATTACGCATTCTCCTGTAGTAAATCGTAATGTATAAAGCCTCACCTCCTCTAACATTAACTCGAGCCCCGTACTTTACAAGAGCTTTTGTTAAGGAAGGTTTTTGGGTGAGAAGCCAGGCCTCCCAAAGGTCGCGGTCATAGATATAAGTGCCCATCCAGAGCGGTTCTTTTCTGTGCAATTCTTTTACAACCGCACTGATGGTTGCTTTCTGGCCAAATACAGACTCAAAATGTTGTCTTGCCGGCTGGCAGGCGTCATGTTTTTCAAGCCATTTCAATGTCAAGAACTTTCTTTCTCTTCTCGCCATGACTCTTTTCCTTCGCAAGTTTGATTTTCAAAGACTCTTCATACTAACATTTCTTAATAACTCTGTCAAAAGTTAGGCGATAAAAAACTCCGCGGAGTTGTTATTCAACCGCGGAGTTGTAAGATTTTGTAATTTTCTATGCTTACCTTATCTCCAGTTTGGGACAAACTTTTTTGTGTTTAGCCGAAACCCATTCTTTGACAAGAGAAACATTTTCGTTCTCTGTATTTTTAAGTCTGTTTGTAAATTTATCTACAACGACCACAAGACCAAAAAGCGTCGCAGTAGACACTATCAAGATGGTAAGGACAACTGCTTGGGTGGGAAAAACAAGCCAGCAAACGATGTAAGCAGACGGCAATAGAACATAAATCGGAAAAATTCTATGTCCTTTTATTTCGGGCAGTGGTATTTTTCCGAAATCTACCGCCAGTGGAGAGGGACAACCAAAAGCGTTGGTCATAGACTCCAAATTTGCAATCGGATAGTAGCCAAAGAGAATAGTGAAGGGCGCATAAAGAATAGTTTTGGCGCAGGACAAAAGAATTAAAATGGGCCAAAAGATATATAACGAAAGGAAAAATTGAAAAGAGTAGCCACAAAGACCATCGCTTAATAAGTATTTTTCCTTGAAATGAATCGTGTCCCTGTGTATTATGATGCTATTAGTGTCATAGTTTCTGACGAGAAAGGGGTGGATAAATCTAAAATGCCAAGAATTGGGGTCTAGGATCAAGTTTCCCGTAGCGGAATTTTTTTTGAGGCGGGCGCTTAACAAGAGAATAGTTGTCGTTGCAATGTAAAGTCCCATAGTAATTTTGACTATTAGCCAAAAAATTTCCATAGTTTTCTCCTTATTATCTTGTAAAAAATACTGACAATAGATTAACAAAAAGGACTTGATTCGTCAAGTCCTTGGCCCGTCTTTATTTAAAAAGTTTTAGTTCCCTTATCATTTTATATTTTCTGACGAAGAGTACGGTTTCTCTGACACCAGCGTAAATTGTCGCCGTGGCGGGCCGGTATTTGCTGGCGCCGCCATTATAGACTGCGGCTCGCACTTCGTTTATAAAGTCCGGTTCAACTGCCAGTTTTTTGTCCAATTTAGCTTTCTGGCTTTTGGTCAAATTTCTGAAAGCATCTTTGATGTGGTCGTCAAAAACCAGAACAGAAGCCATGATTGCATTTACAACTTCAATTCTGCCGATGTCTGTGTCTGTGATTAATTTTGCCTCCGGATATGACCTGTTCACGCTTTTATATGTTTTGGGCATGATCTGCCCCAAGCCGGAAGCTCCCGTTTTGGAGAATGTGTAGCGGTAAGCCCTTTCTCCATTAAGTGCTAAGCGGATCAACACTCTTTCAACGAGTTTTTTGCCGTCGTCTTCGGAAAGCAAAATCATGCTTGGGTCTGTCTGTTCCGTCAGCAAAATGGTTTTGACAAACTTTTCTTCAATACTGTCCGCTACCAGTTTTTCCGGGAAGGCTTTTGATTTGACGCCCAGGCTACGCAATTTTCGAAAAGCTTCGGCAACTTTTTTATCCATGAGGTTTTTGCCGATTTCAACAAACTCCTGCCGGTGTAGTTCTGGCGAGTATGGTACATAAACCATATCCGAGTAGTTGTCCCCTGTCTGCTCGCTGAAGTAGGCAAAGTTGTCGTTGCCCAAAAGAAACTTGTTACCGATAATAATGTAACGCCTTTCTTCCTCCGGTTTGCTTGAGTCAGCAATGCTTAAATCGGAATTAAAGTTGTTCCACCAGTTGGTTGTAATCTGAAAAGTTTCCGCCGGATTTTCTGATGTAAAATGGGGCAAATTTTCTTTGTTTTCCAGATATTTTCTTCTGATTGAGTTGGCCTTTTCAACCTCTTTTTCATCAAGCCAGTATCTTTTTTCAAAAACTTCGCCTGTTTTAGTGTCTAAAACGGCTAGGGCCACCTCTTTTTTCAGGAATTCAGTTGTGGTCGTGGACTTTCCGCTTCTTAACCTCTTCTTGGTTATTTTCTCAACGAATTTAAGGGGTGAAGATTTTTTCAGCTTCTCCTGTCCTTCCATTATTTTTTCAATAGTCAAAAAATTTATTTGTTGTGAGGTGGTATCCGTCTGAATTATTGCTTGTAAGTCTCTGTTGGTCGTTTCCCCGATAATTACCGGATCTTGTTTGCCGAAAACAGCGGCTCCAGCCAGACCTGTGAAAAGAAAAAAGAGTAAAAACTTGGCTTTGCTAATTTTCATATTTTTCCTTGTTCCAGTGTTTCAATGAGCTGGAGAAAGTTTAACAGATTATAAGTTTTTTTAGTAGTATAACTTCTATAGTTAAGATAACCCCGGTTTACAATTTCGGCAAATGAGAGATTTACTTATTCAACGCATTGCTTTCTCAATTGCTTCAGCCTTTCTTAGGACCGAATTGGCATAGTAGTTGCAGGTGCTTGTTGAACAGTTGGATTTGCCGCTGATGTAAGCTTTGGCGGCGGCGATTTCAGACGAGCGGGTTTTGGCCGTGGCACCGGCTCGTCCCAGTTTTATTGCGCTGGCGGTAAAAGCGTCTTCCACGTTCCATGGATTGGGCGGCTGGTGTCCAGTCAGACGGGCAACGTCGGCTTCGTAGCCCAACCAGGTAGTTGGTATAAATTGGGCCGGCCCCAACGCACCGCCACAGCCATAGTTGGGTTCACGTGACACTTTAACGGTATCGGGGTTAAGCCCCAGCTTGGTAACTATCGCAAAAAAAGCATTTTTTTCCTGTTCGGCCCGTTCGGGTTTTTTTAATTTCAGATAACACTGATACATATCTTTCAGCCAATTGCCGGTGCCGACGTTTTTGCCCAAACCGGATTCAATCTCAAGAATTCCCAACAGAAACGCCGGTCTGATGCCGACACCGATTGCCGCTAATTGGGCATATTTTACAGCCTCCTCGGCGGACACGCCGTTTTGTTGTAAATAAAATACTTGAGCTCTGATTTTTTCTATATCGGCTTGCGACTTTTTAACAAGGCTTTGGAACTTGGCCTCCTCACCCTTTGTGACTTTTAAAAGGTTGTTTTTTTCTGAACGGACCTGCTCCACAGATCTTTTTTCTATTTGCTGGATTTGTCTAAGGTTTTCCAGTTCTTCTTTTCTTTCACTAAGACTTTCCTCTCTTACCTCAAGTTCGCTTTTCAATTCCCTGACCTTTTCTATGGTTACCCTTAAGCTTTCTTGGGTCGTTTGCAGATTGTTGAGATTATTGAAAAAACTTGAAAAATTTTCATTTTTTAAAATCATTTCAATCAAGTTTTCCTGTTCTGTCTGGTCCAATAAACGCAAAGAAGCGGACAAAGCGGAACGATGTTTTAAGATTTTGTCCTCGGCTTCTTTTATCTGTTCTGATGTTTGGTCAATTTCAGAAGACGTCTTTTCAATGGACAAGGCCAGGCTTCTAATTTCAGTTTGGATTTGACTGATTTTGCTGTTGATTATTGAAATCTCGTTTGACAAACTTCTGGCGTTTTTACCTTTTTCATCTATCTGCTGCTGATACTCGTCAATTTGTTTTCTCAATTCTTCAATCTGTTTGTTTTTTATCTCAATATCTTCCTGCGCGGAGGCATTAACAAAAAGCGGGTTGGCTGTAATAATCAAACCCGCTAGGATACAAGCTGTGAAAGTGATGTTCTTTTTACTCACTGACGATTATTTTACCAAAATATTTATCGGTAACGTTTAAGTGGTCGTGAAAAGGGCAAGTTTTGGCTTCTGTAAATTTGAAAGAATAGCTTTCGTTTTGAGACAAGCCTTTCAAAGCGTCAAAGCCGGGACAAATTTGGTGTGTCGGATGCGGACCGGCGGCCGGCCAATGCGGAGCAGAATCAAGGTTTTTAAAAGTAACAGTGTCTCCAACTTTCACATTCAGCTCTTTGACCGAGAGGCCTTCGTCTGTAATTTGCACTAAAAAAGTATTGGGAATGCTTTGGGTTGTTTGAGCCTCTGGGGTTGGTGTTGGAGAGGTGGCCGGAGAACTTATCGGGGCCTTGCTTGTTTTACTGCCCAAAAAAAACAAAAGAGTTACAAAGATTACTACAATAACAAAACTAATTATTACCTTTTTCATATCTAATAATTATCTTATAATAGCGTCCAAAACTCAAGAAGTCTTATCCCCAATATGTTATAATTATCTTATGGCTAAACTTATTGGCTTTACACTTTTAATAGCTGCCGTCTTAGTTGTCCTTAACCGTGAAAAAGTGGAAAATTTCAAGCAAAGCATCATTGAAACTGTAAACCCTGCGGTTAAGGAAAAAAGATTGATTGGAGAGTTGAAAAACAACTTAGAAAGTCTGGACGCCCTACTGTCGGACAAAAGCACAGCAAGCAAAGATGAGAAGATCAAGAAAGCCAATATCGCAATCAGCGACGCCCAAAAAACATTGGAGGAACTTCAGCAAACCAATCAAAAAAGCGACCTCGGCGCTAACTTAAGCAACTTAATCCAAAAATTCGTGCCGCTAGGCTCCGAACCCTCTCCCACTTGGCTACCACCGGCAGAATGCCAGTAACCTCCTATCATCCTGACAAGGTTGAGGGTCGGCGTTTCAAAAGTCTCAAAAGAAGTCTTATGCCTCCGCGAGCCGATAACAGTAAAAAGAAAAACCCTATCACAATGTTGAACCCGTCATAACTCCAGCGGGTAATTTCGTCGTCTCTTAATTTCAGCCACATCCCGAATTCGTCAAAAGCCAGACCAAGGCCAAGACCAAACAGGAGAGAGATGAGATATTTTGGTCTGGGCCCGTTGAATACCAGAGCCAGATAACCCGATGCGGCTAAAACAAAAAAACCGTAAGCAAAGTGATGCACTCTTAGCCCCGGAGCCCATTGGATGTAAAATTGAGGAAAAAAGTGACTAAAGACGCGGGAAACGGTAAAGGTAATCAAAAAAGCAAAAGCAACGGGGAAAACCAGAGAAATATAAAGACCGGGTTCTTTGTTTATAACCTTGCGGTGTATCCCCTCCCTCATTTTTTTGAATATCATAAAGAGCATTCCGTTAAGAGATAAGAATGTCCGGTCTTAGTTCAGTTATTGTAAAGGTTTGACCCTTAGGTATAAGTCGGGGTCTATTGTCCGCTCAAAACAACTTTCACCAACCTGATGCTCCCAGTTTTGCTGATAAGGACCATATTCTCTGATGGGTGTGGGTGTTTTTTGATTGTTTGAGATTTTACCGTCAGTTTTGAAAACGGCGCAGAGCTTAAACGTAAGCTGGTTTCTGGGTTTGTAGGTGTAGGGTTCCTGGGTCTCCGGATCAACTGGCGGAATGAAACCCGAGATGTCATCCTGGAGGTCGTCTAGGACAGATGGTAGTTTGTCCTTGTTCTGCCAGTAACTGATGATTTGATTTTGTAAAACCATAAGGTCGTTGACCCTTCTTTCGTCAAATCTTTGAGCTCTTTGCTGGGCCGGAGTGCCGACAAGGAAAAATCCGGCAATTATGGTGGCCAGAACCACTGCGGACATTAGCCAAGCCGTAAATTTAGATTTTAAGTCTGAAACTTGTTTAATTTCTCTGAAATAATAACTAAAGACAACCAAAGCGACAACCAAAACCGTCAAAGTTTTTAAGAGAAACCTGGTTGTTAAGTCTCCGCTGTAAAAATTAAATATCAGAGTGATGAGATCAACTATCACCGTAATTGCCGCTATGAAAAGGGTAAAATAAATCAGCCACTTTCTGAATTTTATATTTCTTTTTTCCGGCTCTTGGGAGAAGTCTCTGGCTATCAGCCATGAAGTCAAAATGAAAACCGGAAAAATTATAAGCAGAACGGAAGAGGAGAGTCGGATCTGGCTCAAAGAACCCGAGTAGTAAGAACTTAGAGGGTCGGGAAAAGTTACGTCAATGTAAGCAAATATTAAAGCCAAAAAACTTACTATACTGGTATAGAGAGCCGCAAATCCCAAAAGGTGCATGAAGAAGTCTTTGGGGGTCGTTTTTACTGTTGTTGTGTTTTCCATACTTTACATCTTAGCAAACTTTGAAAGATATGTAAAAAATTAAAAAGCCGAGAAAACTCGGCCTTCGAAACTTAAAATTCGTAATTATCCAGGACACCGTCGGACTTGAAAAGTTCTTTGAAAATCAGCAACTGCTGAATTTGATTAGTGCCTTCAAAAACACGGTTGTAACGGCAGTCACGCCAGAACATTTCAATGACGTAATCTTTTATCAGCCCATAGCCGCCAAAAACCTGCATTGCGCTATCCGCAATTTCCCAACACATTTCAGAACACATTAACTTAACCATTGCTGACTCAAGACGCGTGTCTTCACCGGCATCGGTTTTTTGAGCCACTTGATAAACTGCGTATTCCATAAATTTTATTTTCGTCGCCATCATCGCCAAAGCAAATTGGTTGGCTTGAAACATGTTGATTGTCTGGCCAAACTGTTTTCTTTCCCCGGCATACTTAAAAGCCAATTCGTAACATGCTCTGGAGATACCGATACAGCCGGCGCCAAGTCCCAGTCTTCCGCCATTGAGAGTTTTCATGGCAATTTTAAAACCTTCCCCGACTTTTCCAAGCATGTTTTCTTTTGGCACTTTCACGTTGTCAAGAAAAAGTTGTACTGTGTGCGAAGCTCTTAGGCCGGTTTTGTCTTCATGCTTTCCCACGGAAAAACCGGACCACTTGGTCTCTACAATGAAGGCAGTCAAACCTTTTTCGCCAAGCAACTTATCTGTTTGGGCTATCACAACTACAAAATCAGCAAAGTCACCGTTTGTGATGAACTGCTTTTTTCCGTTGAGAACCCAAAAACCATCTTTTTCTTCGGCTATGGTGTCGATACCTGCGGCGTCGGAACCGGCGTTTGGTTCAGTCAAGGCAAAAGCACCGAACATATCGCCCGCAATAGCAGGCTTCAGATATTTTTCTTTTTGTTCCTCATTACCGGCAATGTTAACTGCACCGCAGGCTAAACTCGTGTGCGCCCCGTAGAGCAAGGCCGTGGATGGATGTACTCTTGAAAGCTCTTCCGCCACTACACAGTAACCTGTTTTACCGAGACCGAATCCGCCGTATTTTTCTTCAAAAGCAACTCCTAAAAGTCCAAGCTCGGCAATTTTCTTGACCAGTTCCATCGGAATCTGCTCATTCTTTTCCATTTCAGCGACTTTTGGCCTTATTACTTCTTCCGCAAATGACCGGACAGTTTCTCTAAGCATCTTCAGCTCCTCGGAAGAGTTTTTGCTGGGACCGCTGGCAATACCGGGTGCGGGAGTTTTAGGAAGTGCAACATCGGCACTGGGACGCTCAATTTTCAAAAGCTTGGCCACGCCCTTTCTGGCATTTTCGGTAAAAATTAAGTTGGCGAAGAGCCCTTGCTCTAATTCTAAGCCTTCAATTAAAGTCATTCCCAGCCCTTCCTTAACGGCTTTTTCTATTGCCAGAACCGCTTCAAATGACTTGGTGTTCATCATTTTTTTGACAAAATCGGATTCTCTTACCTCTAGAAAATATTTTTCGGCTCGATGTAACCAAAGTCGGCCCGATAAAAATTCTTCAATAACGCTCTTTGTTTGGCTTATCAATTTTCCTTTGGAAGCAACGGAATCAATCAAACCAAAATCTTTGGCTTCTTGGGCCGGAATAGTATTGCCAGACAGAAGCATTGAAAGAGCTCTGTGAATGCCGATTAGTCTTGGTAAACGCTGGGTTCCGCCCATTCCGGGCATAATTCCCAGATTTATCTCCAGCTGGGCAAACTTTGCATCTTCCGAGGCGACTCTCAAAGCACAGGCCATCGCGATTTCATTTCCGCCTCCAAAACACGGTCCGTCTATGGCGGCTACCGTCAGCTTGTTCAAATTCGCCAGCAAATCAGTAATTGAATTTGCCTCCCTAATTAAAGCCAGCGCTTTTGCTTTGTCCCCGCCTTCAATAATTTCCCAAATTTCTTTGACATCCGCGCCCGCTGAAAATATGCCCCGGCCAGTCGGCGGAGGTCCGGTAATAACTACAGCTTTGATTTTCGGATCTGCTTGCGCTTCAAGCAAAGCTTCTTTTAACTCCGCAAAAACTTGTGCCGATAACAAATTATGTGGCGGGTTATCTATAAAAATTACCGTTAAATCACCTTTTTTTTGGACTTCAACAACCTTCTTTGCCATTACTCTTTCCTCGTTTTGTTTTCAAAAAGCCGATAAAAGCGTACAGCGACCAAATTTTTTTGTCAACAAAAATCCGCGGCTTTTAACCGCGGATAATTTTTTACCATTTTTCTTCTTCGGTAAAAATTTTTTTGCCCATTTCTTTTTCCGCCCAGTGCAGGGGCCCGAGCTTGGTGAAAGGAAAACCGATTCCCAGACGACAGCCGGTTTCAATATCTTCAGCCGTAGAAATTCCTTCGTCAAGACACAAGAGGGCTTCATTTGCCATGCCGCGCATCATTCTCATAAATCCTTCTTCGGGACTAAGGGGTCGTCTTTGAGGGAAGTTCTTTTCAACTATTTTCATGATATCCTCAAAACCAGCATCCGGCTGATAAACATAAAAACCGGCGCTGGTTTTTACCCCATAGCGTTTCTCATTTGCCAGAATTTCCATCAACGGCGCCGGCTTGGCGCGTTCGCCAAAACCTTGAAACAATATCCTTGCCACATGCGCGGCAATATCTATCCCCAGATAATCAAGGAGCATAAACGGCCCCATCCGCCAGCCGAATTCAACCGCTTGCCTGTCTATTTCTTCGGGTTTTAAGGTCGTCTCTGAAAGAAGGAGAACCGCTTCGTTTAGATAAGGCATCAGCAAACGATTCACTAGAAATCCCGGACATTCCTTCACTCTGATTGTGGTCTTACTCAAATCTCTTGCAAACTGTTCTACTGTTTCCACTGTTTCCTCGTCAGTTTCTTTGCCGGAAATAATTTCAACCAAAGGCATAGTGATTGGCGGATTAAAAAAGTGCATGCCGACAACTTGTTTCGGTCTTTCGGTTGCGGAAGCCATTTCGGTAATGGAAAGGGATGAAGTATTTGTTGCAAAAATCGCCCGCTTTGGAACAACGAAATCTAAAGAATGAAATACTTTCTTTTTGACTTCCATGTCTTCAAATACCGCTTCAATAACCAAATCCACATTGGTCAAAAATATTTCATCCGAAGAAGCGGAAATTAAAGACTTAGCCATATCTGCTTTGTCAGACATTATCTTGCCTCGTTCGGCCGCTTTGTCAATTTTAGAGAAAATATTTTCCAGCGCTTTTTGAGCAAGCTCTTCATTTATTTCTTTTATGACTACAGGAATTCCCGATTGCGCCACTAAACTGGCAATTCCTTGGCCCATTGCTCCACCGCCGATTACGCCAACTTTTAAGATGGTTTTCATTACTCGCCTCCTTCGTAGTTCTTAATGATAATCGCGCCGCCTTGTCCGCCGCCGATGCACATAGAAACAACACCCAACTTTTTGCCCGTATCTTTGAGGAGGGCAATCATTTTGGTTATCAGTATGGCTCCGGTTGCGCCGACGGGGTGGCCTAAAGCTATCGCTCCGCCCCAAACATTTAATTTTTCAGAAGGTATCCCAAGCTGTCTTCGGCAAGCTAACACTTGAGCCGCAAAGGCTTCATTGATTTCAAAGTAATCAATGTCATTATCGTTCAATCCGGCGTGGAGAAGAGCCGCATTAATAGCAAAATATGGCCCCATTCCCATATACGAAGGACTGCAACCCACAAAAGCATAGCCTATTATCTCAGCTTCCGGTTTAATTTTTTGAGCCAAAGCCGATTCTTCGGTCAGAACTATTAAAGATGCAGCCCCGTCAGATATTCCACAGCTGTTCCCCGCGTGAACGGTACCGCCTTTCACAAAAAAGAGTTCTTGAGGAATCAGAGAAAGCATCTGTATTGTTAAGGCGGGGTTTATGCCGTCGTCTTGCAGAATCGTTTTATTACCGGACACTAAGCTAACTATCTGGCTTCTAAACTTTCCTCCGCGAGAAGCCTTGAATGCTTTTTGATGAGATTGGAAAGCGAATTCATCTTGGTCCTCTCTAGAAATTCCATACAAAACAGCAACATTTTCCGCCGTTTTGCCCATTAACTCCCCGGTTACAGGATCCGTTAATCCCTCCCACAAGGCATCGGTCAGTTGCTTATGTTTTATGCCACAGCCAAATCTGGCGTCTTTCAAGGTAAATGGAATGTTGGACATACTTTCTGTTCCGCCGGCCAAAACAACTTCTGCCTCTTCGGCTTTAATCATCTGACAAGCAGAGACTACTGCCTGCAGGCCGGAACCGCAATTTCTTTGGACAGTGAAAGCGGGCACGTCATTTGCAATGCCGGCCTTCAGAGACGAGACTCTGGCAATGTTAGGCGAGTCTGAAGACTGGGCGACATTTCCGGCAATAACCTGGCTTAAAGCATAACTAAGCAAACCACTTCTTTTCAAGCTTTCACTGAAACATGCTGACAGAAGTTGTGCGGAAGAAAAAGCGCTTAGGTTGCCCCTAGTAGCTCCAGCTTTTCCAATTGGTGTGCGGCATGACCCTGCGATAACAATCTTTTTACTCATAAAACTCCTTCAATTGTCAAATTACCGCTTAATACTAGCTCTCATTTTGCTTGAGTGTCAAGGCGTAGAATAAGTGCCCGTTATTCAACGGGTTTCCCTTTTTTATGTTTGTAGAAAAGTATGCCGAAGAGCGACAACAGAGAAATTAATGGCAGCTTGTTTAATAATTTTGCAATTCCCCCGCTTCCGAATTTCAATTCCACTTCTTCTTTTTCCGGATAAACCAGCATAAAAGACGGGCTGGCAAAGAAAACTTTTGAAGCGCCCTTTACTCCCCAGGCCGGAAAATAAGAAACTCGGATTAAGTGAGGAGAACCGATACAGTTGGTTCTGAATTGTATTTTGTTGTGGCTGATTTTTTCTGTTATCCGGCAATTCTTTGCTGTTTCTATTTTTTGTAATCCTTCGTTTAAATTAGCAAGTGATGTTGTTATGACTCCGGATTTTAAGTCTCTTTTGGAAGCGTTGAAGATTAGCGGAGTATCCAGTTGTTCTTTTTTGTTAAACCAATCAAAGGAGACTTTCTTCCAGTCCTCGCTTCCGGTGTAAGCAACCGGTTGAAATTTTGGAATGGAAACATAACTGCCGCTGTTTGAAAGAAACTGCCAAACTTCAAAAGGAGGGAAATCAGCCAATTTCACAAAGTCACTTCTTGTTTGAAGTATCTCTTTTATTTTCTGACTGCGGACAATCAGGTGGCTGACATTGAACATTTTGAGATGCTCTGTGCCGAGGTCGTAGTCCACGTCGCCGCAGGGCAGGCCGATAACGTCCGTCTGACAACTTTTGTCGGTTGAAATCTCGGATTGGATTTTAAAAATGAACGGGTTAGTTATGCTGGAAAACAGGTGAACCCCTTCAAGCGTCTGACGCCCGGAAAGCAGAGGAACCAGCTCATTGTTTCTGACTGTGCCGGTGTCGTTGGTCTCTTGATTAAACTCTGTGATCACTCTCGGATCTGCCATTGTGCCTTTGACAAACTCATTTGCCAGTTTTAGGTTTTGGAAGTTTGGTTTGACTTCCGTTCCCTCAAAATTCCACTTTAACCAGCCGATGACAGGTTCCTGGCGTTGGACCAATATGAAGTAAGAAATGCCCAGTAGAAAAATGAAAGAAAAAACCGTGGCAGCTTTTTTGCGTATAATTGTAGCGACAAAAATACCGCTGATTACAAAAGACAACTGAAGATAAGGGTAGTACCTGACGGAATAAATTCCCATCCGAAGAGCTATGGCGGACAAGGCAAGGGAGGCTCCGATGCCGACTCCGATAAAAATGGCAAAATTCAAAAGTTTCTTTTTGTGCAAAATCAGAGCCGGCAACATAAACGCCGGCCAGAAAATCAAACTTGTAGGAAGTATGTCTTTAAATTCTACCGGCCAATTGTTGGCCAGGCTTAAAAAGTAAGGTTTGTAAACCAATGTTGGTATCAGCCAAAAAGAATCAATCAGAAAGGTTAAAGCCATTACCTTTGTGTAATACCACAGCTTTTCTTTAGAAAAATTCGGCAATATCAAGCCGAGAGAAACTATTACGACCCAAGTAAAAGTAAGAGCATGGGCCAAAAGGGTCAGTGACAAAAGTATGGCCGGCAAAACAATTTTTTTATTTGTTTCCAGCGAACGGTAAAAAGCGCCGAGAAAAAATATGCCCAATGCAATGCTTAGGCTGTGAGAAAATTCTCCGGCCAGCATGCTCATTATTGTGCCGCCCCAGATTTGAGCACTGCTTCCCAGGTTGTTGTTAAACAAAAAAAGCAGAGACAAAAGAGCGCCCAATTGCGGATATGGGCTTCTAAGTCTGAAAGATCTGACTAAATAATAAACTGCCGCCGGAAGCAGAAATGTGCCGGAAACAGCGACCAGTTTGAAAGCGACTTGAAGGGGCATAAAAAGGTCCAAAAGACCCATAGCGAAAAATGCCAGTGGAAAATAAAATATAAAAGGCGGATAACCGGCGAACCAGCCGAAGTCCCAGTTAAAAACGGATGGATTCTTCAGTAAAAATTCGCTGGCGTAAGAAGCGGTATAAAAGTGCGAACCCATATCGCCTCCAGTTGAGGTGGTTACGGAAAAAATCAAAGATGGCCTAAAGAAATAGGCTAGTAAAGAATATAGTGCCACAAAAAACACTATTTTGTGAAACCTGACTTTATATCCGTGTATTTCCACTATTTTTAGCTTATCAACCCAGCCACGATCTTAATTTGGGATATTTTCTGCAAATTGGTAGATTTGCGCATTTTTGTTCCAGTCCCCAATAGCGGCCGGCTTTAGAAACGGCAAAAAACAAGAGCACCAAGGCGTATATAACGTGCTCCTCCACAATATAGGAGTGAGGCGCGATATAAGGGAAAGTTAAAACCGGAAGATAGTAAAGTGCCATCAATACAGTTCCCAGAATTGAGCCCAAGCGGACAAAAATACCCAAAATTAAAATTATACCCAGCACTGTCAACCCCCACTCATTTGCAAAATTTGTTATCGGCAGGATTTCCGGTGAAGCAAACCAGTTGAACAGTCCAGTAAAAGTTTTGGCGCTTTTTAAGTAACCCTCCGCTGACCAGCTGGGATTAATAATTTTTGTTATGCCCGCGTAAAACATCAGCCAGCCCATAGCCAGGCGCAGTAAGAATAAAAATATTTTTTGAAACTGTGTCATATAGGTTTAAGTCGATTTTATAAATAGTGTAAAAAATAAAATAAAAACAATATAAGAGAGCAGATAAGAGCTGACGAAATTAAAAAAGTCAAACCCTTACTAATCTTATTTGTATTTATATTTTTGGACAAAAAGTAAAACAAAGCTATTCCCCCGAGATAAACCAAAAGAGACAGCAGGCTTTTGGTTACCCAATGATGGCCGGTAAAACCGGCTAATAAGTTTTTAAACGTCGGTGAAAGTTCGCCCCAAATGGTTACTGCCGTTGTGGATGCTATTGCCAGAATGGCGGCGGCCGAAGAAGCATAGAGAAGTTTTGTTTTATTCATAAAATTATCCCCATCTTGCGGCGGCAGAAATTATAAAACCCATACCGCCAATCGCAAGGCTTAAAAAGACAATTACTCCGGCTAACAACATGCTAATCCTGCGTAAATTGTGATTTTCAAACTCTTTTTTATCCAGTAAAGCCAGAATCAAAGCAGTAACAGCCAGAGGCAAGATGAATAAAAATATATGCTCCTTGGCTTCCATAGCAACAGCGTGTGCCCAAGGCGCCGTTCCGGCTTTGATTACCGGCTTTACCAGTTTGCCGTAATAAACGACGTAGTAGTAGCCACCGGCCAACCAGCTTAAAGCAAAGCCGATTATTCCGGCAATTGCGGCCAATTTAAGCCCTTTCCTTTTTTCAGAACGACTTTTGGTCGCCAACTCTCCGAGATACCACAAAAAAGCATCTATGCCGACAATGGCAAATCCCAGATGCATTCCTATCAGAACGGGTTTGTAGCTCAAAAAAGAAATGTCCATGTTTTGATTATAACTGATTTGAAATTAAACTTTAAGCCCAGGCTCTACTCTTTTCAATAAGACTGCGTTGGTTGCTACTATTATTGAAGAGGCTGACATAAGCAAAGCGGAAATTTCTGGGCGTAGTGACCAGCCAAATGAATTATAAAATACCCCGGCGGCAATTGGAATAGCAAGAAGGTTATAAATTGCCGCCCAGAAAAGATTCTGTTTCATTTTCATAACCGTTGCTTTGCTTAAGCGAAACGCGGCCACAATATCGTAGGGGTCTGATTTCATAAGAACTATATTTCCGGTTTCAATTGCTACATCCGTTCCGGCGCCGATAGCAATTCCGATGTCTGCCTGTGCTAATGCCGGCGCGTCGTTTATGCCGTCGCCTACCATAGCCACAAATTTTCCTTCACCCTGCAACTTCTTAACATATTTTGATTTATCTTCCGGCAGTACTCCGGCAAAAACCCTGTCAATTCCCAGTTCCTGCCCGATAGCCTCGGCGACTTTTTGGTGATCTCCTGTAATCATCACTACTTCCATGCCCAGATTTTTAAGCGCCGCTACGGTTTTTTTGGAGTTAAGCCGCGACAGATCGGCGGCGGCGACCACACCCGCAAAAATTCCGTCAACGGCCAACAAGCTTAAAGTCTTCCCTTCTCCGGCAAACCGGTCAAGAACCTCTCTCATCGGTTCGGTGGCGATACCATTTTCCTGAAGCAGTTTTTCCTTTCCAGCTAACACTATCTTGCCAGCAATTCTTGCTTTAAGCCCGTAACCGGCAATTGACTCAAAATTTTCTATCGGTTTAAGCGGCAGGGCGTTCCGTTTTTTGGTCTCTTCATAAATCGCCTTGGAAAGCGGGTGGTTAGAACCGATTTCCAAGCTGGCCTCGTAGCGCAAAACTTCGTGTTCGCTGAAATTGTTAAACGCCGCGACGTCGGTAACTTTTGGTTTCCCTTCCGTAAGCGTCCCGGTTTTATCCAAAATGATCGCGTTAATCCGCGAAGTGTTCTCAAGCGTCGCCGCATCCTTAATAAGAATATTGTGTTTGGCGCCGATACCGGTGCCAACGGCGACAGCGGTGGGGGTGGCAAGACCGAGCGCGTCCGGACAAGCGATTACAACCGTTGAAATCGCAAAAGTAAGAGCCGTAATAAGTCCCGAGCCAGCGCCGAAATACCAACCGAAAAACGCCGCCAGCCCCGAGCCGACAGCGACAATCACCAACCAACCAGCCGCTTTGTCAGCAATGCGCTGCCCCGGCGCTTTGGAATTCTGCGCCGTTTCCACCAGCTTGATGATTTGAGCCAGAACCGTCTCTGAACCGACTTGCGTGGCTTTGAATTTTAAAGTTCCTGTTTGGTTTACTGATCCGCCGATAACTTTATCACCATGTTTCTTTTCTATGGGAATTGATTCGCCGGTGACTAGCGACTCGTCAATCGCGCTCTCTCCTTCTGTGACGATACCGTCAACCGGCACTTTGTCGCCGGGCCGCAAAACCACAATATCATTGTGAATAATCTCTGCGCTTAAGATTGTAATTTCCTTACCGTCACGAATTACTTTCGCCTGCGGCGGCACAAGATCAAAAAGAGCGCGCAGAGCGTCTGATGTGCCACGGCGGGATTTCATTTCCATCCAATGGCCGAACAAAACAAAAGTTACCAAAAGCGCCGCCGCTTCATAAAACGTCTCCGCTCCCGGCCGCACAAAAGTCAGCAAAATGCTGAAAAGGTACGCCGCCAAGACACCAGTAGCAATTAAAACCGACATATTAAGTTTACGCGCTTTGAGCGAATAATAAGTGCCGGTTATAAAAATTGAGCCGGTCCAAAACACAATGGGAGTAGTCAGAATTAAAAGCAGCCAATTTATTGGAATCGGCGAAGGCAGCAACAAACCGAGTATTTTTTCACCAACCGGCGAATAAAGAAAAATAGGAATTGAAAGCAAGAAAGAAACCCAAAACCGCCGGCGCATATCATGTTCCATTTTCTTGGCCATTTGCGGATTGGTCATCGCCGCTTCGTGGTCTTTGTGGCTTAATTCGGAAATATCGTAGCCGTCTTTGCCGAACTTTTCTTCTGTTTTTTTAGGTATCAATGCCATCCCGCACCCCGGACAAAGACCCGGCTCATTTCTAATCACTTCCGGGTGCATCGGACAAGTATAAACTGTTTTGTGATGGTTTTGGTTCATTTTATTTTTTCATTTTAAATTACCAAGAGAAATTTCGTTCTTCTATCCCGCCGATTTTTAAAAATTTCAGGATAGTCGATTTTGGTTGAAGTATGATTGATCCAAATTGGAGAACACCCGTACGGTGGTGACCGCCAGGGGGATCTCCAAACCAACCAATCGGCCTATAGCTTTTACCGTCAACGATCAAAACAACGGCTTTTACTAAATCTTCGTCCAACTCAACCGAATGAGTGTCAAGGACTATTTCAAATTCCCAGGTGGCGGTGTTTACGGGTTGTTTGGGAGTAACGGCAACCATTACCGATCCTTCGTTGTTTGTCTGGGTTTCTAAATCAAAAGTTTGGGCAACGGATTCTAGCGTTGTTGTTAATTCTGATTTCTGGCTTTTTAAGAGTTTGTCCCAAAACTGAAATCCCGCAATGACAATAAAAATCAGCGCAATTATAACTTGAACAAAATGTTTTTTCTTCATAATACGCGGCGGAACGAAGCTATTTTTCTGGTGATATAAAACATACCAATAAGGTTAAAAAACAATCCCAACCAAAACAGTTTTATTTGGTATTGGCTTATCAAACTGACGACCCCAAGGGTTCCAATAATTGGTAAAATGTTGATCAAATAGTGAGCGCAGCAAGAAAGCATAGCCACTGTGGAGGTCGTGCCTGAAACAGCTAAAACTCCGCCTCCAATATTCTTCTTATAAATAGCGGACTTCAGATAGGTGTAAAGCCCTATTTGAATACCAAAACCAATCGCCAAACTGACAATAAAATACCAAAACTGTCTGAATTGGCTTAGGGCAAATGGCCAGCCGGAAATCAGGCTGACAACGGAAAAATAGACAGTAAGCAATAGGGCTGTACCCATAAAACCATATATTACGGATTTAATAATCATTTTAATGGCAGGATTCCTTTGAAGATTCGGTTTGTTCTTTTGCTATTTTTTTTCCAAACTCTTCTCGGCAACTTTCAGAACAAAATTTTTTGCCATAACCTTCGGGATAATTTTTGCCCTCTTCCAAAACCATTTTGCAGTTCGGGCATTTTTTCTTGAAGATATTAAACATAATTGATATATATTTTTATCTGTTAATTTTCGACCTCTAATGATTTTTTTATGTTGAACAAGCGGTGAAGCCCGCACCAGCCCAGGAAACTTTCAACAAGCGCAATCCAGCCCACAATAAAAATAAGCAAGCTAACCCACTCGGCACTAAATTGCGGAGCTAGAGGACCGAGCCACCAGAATGCCAGCAAAAAACGCAAGACTCTGTCTATTTTGTCTAAATTTCGGTTTATCATAAGCGCACCCCCTTTCTTATTAATTACTCTTAGTCTTTCTTTAACTATATTCCGCAACTCCCACCGCCTTGTTTAGTCTCGGGCTGAATTTGTGACAAAACTTGACGATAGCCGGAAGCGCTGGAGAAGTTGGCTCCTAGAAGTTCTTTTGGTTCAACTTTGTTCCAATCAATTTTTTTTATTTTCAGATATTTGGCGATGTTCAGGTAAGTATCGGGAAACCAGAGAGAATTGACCTGCAAAGCATATTTGTACATATCTTTTTCGGATATATTCTGCGAGGCCATCAGTTCAAGTAGACCCAGCATAGCCATACCGTGGTTACAGTCGGGAAAGTGAGTGGAATTGCCGCAACACGGACGATATATATTTTTTGAGACGCTTTCAACCAGCGCTTGTTGTTCGGGGGTTAGGGACACGAATTCGTGCTTTGAATAATGATTCATTGAATTGCCCTTTGCCAAAGTCCAGCCTCCGGTGGAGGCGAACTTGCCCGCATCACCGCCATATCTTTTATCAACCATCTCCCCTTTCTCTAAAATTTCGTTCTTGTTGCCTAGACCCAAGGCCCATAAAAGGTTAAGCAGGACTTGTGAGTTGTCGGGAGTAATCTTCAGCGAGCTGTTTTCTGCGCCGGAGAGCAGTTGTTCGCTTTCCGGGTCAAACCCACCTCTCTCATTATAAAGCGATTTAAACTTCTCTGCATCAATGACTCCGGCTTCTGTCAGTTTTATGCCGAGGTCTCCCCACTTAACAGGTAAAACAAACCCTTTCTCCGGCAGAATTTTTTCTTCAATTTTCTTAAGCGCAGAAGCACTCAAATCCACGCTTTTTTCGTCAAGATTAAGCCTTGATATATATATCCAGGCGCCGGAAATAACCACTGCTGAAACCAAAATGCTTAAAGGCAAAATGTACTTATCTTCAATTTTTATTTTTTTTATATTAATCATGGTTTTTGTTTTTATTACTGTAATAAACATCCGCTTTCTTTAGTCAAACTTTCTATCCCCTGCTTCCCTTCAAGTTTCTTTCCGTCCGGAGTAATCCATGTGGGATATTTTTGAACACCGGCTATTAGGCACTTTTGCGGGTCTTTCGGGCAGTCGACATAGTTGATACTAGTAAAAGACTTGCCGAAAGCCTCTTTTTCTTTTTGGCAGTAAGAGCACCAGTCTGCTCCATACATTATGTAACCTTTCTCGGTAAGGCACCGAGCAAGAAGACTTAAATCTTTACTGCCATTTTTACTACCTGCCAAAATCATGATGACAAAAATTGTAAGCACGGTTCCGATCCCGATAGTAATTTTAGACTGTTTGTTTCTTAAGAGCATATCAGACTTCTTTGGCTAAGATAACCTCGGCTTGCAACATCGGCAGTCAAGAGGCTTTCAAACTTTACTGGTTTATTTTTTCTCATCACAACAATCAACCAACTTGTTTACTATATCCTCAAACGACCAAGGTTTTTTGGAGTCGTCAGACTTTTTTAGCCCGGAGACATCCGTCAATTTCAGACGAACCGCCCAAAAGAGAGAATAAAGTTTATAAGCCTGTCCAAAAACTTCTTCGGCATCTTTCTTTTTTCCTTCTGACAAATATTTTGTGCCTACTTCCGCAAGCCTCATTGTCCCGGCCAAAAGATGCTTAGAAATACACCAGACTTCCCCTTCCGAGTTCTTAATCATTCTTCCAAGAAGAGATTTGCGGATGCTTCTGACTTCATTCAGCAAATCAAAATATTCCGGCTTCTCCGTTTTAGAGGCTGTGAAAAAGAAATGTTCTTCCAGGCTGACCAGGTTCATAATAGCTATGCTCAAATCTTCTTCCAATGACAAATCCAAACCGCCGTTTTGTTTTGCTTTCTGAATTTTTTTGATTAATTCCTCAAATTTTTTATTTTCCATATTTCTAAAAGAATAAAATTATTATTCCCAAACCAATCATAGCAAGTGAACTCCATAACTTCATACTGCCAAAGTTTTCTTTACGCCATTTTTGGACTTTATCCAGCAGGCTTTGTTCACTGGCTATTAAAAGAATAAGCGCTAAGGGCAGGATAAAAATTAAATTATAGATTAAAAGATATCCAAGTCCTTTAAGATAAGTCGCTTGGTCGTGCAGAAGTCCCAAAACAAGCAAGTAGGGCCCTCCGGTGCAAGGAAACTCGCAAAGTCCGACCAGAATTCCCAGAAAGAAGGCTGTGGGCAGAGAGCTAGCTTCCATCAATCGGGCAATTTTGCTGTGGACTGCGTCTGGTATTTTTAATTTAATCGGAAATCTTGGAAAATAGTGGCCGATAAGATTTATCAGCCCAAAGAGAATCAGCAGAACAGCTCCCAGTTTTGCCATGAAGTGGGGCGTGTTGAATATGTGGAGAGCTTGCAATATGCCCAGTCCGATTAGAACATAGACAACGAACAGACCCGAAATGTAGAAAAAACCAATTTTGAGAATTCCTGAACGCATTTTTCCGAGACTAAACAGGAAAGCTATGGTTAGAAGCAGGATTGAGAAAGCGCAGGGATTGATGCTGTCAATCAAAGCGGCGATGCTTACCAGCGGCAGAAGCCATTTGCCTTCATTGCTAATTTTCCAAAGCGCCGATGTGCCAAAATTACCACTCTGTAAAAATCCGACCGTACCGAATATCGCTATTGCGACTGCAATTAAAATGTAAAGTTTTTTCATGGTTTTACAAAAGCGGAAAATGCAAGTTCCACAGGAGAACCATTTTCAACTTCGACCGTAACCAATCTTTCTATTTTACCGACACCAGCCGGACCGTGCGCCGCCGGATCAAAAACAACCTCTATGATTGCTTCTTCGTTAAGGTTGAGTGATTCATTAATCCTCGGAATGAAGCCATGCCCCGGCATGCCAAAGGGTCCTTTACGGCTATTATCTCTGACTAAAGTGGCCGAAGTGCACATGCAGGAAGTATAAATTTTGCTAATCTCGGTAATTCCGGAGCCGGAATTCTTGATTTTAAACATATGACTGACTTTTCCCGCAGCCATTGAAATTGTTCCGAAATCAAAAAATGTTTCCTCTGCTTTTATCTGTCCGCTATTTGTCGGGTTGCTGATGGAGGCACCATTGTCTGGAGTTGACTGCGGTTTAAGAAACATAACCAGAGCTAACAGGCCGACAATAATGATAATAAGTCCAATAATTGTATTTTTGTTCATAATTTTTGTAAATAAAAACTGCTTTACCGTCCCAATGCCGAAGTTGCACTTTTTGTTGAGATTCACAGAACCCGAGATTGTCTGTTCGTCCCTTTGAGGACCGCTGGCAATATCGGGCTCGGAAATTTTAAGAAAATCAACTTCGGGATTGGGGCGACAAAGCAGGGTCTCTCTTTTCATATAGAGACAGCCATGCCGAATATCTTTGCTGATGCACAGACGGAATTCTATATTTTGCTAAGGATAAAAAATTGGATAACTTTCTGTTTGGATTCGTGGTCGGTAAAGATAAAAAGGCCGCCACTGCCAAAAACAGTAGAGATAAAACAGAAAATAAGCTTAACAAGTTCAATCCGGAGCTTTGACCCAAAACCGCCATTATGGTGTTTTTGAGAATGTTTATGTGAAAAATGGCTGAAGAAAATGCATTGCCTTCTTCGGGGCAGGCCGTACCTTGAATTGCAGAAATAATGCATCCTTTGGCATCATTTTCGTGGCCATGATTAGAACCGAAATTAACGGCTGAACTGCCAAGCAAAAATATGGACAAAAGGCCTACGATTAAAAGATACGACAAAAGTTTCATAACCTAACTATACTACCAATTTGTTTGACAAGCAAACGATTGGGTGTATACTTAATTATATAAAATGACATTTAAAGCTAAAACTTCAAGGATGTGGCATTATTGTAACACAAAACAGACCTCTTCGGAGGCTTATTTAAGTTTTGTTACGACTAATGTTTCGATCACCATCTAAATCCAAACCAGCAAAAAGAACTTAAATCAGCCCCTAAAGAGGGGCTGATTTTTTGTTTGTTCCTTAAAAAGGAGGAAAAATGAATATAAGATTTGTGGCTGAAAAAAACGACAAAAACGCTTGTCAGGCTTTGGGAGTTCTTGAAAAATTGGGACAGGAAATATCTATTTTTGAAAAAGACACTCAAGACGCCAAGTTACGACCGGAAACCGGGGAAGTTTTAGTGGCGGTATTTACTTCACCAGAACCTAAACTAATTAGACAGGGCCATGCTTCAAGGACAGCTTCGCATAGGTCAATGGAGTATCGTCCAGAGTGGGCATCTTCTTGCCAGATGTTAATTGCCGTTACCCAAGATTTTGGAGATACGAACCTAACGGGCATGGTTAAGGAATGGGTTAAGATAGCCAATAACTTGGAGACTGTTGAACTCGGCAAGACCACCCCTTGGGGTCCTAAACCTGTAAGTGAAAAAAGATTTAATCTTTACCGTGAATGGTTAAAAAAACATCTGGGGTTATGCCCCGATAGTTTAAACTTAAATTTTACTCCTCGCCCTTCGCCTAATTTTAAAAATGACGAAGTAAAAATTATAAGAAATGCTTTAAGAATGAAAAAAGACAAGCGTCTTACCCATAAAATAATCAAAACCGCCCAAAGCACTCCACATGCGGTCAGTGTTGAAAACACGGTTATAACTGGAACCGGACTCATAGACTTGGTTCTGGAAAAAAGAATTTTGATAGAGTCTGACCTGCAGGTTGAGAGAATTCTTGACTGCTTATGGCGCAGTCTTTCCGGAGAAAGTTTGCAGATAATAATCCCACTTTGTCCCGCCTGGACATACGACGAAAATGGCTATAACTTTTGCGGTTTAGAAGAAAATTCCCGGGGTATTTGTTATGAGATGATGTCGCCGGAACTTAACTATTTTTGTTCTTTTTTAGCTAAGTTTGGAATCAGGCCAAAATTGCTTATTTGGGTAGCCGACATAGAGTGGTTGGATCTCGAAAGCGGCGCCTATACCGCAATGCAAGGTTCTTGGCCTAAGGAAAAATTTATGTCTTACATAGAAAAGCAGTGCGAGTTGGTGTCTAATGACTTGGTTTCAAAAGGCATAAGCGCGGAGGTTAAACCTCTTTTGAAGATTTTTCCGGAAGAAGATTATTTGCAAGAGCAAACTGTCCAAGAAAAACTTTATCTTAGCCAGCTTGAATTGTCGTCTGAAACAAGAA